>Ga0207695_10009900_pt1 | contig 11713 bp, 9 predicted proteins | sample KBSC54metaG_FD_184354 | JGI IMG/M metagenome (GOLD analysis project Ga0207695, IMG submission 184354) | Corn rhizosphere microbial communities from Kellogg Biological Station, Michigan, USA - KBS C5-4 metaG (SPAdes) (version 2) | ecosystem: Host-associated > Plants > Roots > Rhizosphere > Soil... | reverse complement strand
CGGTTTCTACGGCACGTTCGCGATCGCGGTGACGGCGTCGGTGCAACTGGTCGGGGTCTACCTCGTGTTCACCAGCCTGATCGTGCCGGCGCTGGCCACGCGCGGGATGACGGGCCGCGCGCGCTACATCGGCGGCTTCGGCGTCGGCGCCGTCGGCTACGCGCTGGGACTCGCGCTGTCGGCGCTGCTGGACCTGCCGTCCGGCGCGGTGATCGTGTGGGTGCTGGCGGTGACGGCGGTGGTGTTCGCGTTCGCGAAGTCGCGCTGGGTGACGGTGGTGCCGGCGCCGGTGCGCGCCCACGGCTGAGGCCGGCCGGTGCCCGCTCAGGCGGGCGTGCAGGAGGCCGAGCCGCAGCCGGTGATCGCCTGCGCCGGCAGGCGCTCGGGCCGGGCCACGTCCCCGGTCGCGGGATCGAAGCCGACGCTGCGCAGATGCAGCGCCAGCGCGGCGTCCATCGTCTGGGCATGCTGCGGGAACCAGATCGCGAGCTCGTGGGCGAGCAGGCGGATCACGTCCAGCCGCCCCGCCGCGCCCGCCGACAGGCCTTCGCGCAGCGCCTGCAGCACGACGTGATGCTGGGTCGCGTGGCAGTTGACCGACGCGAAGCGCGTCTGCGCCATCCAGCGGTCCTCCTGGCCGAAGTGGGCGCCGGTGTGCTCGACGAGCCGCACCCAGGCGGCGACCAGGTCGGCGTCGGGCGCATCGGCCACGGCCGCGAGCAGGTCGACGAATTCGCGATGCGTCTCGTCCATCACGGGCATGTCCAGGGACAGCGCATCGGACCAGCGGAGTTCGCTCATGACAGGGCTCCTTCGGGCGACGCGAGCGAGCGCCGCCCCGCATCGCCGACCAACTGGCGCACCACCAGCGACCGTACCAGCCCGTCGAGCCCGGGCAATCGCGTGACGGCGTCGAGCACCGCCTGGCGTGCGAACCTGGCGGGGGCACGGTCGTCGGTGAACAGCGTCACGAGCGCGTTGGTGCCCATGTAGATCGGCCACGTCGCACGCCGGTGCGCGCGCTCGTACGCCGCGAGCGCGGCAGGCGCGCCCACGTCGTGCCCGCGCGCGAGCGCCGCGCCGAGTTCCCGCGCCAGCACCTCCACGCCATAGAGGCCGAAGTTCCAGCCGTGGGCCGTCACCGGATGCATGCCCACGGCCGCGTCGCCGATCAGCGCGAACCGCTGCGCGACGAAACGATGCGCGTACGCGCCCACGAGCGGATAGTGATGGCGCTTGCCGGCCAGCCGCATGCGGCCCAGGCGCTCGCCCGCCTGGTCGGTGACGCGCGCTCCGAACTCGGCGTCATCCATCGCGAGCCAACGCGCCGCCGCGTCGCTGGACACCGTGAGCACGACCGACGACCGCTCGCCGCGCATGGGCAGCAGCGCCAGCGTGTTGCCGTAGCGAAAGCACTCCCAGGCGGTGGCATCGTGCGGCTTGTCGTGCGCCATGCAGGCCACGATCACGCTGCGCCCGAAGTCGCGCATCGACGCGCCGATGCCGGCCAGCCGGCGCGTCTGCGAGAAGCGGCTGTCCGCCGCCACCGCCAGCGCCGCCTCGACCGGCTCGCCGTCCGCCAGCGTGACGCGAGCCCGCCGCGCGCCCAGTTCGAGCCCGGCCACCCGCGCATCGCAACGCAACCGGATGCCCGGCCGCGCGCGCGCCGCGGCCAGCGCCGCCGCGCGGATGTGATGGTTCGGTATCAGCCACCCCAGCGGCCCGTCGGACTTGGCCCGGGCCGCAAAGCGCAGCGCCTGCGTGCGATCGCCATCCAGCACGCAGGCCTCGCGCAGCGGCGCGATGGCGTCCGCCGGCAACGCGCGCCACAGGCCGAGGCGTTCCATGATCGCGCGGGCACGATGCGTGACGGCGATCTCGCGGCCGTCGTCCGCCGGCGCCTCGATGGGCGCCGCCGGCTGCTGCTCGAGCACGGTCACGCCCAGGCCGATGTCGGCCAGGGCGCATGCGAGCGTGAGGCCCGCCGGTCCGGCGCCGATCACGACGACGTCCCGTTCCCGTTCGATCTGGTTCATCGTGGCATCGTGCCGGGCGGGCGCCCGCGCCGCGTTGATCCAGGTCAGCAACCGGTGCGTCCGTCGCTCGCGCAGCGGCTGCGGGCCCTGTCGCGGTCCCGTCGGTTCGCCGGACCGGCGGCGGCCCGGACGGCGTGCTTCCAACGCCCCGTGCTCGAGCTGGAGCATCCCGACCGGTCCAAACGCGTTACAAACTCGCGTGCGAGCTTGTCGATTTCCGATGCCCGCATTCGTCGCCTGAGTATCACCCCCTCGAAGGAGCTTCCATGAAATACCTCGGTCTGGCCTACTTCACGCCCGAAAGGTTCGCCGCGATGGCGCCAGGCGACGTCAAGGCATTGGTGAGCCAATGCCCCGCGTTGGACGAGAAGATGCGCGCGACCGGCAAGGTTCTGGTCTCCGCGTCGCTGGGTGATCTGGGCACCTGGAGGACGCTTCGCCCGCGCAGCGGCAAGACGCAGATCATCGATGGCCCGTATACGGAGTCGAAGGAAGTGGTCGGCGGTCTGTTCATCATCGACGCCGACAGCCCCGACGAAGCGCTGCGGATCGCCTCGATGCATCCGGCTGCCACGCTGGGCGAGCAAGCCGGATGGGCCGTCGAACTCATCCCCATGGATTTCTACCTGGCCCCGTGAAGGCCCGCCCAGGGATGCGACGGGGCGCGTCGACCGATGAAGATCGAGGCGCTCGCCATCCTGCAGCCGCCGCCATGCGTCCTGCGCGGCGGTGTCGCCGCCCGGCGCAGAAGCGACCGTCAAGAGGCCGGATCAGCCGATGTGCTGCGAAGCCGCCGTCGTGACGCCCAGCTTCTCGAACAGCGCGCGATCCTTCTCGACGTCCGGATTGCCCGTCGTCAGCAGCTTCTCGCCGTAGAACACCGAGTTCGCGCCGGCCAGGAAGCACAGCGCCTGGACGGCCTCGCTCATCTGCTGGCGGCCGGCCGACAGGCGCACGCGCGCCAGCGGCATCGTGATGCGGGCGACCGCGATCGTGCGCACGAACTCCAGCGGGTCGAGCGGCTTCTCGTCGGCCAGCGGCGTGCCTTCGACGCGCACCAGCTCGTTGATGGGCACCGACTCCGGGTACGGCTCGAGGTTGGCCAGCTGCGCGACCAGGCCCGCGCGTTCCCTGCGCGTCTCGCCCATGCCGACGATGCCGCCGCTGCAGACGTTGATGCCCGCGTTGCGCACGTGGCCCAGCGTGTCCAGGCGATCCTGGTAGTCGCGCGTGGAGATGATGCGGCCGTACGCCTCGGGGGCGGTGTCGAGGTTGTGGTTGTAGTAGTCGAGGCCCGCGTCCTTGAGCGACGCGGCCTGCGTCTCGCTGAGCATGCCCAGCGTGCAGCAGGCTTCCAGCCCGAGGGACTTGACCTCGCGCACGATGGCCGAGACGGCCTCGATGTCGCGATCCTTCGGCGCGCGCCACGCGGCGCCCATGCAGAAGCGCGTGGCGCCGTGTTCCTTGGCCGTGCGGGCCGCGGCCGCCACGGCCTCGACGTCCATCAGCTTGGTCGCGTCGACGCCGGTGTCGTAGTGCACGGATTGCGGGCAGTAGCCGCAGTCCTCGGGGCAGCCGCCGGTCTTGATCGACAGCAGCGTGGCCAGCTCGACCTGGTTGGGGGCGAAGTGCTCGCGGTGCACGGCCTGCGCGCGCAGGATCAGGTCGTTGAACGGGAGATCGAACAGGGCTTCGACTTGCTCCACGCTCCAGCGCTCGACGTGGGCGTGGCCACAGGACGCGTCGACGGGCGTCGCGTCGCGGCGCTGGATGTGGATCGGATGGACAGGTGCGTTCATCCGCGGATTTTGCCCTACCGGATTGCCCCGTCGCCGCGCTCGGGTTCCGTCACGTCAACCGCCGCGCGAACCGCCTGTCGCCGGTAGAGTGGCGCATCCAAGCCGACGCGACAGGACGAACCGACATGCAAAGCCGCCTCGCGCGGGCCGACGTGCCCGTGGACCTGACCTGGGACCTGTCCGACCTGTTCGCCTCGCCGGCGCACTGGGAGGCCGAGTTCGAGGCGCTGGACGCCGCGCTCGCGGCGCTCGACCCGTTCCGCGGGCGGCTCGGCGAGTCCGCCGCGACGCTGGCGCGCTGCCTGGACACCCTCGAGGGCCTGCGCGTGCGGTTCACCCGCCTGGACACCTTCGCCTATTTGCGCAACGCCCAGGACGGCACGAATCCCGCACACCAGGCCGCTGCCGCCCGGATCGGCGCCCTCGGCGCTCGCCTGGCCGCGAGCGCCGCGTTCGTCGATGCCGAGACGGCCGCCCTGCCCGCCGGCGCACTGGAGCGCTTCCTGGGCGAGGACGAAGCGCTGGCCGCGCACCGCGTCCCGCTCGAGCGCCTGCTGGAGACCCGGCCGCACCGCCTCGGCGCGGAGGCCGAGGCGGTGCTGGCCTCGCTCGGCGAGGTGCTGGGCGCGCCGCACATGACCTACAACCGCTCGAAGATGAGCGACATCCAGTTCGCGCCCTTCGTCGACGCGCAGGGCGTGACGCGGCCGAACTCGATCAACCTGTACGAGTCGACCTACGAGTCGCACGCCGACGCGAGCGTGCGCCGCCGCGCGTGGGCGTCGTTCACGGCGGGCCTGAAGGCGTACAGCAACACCTGGGCCGCGACGTTCGCCACCGAGGTCAGGAAGAACGTGGCGATGGCGCGCCTGCGTCGCCACGAGAGCACCGAGCACCACCTGCTGCAGCCGCACCAGGTGCCGCATCGCCTCTACGCCGACATCCTGCGCGTGATCCGCACCGAGCTGGCACCGCACATGCGCCGCTACGCGGCGCTGCGGCGTCGCGTGCTGGGCCTGGACCACCTGCTGCACTGCGACATCAAGGCACCGCTGGACCCCGGGTTCGAGCCCCACATCCCGTACGAGGACGCCTGCCGCACGATCCTCGCGTCGCTGGAGATCATGGGCCCGGAATACCTGGCGCTGATGCGCGCGGCGCTGTCGCGGCGCTGGGTGGATCGTGCGGACAACGTCGGCAAGTCCTCCGGCGCGTTCTGCTCGTCGCCGTACGGCGTGCACCCGTACATCTCGATGACCTGGGCCAATACCACGCGCAACGTGTTCACGCTGGCGCACGAACTGGGGCACGCGGGCCATTTCGGGCTGGCGATGAAGGCGCAGCGCTACGTGAACACGCGCCCGTCCATGCCATTCATCGAGGCGCCGTCGATCATGAACGAGATGCTGCTGGCACGGCACATCCTCGCCGCCGGCGGCGACGTGCGCACGCGGCGCGGCGTCATCATGCAGCTGCTGGGCACCTACCACCACAACTTCGTCACCCACCTGCTGGAGGCGGAGCTGCAGCACCGCGTGTACGCCGCGGCCGAGGCCGGCGAGGCGGTCACCGCGGCGCTGCTCGATCGCACCAAGGGCGAGGTGCTGCAGGAGTTCTGGGGCGACGCCGTGACGATCGACGACGGCGCGCGCATGACGTGGATGCGCCAGCCGCACTACTACATGGGCCTGTACCCGTACACGTATTCGGTCGGGCTCGTCGTGGCCACCGCGATGGCGCAGCGCATCGCCGACGAAGGCGACACGGCGGTGCAGCGCTGGCTGCGCGTCCTCAAGGCGGGCGGCACGCTCAAGCCGCTGGAGCTGACGCAGCTGGCGGGCATCGACATGTCAACGCCGCAGCCGATCCACGATGCCGTGGCGTACGTGGGCTCGCTCATCGACGAGCTGGAGAGATCCTTCCGAGGGGCCGGGCTCGAGTGACGGGGTCAGATACCGGCGGTGCGCGCGCGAGATCGCAACGTGCGCACCGCCGGAGCCAGGCTCGTTCGCCCGCGGCGTGCGCCAGGCCGGAGCCAGGCTCCTCCGCGCTCTAGAGCTCGATCTCGAGGTTGTCGATCAGCCGCGTCTTGCCCAGGCGCGACGCGGCGAGCGCGACCAGCGGGGTCTTCGCGGCCAGGTCCTCCGCCGTGGGCGGCAGCAGGTCGGCGCGGCGGCGCACGGTGAGGTAGTCCGTCTTCCAGCCGCGCGCGTCGAGCCCGGCCTTCTGCGTGGCCTCGAGCGCCGCGACGTCGCGCGCGCCCTCGCGCAGCGCGGCCGCGATCGCGCGCAGGGCGCGCGCGAGGGCCGTGGCCTCGGCGCGCTCGTCCTGGCTGAGATAGCCGTTGCGCGACGACAGCGCCAGGCCGTCGTTGGCACGCACGGTGGGCGCGCCGACGATCTCGATGGGCAGCGCGAACTGGCGCGCCATCGCCTTGATGACCATCAGCTGCTGGTAGTCCTTCTGGCCGAACACGGCCACCGCGGGCTGCACGCACTGGAACAGCTTCATGACCACGGTGCACACGCCCGTGAAGAAGCCCGGGCGGAACTCGCCCTCGAGCAGGTCGCCGATGGCAGCGGGCGGCGTCACCTTGAAGGTCTGCGGCTCGGGATAGAGCTCGGACTCGCTCGGCGCGAACACGATGTCGCATCCCGCGCCTTCGAGCAGCTGGCAGTCGCGCTCCAGCGTGCGCGGGTACTGGTCGAAGTCCTCGTGCGGCAGGAACTGCAGGCGGTTGACGAAGATCGTGGCGACCACCGGAAAGCCGTGCAGCGCGGCCTCGCGCACCAGCGCCAGGTGGCCCTCGTGCAGGTTGCCCATCGTGGGCACGAGGGCCGTCTTGGTCGAGCCGGCGAGCACGGCGCGCAGGTCGGCGAGGGTGTGGATGACTTGCATGGAGGTTCCAGTGTGCCGCGCGGTCTCGGTCGGCATCAGTACGTGTGGACGTCGGCCTGCGGGAAGCTGCCGTCCTTGACCGCGGCGACGTAGCGTGCGATGGCCGAGCCGATCGAGCCGCCCTCGGCCATGAAGTTGCGCACGAAGCGCGGCTTGCGGCCCGAGCCCAGGCCCAGCATGTCGTGCAGCACCAGCACCTGGCCGGAGGTGCCGCCACCCGCGCCGATGCCGATCGTGACGAGCTCGGGGTTCTCGTTCGTGATCTCGGTGGCGAGCGCGGCCGGCACCATCTCCAGCACCAGCATCGCGGCGCCGGCCTCGGCCAGCTCGCGCGCGTCGCGGTGCAGCGCAGCGGCGCTGTCGCCCTCGCGGCCCTGCACGCGATAGCCGCCGAGCGCGTGCACGCGCTGCGGCGTCAGGCCCAGGTGGGCGCACACGGGAATGCCGCGCGCGACCAGGTGCGACACGATCTCCGCCGTCCAGCCGCCGCCCTCGAGCTTGACCATGCGCGCGCCGGCGCGCATCAGCGCCACCGCCGAATCGAGCGCCGCGCCCTTGCCGTTCTCGTAGCTGCCGAACGGCATGTCGGCGATCAGCCAGGCTGCGGGCTGCACGCGCGCGACGCACTCGGTGTGATAGACCATGTGCTCCAGCGTCACGGGCAGCGTGGTGGTGCGGCCCTGCATGACGTTGCCCAGCGAATCGCCCACCAGCAGGGTGTCGACGCCGGCTTCGTCGAGCAGTTGCGCGAAGGTGGCGTCGTAGGCGGTGAGCATGGCCACCTTCTCGCCGCGGGCCCGCATCTCTCGCAGCCTGGGCAACGTGACGGCGGCGCGGGCCGCCTGGGCGGACGAGGTGGGGCTGGAGTGGGCGCTCATGCTGATGTCCTGTGGGAAGACGGGTCGCTGCCTGGACTCGGCCACCCCGGATCGGGGGGGCGGACGCGGCGCGAGGCGCATTGTGCACAGGTCCGCGACCAGTTGTGCGGCGGTGCACAAAAGTTGGGCGAATTGCTCTAAAGCGCCGCCGGATCGGGCTGGCCGGCGCCCGCGCGCGGGGGCGCGGCGAGCGACGCCAGCGCCTCGTCGAGCACCGGATGACGGTAGCGGTAGCCCGCCGCCAGCGCGGCCGCCGGAATCGCATTCTGGCCCTCCAGCAGCAGCTCCGCCATCTCGCCGAGCGCCCGCCGCAGGACGGCGTGCGGCATCCTCAGGTGCACGCCGCGGCCGAACGAGGCTGCCAGCGCGCGGACGAAGGTCTCCTGGCTGGGCGTGCCGGGCGCCACCGCGTTGACCGGGCCCGCCAGGCCCCCATCGGCCAGCGCGAATCGGATCAGGCCGACCGCGTCGTCGAGGTGGATCCACGGCGCAGGCTGGCGGCCCGAGCCCAGCACCGCGCCGAAGCCGAGCCGCGCCGACAGCGCCAGCATCGGATACGCGCCGTCGCCGCGCCCCAGCACCACGCCGAAGCGCATCCGCACGACGCGCACGCCCAGCGCCTCGGCGCGCCGCGCCTCGTGCTCGATCGCGGCGCACAGGTCGGACTGGAACTGGCCCGGCCGTGCCGGGCCGTGCTCGTCGCACGGGTCGAACGCGCCCTGCGGCGTCGCGCCGTAGAACCCGACCGCGGAGGCGCTGACCAGCACGCGCGGCCGCTGCTGCAGCCGGCGCATCAGGTCGACGACGGCCGCCGTCGTCGCGGTGCGGCTGCGCAGCAGCTCGGCGCGGCGCGCCCGCGTCCATGGCAGGCCCAGCACGCGCGCGCCGGCCAGGTTGACGATGGCGTCGATCACGGTCTCGGGCGGGATGTCGTCGAGCCGATCGACCACCCACGCGTCGCCGCCGAACAGCGCACGCGCCTGCAGCAGGTCGCGGGCGAGCACGATGACTCGCCGGCCGTCGCGCCGCAGCTGCCCGACCAGCGCCGAACCGACGAAGCCCGTCGCGCCCGTCACCAGCACGGCCGGCAGGATGCGGCCGTCGTGCCGCGGCGCCGCGGCGGCGGGCTCGGCGTCGCGGCCCAGCGCACGCACGGCCAGCGCGTTGCGCACGCTCCACGCGGCCAGGCCCGCCGCGCAGGCGCTGAACGCCAGCGAGACCAGGCCATGCGGCGTCCAGGCGAGGCCGGTCGGCCGGGACCACCAGTCGACGAGATGGGGGCCCAGCGCGGCCAGGAACACGCCGTACGTCAACGCCAGCACCGTGTGCAGCACGCGCTCGAACGGCGGCAACCGGCGGCTGCGGTCCTCCTCCAGGAAATCGGCGAGCGTGACGAGCACCTCCGCTCCCAGCAGCCCTCCCAGCAGCAACGCCAGCGCACCGTGCCACTCGGTCCAGGCGAGCGCCAGGAAGACCACGCCGTAGATCGCCTCGCGCGCCGCGTGCAGCGCCAGCTCGCGGCGCGCCGGGCGGCGCTGCGGCAGCTTCGCGTGCAGCTCGTGGTGCCAGAGGTTGTCGAAGCCGCCGAGCAGCGCCTGCACGGCCAGGATCGCGAAGATGGCGTTCATTGCGCGCTTCCTTCGGAAGAGACGACCGGGTCGGCGAAGACGCCCGATTGATGGAAGGTGCGGCCCCACAGCGGATGCACCATGTCGAGGTCGAAGCGGAACAGGCCGTCGCCGAGGTCGGTGTGCACGACGCGGCAGGTGCCGGGCGTCAGCAGCGCCGGCACCGGCAGGCGCAGGCCGCCCAGCACGAGGAAGAAGCGCCGGCTCTCGAACACGAGGGCGCCGCGATCCTCGAACACGCGCAGGCTCATGCTGAGGCCGCCATCGGTGCGTTCGACCAGCCGGCCGCCGGCGTCCAGCTCCTTGGTCGAGCGCACGACGTGCGGCGCGCCGGCGTCGTGCGTGTGGAAGCGGCGCTCCCAGACCATGCCCCCGCGGCCGTCGCCCAACACGCGCACCGAGGTCGGCACGGCGTCGTCCGATGCGGCCGACAGCGGGCTGCCGAAGGCCTTGGCCAGCGCGGCGAACACGCGCCCCGCGGGCGAGCAGCGCAGCGCCATGCGGCCGACGTAGGTCGCGGCGCCGTGGCCGGTACAGAAGCGGCGGCGCACGGCTTCGGGCAGGCGCTGCCAGCCGGCGGCGCCGACCAGCGCGGGAAGGTCCAGCGAACGCGGTGCGGCCAGGTCGGCCGGAGAAGGAATCGAGCGGTTCATGCGGTTCTCGTCAGTGAGCGGATGAGCGCCTTTCGCGAAAACCGGACCAGCCCCGTCGACGATCGCAAGTCATTGATTCGATTGAGATTTGTCGCGCGGCCTGCATACTTCGTATACAGTCTCCGGACCGCCGGTCGTCAACGGCGTTGACAGGCCCATGCTGATCCACCTCGCCCTCGCCTTCGCCCTGTTCGAGACCCTCGCGCTGGCCGGCGTGCTGCTCGCCTGGGCCGACCGCGTGGCCGGCGCGCGGCTGCTGGCGGCCTTCCTGGGCGGGATCGCGGTGTGGATCGTCGGCAACGAGCTGCCCAACTGGTTCGGGCCAGGCATGGAGCGCGCGTCGATGGCGCTGCTGGCCACGGCGCCGTTCACGTCGTCCTTCTTCTTCCACTTCGTGGTGGTGTTCTGCGGCGTGCGCCTCCCGCGGGCGGGCATCGCGGCGGGATACGCGCTGGGCGCGGTCTCGACGCTGGCCTCGGAGTTCCTGCTGCCGGCCTACCTCGTCCACAACCGCTACATCGGCTGGATCGCGCTGCCCTACGCGTCCGGCTGGATCGCGAGCACCGCGTGGGTGATCCTCGGCGCCGGCGGCATCGCGGTGCTGCTGGCCTCGCTGGTGCGCGCTCGCCGGCCGGCGTTCAGCCAGATCGCGGCGGTGGCGGCGTCCTGCCTGTGGGGCTTCGTCTGCCTCACCGGCTACGGCATGGCGGTGCTGGACCTGCCGGTCTATCCATTCCCGTTGCTGGGGCTGCCGCTGTACCCGGTGATCCTCGTGTACGGCATCCTGCGCTACGGCGTGTTCGTGGCCAACGCCTGGGCACGGCGTGCGCTGGTGTGGACGCTGCTACTGGCGCTCGGTGCGGCCGTCGTCGCGCTCACGCCCCTGCTGCCGTTCGAGTCGCGCTGGCTCGGCGGGCTCGTGGTCGCGGCGAGCTGCCTGGCGCTGAACGGGCCGATCCGGCGCGTCGCGGAACGGCTGGTCTATCCCGGCGGCCGCGTCACGGCGGCCGACCTGCTCGCCTGGCGCCAGGCGCTTCAGTCCGCGGAGACGGCCGACGCGCTCGCGGCCGATGCCGGCGCCGTGCTGAGCCGCCGCATCGGCACGCGTGTCGAGGTGTGCATCGGCGCGAACGCGCCCGTCGACACCGCCGCGCCGCGCCTGGCCGCCGTGCGCGGCCCCGACGCATGGACGACCGAGCTCACCGGCTGGGACGCCGCGCCGCCCGGCCCGCGCCACGTCGCTGAGCTGTTCGGCTCCGTCGTGGCCGAGGCGGCGGCGCGGGTCGAGCAGACGCAGCAGATCGCCGCGCGCGAGCGCGAGCGCCAGCTGCAGGCGCGCCTGGCCGAGCTCGGCTCGCTGGCGGCGACCGTGGCGCACGACATCCGCAATCCACTCAACATCATCGCGATGGCCGTCGCCGGTGCGCCGAGCGAGACGCGGCGCGAGGTCGCCGACCAGGTCGCGCGCATCTCCAACCTCACGAAGGAACTGCTGGACTACGCCAAGCCGTGGAAGCTCGCGCCGGCGCGCATCGATCTTGCCGCCCAGGTGCGCCGCGCGGCGCTGCGGCTGCCCGCCGTGAGCCTGGACGCCAGCCTCGACGGCGAGCTGATGGTCGATGCCGACGTGCGGCGCGTCGACCAGGCGCTGACCAACCTGTTCGAGAATGCGCGCGTCGCAGCGAGCACCGGGGACGCGGCGGCGGGCCAGGTGCATGTCGCGGCGGAGCACGTGCCCGGCGCGCTGCTGCTGCACGTGTGCGACGACGGCCCCGGCGTGCCCGCCGAGATCCGCGCGCGGCTGTTCGAACCCTTCGCCTC
>Ga0207695_10009898_pt1 | contig 11715 bp, 14 predicted proteins | sample KBSC54metaG_FD_184354 | JGI IMG/M metagenome (GOLD analysis project Ga0207695, IMG submission 184354) | Corn rhizosphere microbial communities from Kellogg Biological Station, Michigan, USA - KBS C5-4 metaG (SPAdes) (version 2) | ecosystem: Host-associated > Plants > Roots > Rhizosphere > Soil... | reverse complement strand
CACAATTAAAAGAACAGAAGTAAGGCAAAGAGGCAGTGAGTTTTAATTGTTCATGCTACTCAATATTACTTATTACATATTACTTAATACATATTTTATGGGCTTAGAACAACAAATAATGGCTGAAATGAAAGAAGCCATGAAAAGCAAGAACGAAGCGGTTTTACGTGGATTGAGAGCTATCAAAGCTGAGATCATTAAAGCAAAAACAGAACCAGGTGCCGGCGGTGAGATCAATGAAGAAACTGAATTAAAGTTTTTGCAAAAGATGATGAAGCAACGTAAAGATTCTTTGGAAATATTTGAAAAACAAGGCAGAGAAGATCTTGCAATAAAAGAAAGAGAAGAAATTGCTGTGATTGAAAAATTTCTTCCAAAACAAATGGATGAAGCTGCATTGAAAGATGCTGTTGCAAAAATTATTGCAGAAACAGGCGCCTCCTCTCCTGCAGATATGGGTAAAGTAATGGGAGTTGCCACCAAACAACTTGCAGGAAAAGCAGACGGAAAAGCTATCAGCGCTGTCGTGAAAGAATTACTTGCTAAATAAAATCAGCAAAACCCAAAAAACAAATATCAAATTCCATATTATAATCGGAAGTTATTTTGGAATTTGGATTTTGAAATTTGGAATTTTATGCTAATCGACATTATTTTTTTTATTCTCATTCTTATAGCCATTTTCAAAGGCTATCGCAAAGGTTTTGTCATTGCTGTTTTTTCATTTGTTGCGTTTATCATTGGTATTGCGGCAGCAATAAAATTATCTGCAATCGTTGCTAATCATTTAAAAAACGATCTAAGCATTTCAGCAAAATGGCTTCCTGTTATTAGCTTTCTACTGGTATTTATTGCTGTAATATTTTTAATAAGATTTGGTGCTAAGCTTATCGAAAAAACATTTCAACTGGCATTGATGGGATGGATAAATCGTTTAGCCGGTGCTGTTCTGTATATTCTTATTTATACTTTCATTTTTAGTGTGCTTTTGTTTTATGCTGATAAAATTCATGTGATTAACCAGCATACAATTGAAGCTTCGCAAACATGGCCATATATTGAGCCAATCGGGCCAAAAGTCATTAATGGTTTTGGGAAAGTGATTCCACTGTTTAAAAACATGTTTGATGAGCTGGAATCTTTCTTCGGGAACGTGTCCAGAAAATTATAATCAAGCCTAACAATTTGACTTTCTGTTTGTTTTCTGAATTAAGTTCATGGGTAAAAGCTGAAATCTTTTTATTATAAAGTAATACTGCAATAACTTTGAATAAGGCATTTTTGCGTTAAATCTGTTATTTTGCATATAATTAACGAAGCGTTTATAGAAAGATTAAGATGAGTTACGAAATAAAACAAGACGGGAAATTCAAATATATTGAGGTTGGCGAGGGAGAGCCATTGATGTTATTGCATGGCCTTTTCGGGGCTTTAAGCAATTTCCGGGACCTCATTGATCATTTCAGCAAATCGCATAAAGTTTTGTTCCCATGCTTCCTTTGCTGGAAATGGATCTGCTGCATACATCCGTAGGCGGATTGCAAAAATTCGTTCAGCGATTTATTGATCACCGGAAATATGAGAATATTCATTTGCTTGGAAACTCTTTAGGAGGCCATGTTGCATTGGTTTATATTCTTAAAAACCCGGAGCATATTAAATCGCTTATTCTAACTGGCAGCTCCGGACTTTTTGAAAGCGGGATGGGCGATACATATCCAAAACGTGGAGATAAAGATTACATCCGTAAAAAAACCGAACTCACTTTTTATGATCCTGCAATGGCAACGGATGACCTGGTAAATGAGGTTTTTGAAATAACGAACAACCGTTTAAAAGTTATCAAAATTATTGCCTTGGCAAAAAGCGCTATCCGCAATAATTTAGGGGAAGAACTTGCACAAATAAAACAACCAACCTGCCTCATCTGGGGAAATAATGACAGCATCACTCCTCCATTTGTAGCCAGGGAATTCAATCGCTTAATTCCGGGAAGTGAGCTGCACTTCATTGATAAATGCGGTCATGCACCCATGATGGAAGTGCCTGAAGAATTCAATAAAATACTGGACGGCTTTTTGGCCAGATTAAAAACACCACAGGCAACGGTTTAACTTTTTTTTCGCTCTGATACTTTAAACAGGTTGCCAGCGTTACTATCTGATTAGTGTATCATTTTTAACATAGAATGTCATACATGTTAACCAACGAACTTTTAAATACTTCTATACCACGGTTACAACTTCAGGATACCGTAGCTAAAGCATTGCAGCTGATTAATGATCTGCGGATAACGCATCTTCCTGTAATTGCTGGAGAAAAGTTTGCAGGTTTAATCAGTGAGGATACATTGATGGAAGCTGATGAAAATGCTACGATTGAATCTTTACAGGAAAGTTTGTTGCAACGTGCTGTTGCTGATAATGAACATTTTCTTTCCGCAGTTAATTTTTGCAATAAATATGAAAGCAGCATTGTGCCGGTTGTAAATGAAGACAACGAATTGAATGGCGTCATTACAGCAACTGAATTATTAAAACTGTTAGGAAACTTCACGGGCTGTGACTCAATAGGAGGAATTATTGTTTTAGAAATGGAACGAAATCAATTTGCTATTTCCGAAATAAGCAGGATAGCAGAAAGCAATGATGCCACTATTTTACATTTAAATACAATCATTAATCCTGAAACAGGAATTCTTAATGTTACTATTCATCTCAATAAAAAAGACCTTTCATCTATAGTGGCAACATTTGAACGTTATCAATATAACATTGTCGGTTATTTTGGAAACGAAAGATTTGAGAATGAAATCAACAGCAACTTCCGCCATCTCATGAATTATCTTGATATATAATCAAATTAAATTTTACTTTCTCTTATTTGAAATAAATTTACCCAAAGAATTACATTAGAGCGATTGAACGAAACGCTTTACTTTTACAATTGGCGGAAACGTTGTAAATTTTCTTTTCATGAGAATAGCCATTTATAGCAGGGGAATAGAAAACAATCAGCACAATGATATGGAATTGCTGTTGAAGGAACTCAATGCCTATAAGGCTGAGCCCGTGTTTTCGCAGGATTTCTTCAATCAATTTTATTCTGCAGTCAATATCAAAGGAAAATATTCAACATTCACTTCATCCAAAGATCTCGACGAATCAATTGATTGTATTATCAGCCTGGGTGGTGACGGAACATTATTAGATACCGTTACATTAGTTAAGGATAAAGGAATTCCGGTGCTTGGAATTAATTACGGACGTCTTGGTTTTTTAGCAAATATTGGCAGAGAAGAATTGCATTCTGCTATACAGGCATTGGTTGAAAGAACATATGTACTGGACAAACGAACATTGATTCATCTCGATGCAGACATTCCTTTATTTAACGATGTCCCTTATGCGCTGAATGAATTTACATTGCAAAAGAAAGATTCTTCATCGATGATAAAAATTCATACTTATCTGAATGGCGAATTTTTAAATACATATTGGGCAGATGGATTAATTGTTGCAACACCAACCGGATCTACCGGTTATTCATTAAGTTGTAACGGTCCTGTTGTTTTTCCTGATAGTAAAAGTTTTGTGATTACACCGGTTGCTCCCCACAACCTTAATATACGCCCCATCATTGTTCCGGATGATAATATCATCTCATTTGAAGTGGAAGGCCGAACCGATAGCTATATCTGTACGCTTGATAGCCGTCGCCAGGTTGTTCCCAAAGAAGCACAGCTGGCAGTTAAAAAAGAAAACTTTGAGATCAATCTTATCCGGTTAAATGAAAATAATTTTTTGCAAACACTACGCAATAAATTATCCTGGGGCTATGATAAGAGAAATTAAAGTTAAAAAAGAGTTTAGCATTGGTATAACTCTTGCATTCCATCCTGTTGGATTTTCACCGAACATTAACAGGGCAACAAAACTCCTGCTAAAACGTTTTTGAAAAACAATTCTTTATTTTGCAACCATGAAAAAGATAACCTGCATTATTTTCTTTTCGTCTATGCTAGGCCTTAACACAAGGGCGCAGCAAAGCGAACTATGGCAGGGTGAAGTTGGAGTTACTGTTGGTGCTGCACATTATTTCGGCGATCTTAATCCCAATACTTCTATCAATCGTCCTAAACCTGCTCTGGGAATTTTTTATCTGAAAGAATTTAATAATTACCTCGGCTTGCGTTTAAGTGCTCATTTTGCTCAACTTGGTTATAGCGATATTTACAGCGATAATACTTTTCAAAAAAGAAGAAACCTGAGTTTCAACACAAACATTTGGGAAGTTGCTATGCAAGGAGATTTTAATTTTTTCAAATTCATTCCCGGTAATCCTGATCATTCATTTACGCCATTTATTACTATTGGAGCAGGAATATTTACTTATGATCCGTATGCATATTTAGCCGGAAGAAAAGTTTATCTGCGTCCACTCGGCACCGAAGGTCAGAACATTGATTATAAAGATGCCAGCGGAACTGTTCGTAAGCCTTATGGCTCAATGGCAGCCTGTTTTCCCATTGGAATTGGTTTTAAATATTATGTAAGCAAAACAATGGATCTGTCTTTACAAATCACTCACAGGCTCACAACAACTGACTACATCGACGATGTAAGTACAACTTATGTTGGTATAGATAAATTCCCATCGGGCCCCGGAGGCGCAACAACAGATGCACGACTTCTGCAGGACCGCAGCTATGAAACCGGCACTCCTATTGGCGTTGAAGGGCGTCAACGTGGCTGGAGCAAGCAAAAAGACCAGTACGTGATAGCAGAAGTAGGATTTTCTTTTGCTTTTGGCCAATATGTTTGTCCGGATGCCAATCCTGAATAGCTGTTCCATTTCAAAGAAATGTCCTGAATGGCAAGTTTCCCCAAAACGCTTATTGCAACTAAATTTTATTACATTTGCAGCCCTTAGTCAGGCCCTGCGCCTGACTACTAATTTTTAGAATTATGAGCCTTAAAGATTCCATAGATATGCAACGTCTTCCGGAGCATATTGCCATCATCATGGATGGAAATGGACGTTGGGCAAAAGAAAAGGGACAGGACAGGCTTTTCGGACATCTTCATGGAGTTGAAAGCGTTCGCAATATTGTGGAAGGATCTGCCGAATTAGGCATCAAGAATCTTACACTGTATGCATTCAGCACAGAAAACTGGGACAGGCCTGCAGATGAAGTAACTGGATTAATGACATTATTGATAGATACCATCCGCAAGGAAGTAGCTACGCTTAATAAAAATAATATCAGGCTTCATGTTATTGGAGATATGAGCATGTTGCCGGAAAATGCCCGCCAGGAACTAACAGAAGCATTGGGTGAAACAGCCGCTAATACAGGGCTTAACCTGATCATGGCGCTCAGTTACAGCAGCCGTTGGGAGATGATAAATGCAGTAAAAAGTATTGCAGCAGATACTCAAAAAGGTGTGCTGAAGCCTGAGGATATTTCGCAGGAAACATTTCAGCAATATCTTGCCACAAAGAATTTTCCGGATCCTGAGTTGATGATACGCACCAGCGGCGAGCATCGCATCAGTAATTTTTTGCTTTACCAGTTGGCTTACGCTGAATTATATTTTACAGATATACGCTGGCCTGATTTCAGAAAAGAAAATTTATATGAAGCCATTATTGATTTTCAAAACCGTGAAAGAAGGTTCGGTAAAACCGGAGACCAATTGAAACAGGAAGAAATAACTAACCATTAACGTCATGGAATCCTTGAAACACAATGATTTCCGGGCTTTATTCATTTAACAAATAGTTTTCATAAATGCAAGTAATTTGCCGACCTTAAAAAAACAGTCTTAATGCACCGGATTTACCAGAGTTTCTGTCTTATCATATTATCATTTTTTTGTACGCAGGCTGTTTTAGCCCAAAAAGATACCATCCCCCCTTCCTCCGTTTCACCTTTACCAAATATTTTCAATACTAAAATTCCTAAGGAATATACAATTGCAGATATCACGGTTAAGGGTTCAAAATCATTTGACAACAATCTTATCATTTCAATATCAGGATTGCAGGTTGGTGATAAATTGCAGATTCCCGGCACAGATGCTTTCAGTAAAGCAATCAACAAGCTCTGGAATCAGAATCTTATTGCAGATGTGCAAATAGCCATTACCAATATTGTTGATAATAATTTGAGCATTGAAATTGACATTATCGAAAGGCCTCGTCTTTCAAGCTTTAAGTTCATTGGTGCAAAAAAAGGAGAAGTTTCAGATCTTGATTCAAAAGTTAATTTGTCAAAAGACAGGGTAATAACAGAAAACATGATCCTGAATGCAGAAGATGCTATTCGTAAATTTTATGTTGAAAAAGGATTCAGGAATATAGATGTTCAGCATACTGTTGAAGTTGATACAACTCTTTCCAATGCTGAAATACTGACTTTTATCATAACGAAAGGAAATAAAGTAAGAGTTAGCTCTATCAATTTTACGGGCAATAATAGTGTCAGCGCTATCAAGTTGAAAAAGCAAATGAAGGGAACAAAAGAAATGACAAGATTTACTTTGTATCCCGATAAAGCGGCTAACCCTTATGGTGAGACTCAGAAAAATATAACGTTTAAGCAATACCTGGATGAGATGGGCTTTCTTTCTCCGTCAAAAACAAAAGAAGCAATCGATCCCTATTTCAGATTTAAATTATTCAGCTCTGCTAAATTCAACGAAAAGAAATATGCAGAAGATAAAGACCAGTTACTGGATTATTACAACTCACTTGGATTCAGAGATGCTGTCATTGCTGCAGATACTACGATAGGAAATCAAAGAGGCAATCTGGATGTTTTTATCAAAATGAATGAAGGTGGCAAATATTATTTCGGAAACATTACCTGGAAAGGAAATACAAAATATCCTGACTCTTTATTGTCCGCTATATTAGGTATTAAAAAAGGAGAAATATACAATGCTGAATTATTGAACAAACGTCTTGGTAAAGATCTTTCTCCCGAAGGTGGTGATATCAGCAGCTTGTATATGGATGACGGATATCTTTTCTTCCATATCGATCCGGTTGAAACTGCTGTTTATAATGATACCATTGATTTTGAAATAAGAATGCAGGAAGGACCACAGGCAACTATCGGCAAAGTTGAGATCAGTGGTAATGATAAAACAAAAGATTATGTAGTACGTCGTGAGTTGAGAACCATTCCCGGTGAAAAATTCAGCCGTGCTGATATTATTCGTACACAAAGAGAATTATCCCAATTAGGATTTTTTAATCCTGAAAAAATAACTCCGAATATTGTACCAAATGCTGATAATGGAACAGTAGATATCAACTGGCAGGTAGAAGAAAAGTCGAGTGATCAGCTGGAACTCTCGGCCGGCTGGGGCGGCGGCATTGGCCTGACAGGAACATTGGGTGTTACATTCAACAATTTTTCTATCAACAATATTTTTAAAAAATCCACATGGGATCCATTGCCTTCAGGTGATGGACAAAAGTTGAGTGCAAGAGTTCAATCAAATGGTAAGGCATTCCGCTCTTATAATTTTTCTTTTACTGAACCATGGCTTGGCGGTAAAAAGAGAAATTCATTTACAGTAAGTGTTTTCAGCACCAGGTATTCAAATGCTACTGATTCATATGGTAATTATTGTCAATCGTGCGCTGATTCATCTTATATACGCACAGCAGGTATGAGTGTGTCACTTGGTAAGCAATTGAGATGGCCTGATGATTATTTTTCTTTAATCTATTCACTGGAATTCCAACAATACAAACTGAAGAATTATGCAAACATCTTCCAGGGGATCAGCAATGGAACATCAACGAATGTAAGTCTTAAAATTACATTGGCACGTAACTCATTGAATGGCGGACAATTGTTTCCTACAAGTGGTTCAAGCTTTTTCTTAAGCGGACAGTTTACACTTCCTTATTCTTTAATGGGAATTACAAGTGTAACAGACAACCAATACAAACTTCCTGAATTTCATAAATGGAGATTCAATGGAGAATATTATATTCCAATTGGAACAGCTCACGGAGAAAATAAAGATCAGCAGTTTGTTTTGAAGATTGCAGCTAAATATGGCTTCATCGGCAGATACAATAATAAACTGCAGATATCTCCATTCGAACGCTTCCAATTGGGAGATGCAGGATTGAGCAATAGCTTTGCCTTGTTGGGCTATGATATCATTGCTCAGCGTGGTTATCCTGTTTACTCCAGTTCAAATCCGAAGATAAATCCTGAAAATATTACTCCATCTGAATTCTTTACTATCTTTAATAAGTACACGATGGAGTTGAGATATCCATTCAGCACAAGTCCTACAAGTACTATTTACGGACTTGCATTTTTTGAAGCAGCAAATGGATGGTATCAATTCAAAGATTACAATCCTTTCAAGCTACGTCGCTCTGTTGGGTTAGGTATGAGGTTCTATCTTCCGATGTTTGGCTTATTAGGATTTGATTATGGAATCGGGCTCGACAGAATCCAAACAGGAGTACAAATTAAAGATGCTGCTAAATTTACATTTATGTTAGGCCAGGAGCCTGAATAATAGTTTCAAAAAAGTTTAATTAAACTGATCATTATGAAACCAGTCAAATTCTCACTTATTGCATGTAGTCTGTTCTTTGTCTCTTTTTTAGCAACTGCACAACGTTATGCAGTTATTGACAGTAAATATATCCTTGATAAAATGCCTGAATATAAACAGGCCCAGGATAAGTTAAATCAATTCAGCGTTCAATGGCAGCAGGAAATCGACATGAAGCAGGCAAGCCTCGACAGTATGCAAAAAGATTATGACGCTGAAGAAGTTATGCTAAGTGATGAATTGAAGAAAAAAAGAGAAGATGAATTGTATAATAAAACAAAAGAAGTAAGAGATCTGCAGAAGAAACGCTTTGGTTTTGAAGGAGATCTGTTCAAAAAAAGGCAGGAACTCGTAAAGCCAGTACAGGACAGAGTATACACAGCCATTCAAAAATTAGCTGTTGAAAAACAGTACGATTTCATTCTGGATAAAAGTGAAGGAATTACTGTTATCTTTGCCGACCCGAAGCTTGATAAAAGTGATGACGTGTTGCGGTTAATGGGTGTTGTTAAATAAAAAACAATATTTATTACAAAGCAGCATTTTAATACAAAAAACAAACTTTAATAAATAAACAATTAAAAGAGCAATGAAAAAATTTTTCTTAGCAGGTGTTTTATTGGTATCAGGATTTTTAACTGCATCAGCACAGAGCAAAATTGGATATATCAATACAGAAGACCTTATCAATTCAATGCCTGAAGCTGATAAAGCAAATGCTGAATTACAGGATTATCAAAATGCATTGAACCAACAGGGAAATGAATACTTAAGTGAATTAAAAGAAAAAGACAGCGCTTTAGCTGTTGATTCTCCTCATCTTTCACAGGCAATCATTGAATTAAAAAAGAATGACCTGATGAAATTGTATCAACAGGTACAAGGCTGGAATCAACAATCACAACAATTACTTGGTCAAAAACAACAAACATTGTTAGCTCCTATTCGTGATAAAGCATTAGAGTCTATTAAAGTAGTTGCTAAAGAAAACGGCTACGGCTATATCCTTGATGCATCAGCATTGATCGTTAGTCCTCCTGGAGATGATATTTTACCTTTGGTTAAAAAGAAGCTAGGCATTAAAGATGCACCGGCTACAGGACCAAAAGTGCAAAAAGGAAATTAATCATAAATAATAAATTTCTTGATAAAGCCATCTCTGTTAAATGAGATGGCTTTGTTATTTTTGAATCATGAAAGATCAACCTATTGGTGTATTTGACAGTGGCTACGGCGGACTAACAGTTTTGAAAGAAATTGTTGCCGCACTTCCACAATACGATTATATCTACCTGGGTGATAATGCACGTGCCCCTTATGGCAACAGAAGTTTTGAAACAGTTTATCAATATACATTGGAAGCTGTTAATTGGTTTTTTAAACAGGGGTGTCCGCTGGTGATACTGGCATGCAATACTGCTTCAGCAAAAGCATTGAGAACTATCCAGCAAAATGATCTTCCTAAAATGGATAGCACTAAAAGAGTCTTAGGTGTTATTCGTCCAACAACAGAAATTGTCGGTGACTTTACTAAAACAAATCAAATCGGTGTATTGGGTACAAGCGGTACTGTTCAATCAAACTCTTATCCAATTGAAATAAATAAATTTTATCCCGGCATAAAAGTATTTCAGCAAGCCTGTCCAATCTGGGTTCCGTTGATAGAAAACAATGAGCACCAATCTGCAGGTGCTGATTATTTCGTAAAAAAATACATAGATAATTTGCTCAGCCAGTCTCCGGATATTGATACCATTTTATTAGGCTGTACGCATTACCCATTGCTGATAGATAAGATTAAAGCTGCAATTCCGAAAAATATATCGGTTGTTTCGCAGGGAGAGATTGTGGCAAAAAGCCTGAAGGATTATCTTCATCGTCATCCCGAAATTGATGAAAAATGCAGCAAAAATGGCCATATCAGCTTTTACACGACCGATTCTGCCGAAGATTTTGATAATCATGCCGCTATTTTCTTCGGAAAACCGCTGAAATCAGCTCATTTAGCCTTATGATCCAAAAAAAACTTAGGACTTAGAACCAAAAACTTAGAACTTTCTCTTACCTTTGCCGTCCTTTCACAAACAGCGGGGATGGTGCCCTGTTGAATGAGATAACTAAAATGGTTTTTGAATTTATTGTAAAAGGAAAAACAACACAACATGGCACAAAAAAGGACATATCAACCGCATAAACGCCGCAGAAAATCTGTTCATGGTTTTCGTCAACGCATGCAAACTGCTAACGGCCGTAAAGTTTTGGCATCTCGTCGTAAAAAAGGACGTACAAAACTTACCGTTTCTGACGAACGTGGCGCTAAAAAATAAGATAATCTTCACCTTCGGCGGGAAATAAAAATATCATAGCCTTCTTTTTAAAGAAGGCTTTTTTAATTTTGGAGTAATTGGAAAAACAAATTCGATACACACTTAAAAAAGATGACAGGCTTAAAAGCCGAAAGGTCATTGAACAATTGTTCAAAGAAGGTGAAACATTTTCCAACTTCCCCCTTCGTGTAATTTATTCTTTCAAATTACCGGCCTTATCTTCTTCTGCAAATGTGTTGCAGGCAGGATTTGGTGTAAGTACAAAGAATTTTAAAAAAGCAGTCGACAGAAACCGAATTAAAAGATTGTTGAGAGAATCTTATCGCTTACAAAAAAATGATCTTGCAGAACACGTAAAATTAAAAGATAAAAAACTGGTTGTATTTTTTATGTTCAATGGAAAAGAACTTCCTGATCATAAAATCCTTTATGATAAAGTACAAAAAGGAATCCAGCGTTTACAAAAAATAATGAATGAAGACAGTGCTTCAAATACTTAGTCTGCCATTTATCTTATTGATAAAATTATACCAGTGGATCATATCCCCATGGTTAGGTTCACGCTGCCGCTACACTCCCACTTGTTCTCAATACTCCATTGAAGCTTTAAAAAAATATGGCCCGTTAAAAGGTTTGTGGCTAACAATCAAGCGAATTTCACGTTGCCATCCCTGGGGCGGACATGGTTATGACCCCGTACCTTAGTTTAATTAAATGTTTAGCAAATGATTAATGTTTTTTCCGCCAAACAATAGCTTACTTTATAGCACCCAAATGAGTCGTTTAAATGA
>Ga0207695_10009897_pt1 | contig 11716 bp, 8 predicted proteins | sample KBSC54metaG_FD_184354 | JGI IMG/M metagenome (GOLD analysis project Ga0207695, IMG submission 184354) | Corn rhizosphere microbial communities from Kellogg Biological Station, Michigan, USA - KBS C5-4 metaG (SPAdes) (version 2) | ecosystem: Host-associated > Plants > Roots > Rhizosphere > Soil... | reverse complement strand
GGACCAAACACCGCGGGCGCCGGCGTGAGCGCCGAGGGAACGATGACGCTCGAGCCTGGCACCTACATGCTCGTTTGCTGGGTGCCGTCGCCCGACGGGATGTTGCACGTCATGAAAGGCATGGTCAAATCCATGATTGTGACTGGCGCGGCGACGGCTGCCTCCGAGCCGACCGCGGACATCACGATGACGATGGACGATTATTCCTTCGACCTTAGCCAGCCGATCACGCCAGGGCGTCACACGATCCGGTTCGAGAATCGCGCATCGCAGGCACACGAAGCCGTGATCGCTCGTTTGCTCCCGGAAAAGACGCTCGCCCAAGCCATAACGTGGCTCAACGCCGGACAAGCTGGCCCGGCGCCAGTCGAACTGTTGGGAGGCGCGTCAGGCTTGGCCAAGGGGCGGCACATGTTCATCACGGCCGATTTTCATGCAGGCCATTACGCGCTGTTGTGCTTCATTCCAGACGCGAAAGACGGCAAGCCGCACTTCGATCACGGTATGGTGAAGGAAGTCGTCGTCGCGCCTTGAAACCGGTTGAAGGTTGAGGGGAGGACGGCGGCTTCGCCGCCTTGGCAGCATTTGGTTGCTCTCCGGTGCAATTGTGGAATTGGGGTCAGACTCCATTTGCGCGAAATGGAGTCTGACCCCAATTCTTGATCTGACCCCAATTCTTGATCTGACCGCAATCCATCCTCTTCCACCGGGACCGCCCGGCGGCATATTGACCCGCATGAGACTCGCAATCCTGGCGATATTTGCCGTCGCGACGTCCGCCGGCGCTCAAGCGGGTAACGAGTGGCCGGCATGGGGTGGTGATCTCGCCGCGACAAAATACTCGACGCTCGCCGACATCAATCGCGGCAACGTTGCGCAGCTGACCAAGGCATGGGAGTGGGCGACGGGCGAGACGCCGAACACCGAGCCGCGCACTCGTCCCGGCAACTTTCAAGCGACGCCGCTGATGATCGGTGATACGCTGTATCTCAGCACGTCGTACAATCGCGTCGTGGCGCTCGACGCGAACACCGGCCATGAGCTGTGGTCGTACGATCCCAAAGCGTACGCCGCAGGACAGCCGCCCAACGGCACCGGTTTCGTACATCGCGGGGTCGCCACGTGGACCGACGGAAGGCAGCGACGCATCTTCATGAACAGCCGCTGGCGGTTGATCGCGCTCGACGCCGCGACTGGCAAGCCGATTCGCGACTTCGGCGACACCGGCGTCGTCGATCTCACAAAAGACCTTGGGCGAAACGGTAAGCCGGTCAACAAGCTTCACTATACGCAGACGTCGCCGCCGGTCGTCTGGCGCAATCTCGTCATCGTCGGCAACGGTGTCGCCGACAAGCTGATCTACCCCAACGATCCACCGGGCGACGTCCAGGCGTTCGATGTGAAATCTGGCAAGCGTGCATGGAGCTTCAGTCCCGTGCCGCGCGACGAACGAGACTCCGCCGCCGAGACGTGGCTCGGCAATTCATGGAAGACGACCGGCCATGCGAACGTGTGGGCGCCGTTCAGCGTCGACGACCGCCGCGGTTTGGTGTTCTTGCCGGTGAGCACGCCGAGCAACGATTGGTACGGCGGAGCGCGCAAGGGAAACAATCTGTACGCGGAATCCATCGTCTGTCTCGACGCACGGAATGGCCATCGCGTCTGGTATTTCCAAACCGTGCATCACGGCCTGTGGGACTACGATCTTCCCGCCGCACCAGTGCTCGGCACGGTGACCGTCGACGGTAGTCGTCGCGACATCGTCGCTGTACCGGCCAAAACTGGTTTCCTCTTCGTGTTCGATCGCGTGAATGGAAAGCCGATCTGGCCAATTCAAGAACGCTCAGTGCCGGCGAGCGACGTGCCTGGAGAGCAGGCTGCCCAGTCGCAGCCGTTTCCGTCGCTTCCGGCGCCGTTTGCGAAACAAGGATTCAGCTTCAGCGACTTGATCGACTTTACACCGGCAATCAAGTCTCAGGCGCTAGAGACGATCAAGGATTTTCGCATCGGTCCGTTGTTCACGCCTCCGTCGGTCGGCGGAACGATCGTGATGCCTGGTGCGATCGGCGGAGCGGGGTGGGGCGGCGGCGCATTCGATCCGTCGACTGGAACGATCTACATCAAGGCGACGAATCAGCCGGCGCTCTACAAGATCATTCAGCCCACGCGGAGCGACTCGCTCGACGCCGACTACACTGCCGACCTCTCCGCCCAAGGCCTGCGCGTCGTGATGCCGTCGCCGGATAGTCTGCAGCGCATGCCGCCACTTCCGATCAACAAGCCGCCGTACGGAACACTGGTGGCAATCGATCTCAATACCGGCGCTACCAAGTGGAACATCCCACTCGGCGATACACCGGGGATTCACAATCATCCGCTGTTGAAGAATCTGAATCTTCCGCCCGTTGGTGTTGCCGGCGCGCCGGGCCCGATCGTGACGGCCGGCGGTCTGATCTTCGTGACCGGCGGCGGGTCGACGCTCTATGCGATCGATACACAAGATGGTGGCGTGCTGTGGTCCGGTGATTTGGGCCAGAATGGGTACGCGGTGCCCATGACGTATCGGACGAAAGCAGGGAAGCAGTTCGTGGCGATAGCGACGGGCTCTGCGTCCGGTGCACGGCTGGTGGCATTCTCAATCCGCACGCCGTGAGGGCGCGTGTTTGCGCTCACTGCGCAGCGCCGGCAAGTGGCCTCACACACACCATCTCCCGTCAGCAATGTCCCTCATCTTCCCATTCGATCCCGACATCCGCCGCGCGTCGACCATTCCATCGCGGCTCTACATCGATCCCGTGTACCTCGAGCTCGAGCGCGAGCGCGTCTTCGCGCACACGTGGCAACTCGTCGGACGAACGGAGCAGGTGTCGGAGACCGGCTCGTTCTTCACCGCGGAAATAGGAAACGATTCGATCGTCGTCCTGCGAGATGGAGACAGCTTGCGTGGGTTTTATAACGTATGTCTTCACCGCGCGGGGCCGGTCGCGCACGGCTGTGGCAAGCGACAATCGCTCCAGTGCAAGTACCACGGATGGACCTACAGCCTCAAGGGCGAGCTGCTTCGCGCGCCGGAGATGGAAGGCGTCGAACGATTCACTCCCGCCGACATGCGCCTTCGCTCCGTCGCCGTTGCGACGTGGGGTCCGCTCGTCTTTGTGAATCTCGACGGCGCCGCCCCCGCGCTCGACGACATGCTCGGAGACATCCCCGGCCGCGTCACGCCTTTTGGCTGTGCATCGATGCGCTACGTCATGCGCAAAGAGTACGAGCTCGCCTGCAATTGGAAGGTCTACGTCGACAACTACCTCGAGGGGTATCACATCCCGATCGTCCATCCGAGCCTGCACAAAGAAATCGATTACGACAGCTATCGCGTCGAGCCGCTGCGCTATTCATCCATCCAACACGCTCCCTTGCGGCCCGTCGTCGGTGGAGCGACCGATCGCAAGTACGATCCGGGCAAGGCCGACGTCCCGGAGGCTGTTTACGGATGGGTCTTCCCGAACATCATGCTCAACGTCTATATGGGGCAGATGCAGACGAATGTCGTCTTGCCCGTGGCGCACGACCGCACGATCGTCGCGTTCGAGTGGTTCGCTAGCAACCCGCCGGCCGATCCCGCAACAGATCCGGATTGGTCTCGCTTGATCGCCTTCAGCGACGAGATCCAAGACGAAGACGTCGAGATCTGCGAGACTGTGCAGCGGAACCTCAGGTCCCGCGTGTACGATCGTGGGCGATATTCAGCGGCACGCGAACGGGGGGTTCACCACTTCCACTCGTTGCTGCATGAGTTCTTGACGTAATGTCTTGGGTTCTCTCCCGCTCCGTTGCCGAATGCCCTGTCGGACCGGTAATAACACGGTTGATGGCACGGAGCAGCACGATAGTGGCGCCTTGGTGTTACGTTCAGGACTCCTGGAATCCACCTGCCGCCCAGCGATGACGAGCCTGCCAATCGGCGGCGGAAGGGAAGCATTTTGGAAAGTGCGGGGTCTCATCGTGACGGGCACTGGCGCTGCTGCGCCCCCGCCCGCCGGCGCGGCCGCCGGGTGGTCGTGTCCAGGCACGTTGCTACCCTTTCCGCGGTTCGTTTGTCTAAGGGGGTAACACATGCCGAGCTTCTTTCCGAACCAAACCATAGAGATCAAGATCGAGGAGCCGCAGGCCTTTCGGCGCTTCTCGTTTTCGATCGTCGAAATGGCGATCGTCACCGGCGTACTCGTCCGTCTGCTGCGACTCGTCGCGCTCACGCACGGCTCCAACAACTGGTTCTATCTCGCCAGCACATTCGCGATCGGGCTGATCTTCCTGATCGGCATGCTCACGGCGCACCTGGCCAACTATCCGCTCCACCAGTATTTCTGGCGCGCGCCGCTATTCGCGGCGATTGAAGTGGCCGCCGAGATGGCGACGAGCGCGTTACTGATCGCTGTGGGCAAAGAGGCGAACGGGACCGTCCGCGCTCACTGGGACGATTGGCTCGGCATGAGCCTGAATGCGCTCCTGTACCGTGGCTTGACCATCGTCCTCTGGGGACTGATCCTCGCCGGCGTCGTCCAGCTCGTGCGTCGCACCATCGTCCATGAAGACGACGACCCGGATGAGGCGCCGGCCTCCCGCGACGTCGCTAAAACTTGACGCGCACACCGGACATGATTGTCCGGCCGGGAACGACGGTGATGTTGTCCGGCTCGCCGCGCTGAAAGTTCAGCAGATTGTCGCCCGACAGCTCGAGCGACAGCATGTCCCGGATATCGCGTGATAGCGTGGCCCGCACTCGCAAACCGCCGCTGTAGCGCCGCCAATACTGTCGAAGCTGTGCGCCGAGAAGCTCATGCGCCGGGCGATTTCCGCTCGTGAGCTGCTGCGTCATGGCCAGCTCGTCGTAGTTGATCCAATCCAACGCGCGCGCGGCGCCGAGTGAACCGAACCACCGGTTTCCTGTCCAGGACGCGTTGAGGCTCACCGTGGTCGCCGGCACTTGAAGCATCCGGTCGCCTGTCTCAAGGTCGCCGGTATACCCGTTCGCCAATTTCGTGACGCGACTGCCGACGAATGACAGCGCGCCGGTCACCGCGAGACGGGACAGGCTCTCACCCGCAGCGATCTCCCAGCCGCGATTCGAGATTTCGCCGACATCCTCGAGCGTGTACGTCATGTGCCGCGACTGGTACCCGGAATCGGCGGCAATCGCCACTTGCTGAACCAATCCCGACGCGCGCTGATCGAACCGTGTGACTTGCAACGAGAGCGCGCGCCGGAACAGCATATCGAACCCGACTTCCGTTCCCGATTGTACCTCGGGACCGAGCGCCGCCTGCGTTGCCGCGGTGTTCAGCGTCTGCCAAAAGGATGAGTGAACGAGTGTCGCCGGTGGTCGAATCCCTTTCCCATATGCGGCGCGCAGCTTGAACGTGAAGTCACCATAATCGCGCACCGCGGCACCGCCGACCATCGGCAACGTGACGACTTGATTCGACGCCGCCAAGCGGCTGTCGCGCTCGATGCGAAGTCCGCCGCTCGCGAAGAAAGTGTTGTTGTATGCCGCATTGGCTTGGGTCGTGAACCCAGTGCTGTTTTGCCACGTGACGACGTCGCTGGTCTGCGTTCGCGCCGGCGCCGGCATTGGGCCATTCTTGCCCGGCCCCGAGAATTGCGCGCTGTTTCTGACAGACGTCTCGCGCAGCGCCGTGTGCTCTGCGGAGAACGTCAGTGTTGCATGCGACGTTTCCGTCGTGGCGAGATGCAGCACACTGCTCGCGCGCAACGTCCCACGATCCGCGCCGCCCTCGGCAGCTCGCAAGGCAGAGTCGGCAAGGGTTGCGAACGGCGTGAAGTTGGTTTCGGCGTTGGCGAGACGATATCCGTCGACGCCCGCAACGAGCGAATGCGTCCATCGCTTGTCAGGCGTGAACGTTCCCGTGGTGCCGAGCGTGTATTGCTGCACCGATTGCGGCGTGTCCGTCGACTGCGCCGAGATGCCAGGGCCAATCGAGTCCATCACTGGTGCTCTCACCGCTGGCGCGAGGAGCGGATTGTTCGGAGTGCCCGCCTGTTCCGTGAAGAAACGCGCCGTGGCGGCGAGCGTCGCGTTGGTTCCGACGACGCGTGCACTGCCGCTCGCCATGAAGTCGCGGCTATATCCGTCGGGGATGAACGCACCGATGCTTCCGCCCGACACATGCAGATCGGCGGATCGTGCGCTCGATCCACTGACGATGGAAAGCGCGTGATCCTGCGCGAGCACGTCGTGCGTGAAGGCGCTCTGCGACACACCGGCCGTCGTCCGAACCGATGCGCGCGTGCCGTCGCCGCTCGCACCTTCATGACGCGTGACGATGTTGACGACACCGCTGATCGCATCAGTACCATACAACGCCGAACCCTGCGGGCCGCGAATCACTTCGATACGATCGATCGAGCCCGGGTTGAATCGGGTGACGAGCAACGGATTCGCGACTTCGATGCCATCGATATAGATCTTTGGATAGCTCAGACCGAACGAGCTCGCGCCACGAATGCTGGCGTACGAGCTGAGCATGCTCGTCGGCGACTGCGTCCAGCTCCACACGCCGGGAACGTACGAGTCGAGCGCGCCGGAGAGAGTGTTCGTGTTGTCGCGCGCGAGCTGTCGTCCATCGACGACGTCGAGTCCGACAGAGAGCTCGCGTTGCGATGCGCCGGCCGCGCTTCCCGTCACGACGACACGATCGAGCACGCCGACGGTGCCCGACATGTCCGGCGTGGACTCGTGTGACGCCGTATTCGCCCGTGGCGCGAGCACGACTTGATCGCCGCCAACTCCCATCGCGGCGAGGTTCGTCTCACGGAGCAGATCAGCGAGCACATTGCCGACGGCTGCCGCATCGGCGGCAACGCAGACGACATGATCGAGCGGCAGCAGCTCGGTGCTATACGAGAGACGCAGCTTCGCCATTGCGGCGACGCGATCGAGCGCGTCGCGCAGTGCGAGATCGCTCGCGTGCAGCGTGATCAGACGATCGAGCGGCGACGACCAACGTGCCGCTGTTTGTGCGGCTTGTGTAGCGTCCGCCCGGCCAGTGATACAGGCACGCGCTTGCGCGAACGCTGGGCGAACAATGCCCAGCGCCAAGACGACGCTCCAAAATCCGTAGCGCCTCTGCAAACGAAGTCCGATCACCGCGTCGAGTTAGGTCCGTGAATCGATGTAACGAACGCGCTGTCTCCCTCGAGGTCCACGCGCGCGCCGAGCGTGAGCCCGAGAATCTTGAGCACTTGATCGATTGGCTCACCGGCGAACGACGCCGTGACGTGACGATTGAGCAACGAGCGATCGTCGATGTGCAACGTCACACCGTACCACCGGTGGATTTCCCCTGCCACCCGCGCGAGCGATGCGTCGCGGAATACCAACCGTCCGGTCGTCCACGCAACATCATCATCTCGTACCGACTGCCGTTCGAGCTTCACATTGCCCCGTGCATCGATTGCGCCACGATCTCCCGCGGCGAGCACTACGCCGCCAGTGGGCGACGACGCGCTTCCGCGCAAGCGAATAGTGCCTTTGACGACGGCGACGCTCGTCGTGTCCGCCGCGTCGCTTTCGACCGTAAACGTCGTACCGATATCCTCGATGATGGCTGTGCCGACGTGCACCGCGAACGGTTTACTGGCGTCGTGCTGCACCTCGAAATATCCATCGCCCTGCAGATCGACGGAGCGCGCCCTCGCGCCGTAATCGGCCGGAACTGTCAGCCTGCTGTCCGGTCCGAGGAGAACGCGCGTACCGTCGGCCAACTTCACCGAATCCCGCTGTCCTACACGGGTCGCGTATGTATGTGCCGCACTCGCGGGCGGAGGGACGATGGGCGCCGATTGGCGCATCGTAAACACGATGCCGGCGATGGCGGCCGCGGCCAGAAGCCCGCCCGTGGTGACCGTCCGCCAGCGCGTTGGTGCGCGATTGTTCGTTACCCTGAGACGTGGTCGTTGCGCGGTGTCTGTTCTGTCCTGCATCCGCGCATGGACTCGCGCCAGTGCCGTCTCGACGTCGACGTCGCTCGACGCATCTGACCTAAGGGCCGCGTCGAGTCGCGTCACTAAATCCTGCTCGGCAGGATTTGCCTCCAGCCACTCAGCCACGCTTTTCGCCTCTTCGTCGGAGCTTTCTCCGGCGAGGAAACGCGCGATGGCATCCCAGTCGGGAATGTTCGCGGAGCTGTTCTGGTTTAGTGGAGGCGGATCGCTGCTCATACCCTATCGACACGTCACGGAATGCGTACCCTTATCGGATCATGAAGCACCGTGTGGAGTATACGGGAACGCCACGACTGCGGACAGCGCCCGACCAGCCCCTCGAGAATCCTCCCGCCATGGCCTCATGGACGATCGCGATCTGTTGAACCGCCTGAAAACGGGCGACCAGGACGCGTTCGATTCCATCTTCCGTGCGCATTACGCACATCTGGTGGCGTTTGGGCAGGGACTTCTGCGCGATCGCACCGCGGCGGAGGACGCCGCTCAGGAGGTCATGCTGGAGCTATGGCGACGCCGCGAAGAGCTGGCGATTCATGAATCGCTGCGCGCGTATCTGCTCCGTGCGACGCGCAATCGTGCGCTCAACCAACTTCGCCATGCCAATGTGCGCCGGCGCGCCGAGCCCGAGCTCATGGGCGAAGAGTCGGTGGCCGCGACCGGCGCATCGGAACTCGTGGCGAATGAGCTACGATCGGCGATCGTCGCCGCGGTCGCCGAACTGCCGCCGGCGTGCCGCGAAGTCTTCGAGCTGAGTCGCGGCCAGGGACTTCGCTATTCCGAAATCGCGAGCACGCTTGGAATCTCCGTGAAGACCGTCGAGTCGCAGATGGGCAAAGCACTTCGTCATCTGCGTATGCGGCTTGCCGGGTGGCTGCCCGAGGGCCGGGCGCTCTAAGATCGGCCCGTCAGCACTCATTCTTATGAGTGCCGCTTGGGGAAAACGAGACGATCAAACATCACAGCCGGCCCAAACAGCCCGCGTGAGGGTACTCACGAAATCACGTGTCCTGTACAAAACCCGAGAACAGGACCCTTACGATGAAACAGATTGTCATCACAGCAAGTTGCGCCGTCGCAATCGTTCTGACTGCATGTGGCGATGCGATTGCGCCCTCGAGTCCGCTCGCAATCACAATGGCCTCGGCATATTCCACAACGCCCGCCGGCTTCGATCAGCTCAGTACCAGCTTCAACGCCGATCCCGCGGCCGGTGCATTTCATCCGGACTTCGGCGGACGTGGCCGTGGTCCAGGTGGCTTCGGTGAACGCGGCGGCGGTCCAGGATTCGGACTCGGCTTCATGGGCGGCGGACTCGGCGGACCATTCCTGGGCGATGGCCTCGGTCCCATTCATTCCGATGACGGCTCGTGCACCTTCGCGAGCAGCACCGGCGTAACCTGTACCGCAACCACGCGTGATGGGTTGACCGTTACTCGTGTGTCGAAGTACACGACAACCCCAGGGACGGTGCAGCAAAAGCCTGACAGCACGACGAACACCATCACAACGACAGTTACCGTCGGTGGAACCGCGACCCGTCGTGATAGCAGCACGAGCGTGGTAAGCGAGACGAGCACGCAAACCGTGACCGGGCTTGCGAGGGGAAGTGCCCAGCGCACTGTGAGCGGCGCGTCCGCCGGCAGCGAGAATACGACTGGGAAATCCTCGCAGGGCGCGTTCACAGCCCAGCGTGTCGCTGGCGACACGATCAAGAATGTCGTCATTCCCGCGCCGACCGTCGGCAGCACCACCCGCTCCTATCCAACGGCCGGCACCGTGATTCGTGCGATGACCGCAACGGTGACGATCTCCGGTCAATCGCCATCGACGTCATCGCGTCGGGAAGTCATCACGTACGATGGCTCGGCAACGGCCAAGGTCGTCATCACTCAAGACGGAACGACACAGAATTGCACGCTGCCACTGCCGCACGGGCGGCTGACCTGCCAGTAGACGGCGGTCAGTGCATGCCGAACTTGGTGTCGTATCCGGTTGCCTACGACGCCACGAGTGCAATGCTGACGATTGGCGGCAAATGCGTAGGGGTAACTTCTACGCAGCGTGTCTTCGACTTGTAGGGCAGTGTAGGACGTTGCTTTCGTGAGTGCAGCGCCGGCTCGGGTGGGGGCAGGACGCACGATCGAAAGCAGGGTTTCGGCGGGATGGTGCCGATTTCATTGAGTGCGGCATTCCATCCCGTCGTCATCCGTCCCTGGCGAAGTCACTCGTCTCGTTCCATGCTTTCGCGGTGAGCCCACCCCAATCGCTGCTGCGAATCCTCGGCCTGTCGTTCGGCCTTGCCGTGACCGTCGGAAATACGATTGGTGCCGGCATTCTGCGTACTCCCGGCGACATCGCCAGCCTGCTGCCAAACCCATGGTTGTTCGTCGGCATCTGGGTCATTGGCGGTCTGTACGCGCTCCTCGGCGCCAATGCGCTGTCCGAGCTCGGCACGATGCTCCCGCGCAGTGGCGGTCAGTTCATCTTTGCGCGCCACGCTTTCGGCGAGTACGCCGGCTTCTTCGTTGGCTGGAACGATTGGATCTCGACCTGCGCGTCGATCGCCGCGATCTCGTTGGTCATTGGCGAATCTGGCGCGAGCATTCTGTCCCTGCCCGGCGGTGCCGCCGTAGCGATCGCGATGGGAGTGGTCGTCGTCTTCACGGCGCTCCTGTTGCGCGGGGCAAAATCCGGCAACATCGCACAACAGATCACGAGCCTCGCGAAAGCACTGGCGCTGCTCGCGCTGATCATTGCCTGCTTCATGTTTGCGGGACGAGCCCACGTTGCTGCGGCACCAGCCGCCGCCGTTGCGGTGAAGACGTCGATGTTCGTCGCGTTCATGCTCGCCGCGCAGTCGGTCATCTATACATACGATGGATGGAATGGGCCGATCTATTTTTCCGAGGAGCTCGACGATCCGTCGCGTCAGATTCCGCGGGCAATGTTCTACGGACTGCTGACCGTCGCCGTCATTTATTTATTGACGAACATCGCGTTTCTGACGGCCGTGCCGACCAGCGCACTTGCCGGATCCCAACTCGCCGCTGGCACTGTGGCGCAGGCATTGTTCGGCGGGCGCGGCGAGGTGCTCGTTCGTCTCGTGGTGATCGTCTCGCTGCCGAGCGCCGTCAATGCGAATTTGCTCATGAGCTCACGCGTCCTATTTTCGGTCAGCCGCGAGGGACTCGGCATTCCGGCCGCGAGGCGCGTGAACGCTGGTGGAACGCCCACGGTCGCACTCGTCTCGAGTGCACTCGTTGCGATCGCGTTTCTCGCGACGGGAACGTTTCAGACGATCATCGCCATTGCGGCGTTCTTCTTCGTCGCTGACTACACGCTGTCGTTCATTGCCGTGTTCGTCCTGCGTCGCCGTGAACCAAATGCACCCCGGCCGTACCGCACCATCGGACATCCTTGGACGACGGGCTTCGTGCTGCTTGGCTCGCTCGCGTTCTTGGTGAGCGCGGTCATCGGCGACCGCCGGAACAGTCTGTACGCCCTCGGCATCGTGGTCGTGAGTTATGTGATCTTCCGACTCAGCCGACCGGCGCCGGTGTCGGCCCCTTCTGCCGGATCGTATCTTTAACAGGACCAGGAACGATCCAAGTCAAAGTATGGGCACCTGTTACCCTTCCTCGCTCCCACATGCGAGACCCCGATGATCAAGCATGACAAAGAGCTCATCGTCGTC
>Ga0207695_10009891_pt1 | contig 11719 bp, 7 predicted proteins | sample KBSC54metaG_FD_184354 | JGI IMG/M metagenome (GOLD analysis project Ga0207695, IMG submission 184354) | Corn rhizosphere microbial communities from Kellogg Biological Station, Michigan, USA - KBS C5-4 metaG (SPAdes) (version 2) | ecosystem: Host-associated > Plants > Roots > Rhizosphere > Soil... | reverse complement strand
CGAGGTCATTCTGCTGTGGCTATTTCCAACAGAATACCGATATTTCACCCATCGCAAAAATACTGACGGCACCGTTGACTCTGTCTGCCGTCAATGCCTGACGACAGTTGCAATCGAGCGCCTGGAAGCCATGCTCATTCAGAGAGAGCGCGAGCATGTATGCGATCTTGCACTGCAAGCACTGCCACAGTACCGGTTTTATTGCGTGAATTGAACATTCTCTGGCGCGTCCGCGCACAAGACAATCTAGAGATCGAAACCGGATTTGGGCGGCGGCTTGCCCCGACTCTTGTAGTTGAAATACCTTGGTTCTCTCTCAAAAACTAGTTGCTCACTCTCCAGGGTGAAACATTTGCCCACTTCTTCAGCTCCTCGGAAGCCCAAGCAGTGTTCTTGTCCTTGTGGCATGATGTGCATGGATTCGGAATACCGGAACGCTCCGTTTCGACCGGGGAGATGAATCGAAACGTATGAGCCGCAACGTAATTGTCTTTGATCGTCTGCTCGATGGCGGGCATGTGGCAAGCAACACACGCACTTCCGGCGCTGTTATCCGCATGATGTGTGTGCTCGCTGACCGTCCCTTTGAGGCCCGCCGGATTCTGCTTGGTGTGGCAAGATAGGCAAAGCTCATTGCCCTTCGCGATCAGATTCGATTCGTTCTTGTTGGTGTGAACCTCATGGCAGTCGAAGCAGCGAAGCTGGCGGTGGTACATGTTGCTCTGCACAAAGTCATTGCCCTGCATCCGATTCTTGTGCGCTGTCATGTCGGCGTATTGAAGGAAATCGATTGTCCCCGGCTTCAGCTCTTCGAGCTTCCAATGGTCAGCAAGAAGTTCTCCCGGAAAGAATCCCACCGGCCAATCGAAGTAGCGCCCTTCAATTGGATTTGTAAGCGGGCGCCCTTGGCTGTGGCACTGGATGCAAACGTCGTTCCCGCGCACGGAATCGAGATTTTCCGGATTAACGATTGCGTGTGGCTTCTGCGGGTCTTCAACATGTTCACTGCCGGGGCCGTGGCACTTTTCGCAGCCGACATTCCACTCTGTGACGGTCTTCGTCTTTACGTTGTAGTTGACGGAGTGGCACCCGTCGCAAGTGGGGCCTGTGGGACGGTCGAAGTTTGTTGGTCCGTAGTGCGGTACCCACCAGTCTGTCCCAGCCTCGACGTGATAAGGCAGCCACTTCTTCTTGGCCACATCCCATTGAGCTGGAAGCGGGAAATAGTCGTCCCCTCGTTTCGTGAAATAGCGTTGCTTGTAACGGCTTCCGTAAACGAAAGCGACATCATCCAGTGAGAAAGTCCGGACTGGACTCGGGTTGGTGAAATCACCCAGCACCACTTCCGGATTTACCTTGGGATCGTGGATGACGTTGGCCATTCGGGTCTGCTTCCAACCGTCGTAGTGCTCCGCATGGCATTTCTTACAAGCGCCCGATCCGACAAAATGTGCTGAGGACTGCGCATTCTGCGGCCAAACGATGGATGCGGACATTGAGAGCAGAACAATACCGAGCACAGGTAAAGAGAACCTCATATAACCTCTGAAACCGATGGGTGTTGAGTTCAAAAAACATTTGCAGCTTGGAGACCGCTGGCGAATGCAGGGTTAGGTTGTGTCAAACAATCGAGCGGTAGAGTCCGTCGATCACATCCATCCCGCGCTGTAGGATTTCATCATTCTCGATTCCCTGGTCTGCCCACCCTTTCAAGATTTGGTTGATCACGACTCCTTCGGTGCGGCCGTATTTCTCATCTTCGAGGTCAGCATCGTGTATCGCCTTGGCAACAAGAAGAACCTTCCTGTCCCCAATAGCGAAGTGTGTACATAGAGTTTCGAAAGTGCATCTGTCGCCCTCATGACCGAAACCGCCGGCTTGATACATATCAAATGGCACGGCTCCGGGATGAGCGTCTCCACTCTTGTCGAAGGCGAAAGTGGCGTTGGGGTCGATGTATTTCCTTATTAGCCACGCAGACGATACTCGATCAATTCCGGGGCGGGGCCTCGTTATCCAGACTCGCCCTTGAAACTCGGCCTTGGCGGCTCCTCGCCTTCCACCTCGCCTAGGAGCTGAAGGCTTCTCTGCCCGATACAGAGCCGCCTGGGCCTTCGGTCGAAGTGGGGATTCGAAGAAATCGATCTCAACGATTTCTTCCAGACGCCTCTTGAGTCGACCGATTCGAGCGGAGAATGAAGAGTCGGAACGTTTGAGAGAGTTGATCTCGCGAATTAACTCTGAGTAATCCTTCTTGCGTTCCTCTTGAAATTTCGCCTTCAGCAGGTCATTTGGAAGATCATCAATCGCGTGTACCTGAAGGACCGATGCTTGTCCCTTAAACCCACGAACACTGGAGGCAAGCCACTCAAAACGCTCTCGATTCGATGCAGTGTTTGGCAACAGGTATCCTGAGTTCCGGATCGCCAGAGTCCCATACTTCTGTAGCTTCCTCCAAACCCCGACGCGTTCACTGGCTTTCCTCGTTGGTAGATTGAATACCAGCATCAGCCAGCGCGTTACGGGTTCTGATGTTGCTCCCATAACGTGTATGTTACGTTTATTACATACCAGTTGGCAAGTTGAAGATCGTAAACCATCGCGCCCGGTATATTGACTTCTCGCAAAGGGCAGTCGCGCTGACTCTCCATCTAAAAAACGGTATTCGCGATTGGCCTGACTCAGAGTTGAGAACTGCTAGGGAGTGTCACTGGCCATCTCATAATCGCATCTGCTCTAAGTTCATTGTGCACGGCTGCTCAATACGAACAAGCCAGCACCCGGTTGCAACTCGCATTCGCGAGGCCCCGCGCTAGGCGCCCTGAACACCTCCAGAGACGAACAGCGCATAAATGTATATAGAGAAATGTTATGGCTTACGAAGTGAATCGGACGAACAACGTATTCGTCCGCAAAAAATGAAACCTCGAACTCCACTTGCGTGCATTTGTATTGCTCGTGCTGTTTGCAATGGTTCTCTCGTTCGTGTTAGCTCTCTGGATATTCCATCCAGGGAGCCTCAACTTGGCATTTTCGAGTGGACGTATTGAATTGCGCAGTGGCGGGAATTGAATCTGTTCACGCGGTCGTTTTTAGCTAACGACTGAAGTGTGAAGCGGGCGTTCTCGCCCGATCAAGACATTTTTCTGCATGATGGACAAAGTACAGAACCTGACGGGGTCATCGGCTTCAACCTTGTCCTTTTTACCCTAACCTCAGAACGGGCCTTAGTGACCGCACCATTGGAGCATCCTCTCGGTCTCACTCCGGCATCCCAATTAGCTGCGCTGCTTCCGGATACGCGCTCCCGTTGCGTTGAGCGCTTCCGGCAGCAGCTGCGGCGATTGTTCCCTGAAGCTTCAATCGACCGCCTAGTCGCGCTATCCGTGAGCGCACCAATTATCGCGGATAGCGCGATTCCTGACCGTCCAGCCGACCCTTCCGCTACGCCATCATCCCGGGTGTTTCCGGATTTGAGCTGAGAACCAGAAGCACGTCGATTTGTTAGCCCAGTAGCGGTGGCGCACACAGTCCACACGAACTTGGGTCCTGTCGTGGACGATCTCGTCGCCTGGTCGCGGGATCGGAGGGCACTCAGAAGACAGGCCCTCATATAGAACGATTCCGGCCTTACCCCGGGAAACCTTAGATGAGACGCACTGTCACAAATGTGCTCGCTTATCTTGCCGAAAGTGAAAATTCGCGGCTTCGACAAAAAGGTCGAGCCTTAGCCTGTCTTCCGCCACACAACTATGCCTCTTCTCGGCATCATCGAGGTCTGCTTCACGGGTTGCAGTGGCAATGGTTTTGAAGCACTGACGGCAAATCGAGTCAACCGTGTTGACCCGATCATTGAAGCGGTGTGAGAAGCAGCGGCACATATAGGCGGGCTTGTGGCGACAGAGTAGCAACGATTTCGCTGGTTGAATAGCCGCGCGGAACAAAAGTGGAGGTGAAACGGACACCGAAGTAACAAAAGCAGGACATCAGTCCAGGGGGATGACTCGCACTTGCAGCCCTTCCAACAAGGAGTTCTGTGTTGACGTTTCGAGCCGTAGGCGAATGCCACATCCTGCTTACCGGATCGGAGATAAAAGGCCCAGTCGACGAAGGACAACGTGAGTTGCTGGCTCAGGCATCGAAGCATGAGAACGTTCCTCAACCTTTGCATCCCCCGACCTTCACCGGTAAAGAACGTCGGGGTTCTTTTTGTGCTGCCCTTCAGGTGAAGAGTGCTCTGAACGTTTCAAGCGAAATTAGGACATCTGCGTCTCAAGGGAGCACTATGGGACCGGCACCCTTACCCGTTTTCCACTCCTCGGATCAGGCATCAAACTTCCATCCAGATTGGAGTGGACAAGCTGTGTCGATTGACAATTGGGCATTAATCGCCATGAGGAACGATGAGGATCGTGAGTTCATTCTCATTCTGAGGGATTCGAGCTTGCCGCCGTCAACGAAGGGATGGCAAGAAACGACCGGTCCTATGGCAGAAGAGACACTGCGAAAAACAATGGCTGAGCTGCATATTCCGAACGAAAAGATTGACGCCGAGATTGGCGAAGCGCGGAAGCAAGGCTGCTCGGCCTCATTTTCATTTTTGTGACTTCAAATCCAACGAGGCCGCCAGTGAGAGGGATTGGCCGGAGGTCTTTATGCCAGGGACGGCTTAAAACTCTCACAAGTGCAAGCTGACCGTTACATCGGTGCAAATTGGTTTAGATAATCATTGTAACGAGACCGTTCGTGAAGCACTATCAGAGAGGAAGATAGCCCTCCATGACAGACAATGAGCACCCACGGACATTTCCCTTACGCCTCCCGGTGTCAATGCGAGTCCAAGCCATAGAGTCTGCAAAACACGAAGGCATTTCCCTGAACCAGTTCATCATGCTTGCGGTTGCCGAAAAAATGGAACGCATCTTGGAAGGGCGGTTCGAAGCACCGTCCATCAGAGCCTAGGAGGTATGGAGAACTGACGGACGTGCAGGTCCGGAGCAGTTGCATACCCGCAACTGGGTCGTGCGGCTTGTTCGCTGGCTAGGGAGCCAGCGCACAAGCTACTCAGATGCTGCTTAGATACGCGGGATGTACTCACCGGCAATCTGCTTCTTCCAGAGGTACTCTCCGGGTGCATATCGGTCCAAACCGGCCCGGCGAAGACGCTCCTCGAAGGATCGTTGGGCGGCGACTTGTGCGGCACCGTTGCTCACAGCAATGCCATCATCCAGAACCGCGTTGCTCTTGGCAATACGCAATGTCCAAGTCCAGCTTCCCGACTTCCCAGACTGAACGGACAAAACTACAGTGAAGGTCTCGACTGTCACTGCACAGAAGGAAGTCATCCAAATGCGGCCCGTGGTGGATTTGTTCCCCAATGTATCATTGCAACCTGCATTGAAAAAAGGTCCAATCGCTGCGCGTTCTAAGCGATATATATGTCAGCCCGTTGATATTCGTCCTCGCTGAACAACTCTGCGCTCCAGTTGATGTTCGCGCCTTCCGCTACGAGCTCTTGCTGGAACATCTGGATCTGGACACATCCGGCAAGGATGACCGGAGCGCGCTCCGTCTATTCCGAGAGATCGCGAGAGAGAACCGCCGAAAATTGGAATCCGGCGATCAAAACTGGCAAGGGCTGGCGTTCGAACTCGCTACGGGATGCAACGAAGTGGTCGCGAAAGGCTCAAAAGGTAGCTCACTGAACTCCATCTAGAACCAGATCGCCAATGCGCTCATCGGGCCAGACCAGGCTCTAAGGTCCAGTCACCGGCCACCGTCGCTTTGAGAGCAAATTCTTGTTGCCCTGACAGCTGTCATTGATTCGATGGCTCAAAAGATCTCTAGAATTGTGGTTTCTAGCAGTACGAATGTCTTCCGAAGTAAAATCAGAATCTCATGACAATGCACCACATAATCGAACAAGTCGACGCTTATCTTGCACTCCTACATCAAGCCCGTGAAATCCTGTTGGCTGACGTCACGCCGATGCGGACGACGAAGATGACGCCTAATTCAAAAAGGCTTCGGAAGTCGAGTGGCCAGCCCGCAAGTGACATTTTTGACGCATCTCAAGATTCAGAGGTCAATCGCAAAGCATCGAGGAAACGTGGCGTCAGCAGCATACCGCCGATGGCTCCGTCGACCATCTTGATTCAAGCCGACCCGACGGCAACGATGAGCCCGAACGAAGGACATCCGGTTTCTGAGATTGTGAAAACGGAGCCCACAAAGAGACGAACTACTTTCAATCGATTTGCGTCGGGTCAACCTCAAAAGTCGGCGAAGTCTGAACCTAAACCAGCGACAGCTCTCTCTCATCCAATCCGTTCCGATGTTGTCGTCGTCTCAGCCGAGCAACTGCGCGCTGAGCGCGAACGACAACTCAAGCCAATGGTCGCGCAACCTCGTTCGCTGAGACCCAGTGCCACGGGTCGTTTGGCATTCGAGGCTCTCTTCGGTCGATAGTCGATTGTGTGCTTCTGTCGTTCTGCCTCGATAGGCAGACTCTGATCCATATCCATAGGTGCATTTGGTAGCGGGTAGCCGGGAACTTCGGACGCCGGTCCGCAGCTTGCGGCTTTGCATTTCGCCTTCGACGCTGATCTGCCATGTGAGGAAAGGGAGAATATAGATGAAGACTCGCACAGCCGCTTTCATTCCCCTAGCATTTTTGTCTTGGTCTCACGCCTTCGCTCCCGCCCAGAACCGGCGCGGAGCGACCGGTGTCACCAAATCCCAGTGTCCAGAAGTAAAGCCTCAGGCTCCGGCAGAGAGAGCCGACCATCAGGTCTGACAGTCTGACTGACTGCGCACCACCCAGACTCAAGCTCAATCCCGTTTCGGATGCGTCTCCGGTGTGCCGGCTGTGTCCGGCATCCCCAATGCATCCCGATTCCCTGCCCTGATCCTTCCAGTCTCGCCAGTCTCCCGCTCCGCTCAACGGTCAGAGGAGATTTGGAACAAGCCGATCTCCTGGATATCCTCGATGCGAGGAGAGCGCGGCTGAGCGATACTTCTTGGCCCATATCGTTTGGCATTTCTTGAGGGCAGCCGCCCGGAACCGACGAATGCTTCCCGAGTAAGAACGAATTCGCGCCCCGGCACTGCAGGGACGCGGTCCCCGGGTAGGAGTATCCCGATCAGATTCATTGGGTCAGCACCCGGAATCGTGATCTCGTCCCCGAGTTCCTGATGCCGCGCGGCGCGCAAACTATCGAGGACCTCGGGCAGGGCGAATTGCTCTCCACTGAAGCCAGTAACGAAGCGGCCGCCGCGAACTTCGCCTCGATCTTCCAGTCGACGGAACATGCGCTGCAGGATTCCCCAGCGCGGGATGTTCGACTCGAGCACGAGCAGGTCCCTGAACACGACTCCATATCGATTAAGGAGCAGGCGTGCGGCTGATTCGACTGCGGCGTCATTGAAGCGAGCTCGCTCGATCGCATCCTCGGGCGTCGGGGCATCACTTCGTAACAATGACCATCTGCCTGCTGCGCTCCGCGCCTTGCGATAGGAGGACTGTGCGGCACGCCTGCGATCCGGGTCAATCATGGAACGAAGCTGGTCAAAGCCATCGGCAGCAGCCAGTCCCGCCGACGCAAGTTCCCAGAGCGCATACTGGACCTCGATCGAACTGAGACCGAGGCCGCGTTCGATCTCTTCCGCGAAGCACGCTCCTCTTTTTGCCTGAAACTCCCAGATTCGAAGAGCATTCGGGGTGAAGGCTTGGGCGAGCTTTGTTTTGTCCACAGCTTTTTCACGTAGTGCATGATCAAGCCACGCCGCCGAATCGCGCAAATAGAACGTAATTGGAGCGGCGTTGGTAGGAATCACGCGCTGCGGCCCATTGCCATTCCCCTCGTGGAAAGCGGGATGCGGCGAAACACGACCCCAACCGATCACGCCCGACAGACAAAGATGATCGAGCCAGCGGGGATCGTAGTCCGCCACACGTAATGGCAGAATCGATCTTTCCCACTCGACCGCCGGCGCTTCGAACCCTTCCAGTTTTGAGATTGTCTCGAGCAATCCCACTTCGCCCGAGACCTGGGTTTGGGGCGCGAGGTGCTGCCACCTAAGCAGCCATTGCATGAAGGTTGAAGGCGAGACAGGTTCTATCTGCCGCCTGCGCATGCCTATCGTTAATTTGTGGATCCGCTGCAGAATGCGACGCTCACACCATTCCGTATCGAGTTCGTCCGAGGTCGCGGCCCGTTCAAAACTACCGCGCATCAATAGGCCCTGTGTCTCGAGCGAAAGGAATGCCTGGAGAACTGACCTCAGATCCAACGACAAACAGGTGGCAAACCCGCTGGCGCTCACGGGACCCAGTATCTGGATCCAGCCCTGAACGCACTTGCGATATGCGTCATCTCGCAACCCGCTTGCGTTCGCGCCGGTCCACAAGGCATCGACGAACGCGCGGCGCTCGGTCGCAATCCAGCACGGACTTCCATCGCGCTCGAAAATCTGAGCGCGTCCGGCACATGTCAGGCGCTCGAAGAGATCCGGCCAATGGCGCGAGCGGCTTTCATCAATCATGTAAAGCGGTAGCAGAACAACACTCATCAACAAGTCGTGCAGCTCGTGATGATCGCGAATGTCGGGCCAGGACTCAGATCTGACTGTTGCGATGGCCGCGGGATCCAATTTGCCCGGCCTCTCGAGAATGCTCGAGGGAATATCTCGATTGAGCGAGACTGCGCGGGATCTGCGCTCTTCGAGCCCAGCCTCGTCGAGAAATGCATAAGGGTATGCGTTGATCAACTCGTGGGCAAACTGCGACGGCACCGGAGTATCGACTGCCAGGCACCGTATGCTTCCATCCTGAATCCCGCGTAGCACTCCCAGAAGTCCATCAAGGTCCATTGCTTCTTGCAGAACGTCCTGCATGACTTCCCGCACCAAGGGATGATCGGGAATCTTGATGTCACCTTCGATGTTTTCAAAACACGCCGCAGCCTGCGGAAAGACACTGGCCAGCAGATCTTCCGAACGCGTTCTTTGCACCTGCGGGGCGATGCGTTTGCCTTTCGAATTCCGCAGAAGTTGCAGGCTCCGCGCTGCTGCCCAGCGCCAGCGAGTTTTGAACACAGGAGCCGCCACAGACGCCTGTTCGAGCAAGGTCTTTGTGGTCACTTCGGTCAGGAACTCAAAGACATCGGATAGCGGAAAGCTGTGCTGTTCGGCAAGAGAGATGTTGATCCCGTTGTCCGTCGCGGCTGCCTGAAGTTCAAAGTTGAATCCTCGGCAGAAGCGTTTGCGGAGAGCAAGGCCCCAAGCCTTGTTGATTCGGCCACCGAATGGGGCGTGAAGGATCAACTGCATTCCCCCGCCCTCATCAAAGAACCTCTCAGCGATGACTGTGCTCTTCGAAGGCACAACTCCGAGAACGGCGCGGCCGCTGACGATGTAGGAAATGAGCTGCTGCGCTCCCCACTCAGACACCCCGCACTCCTCCATCAACCACGCAGTGGTCAAGATGACGTCGGGCTGAGCTGGGGAAATGTACTCGGCCGATATATTCCGCGTTCGCTCGGAGATCTCCTCTCGCAGTTCACTGACACCCTCGGAAAGAATATCGGTGCGCTGCGGAGCTTCTCCGGTCCAGAACGGCACGCTTGGAGGCGCGCCGTGCGCATCTTCCACATGAACCTGCCCTGTAGCCTCGATCCGTTGCACGCGCCAGCTGTTATTGCCAAGCAGGATCACATCGCCGGGACTTGAATCGACGGCGAAATGCTCGTCCAGGGTCGCTATCTGAACGTTCTCTGGCTGCAGGATCACATTGAAGAGCGCCGTATCAGGGATGGCGCCCCCATTCGAGATAGCAATCATCCGCGCACCGCGACGGGGATGCAGTTCGCCGTGTATCCCGTCCTGCAGCAGATAGGCGCCGGAGCGTCCGCGGCTCGATTCAATTCCGTTGGCGAGAATTGTAGTGATCTCTTCATACTCGTCCCAAGTGAGATTTCGATACGGATAGGCTCGACGCAGAACCTCGAATAACGACTTCTTGTGCCAGGATTCAGCTCCGCAGGCAGCTACGATCTGCTGCATCAGAACATCGATTGGCTGGGGAGGAATCTCGAGCCGGTCAAGTTCACCATTGCGAAGCTTTCGGACAAGGGCTGCCTGCTCGAGCAAGTCATCGCGGGTCGTCGCGAACAACCGGCCCTTGGGAATGGCTCCGCGCCAGTGCCCTGCCCTGCCAACTCTCTGCAAGGTAACCGCAATCGATCGCGTGGTCGAAATCTGGCATACGAGATCGACGTTTCCGATATCAATCCCGAGCTCGAGCGAGGCTGTTGCCACGAGGATCTTGATCTCGCCGTGCTTCAGACGCCGCTCGGCGTCCAGCCGGAGCATGCGTGAGAGCGACCCATGGTGTGCACCAACATTCTCTGAACCGAGACGCTCTGCCAGCTCGAAGGCAACCCGCTCGACAAGCTTTCTCGTATTGACAAAGACAAGTGTCGACCGATGTGTCTCGGTATAGGCGGCCAGTTTGTCGAAGATTTCTTCCCACATCCCCTGCGAGGTGACGGATGTTAACTCATCGCTTGGCACCTCGATAGCGATGTCCATCTCTGTCGCTCTGCCAACCTGTACAACGGTTGCCGGTTCACGATGCGCAGAGCTTCCGGTGAGGAATTCGGCCACCAGCTCAATCGGGTTCTGTGTCGCGGAGAGACCAATTCGCTGAGGTGGACTCATTAGTCCCGTAATGAATACACCTGGAGAGAGCCGGTTCTCGCCGCACACCAGGGCATCCAGACGTTCGAGCGAAAGGGCCAAGTGTGCACCCCGCTTATCGTCCGCTATTGCGTGGATCTCATCGATGATGACGGTTTCGACACATCCCAGATGTTCGCGGCTTCGTTTCGAGGTGAGAAGAATGTAAAGCGACTCGGGTGTCGTCACCAGAATGTTAGGCGGGTTGCGCAGCATCGCGGCACGTTCTTTTTGCAGAGTGTCGCCTGTGCGTACTGCGGTGCGTATTCCCATCGACAGATAGCCACGTTCGAGAGCCAGCTGCTGGATCTCTCGCAATGGTTCTTCCAAATTTTTCTGGATGTCGTTCGAGAGTGCCTTGAGCGGCGAGATGTAGACAACCTGCGTGGTTGGTCGGAGCGTGCCCTCCAGAGAACGCCGAAACAAGCGGTCAATGCAAACCAGAAACGACGCCAATGTCTTGCCTGATCCCGTGGGCGCTGAGATCAGCGTCGGCTTGCCGGCGAGAATATTCGGCCAGCCGAGAACCTGCGGTTCGGTCGGTGTGCCGAACTTCGTTACAAACCACTCTTGAGTGATGGGGTGAGCCCAGGAGAGCTCATCGGGGAAGTCCATGAGGCATTCTAGCCCTGTTCGCTTTTTGTTTGCCTGTGGATCGGGCCTTATTCGTTTTCAATTATGGCTCCGTGATGTCTACAAGAGGTTAAGATCAAATGACCTAGAGCACAGCTCATGAAGCAAAAATTCAGGTTTTATGCGTACTCTTTGTGTTCGTATTTCACTGATATGGCGGTTCTGCTCCGATCCCGATCGATGTGGCTTCCCTCAAGATAGGCGTGCCCATATTGAGCTGGTTTGTCGAACCCTGCTCAGGTGAGGTATTGAAATTCATCGCCGTCAGTCGAATTTGTAGCTGCCGGAGCCTCCAGGAGGAATGCGGTCCCACAGCTCTCAAAACTGAGCTGCAATGGGTCCAATCGGA
>Ga0207695_10009887_pt1 | contig 11722 bp, 10 predicted proteins | sample KBSC54metaG_FD_184354 | JGI IMG/M metagenome (GOLD analysis project Ga0207695, IMG submission 184354) | Corn rhizosphere microbial communities from Kellogg Biological Station, Michigan, USA - KBS C5-4 metaG (SPAdes) (version 2) | ecosystem: Host-associated > Plants > Roots > Rhizosphere > Soil... | reverse complement strand
GCCAGATCATCCGCATCGACTCCGGCGAAATCCGCCAGGCCGGGCGCTCCACGCAGGGCGTTCGATTGGTGAACGTTGAAGCCGGCGATCAGGTCGCCGCCGCCAGCCTCATTCCGGAAACGGAAGCGGCAGGGCCGCAGGAGGATCTGCCTCTTCAATAGCGCGCCCCATACAATAGGAGTATGGAGCAGAAGGAACGTCAGCTCTTCGACGCGCTGGAGCAGATGGGCAGTGTCATCGTGGCCTATTCGGGCGGCGCCGACTCGGCGTATCTCGCGTGGGCCGCCCACCGTGTTCTAGGCGGCAAAGCGATCTCGATCACTGCCGACTCGGCATCTCTTGCCGAATCCCACAAGAGTGATGCCGAGACGTTCGCACGCGAACATGGCATCCGCCACGAATACATAGTTACTCGCGAGTTCGATAACCCGGAGTACGTTGCTAACAATCCCGACCGCTGCTTTCACTGCAAGGACGAGTTATTTACCCGGCTCGATGAAGTCGCTCGCGAGCGCGGCATCGCGCATGTGATCTACGGAGTGAACGTTGACGATCTGGGCGACTTTCGTCCGGGGCAGGGCGCCGCGAAACTACACGGCGTGAAGGCCCCGCTGGTCGATGCCGGACTCACCAAAGCGGAAATCCGGGCGCTCTCGCAACGCGCCGGGCTCACCACGTGGGACCGCCCTGCGTCAGCGTGCCTCAGTTCGCGGATTCCCTATGGAACACCGGTGACGATTCAAAACGTGAAGACCGTCGACCGCGGTGAAGAGGCCATTCGCGCTCTCGGCTTCCGCCAGTTCCGCGTGCGTTTCCACGGCGACATCGTGCGCATCGAGGTGGCGCCCGAGGAACTCGACCGCGCCATGACCATCGAGATGGCGCGCAAGTTCACGTCCATCTTCAAGCCGCTGGGCTTCCACTACGTCACGCTGGACCTGGAAGGCTACCGCCAAGGTTCGCTGAACGTCGTGCTCAGCTGACGTATCGGGACATGGCTCGCAAGGATGTATAGCGCGCGATATTGCTGAAATCCCGGTCGCGATGCCACACAGGGACGCCGTGCTCAATGGCGATCGCGGCGATCAAGCAGTCGATGGCCGATCGGATTGTATAACCTCGGCTTCGTCCTTCTCGGTAGATCGCCGCGGCCTTCAAGTAGAGATCCAACGGCACTGGTTCGCCTAAGCAAGGAAACGCCAAGAGCCGGTCTTCAAATATCGCGTATGAAGCAGGGTCCGAAAAACCTTGTAGAACTTCTTGAACCACGGGAGGGCACGTGACAAAGTCCAATACTTTCGTTTCCGCTTCAGGAAGTCGTGTGCGGCCAGCGAAAAACTCGATCCATACCGAGGTATCGATCAGAGTCACCGAGCCGCCTTCTTACGCAGCGGTCGCCGTCGCGGGCGGTCGTCGCGCATCTCTGAGAGATCGCCTTTCCATAGACCTTTTCCAAAAAACTGCACGATGCTGCGCATCTTGTGACGGCGCACGACGTCCGCCAACGCTTGGTTGACGGTCTCGGAGTAGGTCTTGGTACCCAGAGCGCGCCGGGCCTCCTCCAGCGAATCCCCATCTAACACAAGATTCGTACGTCTCATGTGTATAGTGTATCGCGCTTCGAAAGGATGGTTATGCCCCACGCCACCGCCAACACCACCAGGCAGCCGATCATGTTGTACCAGAGGTAAGCAATCGGCGTGAAGCGCGCCACCGCGAAAGTGGTCGCCTGGCCCGCGACGACGCCCCAGAACGCTGCGGTGCCTCCTGCCTTCTTCATAAAGAACGCCACTACGAAGACTCCCAGCATGCTGCCATAGAACAGCGAGCCCACTTGGTTCACGGCCTCGATCAACGCGCCGAATCCTTGGGCGAAATTAGCAAAGGTGACGGCGTAGATTCCCCAAAACACCGTCGCGACGCGCGAGGCCAGCAGATAGTGGCGATCCGTGCCCTGCCGATGAAAGTGCCTGCGATAGACGTCGATCATGCTGACCGTCGCCAGCGAATTGATCTCGCCGGAACTGGCCGACATCGTCGCGGTTAGGATCACGCCCAGGATCAAACCCACCAAACCTCTCGGCAAGTAATGCGTCACGAACGACAGAAAAATGTAATTCGTGTCGCTTTCCTTGCTGGACTTTCCCGCCTCTTCCCGGACCGCATTCACCTTCTGCTGGGCCGCGCGGAAATCTTCGCCCGAGCCGCCGTCTTTCACTTTGCGAGCCGCGGCCTGACGCTCATCGAGCGCCTGCTGATAGCGCGCCTCCAGTCCCGGGTATTGCGCGGTTTGCTCCAGCCGATTCATCTCCACCGGCTGAAACAACAGCGGAGGCCGTTCGAATATGAAGAACACGAACACCATCGCGCCGATGAAGAGGATGAAAAACTGCACCGGCACTTTGGCCATCGCGTTCAGCAGCAAGCCCAGGCGGCTCTGCCCAATCGACCTGCCGGTCAGGTAACGCTGCACCTGGCTCTGGTCCGTGCCGAAATACGCCAGCATCAGAAAGCTGCTGCCGATGAGGCCGCTCCATAGGTTATAGCGGTTGTTGAGGTCGAAATGCGTGTCAATTGCGTTGAGCCGACCCGCGGCGCCCGCGATCTTCATCGCATCCAGGAACGACACATCGTGCGGCAATTTCCAGATGGCGATCAGCAGCGCTAGTATCAGCGCGCCCATGATCATCATCATCTGCTGCACGTCGGCGTAGGTCACCGCTTTGATACCGCCCAGGGTGGTGAAGAGAATCACCACACCACCCATCAATATCGTGGTCAAGTAATACGGCCAGCCGAGCATCACCGACATCACGATGGCCGGCGCCGCCAGAGCGACCCCCGCGCCGAGGCCGCGCCCGATCAAAAAAATGATGGTTACGATCAACCGGGTCTTGGCATCGAAGCGCTGTTCCAGATACTCATACGCCGTGTAAACTTTGGCGCGATGAAAAATCGGCACCGCTGTAGCCGAGAGCAGCACCATCGCCACCGGGAGTCCGAAATAAAACTGCACAAAGCGCATGCCGTCGACGTAGGCTTGGCCGGTGGTAGAGATGAACGTGATGGCGCTGGCCTGGGTCGCCATGATGGAGAGACCCATGGCGTACCACGGCATGGACTTGCCGGCCAGCAAATATTGATTGACGCTGGTGGAGCCGCGGCCGCGCCACAATCCATAAGAAACCAGGAATGCCATCCAGCCGAACAGGACAATCCAGTCGAGTGGGGTCATCTCTCAGACGGGCGGCGCGTAGTGTTTCGTAAACAACCAGGCGAGGAAAATAATCACTGCCAGATAGATCAGAACGAAGCGGTAGACTCGCATCCAGGTTCCCAGAAAGGGAGGTGGTTCATCGAGAATCACTTTCTCGAAACCTTTTTCCGGGATCAGTGGCGCTCCTTCCATCACTGAACTTTCGCGGCGCTCAGCATGTTGGCGAAGAGGCGGTAGGCGCCGGGAACACCGGCCGGTAACTCGCGGAACCAGTCATAGGAAGAAAAAATATAGACGCCCTTGCCATAACGCGTGTACAACTCACCACCCGGGAGTTCCTTTTCGCCAGGGTCGTGCGATTCGAGAATGCTCTGATAGCGCGGGTCCCATGCGGAGGCGAAGTTCAAGCCGCGCTCCTGCACCCAGCCCTCGAAATCGCGCGCGGTGATTTCGTTGGGAGTGTGCAGCAGCGAGTTGTTCGGATTAGGAAAGGTCACGGGCGCTTCTTCGACGGTTACGCGGTCGCGGCCGGTCGTGATGGGATACGGGCCGATGTGCGCCAAGGTCGATGATTCCGGAACAACAGTTCCTGAGGCTCGCCCCTCTGGCACATTGTATTGCACAATCAACGTGCCGCCGTTCTCGACGAACTTGAACACCCGCTGATAATTCAAGCGTAGGTCGGCGCGCGTATTGAAGGCGCGGACGCCGGTGACGATCGCGTCGTACTTGCTCAAATCGCCGTACGACAAATCATTGGCCGACAGGAGCGTCACCTCGCACCCCATCTGCCGCAGAGATTCGGGCACTTCGTCGCCCGCGCCGACAATGTAGCCGATATTGTGCGCCAGCGTCTTAATATCGATGCGCACCAAGCGGGCTTCGGACGGCGGGAACAGCGTCTGCGCTGGGATGTGCGGGTAGTCGATGACGCGGGTGCTGCTGGCAACCACGCGACCTCCAACCGTTGCCGACCCGCGCAGCGAACCGATGGACTCGCCCGGCGGCGGCGCCACCGTGAACTCAGTCATGGTTTGCTCATCGGCGGCGCTGAGTTCAAAGTGCTGCGATGCGGGTTCCACCTTCCATCCCGCGGGCGCTTCCAGGCGGATTTCGCCGGCCAGCTTGCCGCTGTTCGATCTCACCGGGATTTGCAGCCGCCGCGACTTGTTATCCGGAAACACCAGCGCCATCCCGCCGAATTCGACGCTCACGGGAGGCACAATCGCCAGAGGCCGCGTGAGTTGTCCGTAAATATGATCTATATAGACGCGCTGCACCGGCCGCTTCAGTGTGATCTCGGCCGCGCCCACTTGCAAACGGAACTCCGCGGAGAGCGCCGGCGGGCCTTCGGGATCGCCTATTTCCTGCGGGTCCGGCACCGAATACATCGCGCTCTCTTTGGGCAACTGTAGCCAATAGGGCTGCGAGTAAGACTGCGATTCAGGGACCTTAATGTTTACCGGAAATTCGATGGGCTTGTTGAACGCCAGCACCGTCGACGCGATGGTGGGCTGGGGCACGCCGTCGATCCCCGACAGCTTCACGCCGCGCAGCGTAACTTGACCGGGGTTCCGCGCGAGCGCGGTCAGGGTGACTTTGAAAGTACCGCCCGGAGTCACCTCGGGCTTGTCCGAAAGCGCGTCCACCGTCACACCGCCCGCGAGCGCAATGGCTTCATCCAATTCCGCGAGCCGTGCCTGCGCCTGCGGATTCTTGCTGGATGCCGCCACCGCGGCCATGAGCGGACGCATCTTCGCAAGAATCGGCAGCAGTGCTTCGGGATGCGCCGGTACGAATGCGGCGGAAGCTTGGGTCAGCAGGCGCGTGATTTCCGCGCCGCCCGCCAGGCGCGCCCATCCCAGGTTAATGTTTTCGAGGATGTCCTTGGTCGGTCTGTCGCCGCTGTCGGTGACAAAATAATTGACCATCGAGCCTTGGCGCTGGGCCGTGCCCATGGCCTGGCTGCGATGCTGGCTGCGGCTCATGCCAGCGATTTCTTCGTAGGAATAGCCGAGTTCCGGTGAATACGCGCCCAGATCCACCGCCAACTTGTTCGGGACTTTCTCCACCTCTTTTTGTTGCTCGGGGCTAAAGGCCGCCAGATTGGTCATCAGGCGCAGCGCCTGCCAGGTCTTCACATACTTCAATTGCTCGGGAAAGCGTGTGGGATCGGCAGCGGCGGCGAACGCCTCGCGGCCCAGGATCGCGGAGGCTTGATGCTGACCGTGTCCGTCGCGCGGAGTGCCGGTGAAGCGCAGGATAATGATATCGGGCTGGAAGCGGCGAATGGCCCAGACCACATCGCCGAGAACTTTTTCGCGCGGCCACTTACTGCCTAGCGTTTCCGTAGCGGTTTTAGTGAACCCAAAATCAATGGCTCGCGTGAAATATTGCTGAGCGCCGTCGATGCGCCGTGCGGCGAGCAGTTCCTGGGTGCGGATGATTCCCAGTTCATCGCCTTGTTCAGGGCCGATTAGATTTTGGCCGCCTTCGCCCCGTGTGAGCGACAGATAAGCCGTTCGCACGTGCCGTCCGCGCGCCAGATAGGCCAGCAGCGCGGTGTTCTCGTCGTCGGGATGCGCGGCGATCATCATGACGCTGCCGAGGTTGTTCAGTTCGTCCAGCATCAGACGCATCCGCGTCTCGCCAGCGACATCTTTCTGGGCGCGCGCCGGCGCCGGGAGCAGGGAAAGCAGCAGCCCGAGGCCCAAGGCCAAGGCTGACGCTCGACGAAGTGACAAACGGGATCTCACGCGCATTTCTCTAGATGTTATCTTAGCAGCGCCGAAAAGGCGGGCCGCACTGGGGTAGTCCTTATAGATGCGTTGCACTTAATAGATGCGTTGCACTTATAAGTGCGGGAGCCAACGCGGCAATCGACGCTTGCGGGTCATGTGCGCCTGGGACGCATATGTAGTTTCTTGAATTTTACCGTCGTCGTCCACTATATAGACGGAGCGCGGCTCTGCAACGGCACACTTTACTTTTTCCTTCAGCCGTATTCGAAGAGGTGTCTTGCTAACGCCAGTGAACGCATCATCCTACCGTTCCAGACCATGTATTTGTACTGACTAAGTTCCGGGCGGCTCTCGATAGAGACAACTTTACCCCACCAAAAGCGCTCGGGAGCGGGAGGTTGGGCCAGCAGCCCAAGGCCGCACAATATGAACACGACCCCTTTTTTCACGGCCCAATCGTATCACGCCAGTAATTCCGCAATGCTGAAGTTAAGCGTTAGCCTTACCAGTCGCTTGACCTGAGTCCGCATGGTCAGATTCGAGCGCCCTATAAGGATACTACCGTGCTGGGAAAGGGCAGGGATGTTAGGTCATGCCATTTTGCTATCCTACCTACAAAGGCCGGATTTTCCGAATTCCGGAATTACCAACTACTATCCGTGAGCACTACACTTGTAAGAGTTCAGCACAAGGGCCAGGTGACTATTCCCAGCCGGTTGCGAAAGCAGGCGGGCATCGCTGAGGGCGACATGGTGGAAGCAACTTTTCAACGCGGCCATATTGTCCTTACTCCGAAGGTCGTGATCGACCGCTCCGCTTTTTCGAATGCCGATGGCGAATATACTCCAATGCAGCGGCGCGCGATCAATCGGCGCCTTGCAAAAGCCGACAAAGAGATCAAGAGCGGCCGAACGTTAGGACCGTTCGATAACGCCGATGACATGATCGCTTCGATCGAGCGGGAGCTGAAAAAGAGAGCTGCCGCTAAAAAAATTTACAAATAATCTCGATGAAGCTCGACTACGCGCCACGCGCGCTTGCCGCGCTGGAATTTGCTCCCGAACGGATTAGGAAGGCGTTCTACAAGCAAGTTAGGCTGCTTGCAATCAACCTTAGGCACCCGTCACTGCAAACCAAGAAATACAACGATGGGAAGGGTTGGTGGCAGGCGAGGATCAATGACGACTGGCGATTCTACTTCACCGTTGTTGACGAGACCGTGATCCAGGACTGTCATCAAACACCCGAAATAGCGGTGTCGAGCGAAGTTTCTAGATTTCGACCCACTCGCCGAAGTGCGGATTCGCTCCGTGCAAAAATAACGCTATGGACTTCCGATGCGAAGACCTTCCGCAACATGGCTTGCGACTAGTCGCACCTTCATCGCCGGATTACGCTCCGGCCCTGGCTGATCTTCGGTGTCATCTTGATCAACCTATGAGCGGGACCCCTCCTATCCCAGGGCAATTTCGTACCCGTATTTCCGAAGAGGATAGGTCCACTTCGGCGATTCTGCTCAACCAGAATAAGAAGACCATTGCCGCACTCCAGGTCGTTTGGCGTTTTGAGACGATCTCTGGCCACACACCCCGACATTCAAGTCGGATACTTTCTCCGCAAGTCTTGCTCCTTCCCTTTGGGAAGCCGGAGAGCTCTCTTAAGCCGCTCGGATATTGGCACGCCATTCTCCCCGGCTCGAAGCGTTATTTGAGCCAATCAGGGATGGTCGGCGACAATACCGACGTCCGCCTCCCATCACCCGAGGAGAAATGGCCGAGTAAAGGAGGCGTCTTTGCAATTGGCCGCAGTGGAGGGATGGACCTCCGCGACCCGGTTAAGCAAATCACACTCACGCTGGATGGCATCTTTTTCCTCGACGGCGAATTCGTTGGCCCAAATCGCGAAGCGCTATACGAAGAAACTGTCGCTGAAGCAGAAGCTCACACGCTGGTCGCTAAAATCGCCCGCGAGGGTCACAATTCTGGGCGTGCGCCATCACAGATTTTGGCCGAAATCGAGAAAACCACTGGCCCTGCTCAAGAGGAATATCTTGCACCACCTGGCGCGCGTCAAAACCACGCGAAGCCCGAGGAGTTCAGGCAATGGGCATTGCAGCAACTAGCCGAAGAATTTGCCCAACAACGTGAGTTCCCGCAGTACTCGGATGAAAACTTGGTGGTTAGAATTATGGGCTGGACCGAAACCGTCCTCCCACACTTCCGCAAAGTCGAATAGCTTTGTCCGCTCCGTTGTTTATGCCCATTGGCTGACTAGACTTTGTTCGTCAATGACCGCTCTAGGTTTCGGCCCACTCGCGCTCCAGCATGCGCGAATATTCACCGGAAGCATAGATCTCGAACTCGAATTCCAGATGGCCGATATCGGTGAAGGCGGTTTCGCCCTGCCGGATCTGGAACAACTGGTCAGCGTAGCGGTAATAGTGGCGGATGAATTCGTCCGTCAGAACCTCGCGATCAGGGACCGCGGAGAAAACGGCGCTCAGACCGAGGGATCGGGAAAAAATCGATTTGTAGTCGGACACGCCCCATTTTTTCAGCTTGGCCTGCACTACCGCGGGGGCGTGGTTGATGAGGTAGGCGGCGAAACTCTGAGACTTAATTCCCGCAGCGGAGAGTTCGGGAGAGCGCTCCACCAGTTCCATGCACTGCTCTATCCATCGCAACAGATCCTTGCCGACATAAAACAGCATGCGGATCTCGCAAAAGCGGCCGTCGAGCAGAGTACGCTCGATGTCCTGGGTATTGCGTTCGCCGGCTGGCAGCAAGCCTTGCAGTACCAGGCTGGCGCGCGAGCTCTCAACCAGTTTTTCGGGTCCGCCGGCATCCGCGAACGGATGCAGAATCAGCGGGGGTAACTTGCGAGCGTTCATCTTTTCTCCGACACAGGTCTCCGAACACAGCTCTTAGAATCTCTGCAAGCTCAGTATGTCAGATTACCGCCGTTCCGTAAGCAGTACTTTGGCTTCAATCGTCTGGTCCCCGCGAAGCACCTTAACTAGTACTACGTCTCCCGGCTTGCTGTCGCGCAGCGCATAAGTGAAATCATACAGATTGCCAATGGCCTTGCCGCCGAACTCGATCATAATGTCGCCGGGTTTGAGGCCCGCTTTGGCCGCGGGACTGCCCTCGCGAATATCCGCGAAGCGAACGCCCTTGGGAGGCTCGTTAAAATCCGGGATGCTGCCGAAATCCGGGCCGTAGCCGGATCGCGCTCCGTTCCCGGAAACCGGGCCCGCCGAGGGCCGCGCCACGCGCACAAACTTGGGCCGATCGGGGTCGTCAGCCAGATGCGTCGCAATGTCCGCTACGTAGTCGAGCAACTTCGCGGCGTCGACCGCGTCGATCTTATCCGCGGTATCGCTGGGCTTGTGATAATCGGCGTGCAGTCCCGAGAAAAAGAAAAGAATTGGAATCTGCTTCGACGCGAAGGATGCGTGATCGCTGGCGTCGCTCATATCCGTGCCCGAACTCTTGCCGGATTCGTCGATCCACAGCGGCGGTGGAAGCTTCACCTCGTCGAGGATTCGCGCGAGGGTGGTTCCGGTTTGCGCGCCGCTCACGAAAACCCGGCCTTTCTGCACGCGGCCGATCATATCCAGGTTCAGCATCGCGACGGCATTCTCGATGGGAAGCTCCGGATGATTCACATACCAGTTGCTGCCCAGTAAACCCAGTTCCTCGCCCGCGAAAGTCATGAACAGAATTCCGCGCTGCGGCTGCGGCTGCTTGGAAAACCAGCGCGCCAGTTCGATGACCCCGGCGGTGCCGGAAGCGTTATCGTCGGCGCCGGGATGCACCGTACCCATCTGATTGGGGGCGAGCGAGTGTTCGTCACCCAGCCCCAGGTGATCGTAGTGCGCTCCGATGACCACATACTCAGAAGTTTTGCCCGGCAAGTACGCCGCGACGTTGTGAACCGTCTTGATTTGGTGAATCAGATCGACGGACAAGTCCACTTGCACCTTTGGCAAGTCGAAGGAGCGCGGCTTTAGATCGCTGTCGATCTCCTTGGCGATTTGACGCAGGTCCCGGCCTTCGGCGCGCAGCCACGCTTCGGCGGTTTCCTCTTTCATCTGTACGAAAAATATTCCGGCGTCGCGCGGTCCTCCGATGGCGCCGAATTTCTCCAGCTTGTCCTCGGATCCGGCGTGCGCCGGCGTGTCGTTGACCAGAATCACGCCGCGCGCCCCGTGATTTTTCGCGTCCATCATCTTATCGATAAAGGTCGCGTGGGAGGTGAGCCGTTTGCCGCCAAACACGCTTTTTTCGTTGTGCTCCTGCGGTTCGTGGCGCAGGATCAGAACCAGTTTGTCCTTTACATCGATCCCGGCGTAGTCGTCGTAGTTGTGTTCCTTGGCGGTGATGCCGTAGCCTGCAAACACTACCTGCCCGTGGAATTTACCGTTGGTCGAGAAGGTGAAGGGAACGAAATCCTGGCCTTCGCGCAAGTTCTCTTTGGGCTTGCCGTCGCGATAAGAAAACGCATTGTCCGGACCCAGTTTCGCGCCCAGTTCGGCGGGAAAAGCCAGCTCGAAATTCTTGACGTCGGCCGCGCTTTTCCCATCCAGCGGGTGCAGGCCAAAGGAGCGAAATTGTCCCGCAATATAGGTGGCGGCCTTTTCGATTTCCGGGCTTCCCGTGGCCCGGCCTTTTAGCTGCGGCGACGCCAGATATTTGACGTGCGCCAGATAGGCATCGGGCTGGACATCCGCGGCAATAAGAGCCAGTGGGCACAAACCGAGAATGCAATACGCTATTTTCCGCGTCACTACTTCCATTTCACCGCCTACTTCTTGGGAAGGACCTTGGGAATCTCCACCGTGCAACAGCTATCGTCTTTTTTCTCAGGAGCAGCCGAGGCCACGGTCTTCGTTTCGGCAGTCTTGTGTTCGATCTCAATCTGCAGCAACTGCTGCAGCATGTTCCATTCGACGCCGCCCTCCAGCTTTCGCCCGTTGATGAACAGCGTCGGGGTAGCGCTGATTCCGAGTCGGTGGCCCTGATCGATGGATTTGCCCACTTCAGCGGCGGAGGCCTTGTCGTCCATGCAGCGTCCTAGCTGCAGCGTGTCCAGCCCCTTGGTCTTGGCGTACTCCTGGAACTTGGTGTCGAAATTTTCCAGCGTGATGTCTTTTTGATTGGTGTAGACCCAATCGTGATAATCCCAGAAAGCCGCCGGACTGACGCGATAAGTGCAGTGGCCCGCGATGGCTCCCTTCATGGCCCAGGGATGAATCGACGTCAGCGGGAAGTCCAGGAAAGTCACGCGGACCTTGTCGCCGAAGGCCGCCGGGATGTTCTTGCGCAGGTCCATCTCTTCCTTCTGGCAGTAGGGACACTGGAAATCGCTGAACACCACCAGGTTCACGGGCGCGCCCGGGGCGGCGCCGTAACCGGGATGCCCCTCGATCTTGAGCAGGTCGAGGTTGCTTTGGAACGGGCTGCTGCGGACGTCGTAAGTCTCGCCCTTCACGATGTTCTTGCCGTCTTTGGAAACGTAATAGGACTCGTCTTTAGTAGCCCCGTTAAACGTCAGATGCACATTGACGTCGTAAAATCCCTCCAGCTTCGCCGAAGGTTTCGGATCGTCGATTTTCACGGTGACTTGCGGAATCCACAACTCCGCGTAGCGCAGATAAGCCTCCAGCGTGGGCTTGTCGAGTGCAGATTTCGGGGCCGTTGTGGTCTGGGCGGTTAGCGCGAAGGCGGCCAGCAGGAAGGTCGCGGCAATTTTCATTCTCAAT
>Ga0207695_10009886_pt1 | contig 11722 bp, 10 predicted proteins | sample KBSC54metaG_FD_184354 | JGI IMG/M metagenome (GOLD analysis project Ga0207695, IMG submission 184354) | Corn rhizosphere microbial communities from Kellogg Biological Station, Michigan, USA - KBS C5-4 metaG (SPAdes) (version 2) | ecosystem: Host-associated > Plants > Roots > Rhizosphere > Soil... | reverse complement strand
GCCGAGCGGCGAGGAGGCCGTCGAGACCTCCTAGGCCCGGCGGTGGCGACCGCTCTCAGCAAGCTCACAGCCGCCCTCTAAGCCGATCTCACGCGCTGCGCCGATGCTTCGGCACATGACGCCGAGTACCAGGAGCATGCCATGACGGCCGGCGATCGAGCGCGCCCCACCCGCGGCGCGCTCGAGCGGCGCCTTACCTTCCTCAAGCGCGCGGTCGTCGTCGTCGCCGTCGCATCGTTCGCGGCGATCGCGTCGCTGGCGGCGGAGCGAACGGCTGCCCACGGCGCGAGCACGCCCGCGAACGGGACGAACGGCGGGAGCCAGCTCGAGAACGGGCAGGACGACTACTTCGGCTACTCCCCGTACGGGGACGACTCCAAGTCCGGTGGCTCGCTCGGCGCGGGTTCGGGGACGCCTCCGGAAGCGGGATCGCATGCGTCGTAGCTGGGCCGCGCCCGCCGGGACGGTCGCCGAGCGCTTCCCGGCCATGGGCTGCGAGGTGCTGGTGATCCTGCCGTCCGAGCGCGCCGCCCACGCCGACACGGTCTCGGCGCTCTTCGCGGAGTGGGAAGCGCGGCTGAGCCGGTTTCGCCCGGACAGCGACCTGAGCCGGCTGAACGCCGCCGCCGGCCGCCCCACCTGGGTCAGGGAGCCCCTGCTCGGCGTGCTCCGCCGCGCGCTACGCGCCGCCCGGGCGACCCGCGGCGTGTTCGATCCGACGCTCGCCCGGGAGCTCTCGGTGCTCGGTTACGCGACCACGTTCTCGGAGGTGCGGGGTGAGGTCGCCGCGGTGCCCGCTCCGGCGCGCACGTCGAGCTGGCACGAAGTGCGGATCGGGCCCGGCGGCCTCGTGAGCCTTCCCGCCGACCTGACCGTCGACCTGGGCGGGATCGCCAAGGGGATGGCCGTCGACGCGGCGCTGGCCGCGCTTCGGGCCGAGGGCGTCCCGTTCGCGCTCGTCTCCGCCGGCGGCGACCTGGGCGTGCTCGGCGGACGGTCCTGGCCGGTCGCCGTCGAGGCGGCCGACGGCGAGACCGTCGTCTCGCTCACGGCGGGAGCGCTCGCGACGTCGAGCACGGAGGAGCGGCGCTGGCGCACCGCGAGCGGCGAGATGCACCACCTGATCGACCCCCGCACGCGCCGGCCGGCGACGACCGACCTCGTCCGCGTGACGGTGCACGCCCCGACCTGCGAGACGGCCGAGGTCGCCGCCAAGGCCGCGCTCATCCTGGGCTCGGACGACGGCGCAGCGTTCCTGGAACGCCACCGCCTCACGGCGCTGCTCAGCACCGCCGATGCTCCTGCTGACCGACGTCGATGGCGTCTACCGGAACTTCGGCACACCGCGTCAGGAGCGCATCGGACGGCTGAACGCGACGCTCGCCCGGGCGTTGCTCGGCGATCGACAGGCGGCGCCCGGCAGCATGCCCCGAAGGTCGAGGCCGCCGCCCGGTTCGCCGACGCCGGCGGCACGACGATGATCGGATCCCTGAACCAGGTCGGCGGCTTGCTCGCCGGCAAGGCCGGCACGGTGATCGGGCGGCCGCTCGCGTATCCGCAGAGAACGCCGATCTCCTACGAACCTGCGGAGAACTCCGCACAGGGATCGGGGTCGACCCGGATGGCACGAGACGCGGCGTCATCGAGGATGGGGAGATGATCGTCGTCGGGATAGATGGGTCGCAGGGCGCGGCCCGCGCGCTCCGTTTTGCCGCGGAAGAGGCCTCGCTCCGCGACACCGACCTGCGGATGGTCGCCGTGTGGAACATCCCGGCGGCGTATTACGCGGGCGAGGGCCTGGCTCCGACCATGCCGATCGAGCGGTTCGAAGAGTCGATGCGGGCGGTCGGGGAGCGCCAGGCGGCGGAGATCCTGGCGGCGTATCCCGACCTCACGACGGAGCTGATCATCGTCTCGGGTCGCCCGCGCAAGCGCTCGTCGAGAACTCGGAGCGCGCGGACATGCTGGTGGTCGGCTCGCGCGGCCTCGGCGGGTTCCGCGGCCTGATGCTGGGCTCGGTCGGGCAGCAGTGCGCGCACCATGCGAATTGTCCTGTCGTCATCGTCCCGCACGAGTGACCGGGATGGACGCGAGCCGGCCGCCGACGCACGGGAGGACGCCGGTCGTGATCCTCGACCGTCGCCCCTTCGATCGTCTCGCACTCGAGACCCTGTGCGAGCAGACGCCCGGCGTCACCGTGGCCGCAACCGCCGCCAACATGTCAGAGGCGGTGCGCGCGCTGGGCCGGCCGGGGACCGTCGTGCTCGCCGGCCGCCAGGCGCTCCTGGTCGACGGGCCGGAGCCCGCCGCGCGCCTCCGGGCGGCCGGTGCCGCGCGGGTGATCATGGTCGGAACCGGCGACCGCGACTGGGTCAGGGTCGAGGCGATGCGCATGAACGCGGACGGCTTCCTGATGCGCGACGGCGGCTGCGCCCTCGAGGCGGGGACGCTTCGCGGCCAGGCCGACACGGTGCCGAGATGGCGCGACGGGACCGGCGACGGCGCTCCCGTCTAGCGCCGGTCAGCCCGACGCGTCTGCGTCGGACGTGACCGGTACGGACGCGCGGATCTCCGTCCCGCCGGCCTCGGGGGAGACGAACTCGATCGAGCCGCCGATGAGCTCGATCCGCTCCTGCATCCCGATCAGGCCGAACCCCGTCGAGTCGCGGCGGCCGGCGAGGCCGACGCCGTCGTCGGCGATGCGCAGATCGATCCGGCCGTTCGCCTCGACGATCGTCACATCGACGCGCGTCGCGCCCGCGTGCTTGACGACGTTGTTCAGCGCCTCCTGGACGACGCGGTAGAGCGCATCCTCGACGGCCGGGGCGAGCCTGAACGACCGGCGGCCGCCCTCGAACGCGAGGTCGATGTTCATCCGGACGTCAAGGTCGCTGACCACGGCCAGCCGATCCACCAGATGCTCGAGCGCGGGCTGAACGCCGGCCTCGTCGAGGATCGGAGGCCGCAGATCGGTGATCAACTGCCGGAGCGACGCGATGCCGAGCGTCAGCTGCTCGGTCGCCTGGTCGAGGATCGACCCGACCCTGACGGGATCGTCGCTGCGGCGCGCTGTCGAGAGGATCATCTTCAGGCTCGCGAGATCCTGAAGCGTCTCGTCGTGCAGCTCCCGCGCCCATCGGCGCCGCTCGGCCTCGGAGGCCTCGATGGCGCGGCGGGCGCGCTCCTCGGCGACGTTTCGGCCCGTGGCGACCGCCGTCGCGCCGCTGCTCGCGAACGCCTCGAGCACCCTGGCGTCCTCCGACGTGAAGGCCGCGTCGGCCGACGCGGGATCGACGGCTCCAAGCACGCCGACGGCTACACCCCGGAAGACGAGCGGCACGAGCAGCGCCGCCCGCGCCTCGACGCCCTCGATCACCGTGACTGTCGAGTCCGGCTCGCAGGCCAGATGCACCGGCTGGTGGAAGACGAGTACGTCGGCTGCGACCGAGTCGTGGACATCCACCAGCCGGTGCACCAGCGAAGCGTCGAGCTCACCGGCGACCGCCTCGACCTGCCACCGGCCGCCTGTTTCCAAGGCGACGAACATCGAGCGCGCGTCCACCAGCGCCCGGCCCCGCTTCACGATCAGCTCCAGGATGCGGTCGAGGTCGGTCTCGCCGCCCACCGCGCGGGCGACGGCAAGCGCGGCCTCGAAGCCGGCGATCGCGCGCTGGAGCTCGTCCCGCCGCTCGGTCGCCGAGCTGTAGAGACGCGCGTTCGCGATGGCGTGTCCGGCCCACTCGGCCAGCACGACCACCGCTTCTTCGTCGGCCTCGTCGAACTCGCCGCCGGCCTTGTCGGTCAGGTACAGGTTGCCGTAGACGGCGTCGCGGATGCGGACGGGCACGCCGAGGAACGACGTCATCGGCGGGTGTCCGGCGGGGAACCCGTACGACCGCGGGTGCGCGCCGACAACGGTCAGGCGCAGCGGCTTGGGATCGTGGATCAGGACGCCGAGGACGCCGTGGCCACGCGGGAGATCGCCGATTCGCGCGCGGGTGGCGGAGTCGATCCCGATCGTCAGGAACTGCTCGAGGCCGTCGCCGCGGTCGTTGAGGACGCCGAGCGCCGCGTACCGCGCGCCGGTGAGGTCCCGCGCGGCCTCGAGGACGGCCTGGAGCACCGACTCGAGGTCGAGGTTCGAGACGAGCGCGCGCCCGACCTCGACCAGGCGGCGCAGATGCGTCTCTCCGAGCCGCTCGCCGACGTCCGTTCCGGCCAATTCGCGCATGGGCGGCCAATGCTACCGGCCTTGCGGGGCGCCTCCGTAGAAGTCCGTATCATCGAACGTGAGATCCGCGCATGCAGGGGGGCGGGGCCGGCTCTACCTTGAGGGCGAACCGATCCGGAGGACCCGGCATGCACCGCGCACCGCGCAATCTCGCACTCGCGACCATCGCATTCACGATCTGCTTCACCTCCTGGGGTCTGGTGACGCCCCTGGCAAAGCATCTGCAGGATCCCAAGGGCTGGTCCGACACCCAGGTGCTCGTCCTCGCGGCGGTGCCCGTGCTGTGCGGCTCGCTCCTGCGGCTGCCGGCCGGCTGGCTCGCCGACCGCTACGGCGGTCGCCTGATCTTCACGCTGATCATGGGCGCCTCGGTGATCCCGGCGGTGCTGCTCGGATACGTGACCGGATACACCGCCCTGCTCGTGGTCGGGTTCTTCATGGGCGCCGCGGGATCGGCGTTCGCGGTCGGCGTGCCCTTCGTGGCCGGGTGGTACGACCGCTCGCGGCAGGGCTTCGCGGTCGGCGTGTACGGTATCGGCACGATCGGGCCGGCGATCGCGCTCCTAGTGGTGCCGCGCACGCTCCACCGGTACGGCCAGGCGTATCTGGGCTGGGGGATGGCGGCGGTGCTCGTCGGCGGGGCGGCAATCACCTGGTCGCTCGCGCGCGACGCGCCGAACCGGGCGACGCCGACGCGCTACGGCGACGTGGCCGGCAGCGGCTGGAGGCTCTACCGGCTGGCGCTGCTCTACTTCGTCACCTTCGGCGGCTTCGTCGCGATGTTCACGTTCCTGCAGAAGCTGCTCACGACCTGGTTCGCGCTGTCGGACGTCGACGCGGGCGCACGGGCCGCGGGGTTCGCCGCTCTGGCCGTCGCGGCCCGCCCGGTGGGCGGCTGGATGTCGGACCGCTACGGCGCGGCGATCGTCCTCGCGGCCGCCTTCGCGGGCGTCGCCGTCGACGGCGCCGTGCTGGCGGCGATCGCGACCCATCCCACCATCGTCACGGTCTCGATCGCCTGCCTCACGATGGGTGTGTTCCTCGGCGTCGGCAGCGGCGCGATCTTCAAGCTGGTGCCCAACGAGTTCCCGGACAACCCGGGCGCGGCGACCGGCATCGTGGGTGCGATCGGCGGTCTCGGCGGCTTCTTTCCGCCCGTCGTGATGGGCCTCGTGAAGGGCTGGACGGGCAGCTTCGCCCTCGGATTCATTGGGCTGCTCGCCTTCTGCATCATCTGCTTCGGCATCGCGCTCAGCCTGCTCATGCGTACCCGCACCGTGCGCACCGGGAGTAGAGTCGCAGCGTGAGCCGCGAAGCCTCGATGCGAGGGCCGGGCGGGAGCATGCTGCGGGCCCACGAGTTCTTCCGGCGCGGGCCGGTCAATGCCGAGGGCTGGAGCCAGCTGACGGCGAAGGGCCGCGACTGGGAGTCGTTCTACCGCGACCGCTGGCAGCACGACCGGGTCGTCCGCTCGACCCACGGGGTCAACTGCACCGGATCGTGCTCGTGGAACGTGTACGTGAAGGACGGCCTCGTCACCTGGGAGACGCAGGCGGTCGACTACCCCTCGACCGGCCCGGACATGCCGGAGTACGAGCCGCGCGGATGCCCCCGGGGCGCCTCGTTCTCGTGGTACGTCTACTCGCCGATCCGGCTGCGCTACCCGTACGTGCGCGGGAGCCTGATCGAGATGTACAGGGCCGAGCGCGAGCGGCTCGGCGACCCGGTCGAGGCGTGGGCCGCCGTCGTCGACGATCCCGAGAAGCGCCGGACGTACACGAGCCAGCGCGGCCGCGGCGGGTTCGTGCGCTCGACCTGGGAGGAGGCGGCCGAGCTCATCGCCGCGGCCCACGTCCACACGATCAAGCGCTACGGGCCGGACCGGGTGGCCGGCTTCTCGCCCATCCCCGCCATGTCGATGGCGAGCTACGCGTCGGGCACCCGCTTCCTCTCGCTGATCGGCGGGGTCATCCTGAGCTTCTACGACTGGTACTGCGACCTGCCGCCGGCCTCACCGCAGACGTTCGGCGACCAGACCGACGTGCCCGAGTCGGCCGACTGGTGGAACGCCGGCTACCTGATCGTCTGGGGCACGAACCTGCCCACCACCCGCACGCCCGACGCGCATTTCATGACCGAGGCCCGCTACCACGGCCAGAAGGTCGTCGTCGTCAGCCCGGACTACGCCGAGCACACGAAGTTCGCCGACCGCTGGCTCGCGGCGCACCCCGGCACGGACGGCGCCCTGGCGATGGCGATGGGCCACGTCATCCTGCGCGAGTTCTGGGCCGACCGCGAGGTGCCGTACTTCCGCGAGTACGCCCGCCGATTCACCGACCTGCCGCTGCTCGTGACGCTGCGCGAGCGCGACGGCGCCCACGTGCCCGACCGGTTCCTGACCGCATCCGACCTCGGTGACGAGGGCGAGCACCCCGAGTGGAAGACGGTGGCGCTGGACGAGGACACCCACAAGCCGGTCGTGCCGAACGGCTCGGTCGGCCACCGCTGGGGCGAGCAGCCCGGCCGCTGGAACCTCGAGCTCGGGGGCCGTGCGCTCGCGCTCACCCTGCTCGGGCAGGAGGGGGCCGAGCCGACCACGGTCGACCTGCCCCGCTTCGACGCCGGCGATACCGACGGCGGCGCGATCATGCGCCGCGGCGTGCCGGCGCTGCGCATCGGCGGCCGGCTCGTGACGACCGTCTTCGACCTGCTCCTGGCCCAGTACGGCGTCTCGCGCGAGGGTCTGCCGGGCGACTGGCCCGCGTCATACGACGACCCCGGCCAGCCCTGCACGCCGGCGTGGCAGGAGTCGATCACGTCGGTCGACCGGGCGGACTGCGTGCGCACCGCGCGGGAGTTCGCCCGTAACGCCGAGCTGACCCAGGGCCGGTCGATGATCGCCATGGGCGCCGGCACGAACCACTGGTTCCACTCCGACGAGATCTACCGCAGCTTCCTCGCGCTCGTGATGATGTGCGGCTGCCAGGGGCGAAACGGCGGCGGCTGGGCCCACTACGTCGGCCAGGAGAAGGTGCGGCCGCTGACCGGCTTCCAGACGCTCGCCTTCGCGACCGACTGGGTGCGCCCGCCCCGGCACCAGGCGTCGACGCCGTTCTTCTCGCTGCTCTCCGGGCAGTGGCGCTACGCGGACGTGCCTCCGGAGCGGCTCGCCTCGCCGCTCGGGAAGGGCATCTTCGCGGGCCGCCACATCGCCGACCTGCACGCCCTCTCGGCCCGGCTCGGATGGCTGCCGTCGTTCCCGAGCTTCGACCGCAACAGCCTCGACCTCGTCGACGAGGCGGACGCCGCCGGGCTCGACCCGGCCGCCCACGTCGTCTCGCAGCTGCGCTCCGGGAAGCTCGGCTTCGCCTGCGAGGACCCCGATGCCGGGGGCAACCACACCCGCGTGCTCACCGTCTGGCGCGCCAACCTGCTCGGCTCGTCCGGCAAGGGGCACGAGTACTTCCTCAAGCACATGCTCGGCACGACCGAGCCGGGCGTGCGCGCGGAGGAGGCGCAGACGGGCGGCCGCCCGGAGGACGTGACCTGGCGCGACGCGCCCGAGGCCAAGCTCGACCTGTTCACGACGATCGACTTCCGGATGACATCGAACGCCCTCTTCTCGGACGTCGTCCTGCCGGCGGCGACCTGGTACGAGAAGCACGACCTCTCGTCCACCGACCTGCACCCGTTCGTGCACACCTTCAACCCGGCCATCACGCCGCCGTGGGAGGCGCGCACCGACTGGGACGCGTTCCGGCTGATCGCGGAGCGGTTCTCCGAGCTGGCCGCTGACCACCTCGGCACGCGTCGCGACATCGTGGCCGCGCCGCTCGTGCACGACACTCCCGACGAGGTCTCCCAGCCGCACGGCCGCGTCCTCGACTGGCGGGCGGGCGAGTGCGAGCCCGTGCCGGGGCGCACGATGCCGAAGCTGATCGTCGTCGAGCGCGACTTCCCGAGCGTCGCCGCCCGCCACGGCGCCCTCGGCCCGCTGGTCGAGAGCCTCGGATCGAGCGTCAAGGGCATCACCTGGAAGCCGCTCGAGGAGGTCGAGTGGCTCGGCCGCCGCAACGGCCGCGTGCGCGGCGGCGTCGCCGACGGCCGGCCCTCGCTGGAACGGGTCGAGCACGCCTGCGAGGCGATCCTGGCCCTGTCCGGGACGACCAACGGCCGCATCGCCCTCGAGGCGTTCCGGGCGCTCGAGGAGCGCTGCGGCGTCCCACTGGCGAGCCTGGCCGAGGCGCGCGCCGCCGAGCGCATCACCTTCGCCGACGCCCAGGTGCAGCCGCGCACGGTGATGACCTCCCCGGAGTGGTCGGGCATCGACGAGCACGGCCGCCGCTACAGCCCGTTCACGATCAACGTCGAGCGGCACAAGCCGTGGCACACGCTCTCGGGACGGCAGCACTTCTACCTCGACCACGAGTGGATGCTCGAGCTCGGCGAGGGGCTGCCGAACTACCGCCCGCCCCTCGTCCGCGGCGACCCGACGCCGCTCGACGTGGCCCCAGGCGACCGGCCGCAGCTGGCGCTGCGCTACCTGACGCCGCACTCGAAGTGGTCGATCCACTCCGAGTACCAGGACAACCTGCACATGCTGACGCTGTTCCGTGGCGGTGCCGTGCTATGGCTGAGCCGCGAGGACGCCGACGCGCTCGGCGTCGCCGACAACGACTGGGTCGAGGCGTACAACCGAAACGGCGTCATGGCCTGCCGGGCGTCCGTCTCGCACCGGATCCCGAAAGGCGCCTGCCTCATGTACCACGCCAAGGACCGGCACCTGCAGACGCCGCGCACCGAGCTGCTCGGAAACCGCGGCGGCACCGACAACTCGCTGACGCGGATCGTGATGAAGCCGTCGCACATGATCGGCGGATACGCCCAGCTCAGCTACGGCTTCAACTACTACGGGCCGACCGGCTCCCAGCGCGACGAGGTGGTCGTCGTGCGCCGGCGCGAAGGCGAGGTCGACTTCTAGATGGCGATCAAGGCGCAGGTCGCGATGGTCATGAACCTCGACAAGTGCATCGGCTGCCACACCTGCAGCGTCACGTGCAAGCAGGTGTGGACGAACCGCCCCGGCGCGGAGTACGTCTGGTTCAACAACGTCGAGACCCGGCCCGGCCTGGGCTATCCGAAGCGCTGGTCGGATCAGGAGGCGTGGAACGGCGGCTGGGAGCTCGACCGCCGCGGCCGCCTGCGGCTCAAGGCCGGCGGCCGCCTGAAGAAGCTCGCGTCGATCTTCTGGAACCCCGACCTGCCCGCGATCGACGAGTACTACGAGCCGTGGACGTACGACTACCAGACGCTCATCAACGCGCCGCTCCAGGAGCACGATCCCGTCGCGACGTCGCACTCGCAGCTGACGGGGGCCGACATCTCCGTCAGCTGGGGGCCGAACTGGGACGACAACCTGGCCGGTGCGCCCGCCACCGCGATGGGCGATCCGCTGATCCGCGACGAGCTGGTCGAGCGGGTGCGGATGGAATACGAGCAGGCCTTCATGTTCTACCTGCCGCGCATCTGCGAGCACTGCCTGAACCCCTCCTGCGTCGCCTCCTGCCCGTCGGGCGCGATGTACAAGCGCGAGGAGGACGGGATCGTGCTCGTCGACCAGGACAAGTGCCGCGGCTGGCGGTTCTGCGTCAGCGGCTGCCCGTACAAGAAGGTCTACTTCAACCACCGCTCCGGCAAGGCCGAGAAGTGCACCCTCTGCTACCCGCGGATCGAGGCCGGCCAGCCGACGATCTGCTCCGAGACCTGCGTCGGACGCATCCGCTATCTGGGGCTCCTGCTCTACGACGCCGACCGGGTGCACGAGGCGGCGTCGACGGCCGATCCGCATGGGCTGCTCGACGCCCAGCGGGCGCTCTTCCTCGACCCGCACGACCCGGACGTGCAGCGCCGCGCCCTGGCCGACGGCATCCAGCCGGACTGGCTCGAGCATGCGCAGCGCTCGCCCGTGCACGCGCTCGTCGCCCGCTACCGGGTGGCGCTGCCGCTCCACCCCGAATACCGGACGATGCCGATGGTCTGGTACGTCCCGCCGCTCTCGCCCATCGTGAACGCGCTCGAGGAGGATGGCTACGAGGCCGACCCGGACGACCTCTTCCCGGCGGTCGACAGCCTGCGCATCCCCGTCGAGTACCTGGCCAACCTGCTGTCAGCGGGCGACACCGGGGTGATCCGCGACGTCCTGCGCCGGCTCTCGGCGATGCGCTCCTACATGCGCAAGCAGCAGGTGCTCGCGCAGCGGGACGAGCGGCTCCCGGCCGAGGTCGGCCTGACGAGTGTCGACCTCGAGGACATGTACCGGCTCCTCGCCATCGCCAAGTACGACGAGCGCTACGTGATCCCGAGCGCCCACGCAGAGCTGGCCGACCGGCTCGCCGAGCACGGCTCCGGGTCGGCCTGCGGCCTCGACTTCGCCGGCGGCCCCGGGAACTGCGGCGCCGTCCCGGCGCCGGACGCCGGATCGTTCATGCTGGCCGAGCGGCCGTCGTCAGTCTCGGTACCGCTTCGCGTCGTCCGGCGCGGGCCGAAGCCCGACGCGGAGGGGAACGGATGATGCGCGCCGCCCCGTCCGAGCTCTTCCAGGCCGCGTCGCTGCTCCTGCGCTACCCGACCACGCGTCTGCTGGCCGCGGACGCCGAGGTGGCCGAGGCGGCGCAGGCGTTCCCCGGCCGGTCACGCGAGCCGCTCGGGCGCTTCCTCCGTCACCGCCGCGAGACCGCCCAGCTCGACCTCGAGCGGGAGTACGTGCAGACGTTCGACACGCGCCGGCGGTGCACGCTGAACGTCGGCTACTACCTCTACGGCGACACCCGCCGCCGCGGCGTCGCGCTCCTGCGGCTCAAGCGCATGTACGCGGCGGCCGGTCTGGTGCACGACTCCGACGAGCTGCCCGATCACCTCCCGCTCATGCTCGAGTTCGCCGCCTTCGCGGCGAGCGACTACGGCGCCCGCGTGCTCGCCGAGCACCGCATCGGCATCGAGCTCCTGCACCTCTCGCTGGAGGCCGACGGACGCGCGCACGCGGGGGTGCTCGAGGCCGTCTGCGCGGCCCTACCCCGGCTGGGAGTGCGCCAGCGCGACGCCGTCGTGCGGCTCGCGGCCGAGGGCCCGCCGGACGAGCGGGTCGGGCTCGAGCCGTTCGCGCCGCCCGAGGTCATGCCGCTCGAGGTGCGGTCATGACGGCCTGGCACCTGCTGATCTGGGTGGCGCTGCCGTACGCGGCCATCGCCGTCTTCATCGGCGGCCACATCTGGCGCTACCGGACCGATCAATACGGCTGGACGACCCGCTCGACCCAGATGCTCGAGAGCCGCCGGCTCAAGTGGGGCAGCATCCTCTTCCACTACGGCGCGCTCGCCGCGATCGGCGGCCACGTCCTGGGCATCCTCGTCCCGTCGGGCTGGACCGCGAGCGTGGGGATCGACGAGCACGCCTATCACCTTCTGTCGGCCGCCGCCGGGACCGGTGCCGGCG
>Ga0207695_10009885_pt1 | contig 11723 bp, 15 predicted proteins | sample KBSC54metaG_FD_184354 | JGI IMG/M metagenome (GOLD analysis project Ga0207695, IMG submission 184354) | Corn rhizosphere microbial communities from Kellogg Biological Station, Michigan, USA - KBS C5-4 metaG (SPAdes) (version 2) | ecosystem: Host-associated > Plants > Roots > Rhizosphere > Soil... | reverse complement strand
AAGCGTCCGCCAATGCTATGGCCGTCGGGAGTCCATGCAAGCGTCTTGATGGCCTCGACCGGCTCGGACAGGCTCATCCCCCAGACCGTCTTTCGCAGTACGTCCAACATCTGGGGAAAGGGCCATTCGTCTTCGACTTTGCCGATCTCACGCCCCTTGCGAACGGTCGCGCCGCTTTTGCGAACCGCGCTGTGAACCGCAGGGGCGCAATAGCCGAGCCAAGTCTCTCGATAGCCGAAGAAATTTTGCCGCTGCGAGGGAGCAAGACACCAGATTACGGTAGCACCCCGATCCATCGCAGCGACAAGCTCGGTCGAGCGTGCGTCGGGGTCGAACAAAGAATCGATATCGTAAGTCTCTCGGTGGGCCTTTAGCCGATAAAGTTCACCGTCTGCGGCGGAAAATTCCGTCGGCCGCCCGAACAGAAAGTGAGAGAAACTCTGAGGATTGATGATGATCGCGTCATATTCGTAGAGCGGAAACGCAGACTTGTCGCCGTCGACCTCCGCGCGGCACAGGCCGAGCGTATCGATCTCCACGCCCTTAAGGGCAAAGTCATCACCCTGTTCGAGTCCAATCGTCAGTAGCCGGATCATAGAGTCCTTCAAAAATCCTCGCTCGGCAAACTCGAAGGCTACCGCGGCTTCACCATCTTACACTTACATGGCAAGAATTTGGACAGCTGTGATGAAAGACTGCCTTCTTCAACTGATTGAGTGGAACCGAAGTTTGCATCGAAGCCATCCGGATGCAGCTCTACCGTTCGGTTTCGGTCGGTGGGCCGAATAGGTTCGACGAGCGAGCATAAGCGCGAAGCGCAACAGCCGACTTAAGTTTTTCGTTCGGACACTTTCTTATTGTCTGAACCTTCGGCCTCTGCTGCCTTCTCCATCCGCTCCAATCCCTCCATCAGCACTTGACGGATGAAATCTCCCTGCCTCACCTTTCCTCGCAAAGCATCGATGCGCGCCTTGGTGCCACCCGGCAAGCGGATGTGCATGGCCTCATCAAAGAGCTTCGGCTTCGTCACCCTGCGACGGATACCCGAAGAGAAACCGGTACCGCAATCTTTATCCAAAGGGTGGTCGTCGTTAACCATGTAACATTGACCCTATAACCGATACCGGTTAAACATAAGCGGTACCTGTTATGCAGACAAGCGTTTCGTGCGGACATTGGTTAAGAGGGGGATTTCCAATATGAGGTTGAGCAAGCTCTCGTGTGCTATTGCAGCTGGCGTGCTCGCACTCGGCTCGGGCCCGGCAGACGCTGAACTACTTCAGGCCGCTTGGGAAGGAGACATTTTCGCCTATTTCATCAGCTCTGCTTCTCCCTTCAACTGGAACTTGGGCGTCAAGGTGAATGGCATTGAGTATGCAACCAAGGGCCTACCCTCCCTTACAAGCCAGCCCGGCGATGAGTTGATGTTTGGCCATGTGATGCCGGGTGACAGCTTCGTCTGGTTTGTTGAAAGGACCGATACGGGATTTCGGATGTATTCCGATGACGACACTGTTTGGAAGATAGGTCCGAGCACAGCGAGAGCATTTGGAACCACGGCGAACGGCTTTACTGATTATAAATTCACAGGATTCATCGGATATAATCCAACCTCTGAACACAGCGATGCTGTTCCCGAGCCGGCATCGTGGGCACTGATGGTCGCTGGTTTTGGTGCGATAGGTTCGCTTGCACGGAGGCGGAGCCGAACGGAGAAGAGCTTGGCCTGAAGCCATGAAGGTCTCGGATGCCATCGCTGAAACCGGCATGGGCGATTATTATCGGCGGAAGTTCGCTGACATCGTTGCGCGATCAGGGTTGGCCGATCTTGATCTTGAAAAGGATTGGCAGCTCATCAGGCGGCAATTGAGGCAGACGCTCAGCTTCAACCTTGCTGCCATCTTCGGTTCGATCTGGGGTGCTTATCGGCAAGCACCTTATTGGCAGGCTGCCATCAGCTTGAACGTGCTTAGCGTGGCTCTCGCCATTATCCTTAAACCGCCGCAGTGGCTCACAATCTCGATCAACGTCTTTCCCGCCATGTATATGTGGCATGGCAACAGCCTCCTTCTCGTCAAATATCTTCGATCCCGAATCCGCCTGTCGAGCTTGGCTCTGGTGGAAGAGGAAATGCAGCCCAATGGATGGGCTGCTGCCTTGGCTGCCGCCGTGGTTGTGGTTTTGGTCGGAACGGCAATTGGGGTCGATCTTTCGAAAAGAGTGAACGATGGCGGTTTGATCGCATCCGGCACCGTCGAGAACTCGGACGAGGCTGACAATGCATCGGTATCCGAAGGATTGGGTCAAACCGACAGCGGACCCGAAGAAGATGATCCGCCGATAGAAAATGCACCCGATTCTTTGGAGTCGCAAACCAGCGAAAGGGGTGCCTCCCCGTTAGACAGTTCCGCTGAGGCGGCGATGGATGCGGCAGCCAATGCACTCGACGCAGCCGCGGCTGCTGCCGATCAGCAAAACGCGATGTGATCGTGATGAGCCGGAGAACAGCGTGACCGCATCGTTGAACAGGATCAGCCCGCTTTTGCTGACGGCCGTCGCCCTTGCCACCAGCGGCTGCCAGCGACAGACCGAATGGTATGATTTCGGCAATGGGCTGGTCAACCTCGGCAACACGCACCTGATTTCCAGCACGGCATCGCTATCCGCCTCAGCCGAACCAAAGATGAAACTGAGCCCCGACGCTAGCGAGGAGCAATATGTGCGCTATCAGGCTCATCAGCAATATTGCACCGATGGCTTCAAAGGCCATGATCTGGAAGGCTCGATCCCTCAGCTCGATCAGCAAGCGAAGGGTTTGTTCGACGCGGTTGGCAAGGCCGCCACACCGCAATATCTTGCCACTTGCCGCGTGGAGATTTCTGGCACAGCCAGCATCAGCTTCGATACGTTCACCCTTCGACTGAACAAATATCACGCCATTCTTGATGGCGGTCCGGGCATGAAGCCCGACCAAACCAAAGCTCTTGTCGCTGAACGTTTGGGCGCGGTGGCTCAGGGCAAAAGCCCTTGGAACGACGTTTATGCCGATGTCGTGGAGCATGTCCGACCGGAGTTCAAGCTGTGGTGATCAGCAAGAGATTGCGTTGGCTGTCGCTTCTCGTCTGTTCGGCCTCGATTGCAGTTGTGCCGACACAGCTTCCAGCCCAACCTGCGGGATCAGTGAAGCAATATGAAGATGAGGCCCTCCGCCAATATCGGGCGCAAAAGGCGCAGGCTGATGCAGAACGAAGGGCGGAGGTGGCTCGGGAAACACAACAACGTGCCACTGCTCAACGCGAACAGCGCCAGCTCGATCAGCAAGCCGCCGACGCGCGGTTCAAATCCCAGACGGCTGCTCTGTGCGAAGAGGCAGTGTCGCGCGAAGAGTGGAATGTCGCGGCCCATAACTGCAAGATCGCCTCAGATGCAGGCGACGTGCGCGCCACCTATCGATGGGGTGAACTGACCGCCAATGGCTATGGCGTTCCGCCTGATCCGGTAGCCGGGTTCGATCTCATCGTGAGGGCGGCAAGGCTTGGCAATGCGGACGCTCACTTCTCGGTCTGTTCGATGATGCGCGGAGGGTTTGGCACCAACCGCTCCCCATCCGATGCCGCAACCTGTCTTTCCAGCTTGAGCAAATCTAATCCGGACTTATCCGTACGCCGAAAAGCTGAGGCCTATTTAAACGACATCTATGTGAAAGGTGAAGCCGAACCGCCCATTCCTGCAGTCCCTTCCCAGATGATCCAGAATGATTTCGGCTCCACGCTGCAACAGTACATATCTGCCAACACACAGCAGATCGGCTGGGGCCTTGATATGAATGTGGCGCTTCACATGGTTGTGGGGAGCGATGGTACCGTCCAAGGTTGCGCCGTTGAACCTCCTGACAACGAGGCATTGAATGAGGTGGCATGTCAGGCCGCCAAGCAAGCATTGAGGTTCAAGCCCGCGTTGGATGCCACAGCCAGACCCATCGTGTCGTTGAGTTCGCTGCCATTCCGGGTGCAGACAGTCACAAAGACCTGTGCGGAATTTGCCAGCCAACGGCGCGGATCACGAGATTGGGTGGGCGGCTTGCTGACTGCGCTTGCCTGTAAGAGCGGCAATCAAGCCACTTCGTCTCAAAGCTCGTCCACTCGGAGAACGATCGATCTCGCACCCGACCGCTAAGCTTCTGCTGGCCAACATCGACATCAGTGGTTTGCTCTTGGAGTTACCCGTTTAATGTCGCCGCGTATTCGCAAGCGGGTCAGGACCGTAGCGATTGCTACCGTTGGTGCCCCTGATTCCCATTAAAATCAGCATAAGGAGGCTACCGATTCCGGGCACCAAGTGCACCAGCATCAATAGCGCAGAAAGATTTTGATCGTGCAAGCGGCGTACTTGAACCGCGAGCGCCGGAATGAGTGTCACAAGACTGAAGATACCGAAGGCCGTAAACGCAGGGCCAATGAGTTCCGCAAAGGTCTCGACGGAGTGACCGGTGACGCCCTGCCGCCCAATTTCTGTAAGCACCTCGCATATCCACGACGCCAACACGAGCAGCGCGAGAATCTGAACAGCAAAAAACAGCCAAAATTCTCTTCGGCTCGACCGACCAGAAAAATCAAAATAGCGCCTATAGGGCAAAAGTATCCAGTGCATCGCTCCCCCAAAATGACGTCAAATGCACTGTCCACCAATGACCGGCAATAAGTCAACTGATCGCCGTGTTGATACAGATGGCGATGTTCCGTGAAACATCATATTCCGACGTTCCGTCTCGTTCTGACACGGCACGACAGCTCCCGACCCAGCTCTGGTCATTCTCGCCAGGTCGGCCTCATCCCGTAAGCTGCCGTTGCCATCAACGGCGTTCCCAGCCTATTTTCGTCCTCTGAACTCAATTCAAGCTTTGCTTCACCGCCATTTGACAGCGCCCAAAGCCGGATCGCAACGACATGCACTGTTTGGATCAAAGCACACCAAACGTGCCCCCCTGTTCGTCAGCTACCGTAACGGCTTGTGCAAAAGCCCACAGAGCGAGGATGTCGTGATATCATTTTCTTGGTAAGGTGAGCGTCAGCGCATCTTGCTTTGCACAGAGTGAAATGCTGGATCGGGGTTGGTATTGCACCCCCGTCGCCGTAATTCAGCTTCTTGGGCTTGCAACCTCATAGTTGCGATCGCCATGTCCCCCATCGCGTCCTTAAGGTCATCCTGATGAAGCGCATCCTCCGTAGGGCGTTCCTCACCGAGCTTTGCGAATAACTCTTTGCACTTCTCGGGATCACTTGCGGGCAGGGTCAGCTCATTAAGCTCAGCTTCCAGCGCCATGGCGAAAAGACCCATCGTGATGCCCTTGGATCGGAATGCTGGCGACACGAAGTCATCCGGTGCGTCACCACGCTCGACGGACGCCGACACTAGCGTTTTTCGCCCTTGGTCCTCGGGCGTGAACTTCGCGATCATGCGGGTGGCAACCTGATCTCCGCTCATCACGACCCATGTCATTGTATCCGGCCCGCGCTCCAAGCGGAATACGGGCAGCACGCCACCCGACGCAGATGGGTCCGTTCCGGGGGAGCCAGGCTGTTCGCGGATATCCAAATCCGCAAGCGAGGCCATCACTTCATTTGGCGGACGACCGACTTCGCGGGAAAAGCTCGGATCGAACACGCCAAAGAGATACGCGCCTAGCAGCAATACGGCTAAGACAAAGAGCACACGCACGCTAATGCCCCGCTTTAGCTGACCTGCTGCGCGGAAATTCTCCGCATTAGGCGCTCTTTGAGAGCTTCGGCCTCCGCTCTGCTGGCCTTATTGCCATATTGCTTGAGCAACTGCTCGGCTTCGGCGACCTTGAGGCTCTCCCCCGAAGCCGCGCGGTCCACGGCTTGCCCAATGACCTCGCTTAAACCTTCGGCAGAGAAGTTGGCAGCCGAAACATGATCTGATGAAGGAGACGCGGGTTGGCCCGTCACATAGCTCTTGGTGATGCTGGTCTTCCCGTCCTCGGTCGATGCGATTGTCACATCATAGGTTCCGAGCTGCTGCCCGTCTTGGGTTATCACCCATGAGATGTGCCCTGGCTCATAGTTGCGCTTGGCGTCTACACCTCCGTACAAATCAATTGCCGACCAGACCGGCTTTGGAAGCTCAAGGGTTTCAATGTTTCGTTGAACATTGGCTGGAATGTCCTCGACGATCGTTGCCTCTTTTTCACCACAACCTACCAATAGCAGCGAGCATAAAGGCAGAAACAGAGAAAATCGCATCAACATCCTCCACGTGATGCTTCGAGTGATAATTCCACTTCGTTAAATATCGACAAACGGCAAGCTTGTACTTATACGAAATTAATTAACCATGGAGTATCTTTTTATTCAATTGAGATCATTTTGATAAGTTTGTTGCAGGAAAACTAACGATACCATTTCCGCCAAGCCGGATGCGATGCCTGCTCCCGACCACTTTGCCGATGCAGCGCAACGAGGACGTTAGGAGGCCAAAAATACGAACCGCCGTTCGGCTTTCCACCGCCTTTCCGACCCATTCTCTCCAAATCGGATGTGAGGCTGCTCCCGACCCAAAGATGGACGATGACATACTAGCTAACGCATGCCGAAAGCTGCCTATGGCGAAGCTGGTATTCCATCCGCCAACTCGTTCGGGATTACAGGACCGGCCATCCAATGTCGCTCGGACATGACGTGTTCAGGGCGGACCCATTTTGCAATAGCATCAAAGAAACGTCCGCTGCCCGGGCCATCGGGATAAGGCATCTTGTCTGCAATTCTAACGACAAACCCCTCTTGCCTTGATGGGTCAACAGAACCGGCAATCTCCGCGATCACCCGTTCATCGAATGGTCCATCGTAAAGAACCGGTACGGCCTCGACGTTTAACAATGTTAGGGTTTCGATCGTCGTATCCCAATCCAACAGGACGTTCTCTTCGTTCCAAACGCCGAAACCGTAGAAGAAAGAGCGAAGTGCATTGCCTGTTGCCGATGAATAAGGGACTGAGTGTCGAGCATAAAGATATTCGCCGGTGATGCGCCAACCGGCAGGAATATCCATTGTTCGCCGCGCATGAAAAGCCTTCAACCAATCGCGTGAAGGGTGATATCCGGTGTCAGGTGAACGCGCATAGGTTCGCTCCGGTGTAAGCGTCGTGCATTCTCCATCCATCTTTTCGGTGATGACGATACGCTTGCCCAAAAACGGCACAAGGCTAGGGATGCGACGGTCGTCGCTCTGCAATCCCGGACTGGTCGGGAGATGATAGGTCCGGGGATATTTGAGATCCCTCATGTCTCGCTTCATTCGCTAACCACTAAAGCCCCGATGTCCCCTTAACCTTGCTAGCGCACCAAAAGCAGCCCGTCAGGATGCCACTCCGCAACCCGTCCATACATGCCAGTTTTTAAGCGCCGTCGCTGTTTCCGATCCAGAAATTTCCGCTCGTTTGGCAGGACCAGCGCCCCATATGCGACGTAGGAGCTATGATGATAAAGCCTTTTTGATCAGTGCGTGTGCGAGAGGTATCTGCCCCGTCAGCACTACCTTCTGATCTTGATTAAAATCATGCCAGCGACCATCTCTCCAACTGAGCGCCAACACCTTCACCAGCTCAATAAAGCCGATGTTTGAGGACCGGATAGCTTGGCGTAATGTGTCAGGCATAGTTTGCCACGCCCGTTCTACCTCAGCTTCAAACGCGGTGTCAGCTAACTCATCTAACGGCCGTACTTTTTCGTCCCACATGTTCGCCGCGAGCATCGCTGGTTTAATCTTTTCCGTCCAGCGGAAGCGGGAGCCACTTTGTTCCGCATATCCGGCAAGAGAGAGATACTTCATCGCAACGCTCCATTTTTCAGGGCAGTCGAACCAATTGCCCCGATCAGGCAGACCGCCATATCCGCAGGCCACTCCAACAAACGCTTCAAGAATTTCCGAAATCTTATCGCTCACGTCCTGCATAGCGAGGAAATCCGGCATTTGTTCTGCATCGACGACAAAATGACTTCTGGCTAGACCATCAGGGCGCTTTTGAAAAGGAAACACACCGATCGCTTCAAGGGCCTCATGGGCAACCTCGAAGGCATGCATCCCGCTATGCCAAAACGTATCGCCCTTTCGGGCGGGGCCTTTCGAACCCTCAGCCCTTACAAAATAATTAGCGAGAGCTGCTGCCAAATGACCGCATAGGCGGCCTTCCAAAGTTCCAATTGGGGTTGGTTGGTTCATCCAGCCCGAATAGCAGATATCGCTTAAGTTCGAGTTGTCATGTTGCCAATTATTTGATTTCCAGCAAACGGCCGTTTTCTGCCACATGGGTCTAAAAGCTGCCTGTCCGTTCACCACCCCATTTGGGCCATTCACGGCCAGAGCTTTGCAGGGCGTTTCCGGCCAACCTCCGCTGTTGGGGAAGCGAAGGGTGCTGGAAACGCGCTGAGGGAAGGCCAGGATCGATTTGGCGCGCATTCAGCGATCAGGCAGTTGATGTCACCTCACTTCCGGTTAAGCGAGCTTCAACTCGGGCGCTGTAATCGCTCCCTGTGGCATATCTGATCGTCAAATTCTGGGCTTTGGCCGCAGCGGGCTGGGTGCTGTTTATTGGCACCACATATCTGTGGAGACGTGCCGCCGAATGGGCGCACGAGCAGAGAAATCTCCGTCTCAATGCAATCGCGGAGCTTCGTCACGAGATAGAGCGCACCAAGGAGCGGTCGTTCGAAAAATGGCTCGAAAACGAGATGCCGGAAGGGCTGGCCGTCTTCTACATCGGCGGAGGTGTTCCCGTTATCGCCGAAGGCAAGGTGGAAGGGTTCGGCTTCTTTTTCCAAGCGCGGGACAATTGGTGGCAATTCCGCGTGGCCTATAAGGATGACCCTTCATACACACGCGGCCCATTGTGGCGAAGGGAAGGATGGTACGGCGCGGCACGGTTCGCCGCCAGTTGGATGCCCCAAGCTGACGCGCTTGCTCTTGTCTTGGATTGCGCCGCGAGGTTCCGGGAAGAGCTGCCTGCTCTAATTGCGCCGAGGTTACCTGGCCTTTAGGCAGCGATCGGAATGGATGACCAAAGTGGCAGGCGCGAAATTGCCGAACGCTCCAAACGCGGGCGCGGCGCTTATGGTGTTCAGCTATTTCGCCACGAGCATAGCATTGGCACAGCTTCACCAACCGCACCACCAAACCCGTCACGCATCCAAAACGCCGCAGATTTCTTGCATCTTTTGTTTCCTACCCGGTCCGCGCGCAAGAAACCCTAAAAGCAATTATGCTAGGATTTCTGCGGCGATCACGAAATCCCATTCTTGCGGGATGCAAAAAATGCAATCGCTTTAACCCCGACCTGATCATGTCCCCTTGAAAAATCCAAATCCTGGAGCTTTCCCCTTCAAGAACTTCAGCATGAACGCCGGCGCGCATTCTCCTTCAAGCTGGGAAAGAGATGACACCGAAGCTGAATTGAAGCTGCCCTTTTCCGACACCAGGCGCCAACACCGACGCATCAGCTTCTGCATTTCGTCTGGATCATGTTTTCGGTCGAAGCCGACCACCGCATGGAATTGAACCTGATCGCCAATAAACTCCGGCAGCATCCACCCGGAAACACCGTCATCAGGACGGAGGCGGAAATCACGACCGATGAGCTTCTTGTTGATCTTGCCTCTCCAATGACCGAAAGAGAGCCGGATGAAATCAGGGTCAGAAAGAGTCTCACCCATGACAGCACGGTTGATGCTCATCTCGGTGTAGAAGCATGAGAAAGATTGAAAGAGAAGAGTTGCTCCAACCCTTTGTTGAGTTTGAACTGCACGCCTTATGCTTGATGATTCAAATTTGATTCTGTCATGTTTCATATATCACTCGGCTACTTGTTTTTGCGTCGCGCTTCGCGCGTCGCCGGGGCCGATGCTCGCTGGCGCTCGCCTCATCCCCACGGAGTTAACATGATGGAGCGAGCGAACGGAGTGAGCGCTGCTCCGAAGCCCGAAGGGCTTAGATGGTTGTGAATATCCCAGAGACGGCTTTACCCCCCCTGCACCTTCAGCCTCCAGCACGACGATAGAGTCATGCTGGTTTTAGCGGCTGAAGATGCAGGGGGTTTTCAATCGAACATCCCGTCGATCGGTAGTGAAGAACTTGATGGCTTGCCGAGCCATAGATTGGGGGAGACCTTTCCCAATCAGCCAGTTCTGAAACCCGACGCCCTTCGGCGTCTCTCGGTTATCCAGGCTTTCTGGAAGCACCCCGGCAGGCCTCATCTTATCCGACCGTACCAGGGCAGGGAGGTGCAGCTATGCATCGCTCCCATCTTAAGGGGTCTTTCGAGTCCGATGTCACAAGTCGCATGCTCGCCAACATCATCGTCCGGGCTTTCACCGAAAAGCGTGGGTAGCCCTTCGATTCTCCCTTCGCGCACATTCGCTCATAGTGCCGGTCTACGTCCCGGTATCACCGTCTTGCCGAGGGCTTCAGCGCTGACGGTTCCAGTGGAACCGACCCTATGTGTTTGGCAGCTAACGGTGGCATACCGATCGCCGCATGACATCATCATACTGCAAGATCGTGTGCTAAGCAAGACACACACGAATTAAAGTGCCAGGCAGGGGCGTTTTCATCTCGGCTGAATGGCGCCATCCGGGTGAATGACGGCTCACGCTTCTAGGACTTCCGATTTCTGGCGGCTAAAACATCGCCCGATCGTCTGGCGCATCCTTCGGCGCCCGCTCGATCTTCACGATCTTAAGCTCTTCATCTAGATCAAGACCATCGCGCGCTACGTCCGGATAAAGAGCGCGAACCTTTTCAATGACCGACATCTCGTTTGTACTGATCCATCTGCTACGCGGATGAGGGGTGCTCACCACCTCACGAACGACTCCGAGCTGCTCGCGAGACAGGTCAGAAAGTGGGCGGGCGGCGGCTCGTTCTAAGTCCGCAAGGAAACCCGCTTCTGCGCTTTTGCCTGATGATACGCCCTTCTCCGAATGCTCGCTTATCGCGTCCGCGAAGTTGACGTCAGGATATCGCTGAGCAAGCACCGCGAGCAGGAAAGTTGGACCGTCCAACTGAGTGATCCGCGCTATTTCCATCGCTCGGTCAATCGGGATGGGTAATCTACCTGTCCGCATATGCGATAACACGACCGCGCTCTTATATTTTAGCTTTCCCGCGAGCTGGCGTAGGCTCGCCTGTTTCGTTTCCGCCATGCGTGTGATTGCATCACTGAGAAGCCGGGTGGCCTTAGAGTTGGCGTACGGGTAATCTCCCGTATCATCGTTATTCCGGTTTGAATCGGTCACGCTTAGACTCCCATAAACCCGGCCTATTCTAAAGAACTGTGTGATGAATGGAAGGCACACATAGAGGAGGGTGTGGACAGGGGTCGAAGGTTCAAATTGAACCTCCATGACCTTGGCACGTGCGCTATGTAACATTGCGGCGACCCTATCATCCGCAGGAAACCATTAGATTTCAACACGTGCGGCGAGGATGAACGTCTTCGGGAGGCAGGGGCCGGAGGTTCGAATCCTCTCTCCCCGACCACGCTTCTGCGCCACGATGGCGCATCTTTAGCTCCTGAGAGACGCCCGGATTAAAGCTTCAGGTGCTCGCCGGTCGGTGAAGTGGACGAGGCCTCCTCCAGCGGTTCTTCGCGGGCGCCATCGCGCTTGTTGGCGCTGGCCGATGCCAGAAAAGCGACGCCGATCAAGGCGGCCC
>Ga0207695_10009882_pt1 | contig 11725 bp, 8 predicted proteins | sample KBSC54metaG_FD_184354 | JGI IMG/M metagenome (GOLD analysis project Ga0207695, IMG submission 184354) | Corn rhizosphere microbial communities from Kellogg Biological Station, Michigan, USA - KBS C5-4 metaG (SPAdes) (version 2) | ecosystem: Host-associated > Plants > Roots > Rhizosphere > Soil... | reverse complement strand
CAAACCCAATCCCCGGCGCTTGACGAAACAAACCCAATCCCCGGCGCTCGACGAAACAAACCCAATCCCCGGCGCTCGACGAAACAAACCCAATCCCCGGCGCACGACGAAACAAACCCGATCCCCGGCGCTCGACGGAACCCGAACTCGTGGCTGTGCGGCCGACACCTTCGGTGCCGCCGGTGGTGAAACCCAATCTGCTGAAGGCTGATCGCTGAAAGCTCCCCGCTGATCGCTGAAGGCTGATCGCTGAAAGCTGATCGCTGAAAGTTCCCCGCTGATCGCTGAAAGCTCCCCGCTGAAAGCTACTTCAACGGATACCCGTGAATCAGCTTAAACGTCCTCGTCCACCGCGTCTTCGTAAAGAAGTGCGTGATCACGTCGAAAATGTGGTCCACTCCGATATTGCCGTTCGTCAGATCCGCCGTCGGTGCTTCGAACGACCAGTAGATCAGCAGCGGTGTGCCCTCGATATTCTCCCGCGGCACGAATCCCCAGTACCGGCTATCCGCCGAATCGTCGCGATTGTCTCCCATCGCGAAAATGAACCCCGGCGGTACCACCAGTTCCCCATTCGTGACGTGATTCTCCAGCATGTCCAGCGCGCTCGGAGGCAGCGGCGAATTCGGAATCCCCGGGAAATTGTCGCGGTACGGGTCCATGTACGGCGTGCTGTGCTTCACGTACGGTTCGTCCACCGAGTGTCCGTTCAGCACCAGTTGCTTGTTCACCAGCTTGATATGATCCCCGGGCACGCCGATCGCCCGCTTCACATAATCTTCTTTAATGTTGAGCGGATACCGGAACACGATCACATCCCCCCGGCGCGGATCGCGGTACGGCAGCACCTTTCCCGAGATCTTTCCCGGCGGCGCGTACAGCATCTTGTCCACCAGCACGTGATCGCCGATCAGCAGCGAATTCTCCATCGACGCGCTCGGAATCACGAACGCCTGAATCAGCGTCGTGGTCGCAAACAGCAGCAGGATGATCGTGACCGTCCATTCCGCTACAAACCCGCGCCGTACGTCTTTGGTGATTTCCTGGTAGCGGTTCCACAAACCGCCCTGTTCAACCTGCTGTTCTGTCTCCACTTCCATCTATTGTATCTGAGTGTCTGTGCTCTTCCATCACCGCACGATTTCCATTCCTCTGCTACAATCGCGGACATAGAGGGGGTTTGCTTGTCACGAGCCACTCAGGAATTACCCCGAACCCTTGGCGCGCTTCGCCAAAGTTCCTTCTCCGAAGCCAAATTCGCCAACCGGTCCGTCAAAGATGAACTCCGCAATAATCTAATGTGCAAGATCCAGCGCGGGGAAGAACTTTTCCCCGGCATCCTGGGGTACGAGGACACGGTCGTCCCCCAAGTCGTCAACGCCGTCCTGTCCCGGCACAATTTCATCCTCCTCGGCCTCCGCGGACAGGCCAAAACCCGCCTGATTCGCCAGCTTACGGCCCTTCTCGACGAGGTCACGCCCTTCATCGAAGGCTGCGAAATCCACGACAATCCGTACGCGCCCATCTGCCGGCGCTGCCGCGACATCATCGAAGTGAAGGGCGATGAAACCGAGATCGCCTGGCTCACTCGCGAACAACGCTACGTCGAAAAACTCGCGACTCCCGACGTCACCATTGCCGACATGATCGGCGACATCGACCCCATCAAAGCGGCCCGCCGGGGTCAGGACATTTCCGACGAATTGACCGTTCACTACGGTCTCCTCCCCCGCGCGAATCGCGGCATTTTCGCCATCAACGAGCTTCCCGACCTTGCCGGAAAAATTCAGGTCGGTCTCTTCAACATCATGCAGGAGGGCGACGTCCAAATTAAGGGCTATCCCATTCGCCTCCCCCTCGACATCGCCCTCGTCTTCACCGCGAACCCCGAAGACTACACGGCCCGCGGCAAGATCATCACGCCGCTCAAGGACCGAATCGGCAGCGAAATCCGCACCCACTATCCGACCGTCCTCGAACAGGGCATCGCCATCACAGAACAGGAGGCGTGGCTCGACCGTCCTTCGCCCGTCGCCGTCCGCGTGCCCGATTTCATCAAGCAGGTCGTCGAGCAACTCGCCTTCCTCGCCCGTGAAGACAAGCGCGTCGACAAGCGCTCCGGCGTCTCCCAGCGCCTCCCGATCTCCGTACTTGAGAACGTCGTCTCCAACGCCGAACGCCGCGCCCTCCGCGCCAAAGAGAGCGAAGCCGTGCCGCGCATCATCGATCTGTACTCGGCCCTCCCCGCCATCACCGGCAAGCTCGAACTCGAGTACGAAGGCGAACTCAAGGGCGGCGACACCGTGGCTCGCGAACTCATTCGCGTTGCCGTCGGCAAGGTCTACGACCACTACATGGAAGGCGCCAACGTGTCCCAGATCATCCAGTGGTTCGACCTCGGCGGCTCCCTCAAACTTGACGAAACGGTCGACTCCACCACCATGGTCCGCCAGCTCAACGGCATCCAGGGCCTCATGGAAAAGACCAAAGCCCTCGGCCTCACCGCCAACGAATCCGATGCCGTCCGCTCCGCCGCCGGCGAGTTCATCCTGGAAGGTCTCCACGCTCACCGCCGCATCGGCCGCTCCGAAGAGCGCGGCTTCTCCGCCGAAGAAAAGCGTCGCGAAACCCGCGAAGAACCCAAACCCGAGCGCCCCAATTTCCGGCGCCAGTACAACTGAATGTGTTCCTCGGCGCCTCGGCGTCTCGGCGGTGAAATATGAAAGTTAAATATTCCAAATACACCGGCGAAGACATGGGTATCTCGGCAGAGGACCTCCTCCAGGCCCTCTCCGACTTCCTCCTCCAGAGCGGCTTTAATTCCCAGTACATGCCCTTCTCCGAGTGGAACGAGCACACCCTCGAAGACCTCAAGAAAGCCCTCCAGCAGGCGCTCGAAAGCGGCAAGCTCTTTGACGACGACGCCATGCAGGAAATGATGGAGCGCCTGCAGAGCATGTCCGCCGAGCAAATGGAGAAGCTCCTCGACAATCTCATTCAGAAGATGGTCGACGAAGGCCAGATCACCATCGAAGAACCCGGCGACCCGCAGCAATCCGCTCCCGGCGTCGGCAGCGGCCGAGACACCGCCGTCAAGTTCGAAGTCACCGACAAGTCCCTCGACTTCCTCGGTTTCAAGACTCTCAAGGACCTCCTCGGCTCTCTCGGCAAGTCAAGCTTCGGCCGGCACGACACACGCGACCTCGCCACCGGCATCGAAACCTCCGGCTCGTCCAAGCAGTACGAATTCGGCGACATGCTGAATCTTGACATCAGCGAGACGCTCTTCTCCGCCATCCGCCGCGAAGGCGCCAAAGTCCCTCTCAACTTGGACTACTCGGACCTTTACGTCAACCAGTGCGAATACCAAAGCTCCTGCGCCACGGTTCTGATGCTGGATTGCAGCCACAGCATGATCCTCTACGGCGAGGACCGCTTCACCCCGGCCAAGAAGGTCGCCCTTGCCTTGGCCCATCTCATCCGCACGCAATACCCCGGCGATAGTCTCCGTTGCGTCCTCTTCCACGACACCGCCGAAGAGCTCGACATCAGCCAGCTCGCCCGCGTCCAGGTCGGGCCGTATTACACCAATACTCGCGACGGCCTCATCCTTGCCCAGAAACTCCTCAGTCAGGAGCGCAAGGACATGCGCCAGATCGTCATGATCACCGACGGCAAACCCAGTTGTCTGACATTGGAAGACGGCCGCCTCTACAAGAACGCGTTCGGCCTCGACCCGCTCGTGATCAGCCGCACTCTCGAAGAGGTCAACCGCTGCAAGAAGCAGGGAATTCTCATCAACACCTTCATGCTCGCCAGCGACTACGGCCTGGTGAACTTCGTCCAGAAGGTGACCGAGCTCTGCCGCGGCAAAGCCTACTTCACCACCCCTTACACCCTCGGCCAATACCTCCTCATGGACTACATGAACCGCAAGACGCGCTCAATCCATTGAAAGTGGGGCAGGCGCTTTCGCCAAGCGCTTTCGCCTGCCAACAAAACCGAGCGCAGTTCGGCCTCGGCAGATCTGGCCCCAAAAACGAACGTATATTCATGTTTTATTTACTGAAATGGCGCTATAATCTTCAGCCAGAACGTCTCAGGTTAAGTCTATTAAAGAGAAATGTATAGGAGAATACCAATGAACAACGTACGTTCCAGGCGCGTCCTCGCTTTCGCGCTCCTGGTATTCCTCGGATCTTTTTTGGCCTACAGCCAGTCTGACCTCGGCTCCATCTCCGGATTCGTCAAGGATCCGAGCGGCGCCATCGTTCCGAATGCCAAGGTTACTGTCAAGAACGCCACCGGACTTGCTCGCCAGGCTACAACCAACGATTCCGGTTACTACATCGTTACCAGCATCCCGCCCGGCGTGTATACCGTCACTGCGGAAGCCTCCGGATTTAAGAAATTTGAATCGACCGGCAACAAGCTCGACCCCTCCGCCATCCTCACGGTGGACGCTCTGCTCACTGTCGGAGCCTCCACCGAAACCGTCGAGGTCAGTGCGGCCGTAGCTGCGCTCCAAACCGAGTCCGCTACCGTACAGACCAACGTCACTCGTCAGCAGATTGACGCACTCGAATTGAACGGCCGTAACCCCATCTTCATGGCGAATCTTGTCCCCGGTACGCGCGGCGGAAACCTCTCCGGTCTCAACTTCGGCATGAGCCAGGGACCCAGCACCATCAACGGCGCCCGCACACAGGAAAGCATCATTACCGTCGATGGCGCGCCCGCCGTCCGTACCCGCTCCAACGGCTCCGCGATCGGCGCCGCCGATGTCGATTCCACCCAGGAAATCCAGATCCTCACCGCCGACTACCTCCCGGAATACGGGCGTTCCTCCGGTGGTCAGATCCGCATGATCACCCGCACCGGCACCCAGCAATTCCACGGCGCCGCTTACGACTATATTCGCAACGACGTCTTCAATGCCAATACCTGGACCCGCAACCACACTGCCGGACAATCCGCCGCCCCCGCTCCGATCAACTACAACCAATTCGGGTATAACGTCAGCGGGCCGTTCTACATTCCCGGCAAGTTCAACTCGGATAAATCCAAGGTCTTTTGGTATTGGGGAGAAGAGTGGGTCCGCTATCGCTTCACCGATATCCAAACCATGCGCCTTCCCACCATGCTGATGCGCCAAGGCAACTTCAGCGAACTGCTCGATCCCAACAATTTCTTCTACGGCAAGACTGTAGCGATCAAGGACCCAGTCACTGGCGTTCCTTTCCCCGGTAATATCATTCCGCAGGGGCAACTCAGCAAGAATGGCCTCGGGATCCTCAACGTTTGGCCCTTCCCAAATCAGGCCACGCCGCTCAATGGAAACCAGAACTGGTACCTGTCCGCCAACCACCCCCAGCACCAGCGCAAAGACACCCTGGCGGCCGATTTCAACCTCACCGACAATCAGCGCCTGGCCTTCCGACGCATGTTCTACTCCTTCTGGGAATACCAGCCGCTCGACGGAAACTCCGGCGAGACTCCGAAATTTTTCAATCGCCCGAACCAGACCAACTCCCTCAGCCACGTCTGGACCGTCGCGGCGAACAAAGTGAACGAATTCCTCGCCACGGTCAGCCTCGACGACGTCTACATCCCCGTCGATACGCCGAATTACCTGGATCGGACCACCCGCGGGCTCAACTATCCCTACATCTTCCCCAACGGTAAGCTCATCCCCACCCGCATCCCCACTGTCACGATGACCAACATCAACACGCTGAATGGAGGCCCGTATCCCTCCCATTCGTCAGGTCCCATCTACGACGTTTCGGACAGCTTCACTTGGATCAAGGGCAGCCACACGCTGAAGTTCGGTGCCCTCTACGAAAAGTCCGGCGAAAACGATAACGACGAAATCAACGTGAACGCCTGCCCGACCTGCACGAACAATCAGAACGGGCAGTTCAGCTTCACCGATACGCGTTCCGGCGCGCCCAACACCGGCGTCGCTATGGCCAACGCCGCCATGGGCCTCTTCGACACGTACTCGGAACTCGGCCAGCGAGCTTACACCGTCTTCCGCGGCAGCATGTGGGAATTCTTCGCGCAGGATGGCTGGAAGGTTTCCCAGAAACTTCACATCGACTTTGGCTTCCGCTACAGTGTCATCGTTCCCTATCGCGCTCTTTGGCGCAACATGGCGGTGTTCGCGCCTGAATTCTACGATCCCAACAAGGCCGAAAAGGTGGATCCCAAGACCGGCACCATCATTCCCGGCTCAGGCGACCGCTACAACGGCATGGTCATTCCGGGCAGCGGCTGGCCGGATTCCGCGAAGGGGCGCTTTCCCGAAGCCGGCGATCCCAGCCTCAACTACCTGTTCCGCGGAGTCAACGATCACTACTCCGATATTCAGTGGAACGACATCCAGCCCCGACTCGGCCTGGCCTATCAGCTCACGCCGAAAACCGTGGTCCGCGCCGGCGCCGGCCGCTATTTCACCCGGCTGGGCGTCAGCGACTCCATTTTCCTCGGCGGCAACCCGCCGTTCCAGCCCACTGCCAACGTGACCTTCGGCAATGTGGACAACCCCGGCGGAAACTCGGCCAACCTGCTTCCGCTCACCGCCACTACTCAGAGCAAGGCGTTCAAGAATCCCGAAGCCTGGGCCTGGAACGCTACCGTCCAGCGTGAGATGCCGGGCAACACTCTCGTCAGCGCCGCCTACGTGGCGCGTCGCGGTCTTCACATGCAGCGTGAGGCCGATATCAACCAGCCGACCATCGCAACCGTCGTGGCCAATCCGGGCGTCAACCTCGACGCGCTCCGGCCATATAAAGGCTACAACTCGATTCGCGAGACCGACAACGTCGCCAGCTCCACGTACAACTCCCTGCAGTTGAGCGTAAACAAGCGCTTCTCGCACAACTTCCTGTTCGGCCTGGCTTACACCTACTCCAAAATGAGCGACAACGGTTCGGCCCAGCGCGACATCATCCCGAATACGTACGACGCATCCAACCTTTGGGGCACCTCCGGCCTGGACGTGACCCACGTCATGACCATCAACTACCTCTACGAATTGCCCTTCTTCCGCAAGCAGAACAATCTGGCGGCGAAGGTGCTCGGCGGATGGCAGATCAGCGGCATCACGCAGTTCCAGACCGGCACTCCCTGCAGCGTTTTCTCCAACAACGACTATGCGGGTGTCGGACAGGACGGCAACTGGGATAGCTGCGGCGGCGCCGGCCAGTTCTGGTCAATCAACGGCGACCCGACCGTCCTCCACCAGTTCGCGGCCGGCGGAGCCAAAGATCCGGCCCAGTGGTTTGCTATAACGAATCCCGATGGCTCCCCCATCTTCGTTAAGCCGGCGACCAATACGTTTGTCCTGCAGAAGAACATTCGCGATCGCGTCCACAACCCCGGCTTCCAGAACTGGAACATCGGTCTGTACAAGCGGTTCGCCATCAATGAGCGCACCGGCTTCCAGTTCCGCGCCGAGGCGTTCGACGCATTTAACCACCCGAATTGGAATGGAGCGGACTTCAATCCGACCAGCGCCACTTTCGGCAAGACCACCGCGAAGAGCAACGAGCGCAACCTCCAACTCTCGCTCCGCTACTACTTCTAGTCTTTGTGGGGCAGGCGCTTCCGCCTCGGCGCTTCCGCCTGCCCTTTTTCCCGCCTAGTGGGACGTGTACTGCTGCTGCGGCGGATTCAGCGCCACCTCAACCGTCTTCTCGTCGTCCTGGATGTCGAACACCTTTCCGAACGTCTGATACCCGTGAGCGTTGACCTGAATCTGAATATTCCCCTTCGGAATCTCAGGCACGGTGGCCTCACCCATCTGGTTCGACCGCACTTCGAAAGTAGTGTGAATCGCCCGCCCGTAGCTGGCCCGCGCTTTCTTCTTGCTGGCCTTCCACCGGATGATGACCTCGGCCCGATCGATAGGCTTGCCGCCCTGCGTCTTCACGACCACGGTCAGCTTGGTCATGTTGTTTTCCCAGCCCAGCAGCGCCGTCGCCAGCACAACCAGCAAAAGAAGAAGTCGCTTTCGCATGCTTCAATTATATGCAAATCCACCGTCCGTTCCCAGGTATGCGATAATCAGGTTGTAGTACCCACCCTAGGCTCTGCTCATGTGGGGGCGCAACGGATTCGACGGGATTGAATCGTGGTGGGGAGGCGTGCCGGGTTCCGAGCTCCCGTTAAACGATCGGAAAAACACAACTGCCAACACGCAGTTTGCATACGCTGCTTAATTAATTAAGTGGCCGGTCCAGCCGCTGAGCCCGCGCGGCGGTGAGTGACCGTCATCTTGCGGGATTGGCCAAAGGCTTCGGTCCGGAGCCGGCGGCTGAAATCTAATCGGGCTAGGGTGCCGCAAATCTCGCTGGTTCTTAGGCGGCCTCCGAATCTTCTGAGCCGGCTACGCACGTAGGCTCTTCACGACGGGCTTTTTCGGACGGGGGTTCAACTCCCCCCGCCTCCACCACTTACTTCACATTCCGGCCCATATTGGCACTTCGCGCGCTGATGCTGCAATGCGACTGGTATGAATCGGAAAACTCTCCTCTTAGATGCGGAGCCGGTTGTCAGGCAAGTCGTCACTGACATCCTCCGGCATGACGGATACCGCATTCGGGCTACCGGTAGTCCAGCGGAAGCCCTGAATATTGCTCGTGAAGAAGCTCCCGACCTTCTCCTGACGAATGTCTTCGTTCCTGGCTCGACTGGCCGCGACGCCGCTAAATTGGTCAAATCCGTTTGCCCGAATGTACGTGTCCTCATCATCGCGGGAGTGCCGGATTCAGAGCAGATCCAGGATGCCTTCACCGACGGTCCTCTGGATTTCTTCCCCAAGTCGTTCACGGCCATGCAGTTGAGACAAAAGGTGCGCGAAGTCTTGGACCAACCTCCCGCCGACTAGAACCGGCCACGGCACCCCAATTGCCTACTTCCTTACAGAGGTGAACCATGGAAGAAACTTTCGGTCTGCAGGACTACTCGGACGGCAGTCCGACCCTTTCGGTGGATCCCGTTTGCGGACGCACCGTGAACGAGGCCGACGCCGGCGCTAAGACGGGATATGCCGGCCAGACATACTACTTCTGCTCCAAGGATTGCCAGAAGAACTTCGAGCTCGATCCCGCCGGCTACGTCGCGCGCTTCACTTCGCCTTCCCGGTAAGGCCGGCCAGATCACCCTGTAGCTTTTGCCAGGATCTGCCGATAAGGCACTTGTGTGGGATCGTGGAACCGTTCGCCGCGTGGCCGGCGTCACCGCCATCGCTCTGTTCGCTGCGGCGATCGCTGTAGTGGCGTGGCGTGCCGCGACACGAGTTCCGGACCGCGTGTACCATATCGGCTTCCAAAACTCACCCCCGAGGCAGTATGTTTCCGCGAACGGCCACGCCTACGGTCAGGTCATCGACGTTCTCCAGGAGGCCGCCGCCCGCGCCCATGTGAAACTCCAGTGGGACCTTGTGCCGCGCGGGCCGGACGAAGCGCTCACCACCGGCGCCGTCGACCTCTGGCCTGTCGTGGCCAGCCTCCCGGATCGCGAACTGAAGTTCTTCATTACCGAGCCCTTCGCTCAGGTGACCTTCTGGCTTGTTGCCAACCGGTCCGGTGGTGTGACGGTTTTCAACCGCATTCCCGGCAAAAAGATTGCCTATTATGGCGGGCTTTCCCGGCGATTGGTGCAGACCCGGTTCCGCGATTCGCTCGCTATCGAGTATCCCGACCGGAACTCCAGTGTCGCCGCAGTCTGCTCCGAAGCGGTAGACGCGGTACTTCTCGCCGACAGTTCCGCCGACGCCTCGCTCCTCAGTGCGGCGCCGCGCTGTAAGGATCGTCTCCTCTTCGTGCCGGTTCCCAACGGCCGTCTTCTGTCCGGAGTGGGCGCCAGCCGCCGGCGGCCGGGAGCCGTCGCCGCAGCCAAAGCCCTGCGCGAATCTATCGGCCAAATGGAGCGGGACGGCACTTACGCCTCCATCTCCTTTCGCTGGTGGGGCGGCTCCATCAATGAGAATCTGCTGCTCGAATACCTAGGCGTCGCCCGTCGTCGCGACCAGATCCAGGTATACGGACTGATCGCGCTAACTGCCTTATGCGGCGTCCTGGCGTGGATTTCGCTGCGGCTGCGCGCCGCTAAACTCGAAGCCGAGGCCGCAATCGCCTGCCGTTCCGAGTTTCTGGCGAACATGAGCCACGAACTCCGAACTCCCATGAATGGCGTGATCGGCATGACGAGCCTGCTCCTCGATACCGACCTCACGCCCGACCAGCGCGAATGCGCGGAACTGGCACGCAAGTCAGGCGACGCAATGCTGGTCCTGATCAACGACATCCTGGACTTCTCCAAGATCGAGGCCGGCAAAGTCGTCATCGAACCCCAAGCCTTCGATCTCCGTACCGTCATTGAGGAAGTCGCCGAACTGCTCGCGCCCGGGGCTGAAAACAAGGGTGTGGAGATTGTGCTGGAGTACCTGCCGTCCGTGCCTTCCCGTTTCGTCGGCGATGCCGGCAGGGTGCGTCAGGTCATCACCAATCTGGTAGGAAATGCCGCCAAGTTCACCGATCGCGGCCATGTGTGCATCCGAGTCCAGTGCATCGCCGTCACCAAAGGCATCGCGCACTGCTGCATCTCGGTGGAAGACACCGGCTCGGGCATACCGCCGGACAAGCTCGGTACGCTGTTTCAGAAATTTACTCAGGCCGATGCCTCGACTACCAGGAAGTATGGCGGTACCGGCCTGGGTCTCGCCATCTCCAAACAGTTGACCGAGCTGATGGGCGGCGCCATCACCGTGGAAAGCGTCTTCGGCCGCGGCTCCACTTTCCGCGTCGAACTGCTTCTGCATGTTGATACTGCGTCGCCGCCTCCGGTTGCCCCGGATCTGCCACCGCTGCATCTGCTCCTGGCCAGCCCCGAGCCCGTCATCCTCCACTGCCTGGAAAAGTATTCAAAAGTCTTGGGTCTGCGGACGGCGTCCTGTGCCTCCGCCGAAGCTCTCGCACTCGCGCTTCGAAGTGCGCGCCAATCGGCCAGCCGCTTCGATGCAATCATTTTGGACGCCAATCTTGCCGGTGTCTCATCCCTCGATCTGGCCGGCGATACTGCTCTGGTGCTCCTCAGAAGAGTGCACCATCGTGCCGACGCCACCTGCGGCCTTCCCGGACCGGTGGACGCGTGCTTAAGCCGGCCCATCCGCTACGCCGAGATACCGGTCGCATTGGCGGCCGCACTATCCGGCCGCCGTCCCGACCTGCGGAAGGTACCGTCGTCCGCCATCGTTTGCAACCAACTGCCGGCGCATTTACGTGCCCTGATCGCCGAGGACAATATAGTGAATCAGCGGGTAGCCGTTCGCATGCTCGAACGCTTGGGACTGCGCGCGGATGTGGCCGCGAACGGCCGCGAAGCCGTCGATATGTTCGAGCAACTCCCCTATCACTTGATCCTTATGGATTGCCAAATGCCAGAAATGGACGGCTTTCAGGCGACCCGAGAGATCCGCCGGCGCGAAGGTGCGGCACGGCGCGTCCGCATCATCGCTATGACCGCCGACCCGCTGGCGCGAGATGCCTGCATTGCCGCCGGCATGGACGGCTATATCTCCAAACCCGTCCGCCTTCCCGATCTGGTCAAGCTCATCGAAACGGAAATCGCCACCCTCGTGTGATCGACTACCGCAGAAAGCCACTCCGCCCGCTTCCCAACGCGCTCAACTCGTCATTCCTCGGATCGTCCAGCGCCA
>Ga0207695_10009879_pt1 | contig 11726 bp, 9 predicted proteins | sample KBSC54metaG_FD_184354 | JGI IMG/M metagenome (GOLD analysis project Ga0207695, IMG submission 184354) | Corn rhizosphere microbial communities from Kellogg Biological Station, Michigan, USA - KBS C5-4 metaG (SPAdes) (version 2) | ecosystem: Host-associated > Plants > Roots > Rhizosphere > Soil... | reverse complement strand
AACAAAGCCGTCATCCGCTGGAAGTGATCGCGCGCGAAACCGGCTTCCGCGATCGCCGCCACATGCGTGAGGTATTCATGCGCGGCTTCGGGGTGCCGCCGCAGGCGATCCGGCGCGCGGTACGAGATGAACGCGATGCACGCTGAACAGATCAGGCGCGCACGCTCAGGCGGTAAGTCGTGGTCTGGCGATAGACCTGCCCTGGGCGCAGGATCACGTCTTCGCGATCAGGACCGTTGACCTGATCCGGGTAGGCCTGCGCCTCCAGGCAAAAGCCGTCATGCGCGGCATAGGCCTGTGCGCCGCGTCCGGCGATGCCTTCCAGGAAATTCCCGCTGTAAAACTGCAAGCCGTTCTCCGTGGTGGCGACAGTCAGCTCACGCCCCGAACCGGGATCGTAGACCGTCGCCACGTCGCGCAGTGTTTGCGCGTTGCGGATGCGCGAAGCGGTTGCGGGGTCGCCCGGACGCAGGCAATAGCAGTGATCGAAACCACCCGCGATGGCAAGTTGATCGTCAGGCCACGCCAGCCGTGCACCGATCGGCGCCGGCTGGCGGAAATCGAAGGCGCTGCCGGCGACCTCCGCCGCTTTATTGGGAATCAGCGCGCGGTCGACTTGCAAATAGCGGTCTGCATCGATGGACAAGATGTGGTCGCCGATGTCGGCAGCGCCGCCGTTCAGGTTGAAGTAGCCGTGCGAAGTCAGGTTGAGCGGCGTCGGTGCGTCGCTGGTCGCCGTGTAATCGATGCTCAGACGGCCGTCGTCGTCGAGCCGGTACAACACCGACGCCAGCACGTTGCCGGGAAAGCCGGCGGCGCCGTGCGGCGACGCCAGCGTCATGCGCAGCCCTTCTGGATCTGCCTGCACCTGCCACGGCAGCAAGTGAAAACCGCCGGCGCCGCCGTGCAGATGATTGTCGCCCTCATTGCGGTCGAGCTGATGGTTGACGCCGTCCAGCGCGAAGCGGCCGGCGGCGATGCGATTGCCCCAGCGTCCGATGATGCCGCCGAAGTACGGCTTATTGTCGAGATAACCTTGCTGGTCCGGATAGCCAAGCAGGATGTCGGCCTCGCGGCCATAGCGGTCAGGCGCCCACCAGGAGATCAGCGTGGCGCCGCGGTTGCTGATGACGATGCGCATGTCATGCGCATTGCGCAGGGTATACAGGGTGACGCCGTGGCCGGCGGAAGTGCTGGAGAGGGTGAAATGTGTCATGTCGTCGAAATGCGGCGGCGAATCAATCGCCGTGGATGGGTTCTTGCAACGAAGGCAACAAAGGCGACAAAGGCAAGGAAGACAGTGAAGGCGACGGATTTGCCGCGGCGCCTTGCAGTAGCTGTTCCTGGTATTCCCGCGGCGTGCAACCGAGCTCGCGCTTGAATACCGCGTGCATGTATTGCACCGAGGTGAAGCCGCAGCTGACCGCGATCTCGGCGACGTTGCCGTGCGCCTGCTGCAACATGCGCCGGGCGGCATCGAGCTTGAAGCGCAAGATTTCGTCGTGCACGCTGCGGCCGAGTTCGCGCCGGAAATACCAGTCCAGCGACGAGCGCGACACGCCGACGTAATCGGCGACCTGCTCGGTCTTGATGCCCTGGCAAGCGTACTGCCGGATGAAATGCATCGCCTGCATGACATGCGGATGATTGCGCGCTTCATGCCGGCTCGACGCCAGCACGTTGATGCCGGCCGGTGGCACCAGGATGCGCTTGTCGGTAAACTGCGCGCCGTGGCCATGCAGCATCTGATGCAGCAGATGCGCTGCGGTGCGGCCCATTTCCAAGGTTCCCTGTATTACCGAGCTGAGCGGCACCCGCGTCAGGATGCGCGCCAGTGGATCGTTGTCGATGCCGATCAGTGCGACCTGCTCCGGCACGGCGATGCCGGCGAACAGGCAGGCTTGCAGCAATTGCCGCGCACGGGCATCAGTGACAGCGATGATGCCGATCGGTTTGGGCAGGCTGCGCACCCAGGCGATTTGCTGCTCGACGGCGGTGTCCCAGGACTGCGCGCTGGTGCCGACGCCGCGATAGACGTGGCCCTGTATACCGTCGCGCTGCGTCAGCGATTCAAACGCTTTTTCGCGCTCCTGTGCCCAGCGGTTGACGTCGGCTTGCGGCAGGCTGAAACAGGCGAAATTCTGCAAGCCGGCTTCGATCAGATGGTCGTATGCCAGCTTGACCAGCTTGAAGTTGTCGGTCGCGACGTAAGGCAGGTCTTTCGGATAATCGGCCTCGTCGGCATAAGAGCCGCCGACGGCCACGACCGGCAACTTCACGCGCGACAAGGCTTCCTGCATGGTCGGATCGTCAAAGTCGGCGATGATGCCGTGGCCCTGCCAGCGCTCGATGCCCTGCGGCCGGCAACGAAAATCTTCCTCCAGATACAAGTCCCACGATGCACGCGTGCTGGTCAGGTATTCACCGATGCCGGCGATGATGTCGCGGTCGAATATCTTGTTGCCGTTGAACAGCAGCGCAATGCGATGCACGGTCGGTACTTTTGTCACGCTGAACTCTCCGATGCCCGGGTGGCGGCAACTGGGGTTGCGCCGGTGAGCGGTCTCCTGAAGTCGCGGGACATCTTGTTGACGATATCAAAACGTCATCTTTTCCTTGTCCCGTTCTTCCTGCTTTTCTGATTTTTCGATTGTACCGAGACGCGGTCGCCGCGTCAGTCCAAATAGCCGTTTGTGCAAGTGCAATAGAAAGAATCGCACTCCCGGTTGGCGGATTTCGTAATTGTGGTGGCCGGGATGCGGTTGCTAGTATGGCCGCACATCAAGCCTCAGCAAGGCGGCGATGGGCAGGAGCGGACTGGTGTCCTTATAAAAAAGTCCGCCGAAGCAAGAGCAGACCCCCTTAAAAATCATAATGACCAATCTGGAGACAAGGCAATGAACGCAATCCTGAAAAAGAGTGTATTGGCCCTGATGGCGGTGACCACGATGTCGCTGGTGGCAGGCGGCGCGATGGCCGACGCCAAGAATCCGAAGATCGGCTTTTCCATCGACGACCTGCGCGTGGAACGCTGGGCCCGCGACCGCGACTTCTTCACCGCCGCGGCTGAAAAACTCGGCGCCAAGGTATTCGTGCAATCCGCCGACGCCAGCGAAGCGCGCCAGATTTCGCAAATCGAGAATCTCATCTCGCGCGGCGTCGACGTGATCGTGATCGTGCCGTTCAACGCCACGGTGCTGACCAACACCATCAAGGAAGCCAAGAAGGCCGGCATCAAGGTACTGTCCTACGACCGCCTGATCCTGAACGCGGACGTCGACGCCTACATCTCATTCGACAATGAAAAGGTCGGTGAAATGCAGGCCGAAGGCGTGCTCAAGGCGCAATCGAAAGGCAACTTCTACCTGCTCGGCGGCTCGCCTACCGACAACAACGCCAAGATGCTGCGCGAGGGCCAGATGAAGGTGCTCAAGCCGCTGATCGACAAGGGCGACATCAAGATCGTCGGCCAGCAATGGGTCAAGGACTGGAATCCGACCGAAGCGCTGTCCATCGTTGAAAACGCCCTGACCGCCAACAACAACAAGATCGACGCCATCGTCGCCTCCAATGACGGCACCGCCGGCGGCGCCATCCAGGCGCTGGCGGCGCAAAAACTGGCAGGCAAGGTGCCGGTGTCGGGCCAGGACGCCGACCTCGCAGCGATCAAGCGCGTCGTCGCCGGCACCCAGACCATGACGGTCTACAAGCCGCTCAAGCTGATCGCCACCGAAGCCGCCAACCTGTCGGTGCACCTGGCGCGCAATGAGAAGCCGAGCTATAACTCCCAGTACGACAACGGCTTCAAGAAGGTTGACACGGTGCTGCTCAAGCCAATTCCACTGACCAAGGCGAACGTCAATATCCTGGTTGACGACGGCTTCTATACGCAGGCGCAGATCGGCGCGAAGTAAGCCCTTCGTAGCACCACAAGAAATACGCACGCGATCACGGCGCCCTCCGGGGCGTCGTATCCACGTCTTCCCATCTCATTCCGAGAGCGCAGCATGTCAGAGTATTTATTGGAAATGAAGGGCATCGTCAAACAGTTTGACGGTGTCCGCGCCCTCGACGGCATCGACCTGAAAATCAAGGCCGGCGAATGCGTCGGCCTGTGCGGTGAAAACGGCGCCGGCAAATCCACGCTGATGAAGATCCTCTCCGGCGTGTATCCGCACGGCACCTGGGACGGCGACATCCTGTGGGACGGCAAGCCCCTGGTCGCGCATTCCGTGCGCGACACCGAAGCGGCCGGCATCGTCATCATCCACCAGGAGCTGATGCTGGTGCCCGAGCTGTCGGTGGCGGAAAACATCTTCATGGGCCACGAGCTGACCCTGCCCGGCGGCCGCATGAACTATCCCGCCATGTACCGTCGCGCCGAAGAACTCATGCGCGAGCTGAACATGCCCGACATCAACGTCGCCCTGCCCGTCATGCAATACGGCGGCGGCCACCAGCAACTGGTGGAGATCGCCAAGGCGCTCAACAAAAAGGCGCGCCTGTTGATCCTCGACGAGCCGTCGTCGTCGCTGACCACCTCCGAAATCGCGGTGCTGCTCAAGATCATCAAGGATCTCAAGGCCAAGGGCGTGGCCTGCGTCTACATCTCGCACAAGCTCGATGAGGTGGCCGCCGTGTGCGACACCATCTCGGTCATCCGCGACGGCAAGCACATCGCCACCACGCCGATGGAAGAGTTGGACGTCGACCGCATCATCACGCAGATGGTCGGACGCGAAATCACCGCGATGTACCCGCGTCGCGATCATGAAGTCGGCGAGATCGTGTTCGAAGCCCGGCACATGACCTGCCTCGACGTCGACAACCCCAAACGCAAGCGCGTCGACGACGTCTCGTTCTCGGTGCGGCGCGGCGAAATCCTCGGCATCGCCGGTCTGGTCGGCGCCGGCCGTACCGAACTGGTGTCGGCGATCTTCGGCGCCTATCAGGGCCGCTGCGAAGGCGAAGTCTGGATGAACGGAGTGCGCGTCGACACCGGTACGCCGCTCAAATCCATCCGGCTCGGCCTGTGCATGGTGCCGGAAGATCGCAAGCAGCACGGCATCGTGCCTGATCTCAACGTTGGCCAGAACATCACGCTGACGGTATTGAAGAACTTCTCGCGGGGTACCCGTATTGACGCCGGGGCCGAGCTGAAAACCGTCAACGAGGAAATCGCCCGCATGCGGCTCAAGACCGCGAGCCCGTTCCTGCCGATTACCGGCCTGTCCGGCGGCAACCAGCAAAAGGCGGTGCTGGCCAAGATGCTGCTGGCGCATCCCAAAGTCCTCATCCTCGACGAGCCCACGCGTGGCGTCGATGTCGGCGCCAAGGCGGAAATCTATCGCCTGATCGCCGAACTGGCGAAGCAGGGGGTGGCCGTGATCATGGTGTCGTCCGAACTGGCTGAAGTGCTGGGCGTCTCCGACCGCGTACTGGTCATCGGCGAGGGCAAGCTGCGCGGCGACTTCGCCAACCAGAACCTGACGCAGGAAATGGTGCTGGCGGCGGCCATCAACCAATCGCCGCAACAGCGCATGCACATCGCGACGCCTTCCGCCGCATAAACACAACACTCTGGAATCAAGCATGACTTCGACCATCAGTACGCGCAACGGCGCGGCCAACACCACGGCCAACATCAAGCAGCTCTTCAGCCGCTACAAGATCATGGCGCTGCTCATCGCCATCGCCATCATCTGGGCCTTCTTCAGCTGGAAGACCGAAGGCGGCTTCGTTACGCCGCGCAACCTGTCCAATCTGCTGCGCCAGATGTCGGTCACCGGCATCCTGGCCTGCGGCATGGTGCTGGTCATCATCGCGGGAGAAATCGACCTCTCGGTCGGCTCCCTGCTCGGCCTGCTGGGCGGCGTCGCCGCCATCCTGAACGTCACGCACAACCTGCCGTTGCCGCTTAACCTCGTGCTGGTATTGACGCTTGGATTATTGCTGGGACTGTTCAACGGCTACCTGACGGCATACATGCGCATCCCTTCCTTCATCGTCGGGCTGGGGGGCATGCTGGCGTTTCGCGGCGTGCTGCTGGGCGTCACCGGCGGCCTCACGATTGCGCCGGTGTCGAGCGACCTGGTGTACCTGGGCCAGGGCTACCTGCCCGCCAGCTTCGGCGTCGCCCTCGTCGTCGTGCTATTCGTGCTGGCGCTGGCGCTGACCTGGCGTCAACGCGTCAACCGTACCCGCCATGCACTGCCGGTGGCGCCGCTGTGGCGCGATGCGATCAAGGTGGCGCTGATCGGCGCGGTGCTGCTGGCGTTCGTGCGCACGCTCAACAGCTACGACGGCATCCCGGTGCCGGTACTGCTGTTGCTGGCGCTGCTCGGCCTGTTCAGCTATGTCACCACGCAAACCGTATTCGGCCGCCGCATCTACTCCGTCGGCAGCAACATGGAAGCCACGCGGCTGTCCGGCGTCAACGTGCAGTCGGTCAAGCTGTGGGTGTTCGGCATCATGGGCGTGATGTGCGCGCTGGCCGGACTGGTCAACACCGCACGCCTGGCAGCGGGCTCTCCCTCTTCCGGCAGCATGGGAGAACTCGACGCCATCGCCGCCTGCTTCATCGGCGGCACTTCCATGCGCGGCGGCTCTGGCACCATCTACGGCGCGCTGATCGGCGCGCTGGTGATGGCCAGCCTCGACAACGGCATGTCGATGCTTGACGTCGGCACCTATTGGCAGATGATCGTCAAGGGCAGCATCCTGATGCTGGCCGTGTGGGTCGACGTCAGCACCAGGTCGGGTCGCTGAGCGGCCTGCTTCCATCTCATTCTGAAAAGAGGAACGCCATGCAAGCAATACCGGCCCACGCAACCTTACCTGCCGATCTTGACGACGCGTTGCTGATCGGCCGCGTCTGGAGGAACAGTAAAATCAACGGTCCCTGCGTCGTCGTCGTGCGTCACGGCCAGGTCTTCGACATCACCGCTGCGACGCCAACGGTGGCTGATCTGCTCGACGCCGAAGACCTTCTGCACATCGCTCGCCACGCCCCCGGCGAAGCCCTGGGCAGCGCGCTGGACCTGGTTCACCATGCGCTGCATACCCAGGACGACACCAGCCGGCCGCTGCTGCTCGCGCCTTGCGACATCCAGCCGATCAAGGCCTGCGGCGTGACGTTTGCGGTCAGCATGCTGGAACGCGTGATCGAGGAAAAAGCCGCCGGCGACGCCGGCCGCGCAGAAGCGCTGCGCAAGGAATTGCAGGCCAGCATCGGCGCCGACTTGTCCACCATCCGGCCCGGTTCGAAAGCTGCCCTCAAGTTGAAACAGGAACTCGTCAAGCGCGATGCCTGGTCGCAGTACATGGAAGTCGGCATCGGCCCCGACGCGGAAGTATTTTCGAAAGCGCAGGCGATGTCGGCGCTGGGCCTGGGCGCCGACGTCGGCCTGCACCCGGCTTCGCAATGGAACAACCCAGAGCCGGAAATCGTGCTGGCTGTCAACAGCGTCGGCGAAGCCGTCGGCGCCACGCTGGGCAACGACGTCAACCTGCGCGACATCGAAGGCCGCAGCGCATTGTTGCTGGGCAAGGCCAAGGACAACAACGGTTCGTGCGCCATCGGTCCCTTCATCCGCCTGTTCGACGATCGCTTCACGATCGACACGGTGCGCCAGGCCGAAGTCTCGCTGCACATCGAAGGCGATGACGGCTTCCGCCTCGACGGCGTCAGCTTCATGCGCGAGATCAGCCGCGATCCGCTCGACCTGGTGCAGCAAACCTGCGGCGCGCATCACCAGTATCCGGATGGCTTCATGCTGTTCCTCGGCACCATGTTTTCGCCGATCAAAGACCGCGGCGCGACCGGCACCGGCTTTACCCATCATCTGGGCGATCGCGTCACCATCGCCAGCCCGGCGCTGGGCGCGCTCGTCAATCACGTGCAACACAGCGACGCCATTGCCCCCTGGACGTTCGGCATTCGCTCGCTCTATCGCTATCTGGCCGGTCGCGGCCTGACCGATACCGTGCCCCCCTCAGTGTCATCCCCAAGGAGAACAGCAGCATGACAGCATCACCACCGGCTTCCCTCGCGACCGCGCCGACCCCGCCGACCGCATCTGCCGCATCGACACCCTTCGAGCACGCCGTCTACCGCAGCCTGGCCGGCAAGCGCGTGGTCGTCACCGGCGGCGGCACCGGCATCGGCGCCGCGCTGGTAGAAGCCTTCGCGAGACAAGGCGCGCAGGTATTTTTCCTCGACATCGCCGAGCGCGAATCGCGCGAACTGGAGACAGCACTGCGCGACACGCCGCTGCCGCCAACCTTCCTGCATTGCGATCTGCTCGACCTGGATGCGCTGGCGGCAAGCTTCGTCGTTATTGAAAAAATCGCCGGCGCCGTCGACATCCTCATCAACAATGCCGCCAATGACGATCGCCACAAAGTCGCCGACGTCACGCCGGCCTATTGGGACCAACGCATGGCGGTCAACCTGCGCCATCAGTTCTTTTGCGCACAGGCGGTCATGCCCGGCATGCGCGAGAAGGGACGCGGCGTGATCCTGAATTTCGGCTCGATCTCGTGGCACCTGGCGTTGCCCGGCCTGGCGTTGTACATGACCGCCAAGGCCGCCATCGAAGGCCTGACGCGCGGCCTCGCGCGCGACCTCGGCGTGCACGGCATCCGCGTCAATTGCATCATTCCCGGCGCGGTGCGCACGCCGCGCCAGATGCGCCTGTGGCACAGTCCGGAAGAAGAAGCCAAGATCCTTGCCTCGCAATGTCTGTATGAACGCGTCGAGCCGCACGACGTGGCGGCGCTGGCGCTGTTCCTGGCGTCCGACAGCGCATCGAAATGTTCCGGTCGCGACTACTTCGTCGACGCCGGCTGGTACGGCGCATGAGCGCGCCCGCTCCGATCTGCGTGTGGCCGGTCGGCGCCGAGCTTGGGGAAGGTCCGGTCTGGCATGCGGCGCAACAAGCGTTCTACTTCGTCGATATCAAGGGCGGCGCGCTCCATCGCTGCGACGCCGACGGCGGCCATCGGCGCAACTGGAGCACGCCACGACAACCGGGTTTCGTACTTCCCTGCGATGATGGAAATCTGCTGTGCGGCATGCAGGGCGGTCTTTATCAGTTCCATCCGAACGCAGGAAGTTTCACGTTGCTGCAGCCGGTGGAAGAGGACCTGCCGGGCAATCGCATCAACGACGGCTTCGCCGATCAGCGCGGTCGCCTGTGGTTCGGCACCATGGATGACGCTGAAAAAAATCCGACCGGTTCGCTGTACCGGCGCGCGCACGGCATCCTGAACAAACAGGATGACAACTACGTCATCACCAACGGTCCTGCCATGAGCCCCGACGGCAAAACCCTGTACCACACGGACACATTGTTGCGAACGGTATATGCTTTCGATGTCGACGCGGCGGGAAACCTGTCCGGCAAGCGCCCGTTCATCGTCATTGACGGCTCCGGTTATCCTGACGGCATGGCGGTGGATGCGGAAGGTTGCCTGTGGATCGCCCTGTTCGGCGGGTGGCGCATCGAGCGCTTCCTGCCATCCGGGGAATTGATCGGCGTGCTGCCTTTCCCGTGCGCCAACATCACCAAGCTGGCCTTCGGCGGCGCTGACCTGCAGACTGTGCACGTCACCACCGCATGGAAAGACCTGTCGTCCGCAGAGCGCTTGCAACAGCCGCTTGCGGGCGGCTTGTTTTCGTTCCGCGCCGACACGCCGGGCTTGGCTCAACATCATCTATTGACAGAGGTACAGAAGTGACAAATTCATCGCAGACACCGCGCCGTTTCCGCTCCCAGGACTGGTTCGACAATCCGGACCACATCGACATGACGGCGTTGTATCTGGAACGTTTCATGAACTACGGCATCACCGCCGAGGAACTGCGCTCCGGCCGCCCCATCATCGGCATCGCCCAGAGCGGCAGCGACATCAGTCCCTGTAACCGCATCCACCTCGAACTGGCGCGCCGCGTGCGCGACGGCATCCGCGACGCCGGCGGCATCCCGATGGAATTCCCGCTGCATCCGATTTTTGAAAATTGCCGCCGTCCGACAGCGGCGATCGACCGCAACCTGTCGTATCTGGGCCTGGTGGAAATCCTGCACGGCTATCCGATCGACGCCGTGGTGCTGACCACCGGCTGCGACAAGACCACGCCGGCGCAAATCATGGCCGCCTCGACCGTCGACATCCCGGCCATCGTGCTGTCCGGCGGTCCGATGCTGGACGGCTGGATGGACGGCGAACTGGTTGGCTCCGGCGCCGCCATCTGGAAGGGCCGTCGCCAGTTGTCCGCAGGTCAGATCGACAATGAAAAATTTCTTGAGATTGCGGCCGCATCGGCGCCCTCCTCCGGCCACTGCAATACCATGGGCACCGCCTCCACCATGAACGCCATGGCCGAAGCGCTGGGCATGTCGCTGACCGGCTGCTCCGCAATCCCCGCACCGTATCGCGAGCGCGGACAGATGGCGTACGAAACCGGTCGCCGCATCGTCGGCATGGCACATGAAGACCTGCGTCCGTCGGCGATCCTGACGCGCGACGCCTTCCTCGACGCCATCGTGGTCAACGCCGCCATCGGCGGCTCCACCAACGCCCAGCCGCACATCATGGCGATGGCGCGCCACGCCGGTGTCGAGCTCAATTCGGATGACTGGATGAAATACGGCTACGACGTGCCGCTGCTGCTCAACATGCAACCGGCCGGCAAATACCTGGGTGAGCGCTTCCACCGCGCCGGCGGCGTGCCGGCCATCATGTGGGAACTGCAACAGGCCGGCAAGCTGCGCGCCGACCGCCTCACCGCCGGCGGCAAAACCATGGCGCAAAACCTCGAAGGGCGCGAGAGCCATGATCGCGAAGTGGTGTTCCGTTTTGAAGCGCCGCTGCGCGAACGCGCCGGCTTCCTGGTCCTCAAGGGCAACCTGTTCGACTTCGCCATCATGAAGACCAGCGTCATCTCGGACACCTTCCGCGAACGCTATCTGAACACACCGGGCAGCGAAGGCATCTTCGAATGCAATGCGGCGGTGTTCGACGGCTCCGACGATTACCACGCGCGCATCAACGATCCTGCCTTGGGCATCGACGAGAACACCATCCTGGTGATCCGCGGCGCCGGTCCGGTCGGCTGGCCGGGTTCCGCCGAGGTGGTCAACATGCAACCGCCTGACGCATTGCTGCGCCGTGGCATCACGACCTTGCCGACGCTCGGCGACGGTCGCCAGTCGGGCACCTCGGACAGCCCATCCATCCTCAACGCCTCGCCTGAAAGCGCAGTCGGCGGCGGCCTGGCCTACCTGCATACCGGCGACAAGATCCGCATCGACCTCAACACCGGTCGCTGCGACATGCTGATCAGCGATGAAGAACTGGCCAGACGCAAAGCCGAGGGCATCCCCGCGGTGCCGGCCAGCCAGACGCCGTGGCAGGAAATCTATCGCGACACCGTCGGCCAGCTCGAGACCGGCGCCGTCATGGAACTCGCGGTCAAGTACCAGGGCATCGCCAAGGTTCTGCCGCGCCACAACCACTGACACGCATTGCGCGACGACCGAAGGCACCTGCTTGCGGGATTCGCCGTCGCCGGATATCCCACCAATTTCCAGCGCCCTTCGGGGCGCTTTTTCATTGCCGCTTCCCACAGTAAAACCGCAAATCGGGCCATCTTAGACGACTGGTCTAATTTTAAGCTATGATGAACCGTCGGCTTTATCCCGGCTGTTGCATTTTTTTGTGTG
>Ga0207695_10009872_pt1 | contig 11730 bp, 8 predicted proteins | sample KBSC54metaG_FD_184354 | JGI IMG/M metagenome (GOLD analysis project Ga0207695, IMG submission 184354) | Corn rhizosphere microbial communities from Kellogg Biological Station, Michigan, USA - KBS C5-4 metaG (SPAdes) (version 2) | ecosystem: Host-associated > Plants > Roots > Rhizosphere > Soil... | reverse complement strand
GGGTGCACACGAGCTTGCATCGCAGCCAGACGAGATCCGTCCCGCCGCACATGTCGCACGACGACACCTCGGGAGGCGGCGCCTCGCGGCGCGGTGCGGCTTCATCGTTGTCATCAGGCCCTGCTGTTGATTGATCGCGATCCGCCATGCTGTGCCTCGCGTCCGTCGGCGAGTTCAACCGTAAGGTAGCACGGCGCCTTCACGCCAACCGGACACACAACGCGCCCGCGCGGTCGGATCGCACGGGCGCGCTGTGCTCTCGGATCGCGCCGCGTATCACCGCCAATGGCCTTCGATCCAGTACCAGCCGCGGCGGTCGTGCGCCCAATGTCCGGGTCGCCAGCTGCGATAGCCGCGCTCGGCAACGATCCAGCGGCCCGGCATCCACGCATACCCGCGGCCGTCCCAATTCCAGCGGCCGGCGACCCACACGTAGTTCGGACCTGGAGCCCTGCCGATGACCTCGACACGCTCTACCGGCGGCGCTTCTCGCACGTACACGCGCTCGCCGCGCGGCGCAGATGCACACGCGCCGACGCCGAGAAGCATGGCCGCGACGGCCAGCGTCAACACGCTTCGTTTCGTTGGTTGACTCATTCCACCCGTCCTTGCGCCTCAACGCGCATTGATGAACCCGGTCGACAAAAATGCAAAGTTCGGCCCGCCGAGCGGGCCCTGCACTCGGTTGGACGACCGGAGTCAGCGGGCGTTAACGGCGGGCCCTGCAGTTAGACCGAGTCGTTTCGCCCGGTCGGCACGGTCTCGTGGACGCGCGCCGTCTTGAACAGGCGGAACAAATACGTCATCGATGGAAAGAGCACGAGCGCGCCGAGCGCGAGGGCGACGAGAAAGATCAGCTGCGTGCGTCGCGGGGCAGCGGCATTCTCGACCGTGAGAGATGGAGGCACCAGGTAGGGTGCCTGTGCCGCGGCCCATCCCCACAAGATGAGTGAGACTTGCGCTGCTGCAGCGATGCGTGCGACGTGCCACCGCCTAAACCAGAGCGCGAGGATCGCGCCGATCGCGGCGACCGCGGTCAGCACGTGCAGCGGCAGCGCCCAGGCCGACGCGATGAGTCCCGCGCTGACGCGCGGAGCGCGCGATCGCGCGAGGAGCAGGGCAAGAGACGCGGTGACGAACACGGCGATCGCAGCAAAGAGCGCGCGCCGCCTGAAGTCCTCGCGTAAGACATCGTCAGTTGCCTCGACCGTGAGATACGTGCCGGCAAGGAACGCGAACAACGCGAGCGCCAACGCGCCGACCGCAATCGTGAACGGCGACAGCCACGGCAACAGATACAGCGACGCGAAGGATTCGCCCGGCGCGCCGCGCGCGACGTGGTCGAGCATGGTGCCGATGCGTCCGGATGCGATCGCGCCGATACACACGCCGAGGAGCAGCGGGGTGAGCAGGCTGGCGATGGAAAAGACGCGGCCCCAGCGGCGTTGCGGGGCATCGTCGCTGCTGCCGTAGCTGCGAAAGGCAAAGGCCGAACCGCGCAATACGATACCGATCAACATGAGCGTGAGCGGAATGTGCAGCGCGATGGCAAGGCCGGAAAACGCGGGGGGAAAGCAGGTGAACAACAGCACAACGACGAGGATGAGCCACACGTGGTTGGCTTCCCAGATCGGTCCAATCGCCTCGGCGATCAGCGCGCGCTGGTCGGCGCGGCGCGGGCCGGTGGCGAAGAGGTCCCAGACGCCGCCGCCAAAATCCGCTCCGGCCAGGAGGACGTACGCGTTGAGCGCCACGAGTGCGATGACCGCGATCGCGATGGCCACGTCCGTCCCGTTAGGCGGCGGCCGGCGCAGCCGCCGCGCCGTCGCTCTCGCGCGTGATCGGGCTGCGCATCACGAGATCGTACAGCAGCCACACGACGACGACGCCCAGGAAGCAATACAGCGCGCTGATCACGAGAAACGGCACGATGAGACCCGGCATCGGCGTCACCGCATCCGACGTTCGCATCACCCCGAAAATGATCCACGGCTGGCGGCCGACTTCGGTGACGGTCCACCCGGCTTCGATGCAGAGAAAGCCCATCGGCGACGCCAGCGCCACGGCGCGCATGAGCCATCGGTTGGCGGCGAGGTCTCGCCGCCGCCACGCCTCGACCACGATCCAGAGGCCGAGGAGCGCGAGGTAGGTGCCTAACGCAACCATCACCTGGAAGGCAACGTGGACGACGGGAACCGGCGGCCAATCTCGACGCGGTACGGCGTCGAGGCCGTGCACCACGGCATGGGCGTCGTGAAAAGCGAGCAGCGACAAGCCACCCGGAATCTCGAGCGCCCAACGTGTTCGTTCGGCCTGTACGTCCGGGATGCCGCCGATGCGCAGCGGCGCGCCGGCTTCCGTGCGGAATTGGCCTTCCATCGCCGCGAGCTTGGGCGGCTGCCATCGTGCCACGTAACGCGCGCTGATGTCGCCGGAGAACGGCTGGACGATCGCCGCGGGGACGCCGACGATGAGCGCCACAGCCAGCGCGCGCCGATGGAATGCATTGCGACGATCGCGGAGCAGCATCATCGCATGAATGCCGGCGACCGCGAACCCCGTGGCCGCATACGCTGCCAACAACATGTGGAGCACTTCCGGAAACGCCGCGGGGGTCAGCATCGCCGCGATCGGATCCACATCGACCGGCAAACCGCTCTGGAGACGGAATCCGGCCGGCGTGTTCATCCACGCATTCGCGATGACGACGAACAGCGCCGATGCCGCCCCGCTCACCGCGACAACTGTACCGGCGGCGATGTGTGCGCGAGGCGAGATGCGCTCCCATCCGTACAGATAGACGCCAAGGAAGATTGCCTCGGCGAAGAAGGCAAATCCTTCCAGCGAAAAGGGCATCCCGATGATCGCGCCCGCGAATCGCATGAAGCTCGGCCACAATAGGCCGAGCTCGAAGCTGAGCACGGTCCCCGATACCGCACCGACAGCGAACAGAATGGCCGTGCCCTTCGCCCAACGCTTGGCGAGTTCCAGATACATCGCGTCCCCGGTGCGATGCCATCGCGTTTCGGCGATGACCATCAGCACCGGCATCGCAATGCCGACGACCGCGAACAGGATGTGAAAGCCGAGCGACACCGCCATCTGCGACCTGGCGGCGAGCAGGTCGCCCATCAGATTGCCTCGAACTCGAGCTCCAGATCCAGCGCCGGGGCGCGTTGCGTGAGGGCGTCGACGGCGATCCGGTCGACGCCGGACTGCGCGAAGGTGCGCACGGCATCCAGCCGCACGTTGCCGGTGACCTGCGTGTACACGCGCGACGCCGCCGCCTCGACGCATTCGCGCACGTGGGCGGGTGTCATGTCGTCGAGCAGCACGACATCGACGCCGGCGGCGACGGCGCTGCGCACCTCGGCGGGCGTGCGACAGGCGATCTCGATTCGTGTGTGATCCGACGCCAACTCGCGCGCGCGTCGGACGACCATGGTGACATCGCGGTTGACCGCGGTCAGATGGCTGTCGCGGATCTGCACGAAGTCCAGGCCGTCCCGTCTAACGCCTAACGCGCCGCCGGCGCGGGCGGCGTAGTGCTCGAGCTCGCGCAGCCCCGGGGTGGTCTTCCACGTGTCGATGATCCGGGCGGAGGTCCCGCGCACGGCCTCGACGTACGACGATGTGAGCGTCGCGATGCCCGAGAGGTGCCGCAGGAAATTGAGTGCCACGCGCTCGGCAGAGAGAATCGCGTGCGAGAGCGCCGTGATGCGGACGACCGGTGCGCCGTCGGTGACGCGGCCCCCGTCATCGACGTCCACCCGCAGCGCCGCGTTGGAGTCGAACAGGCGGAACGCGGCGACGGCTAACGGAATGCCGGCCAGGATTCCGGACTGGCGCGCAACGATGGTCGCGTGCGCACGGCGCGCCGAGAGCACGCTGGCGGCCGTCGCGATGTCGTGGTACGCGCCATCCTCGAGCAACGCGGCGCGCAGGCAGGCCTCGAGCTGTTTGTCCCCCAGCGGGAATCCGAAGCGATCATCTTCGGCAACGGGCGCGCCCATCTGGGGCGTGACCGCGCGCGAGGTTCGTCGGTCGCGCGATGTGTGCGGCGTCTGGAGGCCGGTCCCGCGGTCAACTTCCCGACGCGGTTCGACGGAGCGGCGGTGCTCGGCATGCGACCGTCCTTGCTCCGGCTCATACATCTCGCTTGTACCCATGAGACCGGACCTCCTACTGTCTGCGCTGGAATCTTGAACCTGACAAGTGCCGGTGATGGATGCAAGACGCGGGCAACCTGGTGGCGCTTGCCGCCCCTTTTCACCACACCCAAGTTACGCGGCGAAGCGCACGCTCAAATCGCTGCACAGGGAACGCGAGGCGTCGAATCCCAGTTCGTGGAAATGATCCCGTACATCCTCACGATCATCGCGCTTGCCGGCGTCGTGGGGAGGTGGATACCTCCGGCAGCGCTGGGCAGAGCCGTGTGATCGGGTGGCGATTGGCCGAGCCAGAGTGCTCGGGCGTGGTTCGACAGGTGGCCCTGACCGCTAGATTCCACGCGTGACCTCCCGTATCGGCGCGCACGTCCACAAGCTGCGCTCGGGCGAACCGGGGAAGCTTGGCGTCCTGATGGCGACCGCCTTCATCGACATGGTGGGGGCGCTGATCATCATCCCGCTGTTGCCGTTCTACGCCGTCAAGTTCGGCGCGAGCGACTTCATGGTGATGGTGCTCGTATCAGCGTTCTCGGCCATGCAGCTCGTGAGCGCGCCGCTCTGGGGACGGGTGTCCGACCGATACGGACGCAAGCCGGCGCTCCTCATCGGACTTGGGGCGTCGGCGATCGCGTACGTCGTCTTTGCGTACGCGGATTCGTACTGGCTGCTGCTGCTGTCGCGCGCCGTGCAGGGGGCGGGCGGCGGGACGACGGCGGTGATTCAGGCCTACGTTACCGACAGCGTCGAGCCGCGCAATCGCGCCAAGGGGTTAGGCTGGCTCTCGGCGGCGACCAATGCCGGCGTCGTGTTAGGCCCGGCCATCGGCTCGTGGTCGCAGGGCTTCAACAACCACGCGCCGGGCCTGGTGGCGGCGGTCCTTTGCCTGCTCAACGTGCTGTTCGCCGCCAGATTCCTGGTCGAGTCGCGCGTCGTCTCGGCCGCCGATCGTGCAAAGCCGAAGACTGGAAGCAAAACGTCGACCGCCGTGCTGCGTGTCGCATCGTGGCGCCACATGGGCGATCCGCCGTCGCGGCTGATCTGGATGTACTCGGTAGGCATCGGCGCATTCTACGGTGTGAACGCCCTGATCACGCTGTACCTCGGCAGAGCGTTCAATGTAACGGCTGAATCGATCGGGCCGTTCTACTCGTACATCGGCGCGCTGAACATCCTGTTCCGGCTGCTTGTGTTAGGCAGAGCCGTGGATGGGCTCGGCGAAATGCGGACGTCACGCATCGGCGCGACCGCGCTCGCACTGGGGCTCGCGTTCATCCCGTTCACAGCGCCGGTGCACATTGCCCATTTGACGTACCTGACGATCGGCCTGGCGCTCGCCCTCATCCCGTTTGGCACCGCGCTGAACTTTCCCTGCGTAACGGCCACCTTGTCACGCGTGGTAAAGGATGAAGATCGGGGCCTGTATCTCGGCGTGCAGCAGACGTACGGCGGCTTGGCGCGCGTGTTGTATCCGTTAGCCGCCGGCGCCGCGTCCGATCACTTCGGTATCGGCGCGCCGTTCTGGTTGTCGGCGCTGTTGGTCGCGAGCACGATTCTCATCGGCAGAAAGCTGGATCGCTTCACCCACGACACGGGCGAGCATCCGCTGGTCCCATCGGTCGTCGAGCAAGCCGTGAAAGAAACGCCGGTCATCGCCGAGTAACCGTTTCGCGGGCCGGCGCAGGGCTACTGGATTACGACCGCCTCCGCGCGCGACCACCGGCCCTCCGCCCAGCGCGCAGCAAGCGTGATCGCGAGCACCAGCGCGATCAGCACGACGCTGAACGCCGCGGCAGTTCCAAACGCGAAGTTGCGCAGCTGTGACAGGATCTCCATCGAAATCGGCCGATTGGCGTGGGTGAAGAGCACAATGCTCGCGACGAATTCGCCGACCGCCGTAATGGCGGCGAGCATCGCGCCCGCGACCAACCCCGGCCGCGCGGCGGGCAGCACCACGCGGCGCATGGTGAGCCACCAGCTCGCGCCTAACCCGCGTGCCGCATCCTCGAGCGACGGATCCATCTGGCGCAGCGACCCTTCCGTGGCACTGGACACGAGAGGCACGCCGCGGACGAAGTACGCCAGCGGGAGGATCCAGAACGTTCCGACCAGCAGAACCCGCGCGCTCGCGAGCGACGTGCGATCGAACGTCGATGCAAGCCCGATGGCGATTGCCGTGCCCGGTATGGCCCACGGCAGAGCCACCAGAATCGCCAACAGCCATCGCACGCGAAAGCGGCGAAGGACCAGCAGGTACGCGGCGACGAAGCACACTACGATGTCGAGCGCGGTGGCGATCGCCGTCATCGACACGCTATTCCAGATCGGCACCAACAGGTCGCTATCCGTGGCGAGGCGGCGGAAGTTGTCGAGCGTGTACTCCGGCGGGAGGACCTGCGTCGTCCACGTACCGTCACGCGCGAACGAGACGAGGATGACCATCGCGTGAGGCAAGATCAGAATCACCACGAGAATCGCGCCGACGATCGGCGCGAGCAGGCGCGCCGTTGGCGAATGGAGACGCGCGCGGACAACCGTGCCCTTCGTCGACACGGCGTACGTCCGCCGCCGCTCGAACCAACGCAGAAGAATGAGCGCCGCGATCGCACCGACCGCGAGCACCGTCGTCTCGACGTACGCAAGATCCATCGCGCCGTTGAGCTTCGACGCCACGATCTGCGTCGAGAGGACGCGGAGGCCGCCGCCGAAGATGTACGGCGCCGAAAAACTGCCGAGCGCGCTCATGAACACGAGCAACATCGATCCCGCGATGGACGGCGTGAGCAGCGGCAAGGTGACGCGGCGGAGCGCGTGCCATCGCGAAGCGCCTAACCCGGCCGCGGCTTCGTCGAGCGACGTGTCCAGCCGTTCGAGTCCCGCCGATACGAACAGAAAGACGTACACGTACATCGTGTACGCGTGGACGAAAATGATCGCGCCCACGCCGTTGAGCGTCCACGGCGCGTGATCGAGGCCGAGCAGCGCTTGCACCCCGCGTGTGATGACGCCGCTCTCGCCGTAGAGAAAGAGAAAGGCGACCACGCCGACTAACGGCGGCAGCGCCGCCGGCAGCGTGGCAACGGCACTGAGCACGCGGCGCCCGCGGAAGTCCACGCGCGTCAACAGGAATGCCAGCGGCAGGCCGACCGCGACGGCCGCGATGACCGAGCCCACGGCGATGATGAGCGTCGTGCGCAGCGCTTCGAGGTCGGTGGGACTCGATGCGAATTCGCGCCACGATCGCAGACCGTGTTCGAAGCTGCCGACGACGATCGACAGATTCGGGTAGACGACGCTCCAGAGCAGCACGAGCAGCACCGGCGCGGCGAACATCCATGTGCCGCGGGCACCGCCTGCGCGTTTCACGACACCACCGCCACGGGCTCGCGCGTCACTCGAATATTGACCGTGTCTCCCGGCTGCACATCGCGCACGGTGCTGTGTACTTCCAGGTCGATGTCGCCGGCAACCCGCACGCGATAGGCCAGCAACGCCCCCGCAAACCGCCGCTCTTGCACCACGCCCGTCCATGCATCGATTCCGTCCGGCGGCGAGAAGCCGAGCGCGTCGGGCCGGAGCACGGCGGTGGCCGGGCCGTGTGCCACGGCCGGCGCCGGCGCCGCGCGCAGCCGTCGCGCGGCGCCGCCTAACTGCACCGTGATGCTGTCGCCGTCGAACGTGCCCGGCACGAGCGTCGAGCGGCCGATGAACGTGGCGACGTCGCGATTCGCCGGCCGATCGTAGAGCGTTTCGGCGGTGCCCACCTGCAGCAGCCGGCCGGCAGCGAGCAAGGCGACGCGGTCGGCCACGGCAAACGCATCCTCCTGATCGTGCGTCACGAACAGGGCAGTGACGCCGAGTCGCCGGAGGGTGGCGCGCAATTCTTCGCGCGTGCTTCGCCGCAGCGTCGGATCCAGGTTGGACAGGGGCTCGTCAAGCAGCAACACCGGCGGCTCGATGACTAACGCACGCGCGAGCGCCACCCGCTGCTGCTCGCCGCCGGACAACGATTGGATCTGGCGGCCGCCGGCGCCGGCCAGCCCGACGCCGGCCAGCGCATCGGCCGCACGCGACATCCGCTCACGCCGCGCGATGCCCCGCGCTTCGAGTCCGAACGCGACGTTCTGCCCAACGGTCAGGTGCGGGAACAGCGCGTAGTGCTGGAAGACCATGCCGAATCGACGCCGCTGGGGCGGCAGCGATGTGATATCGCGTCCGTCGAGCAGCACGGCGCCCGCATCGGGCGTTTCGTAGCCCGCCACCATGCGCAGGGTGGTGGTCTTTCCCGAGCCGCTGGCCCCGATCAGCGCAACCAGCTCGCCCGCCGCAATTTCCAGGGAAACGGCATTGACCGCCGGGCGTGCTTCACCGAATCGGCGCGTGAGCCGATCGAGCACGAGGTGCGGCGCAGCGCCGCTCACCGCGAACTATTCCGGATGTGCGAATCCCAGTACTGCATCCATGCGTCGAGATGCTGCTCGAGCATCGCTCGATCGAGAGGCATCGGTTTGATCTGCGCGCGCGCCTCGCGAATCCACGGCGGCAGCGAGTCCGCGGGGATGTCGGTGCGCACCGGAATGCGATAGAAGCGATCCGCGGCATCCAGCAACGCGCGCTCGGACGTCACGAACTCGTAATACTCGCGCGCAATCGCCGGATGCTTGCCGCCCTTGACCAACGCAATCGCGTCGACGAGCAGCGGGGTGCCGCTCGTCGGGATCGTGTACTTGACCGGGATGTGATACCGGTCGCGCAACATCGCCAAATCGGGCATGTCGAACAGCGTGATCAGCCCTTCCTGGCGGCCGAGCTTCTGGTAGAGGATGGTCGGGTTGAGCGTGTACTCCTTCGTCTGGGCATCGAGCCGCCGGAGCCAGTCGTATCCCTGGTTAGGCGAACCGGTTTCCCGGATGCTGCGCAGAATGATCGCGCCGAAGATGGCGCGCATGCTGCCGGAAGCGATCGGGTCGCGGATCAGCACCTTGCCCTTCCACTTCGGATCGAGCACGTCGTCCCAATCCTTGGGCGCCGCCGAATCGCTCACCGCCTGGCTGTTGTAGCCGATGACTTCCGGTGTGAGATACGTGCCGTACCACAGGTCGTTCGGGTCGTGGCTGTCTGGCGGCACCGCAGCGGCCCAGGTCGGACGATAGGGCGCGAGCAAGCCTTCGCGTCCGGCGCGCTCGAAGATCTCCTCAGGCGCGCCGAACCAGACATCGGCTTGCGGGTTCGCTTTTTCGCTGCGCAGGCGGTCGATGATGTCCTGCGAGCCCATGTCGACCGACTGCACGTCGACGTCAGGATGCGCGGCCTCGAACTCCTTCTCGTAAAACGACAGCAGGTCGGTGCCGTGCGGAGAATACACGGTGAGCACGGTGCGATGCGGACCGCGCCGGCACGACGCCAGTGCAACGGACGCCAGCACCGCACCGGCCAGTAGCGCACCGCGCCGCCACCGCACGCGCATCACCGCGGGGTCTGCGCGCCATCCGCGGTACCCGCTGCGCGCGGCGCCTCACCTACGCCTAACAGATTGAGAAAGAGCCGCGATGCGCCGGGATTCCCGGCCGGCAGCTGCCGGAACAAGGACAGCGTCGTGTAGACGTACGTGCCGGCGCCCAACCGCGTCTCGAGAATCGCGCCCGAATTCGCCGGCTCGCCTGGATCGTTCATCGAAATCGGCGTCGTGTAGTGCGCATCGATGGTCGACGGCATGTACAACGATCGCTCCTGCACCCAGCCCGTCCAATCATCGGCCGTGATGCGATTCGGCCAGGTCAGCACTGGATCGTTGGGCAGGAGGATTCGCACCGGCGCGTTCTCGTCGGTCACGCGTGCGGCCGGGCGCGAAAGCGAAATCGGATACGGTAGACGGCCCGGCGCCGTCATCTCGTACTGGCCGTACTGCACGACCATCGTCCCGCCATGACGCACCCAATCGAGCAGCCGCGCGTTGGCCGCCGCCAGCTCGGGATGCGCCTCGTACGCGCGCGTCCCGATGACCAGATCCGTGAATTGCGACAGATCCACCGTCGCGAGGTGCGCCGGATCGAGCACCGTGAGCGGGACGCCTAACTCCTGCAGCATCGGCGCGACGTTGTCGCCGACGCCGCGGACGTACGCGACATCGAGGCGCGGCGGCAGCGCGGCGTCGACGGCGTCCACAGTGAGCGCCGCTCGTCGATACAGCTTCTGCGGGCGAATGTGCGAATACTCGATCGGCACGTATCCGACCGAATATGTGTTCCCACCGCTGCGCGCCACGGCGGCAATTTCGTGCCGGCCCGGGGTCAGCTGACCCGAAATCGCGAATGACACCGTCGCCGTCGCATCGAATCCGCCCAGGTGTGTCGTGCGCGTGCTCGAGTCGGCGTGCAGGCCACTCGGCAGCGTCAGCGACACCTCAACGTCACGCGTCTGGGTGACGCCGGAGATGAGATGCACCTGGACGTTGCGGTCGAGCGGCGTATTCGCCCGCGCGAGCTCGACGGTGCGATCGAGCGTCACGGCGATTGCGGGCACGACCATGAGCGGCCGCTCGACGGCGCCGCGCACAGGATCGGCGTATCGGCGCACGACCGGCACATCGGTCACGAGGTGCCCGTCATCCAGCGCGACGCGCACGTGAATGCCGGCGTCGCGCACGTCGTCCGATCGGCCGTCGATTGGCACGCTGAACATGTCACCGCGTCGAGGCGTGGCCAGCCACCACGGTTGCGAGATCGAATCGCCGTGCACGTACACGGTGTCCGAGTGCGAGCTGTCGGGCGCGATCGCCGTTTGCAGACGCGCCGGAGCTGAGCCGGCGCCTGTCGTGCTGTCGGCGGCGGCCGACGCCGACTCCAGCGTCACGCGCCCCGTGCCGCGATTGTAGACGGTGACGTCGACGGGAATCGAATCGCCTAACGCGACTTCATCGCGTTGCACCGTGGCTTCGATCGCGATGCCGCGCGCCATGAGCAGCGCCCGCGTCACGCGCTGGAGGCCGTCGGCCACCGAGACGAGCACGTCGCCGTTCATCGACTGGGGCGCGGCCTGCGCGTCGGCGACGAGCTGCACGAGCGCGGCGTGCGCCCGCTCGAGCGCGGGCACGCCTGTGCTGGGATGGTAGAGGCTGAGCTGTCGACGGGCATCGATCGTCGCCGCGAGCAGCCGCTCGACGGCGGTCTTGTCGGCCGGCCGGCTCACTAACGGAAGGAGGCGGCGCCACGTGGTGTCGATCCCATCGAAGATCGAGCGCTCGCGTTTGGCGTCGGCGGGCGCGCCCGAAGCGCGGGACCCTTCGCGGGCGAGCGAGCCCGTCTGGGCGCCCAGTCGTGCGATCACGCCGAAGCCCTGTGATTTGTGCTGCGAGCGACTCTCGGCGGCGATCTCGGCGAACGATTTGCCTAACACCGGATCGAGCTCGCCGGCGTTGTACGTGAAGGTCGCGCCCTCGCCGTTGAAGTATGACCGCGCGCGGTAAAACTTGAGCGGCGTCCAGGCGCCGTAGCCGGCGGTCGCCGATCTGGGAAACCGTACCGTATCCATGGCCGCGTCGTACGCCTCGCGGGCGACGATGCCG
>Ga0207695_10009871_pt1 | contig 11730 bp, 14 predicted proteins | sample KBSC54metaG_FD_184354 | JGI IMG/M metagenome (GOLD analysis project Ga0207695, IMG submission 184354) | Corn rhizosphere microbial communities from Kellogg Biological Station, Michigan, USA - KBS C5-4 metaG (SPAdes) (version 2) | ecosystem: Host-associated > Plants > Roots > Rhizosphere > Soil... | reverse complement strand
CTCTTATAAAAGCAACCTCGTGGCCAATCGACAAATCATTGATACCACAAGACTTGTCTACTGGGTGAGGTGCCGGGAAATGTACACGTGTCTATTCCGTGGACAGCATCTCATCACGCCGTCGGAGCGCTTCGCCACGGCATTGGGGTTCGGCTGCCCGGCAGCCTCTATCCGTACCACTCCCGCCCATTTCTGCGGCTTCCCCGTATACCAAGGGTTGATACTCGTTTGCTAACCATCCGAGTCTTGTGACACTTCCTTCAGGATGTATAACATCGCATTAGTACTCATGACCTGGCACTTGGACGGAAACAAACTGAAAGTCGTCATTCTATGCGGCGGACTGGGAACGCGGCTCCGCGAAGAAACCGAATTCCGCCCCAAGCCCCTGGTCGACGTCGGCGGACGCCCCATCCTCTGGCACATCATGAAGCTCTACGCCCATCACGGCTTCCACGATTTCGTCGTCTGCCTGGGCTACCGCGGCAGCATGATCAAGGAGTACTTCCTCAACTACGAAGCCATGACCAATGACTTCACCATCTGCCTCGGCAAGCGCGCCCACGTCCATTACAACGACCAGCACGAAGAACAGGACTTCCGCGTCACCCTCGCCGACACCGGCGCTGAATCCATGACCGGCGGCCGCGTCAAGCGCATCCAGAAATACATCAACGAGGACCGTTTCATGGTCACCTACGGCGACGGCGTGAGCGATGTCGACATCAACCAGGCGCTCGACTTCCACCTCAGCCATGGCAAACTCGCCACCGTCACCACCTTCCGGCCCACCTCCCGTTTCGGCATCCTGAACATCAACACCAATGACCAGGTGCAGAGCTTCATCGAGAAACCCAAGTCCGATGCTTGGGCCAGCGCCGGCTTCTTTATCTTCGAACGCAAGATCTTCGACTACCTCGACGGCGACCAGTGCATCCTCGAGCGCGAACCCCTCGAACAGCTCGCCAAGGAAGGTCAGTTGATGTCCTACCGCCACGAAGGCTTCTTCTACGCCATGGATACCTTCCGTGAGTACCAGTTCCTCAACGACCTCTGGAAGTCCGGGGAAGCACCCTGGAAGGTCTGGGCTTGACCACCACCTCCATCACCTGGCAAGACCGCCCCACTCTCGTCACCGGCGCGACCGGCCTGGTTGGAAGCTGGCTGACCCGCCGCCTCCGCGAAGCCGGCGCCGATGTCGTCTGCCTGGTCCGCGATTGGATCCCGCAGAGTGAAGTGGTCCGCAGCGGCACCCTCGACGGCGTCAAAATCGTGCGCGGCGACATCTGCGATCGCGACCTCCTCGAACGCACCCTCGGCGAATACGAAATCAACACCGTCTTCCATCTCGCCGCCCAAACCATTGTCGGCATTGCCAATCGCAACCCCATCTCCACTTTCGAAAGCAACATCACCGGGACCTGGAACGTCCTCGAAGCCTGCCGCCGGTCGCCCGCCGTTAAAGCCATCGTGCTGGCCTCTTCCGATAAGGCCTACGGCGATCAGGACGTCCTGCCCTACTCCGAAGACACGCCGCTCGAAGGCCGCCATCCCTACGATGTCAGCAAGTCCTGCTCCGACCTCATCGGCCAGACCTACGGCAAGACCTACAACCTGCCCGTGGCCATCACCCGCTGCGGCAATTTCTACGGCGGCGGCGATCTCAACTGGAACCGCATCGTACCCGGCACCATTCGTTCGGTGCTGCGCGGCGAGCGCCCGGTCATCCGCTCCGACGGCCAGTTCATCCGCGATTACTTCTACGTCGAAGACGGCGCCGCGGCCTACATGCTGCTGGCCGAAAAGCTACTCTCGAACGATCGTCTGCGCGGCCAGGCCTTCAATTTCTCCAACGAAATTCAGGTCACCGTACTCGACCTGGTGAACCAGATCCTCAAAATGCTGGACTCCTCGCTTGAGCCCGACGTGCGCAACGAAGCCTCCAACGAAATTCGCCATCAATACCTGAGCGCCTGCCGGGCCCGCACCCAGCTCGCCTGGAGTCCCCTTTTTACCCTCGATGAAGGCTTGGCCAAAACCATTTCCTGGTATCAGGAGTTTCTCGCATGAGCAAAGCTGACGACCTCCGCGATCAGATCCGCGGCCTCGTAGCCGATTACCACGACACCGCTTTCGCCCCCCGGCCTTTTGTCCCGGGCGTGACTCCCGTGCCTGTCGCCGGCCGCGTTTTCGACGCCGAAGACCTCCAGTCGCTGATGGAAGCTACCCTCGACTTCTGGTTGACCACCGGCCCCTTCGCCGCCCGGTTCGAAAAGGCTTTCGCCCGCTACTTCGGCATCCGCACTGCCACCCTGGTGAACTCCGGCTCTTCCGCCGACCTTCTGGCCCTCACCGCGCTTACTTCCTCCAAGCTCGGCGATCGTCAGCTCAAACCCGGCGACGAGGTTATTACCGTCGCCGGGGGTTTTCCCACCACCGTCAACCCCATCATTCAGAACGGCCTCATCCCCGTCTTCCTGGACCTTCACGTTCCCACCTACAACATCGATACCCGGCACCTCGAAGAAGCCTACTCGGAACGCACTAAAGCCGTCATGATCGCCCACACCCTGGGCAATCCCTTCGATCTCGCCACCATCACCGATTTCTGCCGCCGGCACAATCTCTGGCTCATCGAAGACTGCTGCGATGCCGTCGGCGCTACCTACAACGGGCAAATGGTCGGCACCTTTGGCGACCTCGCCACCGTCAGCTTCTATCCCGCGCACCACCTCACCATGGGCGAAGGCGGCTGCGTCCTGACCGACAAACCTTTGCTGAAGACGCTCACCGAGTCCTTCCGCGACTGGGGCCGCGACTGCTGGTGCGATCCCGGCAAGGAAAACACCTGCGGCAAACGCTTCGACTGGCAGGCTGGCGACCTCCCTTGCGGCTACGATCATAAGTACACCTACTCGCACATCGGCTACAACCTCAAGATGACCGACATGCAGGCTGCCGTCGGCGTCACCCAATTAAAGAAGCTGCCGGGTTTCATCGACCAGCGGCGCGCCAATTTCGAGCGCCTCAAAGCCGGCCTCCGCGACCTGCAGGAGTTCTTCATCCTGCCTGAAGCCACGCCCAACTCCGACCCGAGCTGGTTCGGTTTCCCTCTCGCCGTACGTCCCGGCGCGCCCTTCACCCGCAACCAGGTGGTCACCTACCTCGAACAGCGCAAGATCGCCACACGTCTCTTGTTTGCCGGCAACCTGCTGCGCCAGCCCGCCTACAAGGACATTCGCCATCGCGTCGTCGGCACGCTCGACAACACCGACTTCGTGATGAACAATCTCTTCTGGGTCGGCGTCTACCCCGGCCTCACCCCCCAGATGATCGACTACATGCTGGAGACTTTCACCGCCGTAACCCAAACCCTGGCCTGCGGTCTGCAAACCGTCTAGGGCTAAAGACTAGGCTAGAGTTGGCTTGGCGTCACCGGCCGCGGAGCATCTCTTTCTTCTACTTCTCCGTATGTACAGAACGTGCATATAATAGGGCGTGGGGTTCGAGTGGGACGAGCAAAGCTAAGGCTCGACTCAATTTTCGCCGCCATGGCGTCCGTCTGCCGGAAGCGATTCCGTCTTTGATGACCCTTACGCCATCACCATCACTGATGACGAGTCTGACCCGGGCGAGCAGCGATTCGTTGTCTTGGGCACGGGAGCGGCGGGTCGGTTGCTCGTTGTCGTCCATTCCTACCGCGGTGAGAACATCCGCATCATTTCCGCACGACCCGCCGAACCACACGAACGCGAACAGTACGAGGCCGGCCAATGAGAAAAGAATACGATTTCAGCAAAGGGAAACGGGGCAGAGTGCTTCCTCCCGAAACCGAATCCGAGAGCAAAACCCGTATTACGATCCGGCTCGATCGGGAGATCGTGGATCGTTTTTTTGAGATGGCAGAACAGTCCGGCGGCACAACCGGTTATCAGACCTTGATCAACGCAGCCCTGCGCGAGTACCTCGATGGCAGGGCACCGCAGTTCGAGGACACACTCCGCCGCATCATCCGTGAGGAATTGAAATCAAATGCGGCTTAACGTCAGTACGCAAGAACCGCTTACATCTAACCCACCAGACCTCCGCTGAACGGACGGCTCCGTCTGCTGATCCCCTACTATGGGAGTTCTAAGCGAACCATGCCCCACCCGCTAGCCCGGGACCTCGACCACGTCCTCGCCCGCACCCCTGATGCACTGGACTGCAAAGTTTACAATATGTAAACTAGGATAGAGTGCGAGTGATCAGCAGCAAGGCTATCCGCGAGTACGGCGAGCTTCATCCCGATGCGGTACCTTCATTATCGAACTGGCTGACGATTACGCGCAGAGCAAAGTGGCGGACGTTCGTGGAATTGCGGGCTGATTTTGGAAACGCGGATCAGGTTGGCCTAAGGACGGTTTTCAACATCAGCGGTAATAAGTATCGGATGATCGCCCGAGTGAACTACCATCGACAGTTGGTTTTCGTCCTGAAGATCTTGAAGCATACCGAATACGATAAAGGGAACTGGAAGTGATATGCCTGTTCTGAAGAAAGCACGTCGTCGCCGCATGCCTGTCAAAAGAGCAGGGATCATGCCGGCACGAACACGTCATCGGACGATCAATCGACAGGAATATGCGCAACTCATCGCCGAATCGCTGCCGATTCCGCCACGCACGGAAGGCGAGAACGAACGGCTGATCAAACGCCTGTCAGGACTGGCTGAGCGCGAAGATCTAAGTCCTGAAGAAGCGGCCTTTGCCGACTTGCTGGCCATCGTGATCGAAGACTTTGAGCGGAAACACTATGCTCTGCCGGCAGTCGAACCCTATAAAGCGCTAAAGGCGCTTATGCAGGACCGTGGGTTGCGGCACAAAGACATCTGGCCCGTTGTGGGGAACAAGGGCCTCACTACTGAAATCTTAAACGGTCGACGCAAAATTGGCATAGCAGTGGCCAAGCGGTTAGCCACTCATCTCCAGGTTCCGGTTGAAATGTTCGTATGATCAAGCTCCGCATGCCGCGGCCGGTGGAGGGCGCGCACTTGTTGTGAGAGAGCCACACTAAGGTGTTGAAAACGCGAGCCAAGGGCTCTAGTCTGCTCCCCAACCACGTCTAAAGGCGAACTATGCCCCACCCGCGGTAAGCCCACGTATCGAAGCCTGAAGCAAATATCAATGTGCCTGAAGCAAATATCAATGTGCCCAAGCGCTAGGCTCTGGGCTGCGACAAGTGGCATTAGCGGAGGTTGAGTTTCACGCGGAAGGTCGAGGGTCAATGGTGCAGTTGCATCTTTTCGATCTGGGCTTGTTGGTCAGCGAACATCTCTGCCAGAGCGGCATCCTGGAGAGACTTTGCCATAGCGGACCCTTCCTGAATGTATCCAAATGCCGCTTCAAATTGACCATTCTTCGCCATCGTATAAGCGGCTTGTCTGAGTACCTGAGCGTGGCGTCCGTTTCGACCATCTCCAGGGCGGCGCGAAATCTCGACGGCATGATGCCAGTGGGGTGCAGCATCAGTCCAGCTATGCAGTTTTGGAGCGATATCGAGTTCGATGTCCAGAACACGCTCGCTATTCGCGCCATGCATTCGGGCGCTCACGTCCAGCCACTTTTGCGCCTCCCAAGATGCTGATTCCTCGCGGTCTTTCAAGAGTGTCCACTTCGAAAGATAGATGTTCTCCATCTGCGTGGATACTTCACCGTGCAGCGCAAGCGCCAAGGCGGAAGCACGGCTTAAAAGTGCCATCCCGCGTTCTGTCATTCCCAGATCGTTGTAGTACAAATAAGCCGTGCTGAGCAGCGCATCAATCATCGCGGGCGAGTCGGGGCCATTTGACCGTTCGTTCATCCCCAACTGACGTTCCAGGATTTCCGAACCTTCCTGCTTTCTGTTCTTCTTGCCGAACGAACTGGCCAGTTCTTCGAGACTTCCAGGCCGCGGCGTTGCTTCGCCGGTCTCGATCATATGCAACAGTTGATCTACCTTGCGCTTTGCGGCTTCATACTGATCCTGATTGATGAGCTGTAGCGTGTCAGAGACGAACCGCCGCGCCCTCGTGTCTCTTTCGTCAGGTTTGCCCTCGTAGGCGGGTGACAGTGTAGTGATTCGTTGCTCGATCTGTTTCGCGCTGCTCTCATCTCCCTTCATGCGCAACCAACGCACCTTGTGCCACATGGCAGCCTGCAACGTCTTGCGGTCGGCGGCAGAGATCTCCTCGTCTATCACCTTCCCCGCAATATCCAGATGACCGGAAAACAGTAATGCATCGGCATATTCGTGCACGGCCGACTCATATTCAGAGCCGCCAGAATCGCGCACTTTAACCAGATCGTCGAACAGACTCTCAGCCGCGGCGGAATTCACTCTCGCGCACTCTCTCTTGATCCAGGCTGCAAGGTCCGAGCGCAACGCGGCGCGGCCTTCCACGCTGGCGTCGGATTTGTCGATTTCGATCACCTGCTGGTAGACAGGAAACGTTTCCGCGTCGCGATTGATCCGGCGCAGAAACAGGACATAATCGCGCAACCGCGACGCTCTATCCGAACCACCGGCGCGCGCTATTCGGGCTTTGTGGATCTGCTCTGCTTCGTCGAACCGGCCCGACCTGGTGAGGAACCGCGTCAGGGCAAGCTCGAAGTCCTGCCAGTCTTTCGTTTTCTCCTCTGGAAATCTCGAAAACAGCTGCGGAAACCGAAATGAAGTGCCAGTATGAGGCGGCAGAGTGGCGGCACGACGGTAGAGTTTTTCCGTTTCGGCGGGAGGATCGCCGAGCTTCTCGGTTACAGCGGCCAGAGCCACCAAAGTGAAGCCATAGAACGCCGTATGACTCGGCATCGTCTGCTCTAGTTCGAGCGCCTCGCGGTAGGCGCGTGCTGCGTTCACTTCCCGGCGTCTTTCGAGCATGAGCGTGCCCCGGCGCAAGAGCAACTCCAGGTGAACCGGACGGTAGGCGGCGTTCGCGGTGGCAGCCAACGCATCACGGTAAGCGGCTTCCGCGGCGAGCGTTCCTGCACCGTCTTCCAGCACTCTGTAAGCGGATTCGACTCCCGCGGCGTAATCAGTAGCAGACGGACCGGCTCGTTGAATTGTGGACCAACCCTGCTCGGCAAAAGTCTTGCGCCCAGAAAAGTCGCCTTGCGACCACGCTTTCACGCTCTTCTGAAAGAACGCATCCCAAGGGTGCTCGATTTTGGCTGTTTGCGAGAGCGCCAAACAGGAAAAAATCGGTACTAGGATCACAGCCTGCGTCAGCATCGGGTGACCTCCTGTTGTTTCCATTGGTTAGACACCAGGATAAGCAACATCGACTTGGCCGAGTTCGAGACTCGTCTTCCCGAAGCCTAGCCCTTTTTCACGGATAGGCTTCGATATTCACGAGTACCCAAGCAGTGCGCTAGGCGTGCAGCGGTCCCACTTGTGATGTTCTATTTCAACACAATTCGGAGCGTGTTCCGCTATCCTGTTGCGTCACGTTATCTTAGAGATAAGCCATTGGCAATCTTTGCTAATTGTGCCGGATCGACATGCTAACCTAGGCCTAAAGGAAAGCGGGTATGCCCACACGCAACGTCAACCTGACCGACGAACTCGACCGCTTTGTACTGGCCAAAGTAGCCAGCGGCCAATACGAGAATGCGAGCGAGGTGGTCCGCGCAGCATTGCGAACTCTGAATCGGGAGGACATGCTCACTCAGGCGAAGCTGGATGCATTGCGCGGCGCAATCGATGCCGGCGACTCGAGTGGCATTGCTGACGGCGATGTCTTTGAACGCATTCGAGGAAAGCTCAATCTTCCTCTGACACCGCGCTAGGCTGTGGCTCGAGTTCGTTTCTCGCGTCTGTCCGAAACGGACTTGCTGGAGATCGCTCTCTACACTCTTCGCACATGGGGCGAAGCCCAAACGGACTGTTATCTCCGCAAGCTGGAGGAATGTGGCCAACTTCTGGCGGATAATCCCGCACTTGGCCGGCCTTGTGACGAAATCCGTCCAGGCCTGCGACGCATGTTGGAGGGAAAGCATGTTGTGTTTTACCGCGACGAACCTGGCGGCATCCTCGTTTGTCGCATCCTGCACCAGCGCATGCTTCCTGAAAACCAGGAGATGGATGAAGATGACTAAGGAGTTCTAAGCGAACCATGCCCCACCCGCTAGCCCAGGACCTCGACCACGTCCTCGCCCACACTGTCGGCCTCTGGCCGCAACTCCGCGGAGCCTCCCTCTTCATCACCGGAGGCACTGGCTTTGTCGGAACCTGGCTGCTCGAAAGCCTCGCCTGGGCCGACGACCGGTTCCAGCTCGGAGCCACCGCCACCGTCATCAGCCGCAATCCCGACGCCTTTGCGCGCAAAGCCCCGCACCTCGCCGCCCATCGTTCCCTGCGCCTCGTCGAGGGCGATGCCTGCTCCTTTCCCTTTCCCGATGGCGACTACCCATTCGTGATCCACGCCGCCACCGAGCGCCACTTCGACGCCGTGCCCGAGTATCCCCTCTCCACCTTCGATCGCGACCTCAAAGCCACCCGCCGGGTTCTCGACTTCGCCCGCACCCACGGCACCCGCCGCCTGCTGTTCACCAGTTCCGGGGCCATGTATGGCAGGCAGCCCTCCGATCTCGCCCATATCCCGGAAGACTACCCCGGAGCCCCCTCCCCCACGGATCCGCACTCCGCCTACGGTCAGGCCAAACGCATCTCCGAGTGGATGTGCGCCATGTACGCCGCCCAATTTGGCTTCGACGCGCTCATCGCCCGCCTCTTCGCCTTCGTCGGACCCCACCTCCCCCTTGACGCCAACTTTGCCGTCGGCAACTTCATCCGCGACGCCCTCGGAGGCGGCCCTATCCGCATTGCCGGCGACGGAACTCCCTACCGCTCTTACCTTTACGCCGCCGACCTGGCCATCTGGCTCTGGACCATCCTCCTCCAGGGAACCTCCTGTCGGCCCTACAACGTCGGCTCGGCGGAAGAGATCACCATCGCCGGCCTGGCCCGGACCGTGGTGGACAACCTCCGCCCCGAAGCCGCCATCGAAATCGCCCGCCAGCCCGTCCCGGGAGCCCCCGCCGCCCGCTACGTCCCCAGCGTCGAACGGGCCGAAAAAGAATTAGGTTTGAAACCCTGGATCCCCCTGGCCGAAGGAATCCGCCGCTCCCGTTTAGACTAGAGATCCAATTCCCCAAAGACGGCAGCCAGGATGCCACGAAACCCTCCGCGCGTCGATGCCGAAACTGCGGAAGACGAGGACGAATAGGCTATGATCGAAGCGATGGCAACGGTTCGCATTACAGAGGCCGAGCTCGCCCGCGACATCCATGCCGTTCTGGCCAAGGTCCAGGCAGGCGTCGAAGTGATCGTGGAGCAGGATCGCCGTCCTGTGGCTATCATCCGTACGCCATACCGAAGCGGACGGCCGATCTCGGAGATCCTTCGGCAGGCCAGGGAACGCAACTCCACGGTTACACTCGATCCTGACTTCGGAAAGGACTTGGAGGCTGTCATCGCCAGCCACGAGCAACCATGGAATCCGCCGTCCTGGGAGTAACTCTCGACTCCAGTATCGTCATCACAGCGGAGCGCAAGAGTCTTCCCGTTTCCCAACTGATCGAAGCGATCCTAAAGGCCCACCCCTACAACGTTGGCTCAGCGGAAGAAAATTACCATCGCCACCCTGACCCGATCCCTCTGGCTGAAGGAATCCGTCGCTCCCGGTAAATCCCCCGTGAGATTTCCCCTCCCTGCGTCGAAACCACTGTTACTGACAGTCGGACGTTTATCCTTTACGCTAGAGCAAGAGACACCCATGGAAGCCCAACTTACGGACGACCAGAAAGCTTTTGTCCGCCAGGCGATACAGAGCGGCCGGTACGACCGCGAGGAAGACGTACTCCGGGATGCCTTGTCTCTCTGGGAAGGCCGGGAGCGCCGTCGCGCGGAAATCCTTTCTGCTGTCGACCAGGCCGAAGTGTCTTTCGTCCAGGGCGCCGGACGCCGGATCACGACGCGTGAAGAGACCGCGCAGTTGGCGGGGGAGATCAAGCGGCGCGGTCTGGCACGACTGAACGCTGACGAAAACGACCGCGCATAATGGGCTTTTGTCTATTACCGGAAGCCGAAGCGGAACTTGACGACATCTGGCTTTACATCGCCCGCGCCAGCGGCAGCATAGAGATAGCCCACCGCCTGATTGACACCATCACCGACCGGTTCTTTTTACTCGGACAGTATCCGCAGATGGGACGGCGGCGCGATCATGACTTACGTCCTGGCTTGCGCAGCTTCCCCCGTGGGGGAGTACGTCATCATCTACCGCGTCGAAGGCGCCGACGCCCTGATCCTTCATGTGATGCGCGGCAGCAGGGATATTGAAGGGTTCCTGAGCGAATAAATCGCGCAGGTCCACCACTCTCGAAACGTCAACCCGCTCGTCGGAAGCCCAGCCCGAATCCCCCCAATTCCCCATAAACCCGCAATAATTCCCCCAAAAAATGCGGTTGGTCGGGACCCGATACGTAAGACTACTTACTACCCAAATCCGACCTGGATCAATCGCTAACTGCTGGGTATACTCCAACTACTCATGTGAGGATAGCCGGGCTTCAACAAGCAGCGGATATGGAAACAAAAACTGAAAAAAAAGGTAATTCTTTGGTTTCATTCGATCCCCACAATTCCCTGGTGCGAGTGGATGCAGTCATGAATAAAGTGACCTTCCGCGCCTGCCCAATCTGCGAAAATCCAGTCGCGGAGGTCCTCCACTCGCAAAATTTTGTGCTGCAAGACAGCCACCCTCTGGCCAATGGCTACGACGTGGTGGCCTGCACCGTATGCGGCATGGTGTACGCTGACACCGGCTCTTCCCAGCGCGCTTACGACGCCCTCTACCAGGACGCCTCCAGGTATCAGGACAACAAAACCTCGACCGGCGGCGGCGAATCCGTCTGGGATGCTGAACGTCTCTCGGAGACGGCCCAGACCCTCGCTTCTCTATTGCCCGACAAAACCACCCGCATCCTGGACATCGGATGCGCCAACGGAGGGCTCCTCGAAGCCCTGCGGGCACTTGGGTTTACCAATCTGACCGGGATCGATCCCGCGCCTCTCTGCGTGGCCAACACCTGTCATCGCGGCTTCGCGGCCTATGTGGGCTCCCTATCCGCCATCCCCGCGGAAGTCCAGCCCTTCGATTTCGTCATCCTGAGTCACGTCCTCGAGCATGTGCGCGATCTGCACTCCGCCATGACCAGCTTGCGGCCGCTGCTCCATCCCGCTTCCTCCGTCTATATCGAAGTCCCCGATGCCACCCGTTACGGCCAGTTCCTCAACGCGCCGTTCGAGAACTTCAACACCGAGCACATCAATCATTTCTCCGCGACCTGCCTTCACAACCTCATGCGGCAGTATGGCCTGGCACCCGGCGGCCCCGCCGTCGCCAAGGTAGTGAAGTCTTCTCTCGACACGCTCTACCCCGCTGTCTTCGCAACGTACAGTTTCGGGAGCACCACTTCCGCACCGATCACCAACCCCATCATGAAAGACGAATCGCTGAAGGGCAGAATTCTGCAATACGCCGGTCTCTCCACGGACCTCATGCGATCCATGAACCAACACCTGAGCCAGGAGCTCGCCAACTGCCCGGAAGTCGCCCTCTGGGGCACCGGTCAGCTGGCCATGAAACTTTTGAACGACGAACCTCTCCGCACCGCCCGCATCCGCGCCTGCATCGATGGCAATCCCGTC
>Ga0207695_10009864_pt1 | contig 11735 bp, 10 predicted proteins | sample KBSC54metaG_FD_184354 | JGI IMG/M metagenome (GOLD analysis project Ga0207695, IMG submission 184354) | Corn rhizosphere microbial communities from Kellogg Biological Station, Michigan, USA - KBS C5-4 metaG (SPAdes) (version 2) | ecosystem: Host-associated > Plants > Roots > Rhizosphere > Soil... | reverse complement strand
CATGCGGCTCACCGAGCGCACCTCGCCCGCCAGGCTGATCTCGCCGAACACCACGCAGTCCTGCGGCAGCGCCTGGTCCAGCGCGGAGGAGACCAGCGCCGCCGCGGCGGCCAGGTCGGCGGCGGGCTCGCTGATCCGCAGGCCGCCGGCCACGTTGAGGTAGACGTCGCGGTCGCCGAGCCCGAGCCCGCAGCGCGCCTCCAGCACCGCCAACACCATCGCCAGCCGCCCGGAGTCCCAGCCCACCACCGCCCGCCGCGGCGTCCCGTAGGCGGAGGGCGCGACCAGCGCCTGGAATTCCACCAGCACCGGCCGCGAGCCCTCGATGCCGGCGAACACCGCCGCGCCCGCCGCCCGCTCGCCGGAGGTGTTGAGGAACAGGGCCGAGGGGTTCTTCACCTCCGCCAGGCCCGCGTCGCCCATCTCGAACACCCCGATCTCGTCGGTCGCGCCGAAGCGGTTCTTGGCGCCGCGCAGGATGCGGAACGGATAGCCGCGCTCGCCCTCGAAGGCGAGGACGGCGTCGACCATGTGCTCGATCACCCGCGGACCGGCGATGGTTCCCTCCTTGGTGACGTGGCCGACCAGGATCACCGCCACGCCCCGCGTCTTGGCCAGCCGCACCAGCTCGCCGGCCGCCGCGCGCACCTGGGTCACCGAGCCCGGCGCCGCCTCGTGCGCGTCGCTCCACAGGGTCTGGATGGAATCGATGACCACCAGGTCGAGCGGCTCGCGCTTGAGGCCGTCGAGGATGTCGCGCAGCGCCGTCTCGGCGGCGAGCCGCACCGGCGCATCGGCCAGGCCCATGCGCCGCGCCCGGCTGCGGATCTGCTCGATCGCCTCCTCGCCGGAGATGTAGGCGCAGGCCGCGCCGCGCCGCGCGGCGCTGGCGGCCACCTGCAGCAGCAGCGTCGACTTGCCGACGCCGGGGTCGCCGCCCAGCAGGATCGCCGAGCCCGGCACGACGCCGCCGCCGCACACCCGGTCGAACTCCTCGACGCCGGTGGCGATCCGGGGCGGGGAGGGGGTCTCGTCCTGCAGGCCCTCGAAGGCCAGCCCGCGGCCCTTGGCCGCGCGGCTCGGGGCCAGCGCGCCCGGCGGGCGGCTCGTGAGCTCCTCCACCAGGGTGTTCCACGCGCCGCACCCGGCGCACTGCCCGGCCCACTTGGACTGGGCCGCGCCGCAGGCCTGGCAGACGTAGAGTGCGCCGTCGCGCGCCATGCAGGCTCCTGATTCGCTAGCCGGTGAAGTCTAGCCGACCCGCGCGCCGGCCGCTTGCCGCGCCCGGCCCATGCTCTAGGCTCGCCGATCGCGGGTCAGGAGCAGGCGGGTTGGGACGAGGGCGATGAGCGCGCGCGAGCCGCAGCCGCGGCCCTGGTCGCCGGCCGGCCGCGCCGCGGCGCTGATCCTGCGGCCCCGGCGCACCTGGCGGACGATCGCGCAGGAGCCCGCCGACGGCGCGGAGCTCTACCGCCGCTACGTCGGCCCGCTGGCCGCGGTCCCGCCGGTCTGCGGGGTGATCGGCGGCCTGCTGTTCGGCTCCGGCATCGCCGGCATCGAGATCCGGCCGACCGTGCGCGGGCTGCTGGCCGAAGCCGCCCTGAACTACCTCTTCACGCTGATCGGCGTCTGGCTCCTGGCCCTGATCGTCGCCCTGGTGGCGCCGCGGTTCGGCGGTCGGGCCGAGCGCGGCCAGGCGCTGAAGCTCGCCGCCTATTCCGGCACGGCGGTCTGGCTCGCCGGCGTCTTCGCCCTGCTGCCCTCGCTCGGCATGGCGATGATGATCCTGGGCGGCCTCTACAGCCTCTACCTGCTGCGCGAGGGCCTGCCGGTCGTGATGCGCACGCCGGAGCCGCGCTCGCTCACCTGCTTTGCGCTGATCGTCATCCTGGCCCTGGCGCTGGCGATCGCCATGGGCGCGGCCAGCGCCTACGTCCGTTCGCTGGTCGGCGGTCCGCTGCGGGTGGTCGGCGGCGCCTGAGCGCATCGCGCGCAGGCCCGGGACGCGCTAATCAGGGCGGTGAAACGCCCGGCTGATTCCATGCTTCCCAGATGCCTCTAGACACCCCCCCGCCCGACGGCTCCGAGCCGGACCGGATCATCGACGAGCCGCTCGCCGAGGCGCTCTCGCGCCGCTACCTCGCCTATGCGCTCAGCGTCATCACCGACCGCGCCCTGCCGGACGTGCGCGATGGGCTGAAGCCCGTGCAGCGCCGCGTGCTCTACGCCATGCGCGAGATGCGCCTCAACCCGGAGGCCGCCGCCCGCAAGTGCGCCAAGGTGGTGGGCGAGGTGATGGGCGGCTACCACCCGCACGGCGACCAGGCGATCTACGACACCCTGGTGCGCATGGCGCAGGATTTCGCCCAGCGCATCCCGCTGGTCGACGGCCAGGGCAACTTCGGCAACATCGACGGCGATAACGCCGCGGCCATGCGCTACACCGAGTGCCGGCTGACCGCCGCCGCCACCCTGCTCCTCGACGGCATCGACGAGGACGCGGTCGACTTCAAGCCCACCTACGACGGCTCCGAGGAGGAGCCGGTGGTGCTGCCGGCCGGCTTCCCGAACCTGCTGGCGAACGGGGCGACCGGCATCGCCGTCGGCATGGCGACCTCCATCCCGCCGCACAATCCGGGCGAGCTGATCGACGCCTGCCTGGCCCTCCTCGCCAACCCGCAGGCCTCGACCGCCGACCTCATGGCCCACGTCCGCGGCCCGGACTTCCCGACCGGCGGCGTCATCGTCGAGCCGGAGGCCTCGCTCGCCGAGACCTACGACACCGGCCGCGGCGGGGTGCGCCTGCGCGCCCGCTGGGAGAAGGAGAAGCTCGCCAACGGGACCTGGCGCATCGTCGTCACCGAGGTGCCCTACCAGGTCAAGAAGGCCGACCTCGTCGAGGCGCTGGCCCTGCTCATCGAATCCAGGAAGGCCCCGCTGCTGGGCGACGTGCGCGACGAGAGCGCCGAGGACGTCCGCCTGGTCCTCGAGCCCAAGAGCCGCAACATCGACCCCGAGGTGCTCATGGAGAGCCTGTTCAGGCTCTCCGACCTGGAGACCCGCTTCTCGGTCAACCTCAACGTCCTCGACGCCCGCGGCACGCCCGGCGTCCTCAACCTCAAGCAGGCGCTCGCGGCCTTCCTCGGCCACCGCCGCGAGGTGCTGGTCCGCAGGGCCCGCCATCGGCTGGCCAGGATCGAGGCCCGGCTGCACATCCTGGCCGGCCTGATGGTCGCCTACCTCAACCTCGACGAGGTGATCCGCATCGTCCGCTACGAGGAAGCGCCCAAGGCCAGGCTGATCGAGGCCTTCGCCCTCGACGACCTCCAGGCCGAGGCGATCCTCAACACCCGCCTGCGCCAGCTCGCCAGGCTGGAGGAGATGGAGCTCCGCCGCGAGCACGCCGAGCTCGCCGAGGAGCGCGACGGCATCGCCGGCATGCTGGCCTCCGAGCGCGCCCAGTGGACGCTCGTCGGCGCCGGCCTCAGGGACGTCAAGGCCCAGCTCGGCGAGCTCACCCGCCGCCGCTCCGCCTTCGCCGCGGCCCCGCAGGTCGACGCCGAGGCGGCCATGGAGGCGATGATCGTGCGCGAGCCGATCACCGTCATCCTCTCCGAGCGCGGCTGGATCCGCGCCGCCAAGGGCCGCATCGACGACCCCTCGGAGCTGAAGTTCAAGGAGGGCGACCGCCTGGGCTTCCTGGTCCCGGCCGAGACGGTCGACAAGCTGCTGATCTTCGCCTCCGACGGCCGCTTCTTCACGCTCCCCTGCGACAAGCTCCCCTCGGCCCGCGGCGCGGGCGAGCCGCTGCGCCTGATGATCGACCTCGACGACAAGGTCGATCTCGTCGCGGTCTTCGTCCACAAGCCCGGCGCCAGGCGCATCCTGGCCTCGCGCGAGGGCTACGGCTTCATCCTGCCGGAGGAGGAGGCGATCGCCTTCCGCCGCGCCGGCAAGCAGGTGCTGAACGCCAGGCAGGCCGTGGTCTGCGAGCCGCTGGGCGAGGCCGACCAGCTCGCCGTCATCGGCGACAACGGCAAGCTGCTGATCTTCCCGGTCGCCGAGCTGCCCGAGATGCCCCGCGGCAAGGGCGTCAAGCTGCAGGCCTACCGCGAAGGCGGCCTGCGCGACGCCCACGCCTTCCAGGCCGAGGCCGGCCTCACCACCGTCGACGCCTCCGGCCGCACCCGCACCTGGCCCGACTGGCGCGACTGGCTGGGGAGGCGCGCGGGGGCGGGGAAGCTGGCGCCGAAGGGCTGGCCCGGGCACAGGGGGTTCAGGCCTCGATAAGCGCTCCTCGCCCGTTCACGGGGGAGGGGCCGCGAAGCGGTGGAGGGGGCGAGTCGCCGCTACCGGCGGATGACGGATTGCTCGCTCTCGGAAAGTAGGGCTTTCGCCTCGCGAAGGTCGATGCGCGCCTTCACGCCAATTCCTTCGAGAAGCGAGAGAAGGTTGCCGCCGTCGAGAAGCGTGAGCGGCTTGCCAGCTGCGAATTTGTGGGCATCGGGTCCATACGTGGACGTGGTGACCAATATGCCCTTGGAAGCGCCTTCGTTTAGGACCGTGCCGTATAGGTCCCGCACCGCACCAACTCCGACGGTATTGGTGTAGCGCTTCGCCTGAATGACGATCTTGCCGCCCTTAATTGGGTCGGGATCGAAGACAATGGCATCAACACCGCCATCACGGCTTGCCTGTGTAACGCGAACCTCGCTCCCTGGGGTTGAGAACACGCGCTCGAAGAGTTGACGCACGAGCTGTTCGAACTCCTGCCAATCCATGGCGGCGATATTCGTCCCAAGATCGATGCCGGATGCCACGTCGCGGGATTCGATGAAGCGACTGTCCACGATCCGCGGCCGCTGCAGCGGAGCGACGGGGGCGAGCCCGATGAGCTTCGACGCCGCGACGCCCTTCAGGGCTCGGAAGCATTGCTTTGGATCAACCCGCTCGAAGTCTATGCGATCAATGTCCGAGCGGTTTGCGGCGACCGTGAGGACGCAGGAGCGCTCATCCATGCCAGATGCTTTGTCAACGTAATCAACCCAGCCGTTGAATGTCACCCGCTGGACGTAGCCGTTCGCGTCAGCCGCAAACGCGGCAACAATCACGCGAAGCGCAATTTGGTAGAGTACGCTGTCGTATAGGCGCCCTCGCTCCGCGTCAGAGATATGTTTCTCAGTGAACTCCGATCGCGACTGGACGAATCGGACTTCTTTGAGCGTGGGCAGGTCATCGGGTTTCGGAAGATTGAAATCGATGACGCAACACTTGGAGGCGGCATCGTAGTCGAGTTCGTGATTTACGTTGATGCACTCTGGAAAAACTAGGTTATCGACGGCGTGGCTCATTAATTCGGCGACAGCACCTTCCTTGCCGGCCGCCGCTGCTGCTGCTCGTTCATCCACCGATGCGTGTTGTCTTTGCAGAGAGTTTTCGAATTCTTGCCTGTCAAGATCCCACTCGCTGAGCGAGCGCTCGTACTCCTTTTCTCTCAGCGCACTCTTTCTATTTATCTCCGCGACTTCAGCAGCCCAACGTTCCTGGTCTTCGCTATAGAGCTTCTTCGCGGCTTCAGCCGCAGCCATCCGCCGACTGCGAGAAAGAAATTCGAGCAAGCCGTTTTTGGGTTGATATCTCGCCGCGGTTTGAATCGGCGCGGCGGGCGCTTCCTCCTGCGTCGGCTTCGTGGGTCTTGGCTCCGGAAAGGTTCTGGGGTCTTTAAGTTGGTCCCATGAGAATGGCGTCGAGTTCCGAATGCCATCAACGAGGATAGTGGCGAGCGATCCCAAAACTTGCTCCGCCGCGGCTGTCCTCTCCGCCGCACGCTCTTTGCTGTTCCAACTATATTGGAGTTGCTGTTCTCGCTCCTGACGACGCTGCTCCACTGCGAGGCGCCGCTTCCATTCGTTGTCCCACTGCGCTCTCAGCGCGTCAGCCTTTTGGTCGACTTCATAATTGGTGGCCCCGCGCACGATGCGGTATTTGTTCAAGCCGCTGTGTCGAACTTCGATGGCACAAGACACGAGCCCCTCCATCACATCCCGCTCTACCGTAGCGTGAAGTGGGAGCAAATCTAGCCTGCTCCAACCTGCCCACTCCTGCAAGCATTCGGCGGGAGCATTGGGGCTTCGAGCCATTCCCGGTTCGTCCATCGTCCGCACGAGCGATTATCCGGAGTCCTCGGGTTGTCCGGTGGCATTGCCCGACGGGGAGCGGCGGTGGTTCCAGAGAATGGGCTAGGGCGGCGGTTCAAAGTGTGCCGTGACGGGTAGGGGATGCTGTCGACGAGGGCGGTAGCTCGTCGAGGCCGGGTCAGGTGCCGGGCGCGCTCTTGGCGCGGCACCTACGGGCATGCGGGCGCTCGCGCCCACCATCCCCCACAAAAAAAGCGGCTCCCGAGGGACCTTGAACCCCGGGAGCCGCCCCTAATCCCGCAGACTTGCTCAGCGGTCGGCGAGAACGATCGGCGTCTGCATGCCGGCGAAGCGGCTGTCCGCCTTCTGCAGCGACGCGAATGTCTTTTCGGTCGCCTCCTTGACGCAGGCCCGGCGGCGCTGCTGTCCGGCGACGTCCATGATCGAGGCCGCGGGGCCGCAGAACGCGGACACACCGCTCGCGAGCCTGGCCTGGAAGGCGGCCCGGCCGGCTTCGCTCCGCAGGTTCAGGTCGCCGTACTTCACGACGATCGGCCGCGCCGTCTGCGCCGTGGCGATCGGCGCGCAGGAGAGCGAGGCAGCCGCCACGGCTGCGATCAAGGCCAGCTTCTTCATAGGTGTCCCCTCAGAACCATTGTCAGCGAGGCTGACGTGGCGGATGGTCGCGCGGAATTGTTGGACGGGTATTTGGTTTTCCCCCTTTCCGGGCTCGAGCCGCATGGCTGAGGCAGCCGCCACCGTCGACCGCGACGCCCCATCGCGCGTGCGCTTCCACGAGTTGGTGTTCGAGCCGGGCTTCGTGGGCGCGACGCGGGAGGACGGCCAGCGCCTGCGCTTCTCGCGGCAGGACCGGGCGGTGCTGGCGACGCTCGCCCGGCGGCCCGGCCAGCTGTTCTCCCGCGATCAGCTCCTGGACGCCATGGACCCGGAGGGCGAGGCCGGCGACCGCAACGTCGACTATGTGGTCAACCGCCTGCGCAAGAAGCTGGGCGATTCGGCCCGCGCGCCGCGCTTCATCGCCACCCAGTACGGCGAGGGCTACGTCTGGATCGCCCCGCCGAAGGGCCCTGAGCGCGCGGGGTTCCTGGTCGTGGGCCCGGTCCACGGCCTGATCGATTCGGCGCGCAGGCCCCGGCTCGACGCCTTCCTGCAGGCGCTCGCCGGCAAGCTCTCGGCCCACTACGCGGGCGCGCAGGTCGTGGCCTTGCGGCCCGACCTTTCCGACGATCCCCCCCTGCGCGGCGAGTTCCGCTTCTCGGCGGGGGTCGACGTGGTCGACGCCGAGGCGGGCCTGCGCGTCGCGCTGACGCTGCGCGAGGAGCCGGGGCGCCGGGCGGTCCGCACCCTCCGCTGCGAGCTCGACCGGGACCTCGAGCCGCTGGCGGAGGAGGCCTGCGAGAGGCTGGCCTCGGCGCTCTGGCGCGACCTGGCGCTCGCGCCTTCGGCCGGCGAGGCGCCGGGCTCGGGCACCCTGGAGATCCGCATGCAGGACGCCGCGCTCGCGCTCTTCGGCTCGCGCGGCCCCGGCTGGCGCTACATCTCCGCCCGCCTCGAGCACGAGCTTGCCGCCGACCCGGACGATCCGGTGCTGGCGCTGATGTCGGCGGTGACGCTCTTCGCCCGCACCCTGCACGCCATCGACATCGACCCGGCCGACATGGCGGCCTATGAGGCCATCGAGGCGCGGATCGAGACCCTCGTGTTCCGCGCCCTGCCGCACGTGCGGGGCGAGCCGCTCCTGGCGCTGGCCGCGGCCAAGCTCCTGCTCTGCATCTTCCGCGGCCACGTCGGCCTGGTGCAGGAGCTGCTGGCCGAGGCGCGCGCCACCGGCGCCAACTTCGCCGCCGCCCAGGCCGTCACCGGCCAGCTGCACGCCTACCTGGGCGAGCTCGACGCCGCCTGCGCCGCCTACGACCGGGCGCTGTCGCTGTGCCGCCCGGGCTCGGAGTTCGCCGTCCAGCTCATCGTGCTCAAGGCGCGCGCGCTCAGGGCCGGCGGCGAGATCGCGGGCGCGTTTGCGGTCTACGACCAGTTGGCGGAGCTTCGCCCCCGCGACTGGCCCATCCTGAGGGTCTTCATGCTCGCCGAGGGCGAGACCCCGCCGGAGGTTGCGGAGCGCGCGCTGGCCCGCCTGGCGCCGGAGCACGCGGCGATGCTGGTCGGGCGGCTGTTCTTCACCACCGCCCGTTCGCTCGGCCGCCCCGAGCACGCCCGCAACGTGCTCATCGGCCCGCTCTCGCACCTGATCCCCAGGTACGGCCGCGGCGTCATCCCCGCCCGCCTCCCGGAGCCGCTGGCCACCATGGCCCGCGAGCTCACGGCCGAATACGCGCGCACATAGCTGTCATCCGGTCTTGGCGCGGCCGGAGACCGGGATGCCGGAGAGGGCGCTACCGCCGCCGCCGCGGCGCATCGATGCGCGCCCCGTCGACCGCGATGGTCACCTGGGCGCAGCTTCCGACCGGGGCGGTCACCACCGCGCCCGCCTCGCGATAGCCGCCGGTGCCGGCGCCCACCGTCACCTCGCCGTGCGGATTGCGGTCATCGCCCGGCTGAAGGCAGCCTGTGGGCCCGCCCCGCCGCATCGCCGCCGCGCGCGCCGCGTCCGGCCCGGTGGGCTCGCCGGCCAGCACGCGCCGGCCCCACTCGCCGATCGCCTCGGGCGAGTCCTCCGGATCGCCGGCGAGGCCCGCGACGGGGGGCGCCCCCCGCGGCCCCGCCGCGATCACCTCCTGCGCCGCCGCGCCAGAAGCGGCGGCCAGCGCGCCCGCGAGCGCAGCGACAAGAAGGGCGGTTCTCATGCGCGAAGCCTGCGCCCCCCAGCGTGGCCGAAGCAAGGCCTACCTCCCCCGTTCACGGGGGAGGGGGATCACTCGCCGAAGAGCGAGTGGTGGAGGGGGCGAGCCGGCGCACTGCAGATCCCTCGCCCTTCCCACCATCGGCTCTTCCCCCGGCTCAAGGCCGGGGTCGGCCGATGGTCCCCCCTTCCCATGAATGGGAAGGGCAGGGGTTTAGCCGCCCCGCCGCTTCCGTGCCCGCCGCGCCAGCAGTGGAATGAACAACGCCGAGAACGCCCCGACCATGCTGGCGAAGATCGCGACGCCGGCGCCGGCGAAAACGGCTGCGTGATGGTCCATGCGCCATCCTACGGCGCTGCCGCGATACAACAAATCGCGCATTTCCTTGACTCCGGCGCCGCTTCCGTGTTCTACTTTTGTTCATGGACAACTCCGGCGACAGGGCGGCCAGGCACGAGGCGGTGCTGAAGCGGGTGCAGCAGCTCTCGCTGGCGCTCGCCGAGGATCTCGCCGACGCGGTGGTCGCCACCCGCGACGAGGACAAGAAGGCGAGGCTCGCCGGCGCCTACCACAAGATCACCCGCGGCCTGCGCCAGGCGGTGGCCCTGGAGGCGAGGCTCGCCCGCTACGAGGCCGCCGGCGAGCGCGCCGAGGCCGACCGGGCGAAGGCTGCGGCCCGCGAGGGCGCCGAGCGGCGCTCGGCCCAGGTCAAGGCCCGGGTCGAGCGGCTGGTCTGGAACGAATACGACGAGGGCGACGACGACGAGTTCGCCGAAGGCGGCGAGCTGATCGAGCGCGCCGAGGAATGGCTGTCCGAGGCCGCCGAGGCCGAAGGCTTTGCGGAAACCTCGGTCGGGGTCCATCTCGCCCGCCTCTGCGCCCACCTCGGCCTCGACTGGCCGGCGGCGCAGGACTCGTGCGGCGATCCCGCCGCCGCGGCCCGCCCCAACTCCTCCTAGAATCCGCACCGCGAACCACACGAACCACACGAGCGATCAGATCGAGCGTTGGCGGTTGGGGCCTTGCGGCCGCGCCCGCGGCGCGGCTCGTCGCTCCGGCGCGAGCCCGCGCGCCCTCGACCTTGTTCGTGTGGTCCGTGTGGTTCGTGGACCCTATCGCTGAAGACCTCCGCCATGCCCGCGACCCTAGGCGGGCCGGGCGCCGCTCGGCAACCTTCGGCGGCCCGCAAGCTTCACCGTACGCCGCAGCTGTGGCGAAGCCTCGCCACGAAATGGCCTATTTCCGTGCTGAAACAGTCGAGCCTCGAGGCGGCGGGGGCCGACTGGGAGAGAAACACCCCTCATGAATCGAACGATGATGATCGCCGGCGCGCTGGCGCTCGGCGGCCTGAGCCTAGGCGGTTGCGCCACCAAGGACTACGTCAACAAGCAGGTCGCGAGCGTCTCCACGCGCGTCGACGCCACCGACCAGCACGTGACGACCGTCGAAGGCACCGCCAAGGACGCGCTCGACCGCGCCGTGGCCGCCGGCAAGCTCGCGGAAGGCAAGTTCCTCTATTCGGAAGTGCTGTCCGACGATTCGATGAAGTTCCGGGTCAACCACTATGACCTGAGCCCCGAGGCCCAGGCCCGGCTCGACGCCTTCATCGACAAGCTGAAGAGCGACAACAAGAACGTCTATGTGGAGATCCAGGGCCACACCGACTCCACCGGGACCAAGGACTACAACTATCACCTGGGCGAGCTCCGGGCCGAGGCGGTGCGCCGCTACCTGAACCAGCACGGCGTCGCGCTGAACCGGGTGAACACCATCTCCTACGGACCGGATGCGCCGGTGCAGCCCAACACCACCCGCGAAGGCCGCCAGGCCAACCGCCGCGTGGTGCTGATCGTCCTGGCGTAAGCTCTCCGTCCCGGCGCCGCCGGGACGGCAGCGGAGGGTGCGATGGCGGATGGGCGCAAGCGGCGCCGCTGGGCGTGGGCCGTCTCGGCCGCCGCCCACGCCGGCCTGCTGGCGCTGATCCTGTCGGTCGCGCCCTCGCCGGCGCTGCGCGACTTCGAGGAGCCCGACGTGCTGCCGGTGGTGCTCGCGCCGCCGAAGCCGCCGAAGCCGCCCGAGCCGCCGGCGCCGGAGCCGAAGCCCACGCCCGCGCCGCCCAAGGCTGCGGCGGCCAGGCCTGTCGCGAGCCTCAAGGTCCGGCGGCCGAAGCCGGCGCCGGCCGACGTCGCGCCGCTGCCGATCGCACCGGGCCGCGCCAACTCGCCCGGCGACGAGCTCGGCGAGGCCGAGGTCGCCGGCGCCGCCACCGCCGAGTCGGGCGGCGGCGAGTGCAACATGGCCGCCTGGCTGCAGGATCGCCTGCGCAAGGACCGGAAGGTCAGGGACGCGATGAGCCTGGCCTACCGTGGCCGGCCGCTCGTCCTGTGGCGCGACGGCCGCTGGATCCAGCGGGAAGGCGAGGACGGCGCCGGCCTCGCCGCCGTGCGCGAGGTGATCATGTGGGAGGTGGCCTTCTCGCCGGTCGCCTGCCGCCGGCAGCTGGTGCACGGCCTGGTGCTGCTGAAGCTGGCCGAGGGTCCCGCTTCGCCGCGCATCGTGGTCGGCGGCGCCTCCTGGCGCTGGCAGGACCTGCTGTTCTCGCACGACCGCGCGGCGGCGGCCGGCTAGCCCAGCGCCTGGTCGAGGTCGGCGATCAGGTCGGCGGCGTCCTCCACGCCGACCGAAAGCCGGATCAGGCCGTCGGTGATCCCGAGCCTCGCCCGCGCCTCGGGCGGGATCGAGGCGTGGGTCATGATCGCCGGATGCTCGGCCAGGCTCT
>Ga0207695_10009862_pt1 | contig 11736 bp, 10 predicted proteins | sample KBSC54metaG_FD_184354 | JGI IMG/M metagenome (GOLD analysis project Ga0207695, IMG submission 184354) | Corn rhizosphere microbial communities from Kellogg Biological Station, Michigan, USA - KBS C5-4 metaG (SPAdes) (version 2) | ecosystem: Host-associated > Plants > Roots > Rhizosphere > Soil... | reverse complement strand
GGGCCTGGCGCGGCCTGCCCCGGTTCGAGGGCCGAAGCTCGCTGCGCGCCTGGCTCTACACGATCGCCACGAATGCGTGCCTGAAGGCGATCGAGCGAAGGCCGCGGCGCGTCCTCCCGCTCGACTACGGCGGGCCCGGCGACCCGGACGACGGCCCCGGCCGGCCGCTGATCGAGTCGGCCTGGATCGACCCCTACCCCGACCGTGAGATCGGGCTCGAGGACGGGCTGGCGGCGCCCGACGCCCGCTACGAGCAGCGCGAGAGCGTCGAGCTCGCCTTCATCGCCGTCCTGCAGCAGCTGCCCGTGCGCCAGCGGGCGGTGCTGATCCTGCGCGACGTGCTCGGCCTCTCCGGCGCCGAGACGGCGGCGGCGCTCGGAACGACCCCGGCGTCGGTCTACAGCGCGCTGCAGCGGGCGCATCGCACGCTCGACCGGCGCCGGCTCGACCGCAGCCAGCAGGCGACGCTGCGCGCCCTGGGCGACCCGGCCCTGGCCGAGATCGTCGACGCGTACGTCGATGCCTGGGAGCGCCGCGACATCGACGCGGTGGTGGCGATGCTGACCGAGGACGCCGTCCTGGCGATGCCGCCGTTCCCGGCCTGGTTCCGCGGCCGCGCCGACATCGCGGCGTTCCTGGCCGCCTGGCCGTTTGCCCCCGGCGCGCGCTGGCGGCTCGTGTCAGTCCGGGCGAACGGGCAGGTCGCGTTCGCGCACTACAAGTCGGACGAAGAGCGGGGCGGGTTCCGCGCGCACGGGATCAGCGTCGTCACGCTGGCCGGCGACCGGATCGCCGAGATCATCGCGTTCCTCGACGCGTCCACGTTCCCCGCGTTCGGTCTCCCGGCAGAGCCCGCGGACTGAGGATCGGGCCCCGGACGGCTGCGGCCTCTGGTACGCTCGCTGGGCTGACTGACGAGTCAGTCAGCCCACTCGCCCGCACCTGGGAGGCCGCGTGATCACCGTTCCCGCAACGACGAAGCTCTACTTCGGCCCATGGTATCGGCGCTCGCCGTACTTCGAGGCCACGATCAAGGCCGGCTGCAAGGCCTACGACATCTATAACAAGATGTACCTGCCGGCCGAGTACGACGACCCCGAGGCCGAGTACTGGGCGCTGAACGACGGCGTCACCCTCTGGGACGTCGGCGTCGAGCGGACGGTGCAGGTGAGCGGCCCCGACGCCGATCGCCTGATCGACATGCTCACCTGTCGCGACCTGACCAGATGCGCGGTGAAGCAGGGCAAGTACATGCTCGTCATGTCGCCCGAGGGCGGCATCATCAACGACCCCGTGCTCCTGCACGTCGACGAGAACGTGTGGTGGATGCAGCTCGCAGACAGCGACGCCGGCCTCTACGCGATGGGCGTCCTCTCGGGCACGGACCTCGACGCCGAGGTCTCCTACCCCGACGTCCACCCCGTCCAGGTGCAGGGCCCGCACGCGGCGGCGACGCTCGCGAAGCTCGTCGGCAAGGCGATCTACGACATCCGCTACTACTGGTGCGAGCGGTTCGTGATCGGCGACATCCCCGTCGTCATCAGCCGCACCGGCTGGTCGGCCGTGCCCGGGTTCGAGGTGAACCTGCTCGACGGCAGCCGCGGCACCGAGCTGTGGGACGCGATCATGGGCGCGGGCGAGGAGTTCGCCATCCGGCCGATCGCGCCGAACGAGGCCCGCCGGGTCGAGGCCGGCATCTTCAACCTCGGCTCCGACATGACCCTCGCCGACACGCCCTTCCACGTGATGGGGCTCGAGCGGCTGGTCGAGGAGCAGCCGCAGGACTACATCGGCAAGGCGGCACTCGAGCGCGTCCGCCGCGAGGGCGTCGACCGCAAGCTGGTCGGCATCGAGTTCGACCGCGAGGAGCCGTTCCCCGGCATCACCGCGAGCTGGCCGGCCAGCCACTCGGGCGTCGCCGTCGGCCGCGTCACGGACGCGGTCTGGTCGCCGGGGCTCTCGAAGAACATCGGCTACGTCTGGGTGCCGATCGACCTGGCCGGGCCGGGGACGCCGATCGACGTCGAGTCCGAGCACGGCTGGGTGAGTGGCCGCACGGCCGCCATCCCGTTCGTCGACCCGCGTAAGGAGCGGCCGGCGGCTTCGCTTCGCCCCGCCTCCGCGTGATGCGGGACCCCCGCTACGACGTCCTCTTCGAGCCGGTGCCGCTCGGTCCCGTGACCGCGCGCAACCGCTTCTTTCAGGTGCCCCACTGCAACGGGATGGGCCACGCCCACCCGAGCGCGCACGCCGAGATGCGGGGAGTGAAGGCCGAGGGCGGCTGGGCGGTGGTCTGCACCGAAGAGGTCGAGCTGCACCACTCGACCGACGTGGCCGGGTACGTCGAGGGCAGGCTCTGGGACGACGCCGACATCCCGATGCACGCCCTGCTGGTCGACAAGGTGCACGAGCACGGGTCGCTCGCCGGGATCGAGCTCGTCCACAGCGGCATGACGGCGGCGAACCTGTACGTGCGCCAGCCGCCGATGGGGCCGGCCAACCTGCCGGTGCAGACGACCGACCCGGTGCAGGCGCGGCGGATGTCCAAGGGCGACATCGGCGACCTGCGCCGCTGGCACCGGGCGGCGGTCGAGCGGTCGCTGCGGGCGGGCTACGACCTCGTCTACGTCTACGCCGCCCATGGCCTGACGACCCTCCAGCACTTCCTCTCCCGCCGCTACAACGACCGCACGGACGAGTACGGCGGCAGCGTCGAGAACCGCGCCCGGCTGCTGCGGGAGATCCTCGAGGACACGGTCGAGACGGTCGCCGGGCGGGCTGCCGTCGCCTGCCGCATCTGCGTCGACGAGCAGCTCGGCGACCGCGGCATCGGCCGGGCCGAGATCGAGGAGGTGCTCGGCCTGGTCGGCGAGCTGCCGGACGTGTGGGACTTCATGGTGGGCGAGTGGGAGAACGACTCGCTCAGCTCGCGCTTCGCCGAGGAGGGCGCGCAGGAGGTCTACGTCCGCGGCCTCAAGGCGCTCACGAGCAAGCCGGTCGTCGGAGTCGGCCGGTTCACGTCGGCCGACACGATGGTGCGGATGGTGCGCGACGGCGTGCTCGACATGATCGGCTCGGCCCGGCCGTCCATCGCCGACCCCTTCCTCCCGAAGAAGATCGAAGAGGGGCGCTGGGACGACATCCGCGAGTGCATCGGTTGCAACATCTGCGTCACGGGCGATGCGACGGCCACGCCGATCCGCTGCACGCAGAACCCGAGCATGGGCGAGGAGTGGCGGCGCGGCTGGCACCCCGAGCGGATCCGGCCGAAGGAGTCGGACGCGAGCGTCCTCGTCGTCGGCGGCGGCCCGGCCGGGCTCGAGGCGGCGATGATGCTCGGCCGCCGCGGGTACGACGTCGTCCTGGCCGAGGCCGGGGACGACATCGGCGGGCGGGTGCCGCTCGAGGCGCGCCTGCCCGGCCTGGCGGCGTGGATCAGGGTGGTCGACTACCGCCGCAGCCAGCTGGCCCGGCTCTCCAACGTCGAGGTGGGCGTCGGCAGCCCGCTCGACGCGGCCGAAGCGGCCTCGTACGGCTTCGACCACATCGCCCTGGCGACCGGCGCCCGCTGGCGGGCCGACGGCGTCGGCCGCTGGCACACCCGCCCGCTCGACCTGGGGACGGGGGTGCAGGTGCTGACGCCGGACGACCTGCTGCGGGGGACGCTGTCCGACGGCGAGCGCGTGCTCGTCTACGACGACGACCACTACTTCATGGGCGGGGCGCTCTGCGAGGTGCTGCGCAAGGCCGGCCGCCGGGTCACGCTGGTGACGCCGGAGTCGCTCGCCTCCGCCTGGACCGTGAACACGATGGAGCAGAGCCGCATCCAGGGCCGGCTGCTCGAGCTGGGCGTCGAGGTGGTCGTGTCGCGGGCGCTTGTGCGGGCCGGGCACGGCGCCGCGGCGACCGCATGCGTCTTCACCGCCGCCGAGCGGGAGCACCCCTGCGACGCCGTGGTGCTCGTCACCGGCCGGCTGCCCAACGACGCGCTCGCGGGCGAGCTCGCGGCCGCGGGCGCCGGTGCGACGGTGCGGGTGATCGGCGACGCGATGAGCCCGGGCACGATCGCCGCGGCCGTCTGGGACGGCCGCCGCTACGCGGAGGAGCTGGACGCCCCGCCGTCCGACGACGCCCTCCCGCCCTTCCGCCGCGAGGTCGTACAGCTGGCTGAATAAACGGGGTCACGCACCAGGCGGGGTCAGACCCCTTTTGGTGCGCTCGGCGGTCAGTTGTCGCTACAGGTTGGGGATGACGTCCGACGCGACGAGCGCGATCGTGCGCTCCTCGAGCTCGGGGTCGGGGTTGAAGATGCAGATCGAGTCGAGCCCGGCGTCGAGCCACCAGCGGATCTTGGCGACGACCTCGTCCGGAGAGCCCGTCAGCGTGAGGTCCTCCAGCCACTCGTCCGGCATCTCCTCGGCGACGACCTGCTCGCCGCCGCGCTCGATCATGGCCGCGAGCTCGTCGGAGATCCCGTACGCATCGGTCATCGTGTTCACCCCGAACTCGGCCAGGAAGCCGCCCAGCATCGGCCGCAGCGCGTCGCGCGCGGCGGCGCCGTCGCGGTCGACGCAGGTCAGCGCAATCGTCGAGTAGGACATCGCGTCATTTGGCCGCCCCGCCTTCGCAAGACCGCGCTCGACCCGCTCGCGGCCGAAGCGGAAGTACTCGACGCCGGCCGATGCGGCGAAGAGCGTCGTGTCGGCCAGCTCGCCGGCGAGCCGCAGCAGCATCGGCCCGCTTACGCCCATCGCGATCGGCACGTGCTCGGTGGCCGGGTGCGTGATCGCGATCTCGTCGAGCGAGAAGTGGGTACCCCGGAGGGTCACCGTCTCGCCCGCCAGGAGGCGGCGGATCGCGCCGACGCTCTCGCGCAGCGCGGCCACCGGCTTCCCGGGCATGAAGCCCATCTGCCGCAGCCACTCCGGCAGGCCCAGGCCGATGCCGGGCCGGAACCGGCCGGGAAAGGCGCGGCTGATGCCGGCGATCTCCATCGCCAGGACGGCCGGGTGGCGCACCATGCCCGAGACGATGCTCGTCCCGATCGGGACCGACTCCGTGGCCCCCAGCGCGAGCGTCGTGCAGACGAGCGCCGGCTCGTAGAAGTAGTCCTCGGGGATCATCAGGTGCGAGAACCCGAGCTGCTCGAGCTCGCGGGCGCGCTCCCCGATCCGCTCCGGCGGCACCATGTCGCCCAGCGAGACGCCGATCGGGTGGGCGTAGCGGGGACCGGGCATGGCCGCGCAGCCTACCTCGCGGTACACTGAGCCCGATGACCTCGGCAACTCGCACCCGCTGGTCCTGGCCGCACTAGGGCGGCCGTAGCTTTGAGCATGCGTCGGGCCGCCTTCGAGCGGCCCGATGTGTCTCATGAGAGAGTTCCGCTCGGAGGCGACCCTTCGCCCGATCGAAGGAGATCTCCCATGTCATCGACACTGATCGCGGCCGAGCGCCGCAGCGCCGACCTCGAGGGGGCCGTGCTCGCCGACCCGGCGTCGTTCCGCATCCTCACGGGCGACCGGCCGACCGGGCCGCTCCACATCGGGCACTACTTCGGCACGCTCGAGAACCGCGTCCGGCTGCAGCGGCTGGGCGTCGAGCTGCTCGTCCTGATCGCCGACTACCAGGCCATCACCGACCGCGACTCGCCAGCCCACCTGCCCGGCGACGTCGAGGGCCTGGTCGCCGACTACCTGGCGGCCGGAATCGATCCCGGCCGGGCGGTGATCTTCACCCACAGCCAGGTCGCCGAGCTGAACCAGCTGGTGCTCCCGTTCCTGAGCCTCGTCAGCGTCTCGGAGCTGCGCCGCAATCCGACCGTGAAGGACGAGATCGCGGCCGGCGGCGGCACGACCTCGGCGCTGATGTTCACCTACCCGGTGCACCAGGCGGCGGACATCCTCTTCTGCCACGCCAATCTCGTCCCGGTCGGCCGCGACCAGCTGCCGCACGTCGAGCTGGCGCGGACGATCGCCCGCCGGTTCAACGATCGCTACGCGTCCGGGGCGCCCTACTTCCCGGAGCCGGAGGCGCTGATGGGGACCGCCCCGCTCCTGCTCGGCCTGGACGGCCGGAAGATGGGCAAGAGCAGGGGAAACGCGATCACGCTCGGCGCGACCGCCGCCGAGACCGAACGCCTGATCCGGGGGGCGAAGACCGACGCCGAGCGCCGGATCACCTACGACCCCGACCGGCGGCCCGAGGTGTCCAACCTGCTCCGGCTGGCGGCGATCTGCCTCGACGAGCCGCCCGAGGCGGTCGCCGAGGGGGTCGGCGACGGCGGCGCCGCCGCACTCAAGCGGGTCGCGGCCGACGCGCTCAACGAACGCCTGGCGCCCATCCGGGCCCGGCGCGCCGAGGTCGCCGGCGAGCGCGGCTATCTACGTGAAGTGCTGGCGGAGGGCAACGCCCGTGCACACGAGATCGCCGCCGAGACTCTGCGCAACGTCAAGGAGCTGATGCACACCCGCTACTAGATCTCGACCGTGCCGCTGACGCACGTGACGGTGCCGCCGGCGACCCACACCGCGCCCCCCTGGTCGGCCGAGATGTGCACCCGGCCGGCCCGTCCCAGGACCGTGCCCTGGGCCGCCACGTACGGCGCCGTCGCCCGGCCGGTGCGCAGGAGCCACTGGGCGACCGACGCGTTCAGGCTGCCGGTGACCGGATCCTCCGTGGTCGCCCCGTCCTTGGGAAAGAACGCGCGCAGCTCGAACGCCGTGTCGCCGCCGGGCGGGTGTGGGCCGACGAGGCCGACGTCGTGGTCGACGAGCCCGGGGCGGACGGCGAGCACGGCCTCGGCCGACTCGAGCAGGAGCGCGACCCAGCCGGGGCCGTTGTCGGCCCACTCGGCCGCGACGATCGCGCCGCGGTCGACGTTGAGCGTCCGGGCGACGCCGGCGAGCTCGTCCTCGGCGACGGGCCCGGAGCGGATCAGCGGCGGCGCGGCGAACCCGAGCCCGTCCGGCGTTCGCCGGATCGAGACGAGGCCCGCGGCGCACTCCTGGACGATCTCGGCGTCCGACCGCGGCGCCCCGCCCGCCTCGAGCCAGGCGTGGCAGGTGCCCAGGGTCGGATGGCCGGCGAACGGCAGCTCTGCCACCGGCGTGAAGATCCGCACGCGGTAGTCCGCGCCGGCAACGGTGGGGGAGAGCACGAAGGTCGTCTCCGACAGGTTCGTCCAGTGGGCGAACCGCTGCATCCGGTCGTCCGAGACCCCCTCCGCGCCGTGCACCACGGCGACCGGGTTGCCCCGGTACCGCTCCGTCGTGAAGACGTCCACCTGGCGGAAGCTGCGCTGCATTCGGCCAGTCTGTCACGCGGCGCAGATCGCGAAGACGTCCATCTGCTCGTTCGCCGTGGTGCCGTCGGAGACGGCTAGAGCTGGTGGCGGGCGATGGCGGCGTCGAGCCGCAGCAGGTCGGCGTCTCCGACCTCGCCGAACGCCACCCCGACGTGCCCGCCGGCCAGGCGCGCGCGCACCGCCAGGCAGCGCACGGGGTCGGCCTCGCCGGGCAGCGAGAGCTCGATCCGCCAGGGCCCATCGCCGATCCCGGGCCGATCCTCGAGCAGGGCGCCGCCCAGGCTGAGGTCGATCGTCACCGTCTCGATCGTGCGGGCCGGGCCGTCGGCTGCCAGAGGCGTCGCGCGCACCGGCGCCCGCAGGTCGACGCGCGAGTTTGCGCGCCGCTCGGCGATCTGGACGAGCCGGTCGCCGGCCGCCGCCAGGGTGTCCTCGCTCTCGACCGTGGCGGTGCGCTGGGCGGCGACCGTGTCCTCGATCCGGCGCGTGGCCTCGCCGACCTCCGCGAGCGCGCTGCTGGTCGCCTCGATGGAGGCGGCGACGCCGTCGCTCTGCTCGGTGACGGCGCGGATGTGATCGAGCACGCGCCCTGCGGCCGCCCCGGCGGTGTTCGCGAGCTCGCCGACCTCGTGGGCGACGACGGCGAAGCCGCGGCCGTGGTCGCCGGCCCGGGCCGCCTCGATGGCGGCGTTCAGCGCGAGCAACCGGGTCTGGTCGGCGACGGCCGAGATCTCGCGGGTGATGGCGGCGGCGGCGGCGGTGGTGCCGCGCAGGGCGAGGCTGCCCTGGACGGCCTCCTCGACGCGCGCCCGGGCCGCCTCGGCCGCGGTCATCGTCTCGCGCGCGCCCTCGCCGATCGTGTCGCTTGCGCCGGCGAGCACCTCGAGGGTCGCGTTGATCCGGTCGAGCGCCTCGCGGGCGGCGGCGGAGCTCGTGCGCCGGGCATGCGCCGCCGCCTCGGCGCTCGCGTGCTGTGCCTCGGCGGCGTACCGGGCGCGCGCCCGCTCGGCCCGCTCGGCCGCGTCGGCGAGCGTGCGCTCGGTCTCGACCTCACGGTCGGCAGCGGCCTCGCGCGCCGCATCGAGCTCGGCGGCCATCGCGCCGCGCTTTCGCTCGGCCGCCTCGCGGTCGGCGACGGCTGCCTCGAGAAGGGCGTTGGCGGCGGTCAGCTCGGCCTCGAGCGCACGGCCCCGGCGCACGCGCAGCGCGTGGGACGTGACGATCCCAAGGACCAGCAAGGCGAGGGCGACACGCGCACCCAGCGGCGGCGCCACGACGCACGCGGAAACGATCCACGTGAGCTCGCTGCGGATGAGCCGGACGGGCGCGGGGCCTTCTGAGGCGCGGTGCATCTCCCACGCGTTGTCGGCACGGGCCGCCCCGGTGTTGAGCGCGGCAGCCGCGGCTGCGTCATCCGTGCGCCGCTCGACGGAGCGCCGGTCACTCGGTCACGCGCACATCGGCCTCACGCAGCGCCGCCTCCAGCCGCCGCACCCGCGCGGCGAGGTCGGAGAGCAGGGCGCGGGCGATCTCGGCGTGGCGATCGACCAGGTCGAGGAACTCCTTCCGGGCCAGCTTGACGGCGGTGACGTCCGTCTCGGCGAGGATGCTGGCGGAGCGCGTGGACCCGTCGAGGAGGCCCATCTCGCCGCAGAAGTCGCCCGGGCCGAGGTGCGACCGCACCGGAGTCCCGGTCGCATGCGCCTCGCCCTCCAGGATGACGTAGAAGGCCTCGGCGGTGAACCCCTCGCGGACGACGTGCTGGCCGGCGGGGACGTGGGCCACCGTCGCCGTTCCGGCGACCTTCTTGAGCTCGCGCTTCCCGAGCCCGGCGAAGAGCGGGACGCTCGCGAGCGCCGCGAGGATCTGCGACTCGTCGACCGTCGCGTCCCTGGCCACATGTCACTTCTACCACAAGCCGGGAGCCGTGTCCCGGCGGCGGAGGTGTCGGTGGCGGCTGCGCGGCGCCGGCCGGAAAAGGTACCGTTGGCGGCGATGGTGACGGCAGAGGAGATCGCGGGGATCGCCGTCTTCGCGGAGCTGAGCGGCTCGGATTGCGAGCGGATCTCGCGCGCCGCCGCCGACATCACCCTCGCCGCCGGCGAGTACGCCGCGTACGAGGGCGGCGAACGGGCCCTCTTCGGGTTGCTCGAGGGCAAGATCGAGGCGGTCAAGCACGTCGAGGGCATCGGCCGTGTCGTCGGCGTGCGCTCCCCCGGCGACATCTTCGGGGAGGTGCCGGTCACGCTCGGCACCACGTTCCCGGTCGGGTTCCGCGCGGCCGAGCCGTCGCGGGTGATGCGCCTCGATCCCGACGACTACTACGCGGTGGTCGCCGCCGCGCCCGACGTCGGCCGCGAGATCGGCCAGCTGGCGAGCCACCGCATCAGCGGTCTGCGCGGCCTCCAGGGCATCTCGTTCGAGCCCTCCGTGCCGCGGGCGTTCGTGGTCGGCGGGCGGTGGGACGCGGCCTGCGCCGAGCTGCGCCACTTCCTGCAGCGAAACCAGGTGGCGTTCAAGTGGCTGCAGCCGGACACGGACGACCTCACCGAGCAGTGGGACGGCCCGGTGCCTGCGCCGGACGACTGCCCCGTGCTGCGCGTCGTCGACGGCAAGACCGTCGTGCGGCCGCAGCTGCGCCGCGTCGCCGAGCTGCTCGGCCTCTCCACCGAGCCCGAGGCCGCGGAGTACGACACGGTCATCGTCGGCGCCGGCCCGGCCGGCCTGGCCGCCGCGGTGTACGGCGCGTCCGAGGGCCTGCGCACGATCGTGATCGAACGCGAGGCGCCGGGCGGGCAGGCGGGCACGTCGTCGCGGATCGAGAACTACCTCGGCTTCCCCTCGGGCGTCTCGGGCGACGAGCTCGCCAGCCGGGCGCTCCAGCAGGCCCGCCGGCTCGGCGCCGAGATCCTGGTCACGCGGGCGATCACGCGCGTCGACGCGTCCACCCGCCAGGTGCACCTCGACGGCGGCGACGTCCTGCGGGCACGCACGATCATCCTGGCGTGCGGCGTCACCTGGCGCCGCCTTGACATCGAGGGTGGCGACGAGCTGGCCGGGAAGGGCGTCGCCTACGGCGCGGCTCGCAGCGAGGCGCCGGCCAGCCACGGCTTCGACGTGCAGATCGTCGGCGCGGGCAACTCCGCCGGCCAGGCCGCCCTCTACTTCGCGAGCCACGCCCGGTCGGTGACGATCCTGTGCCGCAGCGCCGGGCCGGAGCGGACGATGTCGCAGTACCTGCTCGACCAGCTCGCCGCCCGCTCGAACATCGAGGTGCTGACCCACAGCGAGGTCGTCCGGGTGGAGGGGGAGGGCAAGCTCGATGCGATCGTCGTTCGCAACTCGCAGACCGGCGAGGAGACCACGCGCGAGTCGGGCGGCCTCTTCATCCTGATCGGCGCCGACGCCGAGACGGGCTGGCTGCCGCCGGAGATCGCCCGCGACCGGCGAGGGTACGTCCTCACCGGCTCCGACCTCGCGGGCACCGACCGCTGGGAGCTCGAGCGCGACCCGTACCTGCTCGAGACGAGCGTCCCCGGCATCTTCGCCTGCGGCGACGTCCGCCTCGGGCCCGTCAAGCGCGTGGCGGCGGCCGTCGGCGAGGGCAGCATGGCCATCGCCTTCGTCCACCAGTACCTGCGCGAGGCGGAGGAGCGGGCCGGCGCCGTCGCCGGCTGATTCCGCCGGGCCGGGACCATGCTGGTCGTGATCGCGCAGTACCGCACGCGGGCCGGAAAGGGCGACGAGGTCGCATCCGTCCTTGCGCTGCACCGCCCCGCGACGGTCGCCGAGCCGGGCTGCCGGGCGTTCGTCGTCAACCGGTCGCAGGACGACGGCGACCGCTTCGTGCTCTACGAGCAGTACGACGACGAGGCGGCGTTCGAGGCGCACCGCGCCTCGCCGCACTTCAAGCGGTACATCGAGGGCCAGGTCGTGCCGCTTCTCGCCGAGCGCTCCTGGGAGCGCTACTCGGTCGTCGAGTAGCCGCGGGCGCCGGCGGGTACGGAGGGAGCATGCCGAAGGTGCGCATGCAGATCACCGGCCGGGCGGTCGGCAGCTCGGATGAGCAGGCGGGCTTCGCCGAGCTCGTCCGGACGCGGGTCGGCGGCGTGACCGACCGCGCCTTCCCCGACGTCAGGTTCGGCTCGGAGGACGCGGTCACGATCGAGATCGTGCTCGATCGCGAGCTCCAGTCGGGCGTCGGCGAGGCGATCGAGCCGCTGCTCGCCGACCCGCAGATCACGAGTGCGGTCCTCGACGAGGAAGGCGACGAGGCCGAGACCTAGGTGGGCTTCGTCGTCATCGCCCACACGGCGAAGATGGAGAGCGCGATCAGCACGACCGAGAGGCCGGCGCCCACCTTGGCCAGCTTGCCGAGCCCTGATTCCGGGTCGCGGCGCACCGCCAGGTTGGCGACTATGGTCGCGATCACG
>Ga0207695_10009860_pt1 | contig 11737 bp, 10 predicted proteins | sample KBSC54metaG_FD_184354 | JGI IMG/M metagenome (GOLD analysis project Ga0207695, IMG submission 184354) | Corn rhizosphere microbial communities from Kellogg Biological Station, Michigan, USA - KBS C5-4 metaG (SPAdes) (version 2) | ecosystem: Host-associated > Plants > Roots > Rhizosphere > Soil... | reverse complement strand
ATCGGCTCCGGCGCTACGATCCTATGCAACACGTACATCGGTGAGAACGCAATTGTGGGTGCTGGCAGCGTCGTTACAAAAGATGTCCCATCCAACGCCATCGTCGCCGGCAACCCGGCTAGAGTGCTTCGTTACATAGAACATACCATGGAAGGTCATAATGCCCATTCTTAATGGTGATCGCAAAGATGTTCTTTTTCTTGATCTGGTTACTCCGCACGCGATGATGGAACGAGAACTCATTGGAGTATTTCGCCAAGCTCTGCACACAGCCTGCTTCATTGGCGGCCCGATGGTGGAGAATTTTGAGGAAGCGTTTGCCGCTTTCTGCGGCACGAGCCACTCGATCGCGGTCAGTAGTGGTACGGATGCTTTGCGATTTGCCATCATGACCTGCGGGATCCAGCCCGGAGATGTTGTGTTCACCGTGCCACATACGTTCATCGCAACCACGGAAGCTATCTCGCAAGCTGGCGCTGTGCCTGAGTTCATCGATATTGACAAGAACACGTACAACATGTCAGTCGAGATGCTGCAGCTATATTTGGAGGAGCAGTGCACACGGAATCAGGCTGGGAAGCTCGTCAGTCTCCGGAGTGGGCGGCCCGTTACTGCGGTCGTGCCCGTGCATCTCTACGGCCAAATGGCTGACATGGATTCGATCCTGAGGCTAGCAGAAGAATACGGTCTGACCGTGATTGAGGATGCATGCCAGGCGCACGGCGCAGAGTATTTCTCGAAGAGACTGAATCGTTGGATGAAAGCAGGCTCGATGGGCCAAGCAGCCGCATTTAGCTTTTATCCGGGAAAAAACCTTGGCGCATGTGGCGAAGCTGGGGCTGTGACCACGAATGATACCGGCATTGCCAACAAAGTCAAGATGCTACGCGACCACGGTCAAACGACGAAGTACATTCACGATGTAGAAGGTTACAACGGACGGCTGGATGCAATCCAAGCCGGGCTTCTGCACGCGAAGTTAGCCCATTTAGCAAAATGGAACTCGCTGCGCCGCAATCATGCGGTCGAATATAACCGTCTTCTGGCGACCACTGCAGGCTTGACTCTTCCGTATGAGCCTTCATGGTCTCGCGCTGTGTATCACCTCTACGTAATCCGCATCCACGACCGCGACGGCATGATCAGTCATCTGAAAAAGGCGGGTATTGGCACTGGAATTCACTACCCGATTCCTCTGCACCTGCAAAAAGCCTATGTCTCGTTGAACTACAGTCCGGAGGACTTCCCCGTAACGAGACGTGTCGCATCTGAAATCCTCTCGTTGCCAATGTTCCCGCAGCTTACCGGAGACCAGCAAGTCAGGGTGGCTGAGGAGATTAAGGCCTTTACTTCCTCGACGACTCACACACCAGACGGAAGTCGAGAAGAAATGGCTGCTGCCCACTAACTCAGATTTACGAAGATGGACGCGCACAGAAAATAACTGGGCAGGCACTGTGATGGGTGGATTCTTAATGCTTAGCCGGCAAACCTTTTTATTGCGGTGATCGAATACAACTATGAATACAGATACGCGGTCAATGACCCTGAAGCTGCTGAGGTATTGTAAGGCAAACGACTGGGCTGGCTATGAGCCTTACGATGTTCTCAACAGCAGGATATTTAGTGCACTACCCGTGCTGAACTCCAGGCTTCCACGCCTGGCGCTCACGCAGTTTCTGAAGCGCAGTCCGGTCAATGTGCGATCGCTATTGCTGGTTCCAAAGACTCAGAATCCGAAGGCCCTCGGCCTCTTCCTTTCGGCGTTCGTCAATCTTTACCGAACTGGCGTGGTCACTGACCATGGCGAAATCCACAGGATGGTCGAACGGTTGGTTGCCCTTCGGACACCCGGTGTTCATTATTGGTGCTGGGGTTACAACTTCCCCTGGCAGACTCGGAAAGATCTCGTGCCTAGATGGACGCCAAACCTGGTTTGCACAACCTTCGCCGCCAACGGTCTTTTGGATGCGTTTGAGCAGTGCGCGGACGAGCACTATTTAAATATGGCTGTAAGCGCCGCCGAGTATCTTCTGAACGATCTATATTGGGCCTCGGAAGGCTCCGTTTGCGGCTTTGGCTATCCACTGCCCGAAATCCACAATCAGGTTCACAACGCGAATTTACTTGCGGCTTCTCTCTTTTGCCGGGTTTACAAGCACACTGGTCAGGAAAGATTTCTTATTCCCGCCATGAAGGTAATTCGTTATACGGTAACGCAGCAACATTCTGATGGAGGATGGGATTATGGAGAAGGTTCCACCCAGAAATGGATTGATAACTTCCATACCGGCTTCAACCTAAGTGCTTTGCGCTCGATCGGCCAGACTCTGGAAACCACAGAATTCGAAGTGGCAGTGTCTCGTGGCTTCCAGTTCTACCGCTCCCACTTCTTCCGCGACGATGGAGCGGTCGGATATTATTATGACCGCTTTTATCCCATCGACACTCACTGTGTTGCACAAAGCGTGATTACGTTGCTTGACCTCAAAGATCTAGACCCCAACAACGTGCAGTTGGCGCAGTTCGTGTTGGATTGGGCAGCAGAGCGGATGTGGGACGACAAACAGGGATATTTCTACTATCGGATTTTGCCTTTCTGCACTATTCGGACCTCGTATATGAGATGGACGCAAGCCTGGATGTTGCTTGCGCTCTCGATGCTTCTCGTTGAATCGACATCGCAATCATCCGAACTGGAGCGTCCGGCAGCAAGCGGGATGATGTCGTGCTGAACCCTCTGTCCTATGTGCTGGTAACTCCCGCACGAAATGAGGCGCACTTTATCGAATTGACGATAGAGTCGGTCGTCGCGCAAACTGTCCGCCCAATGAAGTGGGTCATCATCAGCGATGGCTCGACCGATGGCACTGACAATATCGTCAAGAAGCACGCTGCACTGCATGAGTGGATTGAACTGATCCGGATGCCAGAACGTCAGGAGCGGCATTTTGCAGGAAAGGTTCATGCGTTTCGTGCCGGCCAGGACAGGCTCAAAGCTCTGCCCTACGAAGTCATTGTCAGCCTGGATGCGGACATCAGCTTTGACAATGATTACTTCGCTTTTCTGCTGGAAAAACTAGCGACGGATCCCGCTCTAGGGCTGGTAGGAACACCGTTTCGTGAGACCTCCAATGAAACTTATGACTACCGATTTGTGAGCATTGAACATGTGTCCGGAGCTTGCCAGGTATTCCGGCGAGAATGCTTTGAAGCCATTGGCGGGTATGTGCCTGTAAAAGGCGGTGCGATCGACAATATCGCCGTGATCAGTGCCAGAATGAAGGGTTGGAAGACGCGCACGTTCACCGACAAATTCTGCTTGCACCATCGTGAAATGGGGACGGCGCAACGCGGACCAATACTAGCAAGATTCAAGTCCGGCGCAAAGGACTATGCCATCGGAAACCACCCTGTCTGGGAGCTGTTCCGCAGTGCGTACCAGATGACTAGAAGGCCATTCGTGGTAGGAGGACTAGCATTGGAAGCGGGCTATCTCTGGGCTTCAGTACGACGCGCGCACAGACCAGTATCGCGCGAATTGATGGCGTTTCACCGGCGGGAGCAGATGAACCGACTGGCCAGAATGTTCACCCGCACCGTGTCGTCAGGTAAGAACTCCCCACTTGAGTCAGGAAAGATCTCCGAACCTCGGTAGGTTCCGGCGGATATGATCACACCCTCCTGAATCCTGTACCTTCAAGAAATATTATTTGTTTCCCAGCCGATGAATGATTCTCTTCAGAGTTGTCCAGCGACACACGACAGTGCACTCAGCGCGCGATGCATCATCGCCGAACCATCCGAGAGCAATACTGTGCGATCGTCCGGCGCCACGATTATTGTCAACGCAGATGACTGGGGGCGAGATGCCGATACAACCGACCGCTCGCTTGACTGTGTGCTTCGTGGAGCAGTCTCCTCCGTAAGCGCTATGATGTTTATGGAGGATTCTGAACGAGCCGCACTTTTAGCGCGGCAGCATGGTGTCGATGCCGGTCTCCATCTGAACCTGACGACTCCATTTTCCTCGCCACGATGCCCTCCCCGGCTGATGGAGCACCAACAGAAAATTTCTCGTTTTTTGCGATCGCACCGTCTCGCGCCCGTGTTGTATCTTCCCGGCCTTGCCTCCTCATTCGAATATGTTGTTGCAACACAGTTGGAAGAGTTTGAACGACTACTTGGTGCTCCCGCAAATCGCGTGGACGGCCATCACCATATGCATCTTTGTGCAAACGTATTTTTTCAGAAGCTGTTGCCTACGAATACGATCGTGCGCAGGAATTTTTCGTTCGGCCCCGGGGAGAAGAGCCGCATCAATCGCTCTTGTCGTCTCTGGCAAGACCGCAGATTGGCCCGGCGTCATCGCATGACAGATTTCTTTTTTTCTCTACCACCCCTTAATCCGCGCACCCGTTTGGAGAAGATCCTTTTTCTTGCGAGCCGTTTCAGCGTTGAAGTGGAAACACATCCCGTGAACGCAGACGAATATAAATTTCTGATGGATGGAGAGCTTACATATCGCACGGGCACAGTTACGGTAGCTCGAGGATATTGTCTTAGCTCCTGCGAAAGCACTGCTGGGGTTGAGAACTAGCATGCACGCGACAGACATACTCACGAGCGTGGGAAGGATCGCAACTAGCATAGTTACGAATCCGGAGCAGCCTATCGCACACATCAGTGTCTGCGTGTGCACCTATAAGCGGCCCGTTCTGCTCAAGCGGTTGTTGGTTGAGTTGGATCGGCAGCAGACTGACGGATTGTTTACCTTTTCGATTGTTGTGGCAGATAACGATGAGACGAAATCTGCCGAAATCACAATCATAGAGTTTCGCCTGAGTTCGGCGATTCCGGTGAAATACTGCGTAGAGCCGAGACAGAATATAGCGCTAGCACGGAACAAGGTTGTTGAGAATGCGGACGGAGGTTATCTTGCATTTATCGATGATGACGAATTCCCTGCTCCCGATTGGTTGCTGACGTTATTCAATACCTGCAATAAATACCAGGTAGACGGCGTACTTGGACCTGTGAAACGTCACTTCGACGAAGTGCCGCCAACCTGGATGCGCAAGAGCAGATTTTACGATCGCAGGGTCAATCCAACTGGAATGCGGGTTGACTGGCACGAAGCACGAACCGGGAACGTCCTATTGAAAAGGCAAATGCTCGTTGGCGACACAACTCCCTTTCGTCCTGAGTTCAGAGCAGGAGAGGATCAGGATTTCTTCCGGCGAAAGATCGAAGAAGGGCGTGTGTTTATTTGGTCTGCGGAAGCTGAGGCGTTTGAGGTTGTTCCCCCGGCTCGCTGGAAAAGGATGTACCTGGTAAAAAAAGCACTCCTGCGCGGTGCCACCGCTGGGCTACAACCCAACTGCGGAGCCACCAGCATTGCGAAATCGGTGGTGGCAATTCCTTTCTACGCCTTGGCTTTGCCATTTGTACTACTTGCCGGTCATCATCATTTCATGACTTTACTGGTCAAACTTTGCGATCATATTGGAAAACTGCTTATTTTAGTTGGCATTAATCCAATTCGTGAGGAATATGTGGGTGAATAGCCCAAACCGTTAGATCTATTTGGGTTAACTACAATGATGTTCCTCTCGATATTATTCGCAAGAAATACCGAGACTCCTAGATACGGAGAGGTCGCCGTTGGTAAGGCAGCAGCCAGTTTACCGGCTGCGGTGGGTAACCACCCGCGGGTTCGAATCCCTGCCCTCTCCGCCATTTTTATGTAGATATCTTCTTTGAAGAAGATGTTTTTATTAGTTGGGTTTTCAAATTTCTGGATCGAGTTATGCCTGAAAACACTACCGGCCGTCACATATACGTCTGCAACAGAGAAATCAGGATCACTGGACAGGCTTTACGCACTGCTCGGCTCGATGCGGACAAATATCATTTCTTGTCGGATCCAAAGCCATTACTAAATATCCTACGTAAGTCCGAAGACAGGATAGATCTTTTCACATTCATGCAACCTATAACAGAAGCGAGGCCGAAGTACGATTACCCAATGGAATGGGATAACTTAGCTGTGCTGTCGATTTCAAGCTTTGAAAACTGGTGGGATAAGCAGATCGGGTTTAAGGCAAGGAATAAGGCAAAACAGGCAGAAAACAAAGGAGTAGAGGTCCGTGAGGTTTTGTTTGATGAAACGTTGGTGCGTGGCATTTGGGAGATCTACAATGAAGTTCCAATGCGGCAAGGGCGCAGGTTTCCACATTACGGAAAAGATTTTGATACGGTATATAAAGAAGCAGCTACATATCTCGACAGCAGCACATTCATTGGAGCATTTTACAAAAATGAATTAATTGGTTTCGTCAAGCTTGTGTCGGACGAGGCAGGTTCACAAGCAGGTTTGATGAACATCTTGTCAAAAATTCAACATCGAGATAAGGCTCCAACAAATGCCCTCCTCGCCCGAGCAGTACGCGTTTGCGCAGATCGAAAGATTCCGCACCTTGTTTATTCAAATTTTTCTTACGGGAAAAAAACTCGAGACAGCATAAGTGATTTCAAAGAGAGAAATGGATTTCAGCGCGTCAATGTACCCCGTTATTACGTTCCACTCACCGCGCTTGGTTGGGCAACTTTTCAGTTGGGCTTCCATCATCGATTAGTCGATCGTTTCCCAGAACCTTTAGTCGCTCGCCTTCGTGAACTTCGTCAGAATTGGTATAGTCGCAAATTCCGTAAAATTCTGGAAATATCTTAGCCATGCCAGGGATTGTTGGACTAATCACCAAACTACCAAGAGAAGACGCTCAGGCGCAGTTGTGTCGCATGGTCGAGGCGATGCGACATGAATCTTTCTATAACACGGGGACATGGTGTGATGAGCGCCTGGGAATATATGCGGGATGGGTGGAGCGCAAAGGTTCTTTTGCAGATGGAATGCCCCTGCACAGCAAGCGACACGATCTGACTCTTGTCTTTTCCGGTGAAGACTTTCACGAATCCGGAACCTGTCTTCGATGGGAGCAATGCGGTCACGCAACCGAAGCAAAGAAGCCTTCTTATCTCGTCGATCAGGCAGAGGAGGATCCAAGCTTTCCGCTGGGGCTGAACGGGCGGTTCCACTGTCTTCTGACGAACCTTGCAACGGGCACAGCTACACTGTTCAATGACCGATATGGAATGCATCGGATCTATTACCACGAAGCAAAAGAGACATTCTATTTTGCCGCCGAAGCGAAAGCGATTTTGGCCGTTCGTCCAGAACTGAGGGGCCTCGATCCTCGCGGACTGGCGGAGTTTATCTCATGCGGCTGCACACTGGAAAATCGCAGTATTTTTCGACACATTCACGTTTTGCCGCCGGCTTCAGCGTGGAGCTTTAGCAACGCAACGCTGGAGAAGAGAGGGAATTACTTCGCCCCCCGGAAATGGGAGGAGCAGTCCATCCTTGATGCCGAGCAATACTATCTACAACTGCGAGAGGTCTTCTCTAAGAACCTCAGTCGATACTTTGGCACGCAGCAGAAGATTGGTGTCTCTCTAACTGGCGGTCTCGATTCGAGGATGATCATGTCCTGGCATCAAGCCGAGCCGGGATCGTTGCCGTGCTACTCTTTCGGCGGAACGTTTCGCGATTGCCAGGACGTTACCACCGCGCGGAAAGTGGCACGCATCTGCAAGCAACCGCATCAGGTCATTACGGTCGGCGACGAGTTCCTCTCGCAATTTGCTCATTATTCTGAACGCACTGTTTTCTTGACCGATGGATGCGTAGAGGTTAAACATTCTCCTGATTTGTATGTGAACCAGATCGCAGCTGGTATTGCCCCTGTTCGTATGACCGGCAACTATGGAGGGGAGGTGCTTCGGCGGGTTCGTGCGTTCAAGCCTGTTGACCCGGTTCCCGATCTATTTCATTCTGAACTTTTTCCCCAACTGCAACGCGCAAAAAATACCTATGCAGGATTATTGCAAGGGCATGCGCTCTCCTTCGCTGTCTTCCGTCAGGCACCGTGGCACCATTATGGGCTCCTCTCGTTGGAGCAAAGCCAACTCTCGCTGCGTTCGCCATATCTCGACAATGAATTTGTACAAACCGTATTCCGGGCGCCACAGTCTAGCCTAACAAGTAACGACGTCTCACTGCGATTAATTGAAGATGGAAGTCCGCAACTCCGTCGGCTTTGCACTGACCGTGGAGTTGGGGGAAGCCTTCCGAATCTCCCTTCATCTCTTCTTATGAAATATCTTGAGTTCACTTTCAAGGCGGAATACGCTTATGACTACGGAATGCCGCAGTCGGTAGCCCGAGTCGATCACGCGTTTGCGCGGCTTCATCTGGAAAGATTGTTTCTCGGCAGACATAAGTTTTACCATTTCCGAGTATGGTACCGGGATGCTCTTGCCAATTATGTTCGGGAGATACTGCTCGATTCGCGAACCCTTTCACGTCCCTATCTGCAGCGCAAGACCGTTGAACATATAGTGAAAGGACATCTTGGGGGAGGCAGAAACTATACGACTGCTATCCACAAGATATTGACACTGGAACATTTGCATCGGCTATTCCTCGACCCCAGATGAATCAACGGATTGCAACCATCGCATATTTCGCAGGCATCTTCGGACTTTTCTGGCTGGACCGGGATGTCAAGGCACGGGTTTCGAGCGCAGTCTGGATTTCATCGCTGTGGCTGCTGATCATCGGGTCCCGTCCGGTTTCGATGTGGCTTCAGTCGGGACCTACGATCTCGCAGGCAGAACAATACGTCGAGGGCAGCCCGATTGACGCAGCGGTATATGGGCTCTTGATCGTTGCGGGTGTGATCGTACTGTGCTTCCGACGACGCCAGGTTGCAGCCTGTTTACTGGCTAACATTCCGCTCGTTTTATTTTTTTCCTACTGCGGACTCAGCATCGTTTGGTCTGATTATTCGTTCGTCGCACTCAAACGCTGGATCAAGGCTGTTGGCGATCTGGAGATGATCCTCATCCTGCTAACCGATCCGGATTCTTTGGCCGCGATAAAGCGTTTTCTTTCGCGAGCAGCTTTTATATTGCTCCCGCTTTCCGTTCTCTTCATAAAGTACTACCCGGACCTCGGCCGCTCCTATAACCCGTGGACCTGGATTCCAATGTATTGCGGGGTGACGACGTTCAAGAACCTGCTCGGGATGACCTGTTTGGTGTGTGGTCTCGGGTCGCTCTGGACGTTCGCCGGCGCTTATCGCGACCGTAAGATGTCTCATCGCATCAGGCACCTTGCTGCTCATGGCATCATTGTCTTGATTACAGTCTGGCTTCTGGTGACAGCCGACTCTATGACCTCGCTGTCGTGTTTTGCTATGGCAGGATCACTTATCGTCCTGACATCCCAGCGACGTCCAGAGGCACGAACCAGAGCTGTCTACCTCCTGACAGGAGGTCTTATCGCTCTATCGTTGTGCAGTCTATTCGTCACCCAATCGATGCTCAGTTCCCTGGGGAGAGATCCAACTCTGACTGGGAGAACCGCAATCTGGCAAGTAGTCTTGGCTCAGCATACGAATCCTCTGATCGGTACAGGCTTTGAGAGCTTCTGGATGGGAAGCCGACTGGAACGGATATGGCAACTGACAGAGAAAGGGATCCAGGAAGCTCACAACGGTTATCTCGAAGTTTACTTAAACCTCGGATGGGTGGGTGTAGGCCTGTTGGTAAATGCGATTATCTTCGGATATCGCAATGCTTTGGCTATTTTTCGTAGGAATCCGCATGCAGGAAGAATTCGGCTGGCATTTTTCACGGCAGGGGTAATTTATAGCCTGACTGAAGCCGGCTTTCGCATGATGAGTCCCATTTGGATTGCCTTCCTTCTGGCGATAACCTGTGATCCTCCCCGACGGCGGCAAAGGGTGGATCCGCAAACGTCGCGATCGTCTGCGGCTCAGATCGAAGCTCCTTCGGAGGTTGTTGGTGCTATGAGAAGTTTCGGTTGAAACCTTTTGATATTAATGGAGCATTCCTGCCCTCAATTCCCGGAGGCGGAGATAAGCTACGCCATGTAGCCGTTCGAAGCGCAGGGGTGACCGTCTTGTCCGGGGGATTCACCGTGGCGATCCAGATGCTCGCCACGGTAGTCTTGGCTCGACTGCTAACTCCACGAGACTTCGGGTTGGTTGCCATGGCGACCACCTTCAGCCTGTTGTTCGTCAATTTCGGGCTGAACGGAATTACTGAGGCCGTGATCCAGAAGAACGGATCGATCGGACCCTGGCTTCGAACCTATTCTGGATTAACCTCGGTATCGGGTTGTTGCTTACTCTGTGCTTTGCCGCCGCCGCATCTCTGATCGCCAGATTCTATGAGGAGCCTTTGGTCGCTCCAATAGTGATCGGAATTTCGGCAACGATTGCTTTTACGAGTACTTCGGTTTTGCACCTGGCTCTGTTGAAGCGGGCCATGCTGTTCACAGCGGTGGCTAAGAACGATATGGTCGCGAAGGGAATTTCGGTGGCCGTATCCATTGTCCTTGGCTGGATGGGATGGGGATACTGGGCTCTGGTTGTCGGCGCTTGCATACTGCCACTCAGCACAGCCGTCGGTGCCTGGATCCTCTGCCGATGGCTACCTGGCCGCCCTCGCTATAGTTCTGAAACCGGCTCCATGGTGCTTTTCGCACTCCACACCTATGGGCGATTCAGCCTCAATTATGTAACGCGAAATACCGATAATCTTCTAGTTGGTTGGCGCTTTGGGCCGCAATCGCTTGGCATGTACAAGAAAGCCTACGACCTCTTTGCGCTCGCCTCCAGCCAGATTGCGACTTCGACGACCGTAGTCGCAGTCGCAGCACTAAGCCGGGTTCGGGAAGACCGTGATCTATATTGTCGCTACCTGGTTGGCGCCCTGACGGTGATGGCGTTCCTCGGCATGGGTATTTCTGGCGTTCTCACTTTGACAGGCAGGGATGTGATTCGCCTCATACTTGGGCCCAAATGGGCTCCGGCGGGGTACCTATTTACGTTCTTTGGACCTGGAATTGGCGCGCAGTTTCTTTATTGCACTCAAGGGTGGATCCATCTCTCGATAGGCAGAGCGGACCGCTGGTTTCGGTGGAGCATCTTGGAGTTGTTCGTGACATATCTCCTGTTTTTCCTGGGTCTTCACTGGGGCGTCCAAGGAATCGCAGTAGCGTGGGGCCTGTCTTTCTGGATACTGACCGTCCCCGCTCTTTCGTACGCGGGTAAGCCGATCGGTCTGAGAGTCCCCCCAATGCTTGCCGCCATTTGGAGGTTTATCGTGGCATCGCTTCTTGCAGGTTTGATCAGCGCCTTTATCGCGACCAAACTGGGAGTTATGGCCGTAGCATCCAGCGCTTTCGGCGCTACACTGCGAATTGCGCTGCTTTCTTTATTCTTCGTGGGCCTCTATCTGCTTGCGATTATCTCACTTGGCGGATATTCAACACTTCGGAATATGTCCAAGCTTCTGCGTGAAATGCTTACAAAAGTTAAGGTCGAACAGATTGGCGTTATCAGCACGGAAGGCGGAGGTTTGGTCACGGACATCCCGCAGTTTCATGTGCATTCCGACGCAGAGTAGACCTAACTGGATGTTGCTTTGCGCAATCTTCTTTTTTTTGCAGTTCTGAAAGTTGACACACACAATCATGAAAGCATGCATGCTGGCTTACACCTTCTATGAATCTGATAACCGCGTTCGCCGTTACGCCGAAGCATTAGTCAAGCGTGGAGGCCAGGTCGATGCGATTGCACTTGCG
>Ga0207695_10009858_pt1 | contig 11739 bp, 9 predicted proteins | sample KBSC54metaG_FD_184354 | JGI IMG/M metagenome (GOLD analysis project Ga0207695, IMG submission 184354) | Corn rhizosphere microbial communities from Kellogg Biological Station, Michigan, USA - KBS C5-4 metaG (SPAdes) (version 2) | ecosystem: Host-associated > Plants > Roots > Rhizosphere > Soil... | reverse complement strand
CTCCGGCGCCACCATCATCCCGCATCAGATCGAGCAGATGCCGATCAACGGCCGGAACTATCTCGACCTCATGCAACTTGTTCCTGGCGTTACCGTCAATCGGCAAGCCGACGCAGGGACCGATGCCGCAGCACCCATCCTCGGGGAGCGAGGCGGAAATGCCATCTTTCTGATTGATGGCATGCCAAACCAAGACGCGGTCGATGGCGGTCCCGCGGCTCCTTTCGATCAGGATTCAATTCTGGAGTTTCAAGTACTCACGTCCGGCTACAACGCAGAGTTCGGACACGGGTCGGGCGGTGTGGTGAACGTAGTGACTAAGGGCGGGACCAGCCAATGGCACGGCCTACTATCGGGTTTTCACCGCAACAATGCTGTCGATTCCTCCGATGTTTCGGGAAAGAGCACACCCTTTCTGTTGCGTTGGGAGCCCAGCGCGAATATAGGTGGGCCAGTCCTGCACGACCGCGTTTTCGTTTTCGGGTCACTTGAGCGCATTCGCGAAAGCCGCCAGCTAAACCTCAACTTTCCTCCGAATACTCCGGATTTCCTGCAGGTGCGTGAAGAGACTTTCGACCAGCACAACCAGACCTTCGAGACTCGCAGCTTTCTCAAGCTCGACGAGCAATTGGGACGGCACCACGTCACCGAACAAATGAACCTCGTCAACGGTCACGTCACCAACTTCCTTCCACTATCGGAGGCAATCAACCTGCCTTCCACTCGAACCGATTCCGACTCGCGGCACCTCATGTTGGGCTTTCATGACACTGCGACTCTGGGTGACCGGGGCAATCCGTGGCTGCTGAGCGCCTATGCGCAACATCGTGGGGAACCGTTAGCTCAAAGAGCCGCGCACCCGGAGGCCAGTCCCGCCACCACGTTGTTCAATATGTTCAGCGGATTAAGCACAGGCCGCCTGTTCGGTGATCTGGGACAGGTGAAGTTCGGGGTGGGATTCACGCCACTAGTCATCCAGTCACAATACAATTCGACCGGGGTACACCTCGACAAAATCGCGCAGAGGCACGAGATCAAATTTGGCTGGGACTTTCAACACGCACACGTGGACGGAGTGGAATCCGCTAACCTTCTCAATCAACTCTTTGCAACCACTTCCGACTTTCAGCAATTTGGCGCGGTCAACTCGGGAGTCTATGTGCTCACTGCGGTGGCTGGGCCGATGCCGCGGGATGACCTGATTCGCTTACGCAACAATTACGACGGTCTGTTCCTCCAGGATGATTGGAAAATTGCAAAAACGCTGACGCTTAACCTCGGCGTACGCTGGGATTATGATTCGCGTTTTCCCAACCCCACTAATTTCTCCCCGCGCCTCGGGCTCGCCTGGTCACCCACACCCAAAACGGTGCTTCGCGCCAGTTGGGGAGTGTTCTATGACAGCTTCCGTACTGGGCTGGCGCGCGACATCCCGGGCTTTGGCGGGGCAAATCTTTTCAGCGACGAAACAATCTCCTTTCCGCGATTGCTCTACGGCGATCCATCAATCCTTCCGCAACTCTTCGGGTTGTGCGCTTCACCAGTGCTGACCGATGCGCAGATCGCGGCGTCCGGCGCCACTTGCCCTACGCCGGGCCGACCCTTCTTCGGGGTCGATCATTTGAATAACGTGGGCTCCACTGGAATCCCGCTCAACTCCGTCGTCAGCCAGAGCAACGTGCAGGCGCTGAGCGGACTGAGCGCGCAGCAATTCGCAGACGCAGCCAGCGCCTCGGTAGACCAACAGCCTGGATTCTTCTTTTGGGGCGGGTTTGGCAACCTCACGATGAACTTCCCCGTTCCGAAAGATTTCCTCGTTCCGATCACCGTGAATCCAGGGTTCAAGACGCCCTACACGCGCAGTTTTCACTTCGGAGTACAACGGGAGGTCGGCAACAAGACCGTGGTGCAAGCTGACTATTACCATCGCGACATACGGGACATGCTGGGAGTCAGAACCACGAACCTGGCTTTTGAGGCTCGCATGCCGGGGCACACCGGCGAACTTCAGACTGGTACCGGCAGCACACCCATCGAGGGTTATGGTCCGTGGTACCAGGGCCGGTACGACGGGATCAACGTTGGACTGCGTAAACCGATGAGCAAGCGCTTCACCGCCGAGGTCTTCTACACCTGGGCCAATGCTGTCGATAACGCCCTGCACTCCAGTTTCGTAAGCGAAGTACAGACCGGTCTGGGAGCAGGTGTTCTTGCGTCCCAAGGGCCGACCGACAGTTTTGTCGGGATCCCGACGCAGGTCACGGACCTGATGAGCGGGAAGACCAATGCGAACGGATCGTTCATCGCGAGCAATGGCAACCCGGTGCCGCAAGCCGGGAAGTTCTACAACGGGCCCAACCTGGATCGTGGCCCGTCGGACTTGGCTCTGAATCAAAGCTTGCTTCTGGACGGGACCGTGCAACTCCCAGCAAAATTTGAAATCAGTGGCATCTTCCGGGCGCAGAGTGGATTCCACTTCAGCGACGTTCCTCAGCTGCTGACCGACCCTGACGGCGGCGGTCTCTACAACGGAGTGGACTTCGGCGTGGGTCGCAACCACTTCCAGTCGCCGCCCTATGCCAATGTGGACGCGCGCTTTTCCAGGCGATTTACGATCCGCGAAAGGGTGCGCCTGCAGGCCATCTTCGAGCTTTTCAATCTGTTGAATCGAGCCAATCCGGCCGCGGTAGAACAATACCAGAACCTATCCTCGACCGCCCTGGGAAAGCCGTTGCAGTACCTGCCTGGGCGCGAAGGACAAGCGGGGTTGCGCCTTGAATTCTAGCGAAGGAATGGACGGAAAGAAGTGGGGTGGCGGATTCAAGCCAGTCGGGATCCTGACGGCGCTCTTCTGCTCGGCCGTCTTGGGCTACATGGCCGGGGTTCGCCAAGCGAACCCCGACACCCCGGCATCGAGCAAAACCTATGTGCTCAACCTAGGCTCGCTTCACCTGACTCTCACGGTCGGGGCGATCGGCGTCCTGGTGATCTTCCTGCTTACGGTCTTGCTGGCAGCAGCGGTTGTTTTCGCCGCCGTCGCGAGCCGCCGGAGAAGGCAGGCCGAAGCCGCCAACCGAGAACTCGCAAATGAGGTCAAGGAGCGCCGGAAGGCGGAAGAAGAGGTCAACCAATTGAACGCGGAATTGGAGAGCCGGGTGCTCGCACGCACTGAACAGCTTGACGCCGCTAACAAGGAGTTGGAAGCTTTTTCATATTCCGTTGCCCACGATCTTCGTGCTCCCCTCCGTCACATCAACGGTTTTTCCAAGATTCTACAGGAGGACTATGGTCCCGCCTTGGACGCCACGGCGCAACACTATTTGAAGTCCGTCAGCGACGCCGCAAGAAACATGGGTCAGCTTGTGGATGACTTGCTAAAGATGGGACGGATCGGGCGTCAGGCGCTGGTGCGCAGGCCAACCAATTTGACCACGCTCGTGGAAATCGCTCGGCAGGACCTCGAACCGGAATGCGCGGGACGTCAGATTGATTGGCGGATCGGGGAATTGTCTTCCGTCGAATGCGATCCCGGTTTGATGAAACAAGTGTTGGCGAACCTGCTCTCGAATGCAGTGAAATATACGCGGGTCCGCGAAAAGGCGGTCATCGAAGTCGGCCAAGTTACTTTGGATTGCATACCCGCTATTTTCATACGCGATAACGGCGCCGGTTTTGACCAGCAGTATGCGCACAAACTTTTCGGTGTTTTCCAACGTTTACACTCTGCTGAGGAATTTGAAGGCACGGGAGTAGGCCTTGCTACAGTTCGGCGAATTGTCCAAAAGCATGGCGGGCAGGTCTGGGCCGAAGCCGAGGTAGACAAGGGCGCAACTTTCTTTTTTACCCTGGCAGACGACAGCCAGGGTTCAGGTTGTGCAACCAAATCAGTCGCCGCAGGTAAACTATGACCCACGACGAAGTTGAGATTCTATACATCGAAGACAGTGCTGCCGATGTGGAGTTGACTCTTGTCGCGTTGCGACGGTGTAGAGTCGCCAACAAGATTCAGGTTGCACGCGATGGCGCGGAAGCCTTGGATTTTCTCTTCTGCCGCCGCGCTTATGCTGACCGTCAATTTCTTGCCCCCAAACTGGTTCTGCTCGACATGAAATTGCCCAAGGTCGACGGACTCGAAGTCCTGCATGCAATCCGCGAGGACGAACGAACCAAGATGGTCCCGGTCGTGGTGCTGACTTCCTCGAATGAACAGAAGGACATGTTGGACAGCTACAAGTTACACGTCAACAGCTATATTCAAAAGCCAGTGGATTTCGACCAATTCCAGCGGGTTGTGCAGCAACTCGGCCTTTACTGGCTGGTCGTAAACCAGACTCCATTACCTGAGAGCTCTTTAGCCCGCTAGCAAACCAGAGATGTGGGCGGATTAGTCCCGATTAACGGGCTATCCGGAAACAATAAAGGCTTAAATTCGCGCGCGAGTCGCCGCAAAAGTGAAAACGAGCAGTGTGGGGAGGGTTACTTCTGGGGCTTGCGGTTCCTGAGAAGAATGCCGGCGAGAAAACACGCACAAGCTACCATCAGCCACTGAATTCGCCAGAGTTGAACAACTTGAATATCGAAGTCGTTTTGAACGCGGACGAAACCAACGGCCACAGCGACAATCATGAAGGCGACGCCTAACAGAAACGCGCACAGGGTTGGCAGAGGCAGTCCGAACCAATCCTTAACGCTACTGAACTCCAACGCACGCAGAAAATTGAGGTGTTTGATCCAACTTTGGGAGCGTACGAGATCGGTGCGATGACGACTGGTGCCACAGATATGACAAAAAGTGGCCCCGACCATAAACTCGGTCCCGCAACGCCTACAAGACTCGGCTAGGTTTGTCGCAGCAGTGGGCTGAGACAGGGGAGGGCGCCAAAACTCCTGATGGGCGTCGCGGACCGCGTCACTCATAAATACTTCCTGAGAACATGGAATTGGCACGTCCGCTTCCAAAGCGGTGATTAGCTAACTCCAATCGCTCGCAGCAGTTAGCGTTTCCACCTTAACCAGCGGATTCGTTAGTCGAGCAAGAATTACTCTGATAGTGCAAAGTTTTTAAATAATATTCGCTCGGAGTATCGAGTTGAAGTGGTACCAATCGGGCGAGCACCGATTGCATTTCTCCGATAAACTTGCAGTAAGTTGCTGCTTGGTTAAACGGTTTTTTCTTGTCCCTCCGCATTGCATTGCGTATTTTGGCCGTCGTGCTGATCGTGAGCGGCTGTGCCTGGGCCCAACGATCTGAAACCGGACCTTCGTCCTCGGCGTCCGCTTCAGAACCACCCAGATCCACCCGGCTGTCTTTTCGCTCCAAAGAACCTCTCAGCGGGCAGGCCTTTGATCACTTTTATGACATGGAATACGATCGCTCGATCCAGGAGTTCAGGCTCCTGTATCAACGCCATCCTGATGATGCGGATTCGATCAACCATCTGCTGAACGCCGTACTGTTTCATGAGCTCTATCGCATCGGCGCATTGAGCGCCGGCGAATATGCCAACGATAGCTTCCTCAATGCGGCGCACGAGCCTGCCGATCCTCAAACCTGCGACCTGATCAAGTCGCTAGTGCAGAAGGCGACCACTATCGAGAACCGGCGCCTTGGAGCGAACCCGAAGGACGTGGGTGCGCTCTATGCCCGGGGAGTGACGCGGGCGGAGTTTGCGACCTACACGGCGTTGATCGAGCATGCCTGGTTTTCGGCGCTTCGGAATGCAGTGGCGGCGCGGCATGATCATGAAAAGGTGCTGGAACTTGACCCCAGTAATGTCGATGCCAAGCTAATCGTGGGTGCACACAATTACGTTGTGGGAAATCTTCCGTGGGCGGTAAAGACGGCGTCGAGCATGGTAGGCCTGGGTGGCAATAAGGAGAAGGGACTTGAGTACCTTCACGAGGCCGCCGACGGAAATGGCGAGACCAGCGTGGACGCGAAGATTGTGCTGGTGGTGTTTCTGCGCCGGGAGCGCCGTTTTGATGAAGCACTGCAAATACTAAGGACCCTGGAACCTCAATATCCGCACAATGTCTTGTTCGCCATTGAAGAAGGCAATTTGCTGAATGCGAAAGGACAGCCGGGACAGGCGGCGACGGTTTATCGACGGGTTTGGCAGGACGGTCGCAACGGACGGTATGCCGGTTTGCACTATGAAATCGCGGCGACCACGCTCGGGGATATGCTGCGCAGCCAAAAGGACTATTCGGCAGCAGCCGCAGCTTACGAGCAGGTTGGCGACATTCTAAAACCTGACCCGGCCATTCAGCAGAAAGCTGCACTTGGTGCCGGGGAGATGTATGATTTGCTGCAAAAGCGCGAACTTGCGTTGAAGAAGTATGCGGCAGTCGTAGAAGTCAATGCCCATTCGCCCCAGGCTGACGTTGCCCGCAAACGGATTAAGGAACCATACAAGGGCTCGTAAGCGGCCACCGGGCAACCGGAATTTTTGGGAACATCGGCGCGAGAGTGCGCGTATCTTAATGTGCGAGGTGAACTATGTACTGCAATTACTGCGGTAAAGGCATTCAGGATGATGCTAATGTGTGCGCCTACTGCGGTACCCGCGTAGGCGGAGTTGTGGCCCGCAAGCGCCTTGTGCGTCCGCGCGAAGGGCGGAAGATTGCGGGCGTCTGCCTCGGCGTCGCGGAATATTTCGATCTGGATGTCACGATTGTGCGTTTAGTGTGGCTGATCGCATCAGTAGTGACTGGCATTGGCCTGTTGTCCTATCCGATCGCATGGATCGTCATGCCAGAAGAGCCGTACAAGCTGCCGGCAAACGTGACGACGGGTCAGGTGGTTACGAACTCCTGAGGCAGATTTTGGATAGGTTGCTATAATTTTTATATGGCCAAGCCCACAAAGTTCGAAATCGAAAACGATACTCCTGGCGTTCGCGACGAGGATAACGAAACCCTGGCCGCAATTGACGAAGGCGTCAGAGATGCCCGGACTGGTCGAACTGTGTCCGCAGAAGAAGTTCGTACGCGCTTGCCCAAGTGGATTACCACCTCGTTTACACGCAAAGAGCGATAAACGATCTCGCGGAGATTATCGGATATATTGCGGAAGATAATCCAGACGCGGCTTCTCGCTTTGGGCACTCCCTTCTTGATTATTTGGATTTGCTCCGAAGTTATCCACGAATGGGGAGCACTATTCGTGATCGCAGTCACGTGAGGCGGTTGGTACACAGCCCAATCATCGTGTACTACGAAGTCGATGACCACGCCCATGCTGTTGAAATTCTGCACTTCCGTCACGGGTCGCGCATACCGCCAAGCTTCTAGCTTAAGCTAGCTTTCTCTTTTGGTTCGAATTCTGTTCGTTGAGCTTCTCTATAATCTCCGAATGGAAAAGATCGTTAGCGACTCCGCCGATATTTTCTACGACGTGGCCGGCGCCGGGCCGCCCGTTATCCTGCTGCATCCTTTCCCGGTAAATCACGAATTTTGGCTACCGGTCACAAAATATCTAGCTTCGCGATACCGGCTGATCATGCCTGACCTGCGCGGCCATGGTGAATCCGGGCTGGGCGATACCTCCGCAACCATGCAGAAACATGCCTCTGACATAGCTCGCGTAATGACTGATGCCGGAGTTGACCGCGCGCCATTGATCGGTGTCTCAATCGGTGGTTACACAATTTTTGAATTCTGGCGGCGATTTCGAGATCGGGTAAGCGGGCTGGTTTTGTGCAATACCAAAGCGCCAGCCGACGCCGCCGAAGCTCGGGCGACGCGACTGAAGGCCGCCGACGATGTTCTGCAACATGGGACCGAGCCATTCTTTGAAGGCATGTTGCAAAAAGTTTTGGCTGAAACCACGCGCCATTCGCGCCCCGACCTGGTCGAAGGCGCTCTCCGCATGATGCGGAAAATGTCGGCGGAGGATGTTGCAGGAGTGCAGCGCGGCATGGCGGAGCGTCCCGATTCAGTGTCCACGCTGAAAACTATCAATGCGCCTGTATTGATCATCACTGGCGATGAGGACAACATGACTGGAGTCCCCGAAGCTGAGCTGATGAAGCAGAACATCGCCGGCAGCCAGATGAAAGTAATCACCAAAGCCGGACACTACTCGCCATGGGAGCAGCCGCAGGAGGTGGGAAAGTTGCTGCGGCAATTTCTGGATTCGATGGTGCGTGGCTGAATGTTCAGCCGACCGTCGCAAAAATTAATGCCTCAGAGCTGGAGCTCTGAGGCACCTGACAGACATGCTTACCCGTCGAAGCGAGTATGCGGAATTGAGAAGTCAAATGTGACTTAGGGAAAAGACCCAATGATCCAGCCCCTCCGTGATTCATTCACTCAATTCTTACTTACTGCGGAGTACTGGCTTTCGGCGCTGCTGGTTTCGGCGCGGGTTTGTGCAAAGGCTTGTGTACTGGCGCGTTCGTCCCACCGGCGTGAAGGATCGTAATTTTGACGATCTTCGGCGGATCGTTGGGCAAATCATTTCCATTGCGTGGCATACGTGCGATCTTCTTCACCAACTCCACGCTGGGATCATCGCACTGCCCGAAGATGGTATAGCCGCCGTTCAAGCTCGGATAGGGAACTTCGGTTACGAAAAACTGTGAGCCGTTAGTATCCGGTCCGGAATTAGCGTAGGCCAATCGTCCCGGGCGGTCGAACTGCAGGTCCGGCGATGTTTCGTTTTTGAATTTGTAGCCGGGGTCGCCCACGCCGGTGCCGATTGGATCGCCACCTTGAATCATGAAGCTCGGAATCACCCGGTGAAATATGGTGCCGTTATAAAGCGGAACGCCGTGCATTTTGCGGCCGGTGGCCGGGTTGGTCCAATCTTTGGTGCCGCGGGCCAGGCCGATGAAGTTGGCGACTCCGATCGGCGCCTTATCGGGAAAAAGTACGCAGGTCAGTTTGCCTGCCGTGGTGTCAATAATCGCTGTGGGCGGGAGCGTCGTGGCCGCAGCGGCTTTCTTGGCGACCGGTTTCTTCGCCGCCGGTGTTGCAGTTTGCGATACGAGCTGCAGGGAAGAAAAAGCAATCAGAAGAATAAGCAGTTTGCGCATGGTTGCTCCTGGCATGGGTTGGCGTCGAGACAGAAATAGCATTGTACGACAGGGAAAGGCTTAACCACAGAGGCGCAGAGTTTCACAGAGGAAGACACAGAGAACGTCCGTTTGATTTTAGGATTCTTACGACTTCAAGGCAGCGGTCGCTAGATGAATACAAGCCGCGAGCGACTGGTCAGTGTCGATCACGGTCTTCGAGAACGTGATCTCCTCGAAACGCGATTTGACCTTCAGATACAAATCAAAATCCCGGTTCCCTGCCACGTGATTGGGATCGTTGCTTAACCGCCGGCGCGCCGTGGATTCGTGGCACGTACACTCCAGAATCCGCCATGGCTGGCTGATAGCGTCGGCAAAGCCGGTGGCACGCTTCAATTGATAAGTCTGCGAGAATGTCCGGCCATCTAGAAACACGATTCGTGCCGGATCTTTGCGGAATAAATATCCGCCGAGCTTGAGCATGACTGCCATGCAGAAGTCATCTTGTTCGGTGGAATACTCAATGTCCGGCGGGGAGAAAAGTGCTGCTCGAACCTGATCTTTGTCGATGACTGTGCCGCCAAGCTCCGTCGCGAGCGCACGGCTGAGCGTGCTTTTACCCGTGCCTGGCAGGCCAGCCATCAGAATCAGCATGGAATGAGAATAGCCCAGGATGCACCGCTAAATGAAAAAGCCCTGCAGAGTTCATGTGAGCGTCGCAGGGCCTGATGCGTAAAAGTTATTACGGAACGTCGATTTCCGGCAGCCCAACCGCTGTAATCTCAGAAAGCGTTTTGTTCACGTCCTGTTGGGCAGCGAACATGCGGGTCGCGCGCCAGTCGTCGTAGGCGCCGGCAACCATGATGTGGAAGCACCACTGCCGCCGCTCCTCTTCCGGTTCAACCAATCCCATTTCTTTCAGCGGACGAAGATAGTTTTCCATCCACTTCACTTGAGCTTTAGTCATACCGCGGCGTTGCAAATCAACGGTGAGCCCGGCAAGGTGAGATGAAGCGGTTTCACCTCTTTCCGGGGCCGCATTGCGATTGTGCCGGCGAAGCTTTTTCTGCACCAGCACCGTGCGGACGGCCGAGTTGACTTGAATCTGTTGGTGAAATTCTTTGTAATAGGCCTCGCTCAGGTCGTTCACAAAATCGAGTGTCCAAGTGCGGCAATAGCGCCGGTTAGGATCGAGAGACGGTTGAATGCGAAGCGATTGACCGGGAACGATTGGAACCAAATCGCCGCTAGCCTTCAGTCTCTCCAGCTGCCTATCGTCATAAATGCGCGGAAGGTTTAGGCGGTCGATCTCTTCATTCTGCAAAAGCAAAGATTCGTGCGATGGCTTGAATAAGGGATTCCATGGAATGCGATGAATGCGGTGCATCCGGTGATAACGAGGCGGAACTATGGGCCGCACGGCAAATGCCTGGCAGCTCATGACCAGAGTGACGAAAAATGAAATGGCGTATTTCTGAATTCTCATCGGCGGACTTGGCAGAAGACGCTCAAGGTGTTCATTCCAGGGGTTCATTCTATGACAGTTCCTGAAAAATCCAAGCACAAAAGTTAAAACTCTAGCATTACCTTGGACTCACCACCTGTAACTCCTGCTGGTTACCTCCTGTTACTCAGAGTGTCGGACGCCTATTCAGATTGCAGCTAGGATGCCGTTCAGAGTAGCTTGCGTGGTCGCGAAACATCTTCTTTGGATTCAATGTGCTTCGAGGGGTACCTGGCGAAAGCCCCGTCTGCCGTGGGTTTCAAGGCATAGAAAGAACCGAAAAGTGGCAAACTTTTTCGGTCACTGTTACGAAAAGTGTCAATGGTAACAGGGGAGGCGGCCGTGGGTGCTTATCGAGGAAAAAGCCTTTAACCGCAGAGGACGCAGGAAAAGCCAGGGAACACTGAGAAAAGTGCGGTTAGAAACTTCTTCACTTTTCAGCGACGGAACAAATCACCGATGGCTTGCTTCATTACCGCGCCGCCAACTTCAGAGATTGAACGCGTCAACGGAATATCTTTCGGGCAAGCCTCGACGCAATTTTGCGCGTAACCACACTCCTGGATCCCGCCATCGCCCATGAGCGCTGACAACCGTTCGCGTTTCAAGGCTGCGCCTGTGGGATGAGTGTTGAACAGGCGGACTTGTGAAATCGTCGCCGCGCCGACAAAACCGGTCTCCTCGTTGAACTGCGGGCATACTTCCATACAACAGCAGCACGAGATGCAGCGCGAAAGCGGGTAGGCCTCTTCCTGCTCCTGCATGGTGACGCGCGGGCCGGAGCCGAGATCGTAGGTGCCATCCACCGGAACCCAGGCTTTGACGCGTTTCAGATTTTCGAACAGCACGTTGCGATCGACGGCGAGATCGCGCACCACAGGAAACTTCGACAGGGGTTCCAGGCGGATCGGCTTTTCCAGATTATCGACCAGCGCCGAGCATGCCATCCGCGCTTTGCCGTTGATCAGCATGGCGCAGGATCCACAAACTTCTTCCAGGCAATTCGAATCGTAGGTAATCGGCGTGGTCGTCTTGCCTTGGCGCGTGACCGGGTTGCGGGCAATTTCCATCATCGAGGAGATCACGTTCATGCCTGAATGCCAGGCCAGCTCGAACTCTTCCCAGCGCGGACTGGTGCTGGGCGAATCCTGGCGGCGGATTTTGAAGAGCACAGTCTTTTCAGCCATGGCTTCTGCAAATATTTTACGTGATCTC
>Ga0207695_10009856_pt1 | contig 11741 bp, 7 predicted proteins | sample KBSC54metaG_FD_184354 | JGI IMG/M metagenome (GOLD analysis project Ga0207695, IMG submission 184354) | Corn rhizosphere microbial communities from Kellogg Biological Station, Michigan, USA - KBS C5-4 metaG (SPAdes) (version 2) | ecosystem: Host-associated > Plants > Roots > Rhizosphere > Soil... | reverse complement strand
CGCAATTTTTGTGTGTGCAGGTGCGGTAACATGCGTGCGCCGACTAACGCCCCGGCGAGGACGCCAAGCATGACCGGGAACGCCAGGCCGGGCACGATGTACCCGCGGTGCAGATAAATGCCCGCGCTCGCCGCTGCCGTCACGCCGATCATGAAGTTGCTCGTCGTCGTGGACACCTTGAAGGGCAGGTGCATCGCGCGATCCATGGCCAACACTTTCACGACGCCCGAGCCGATGCCCAACAATCCCGAGAGCACGCCGGCGATGTACATGAGGCCGAACCCGAGCGGCACGCGCTGCACTTGATAATGCTGTGGGCCCTCCGGCGTCGGATACGTCGAGTCGAGTCGGAAGCGCAGTGCGATCGGATCCGACGGACCACCGGCGATGTGATCGACCCGCGGGCGCGTCGATGTCCATGCGGTGTGGAGGAGCACGACGCCGAAAATCACGGCGACGGCAGTCGGCGACACGAGGCCGGCGATGTAGGCTCCGGTCACGGCGCCAATGGTCGTCGCGATCTCGAGCAGCATGCCGACGCGAATGTTGCTGTATCCTTCCTTGACGTACGCCGCCGCCGCGCCTGACGACGTGGCAATCACCGACACGAGCGACGTGCCGACGGCGTAGCGAATGTCGACATGGAAGAGAATCGTGAGCAGCGGAACGATGATCGCGCCGCCGCCGAGTCCTGTGAGCGCGCCCAACAATCCGGCGGCGAGCGCCCCCAGAAAAAGGAGAATCGTGATGTCCGTAACGGGCATGTGTGCGTGGTGCGCGGAACAAGGGCAGGGTAGGCAAGCCATAGTCTAGCGCGTGCGACTGTCGCGCACTACCGGTTGCCGCGGCGATGGCGTACGCCCCACATTGGAGCGTCACCCGTCGGTGAAGGAGGACGCAGGTGAGCACGTTCTTGCGAGCGACCGAGATTCCGACGCAGGGCGCACGGACACCGCCCGCGTCATGGTACACGTCGCCTGTCACCTACGCGCTGGAGCTGGATCGCATTTTCCACAAGCGGTGGCTCTCGGCGTGTCGGGCATCCGACGTCATCAACCCGGGCGACTATGTGGTGCGCACGATTGGCACTGAGAGCGTGATCATCACGCGCGACAGTGAGGGCGCCGTGCGGGCATTCCACAACGTGTGCCGGCATCGCGGGACGCGCCTGTGCGCGGACACGAAGGGACACTTCGCGTCAGGCATCCAGTGCCCGTATCACGCGTGGACGTACGCGCTGGACGGCACGTTGACCGGCGCGCCGCACATGAGCGGCACCGAGGGGTTCGACCGTCGCGACTGGCCGTTGCACGCCGTTGCGGCGGCGGAGTGGGAAGGCTGGGTGTTCATCAATCTCGACCGCGACCCGGAACCGTTCGCCAGTGCATTCGCGCCACTGATCTCGCGGTTCGAGCGCTTTCGTCTGCCGACGCTCGAGCCGGCGCGCCGCATCGAGTACGACGTGCGCGCGAACTGGAAGCTCATCCACCAGAACTATTCCGAGTGCTATCACTGTTCGCCGGTACATCCCGCGCTCGTCCGCCTTACGCCGGCGAACAGCGGCGAGAACGATCTCTACGATGGACCGTTCCTCGGCGGCTTCATGGTGATCACGCAGCCGGGCGGCAGCATGAGCATGAGCGGACGCGCGTGTGGTGTGCCGGTGGGCGATCTGCCGAGCGACGACCTGCAGCGCGTGTATTACTACTCGATTTTCCCGAACATGCTGCTCAGCCTGCACCCGGACTACGCGATGGCGCACACGATGTGGCCGCGGGCGGCCGACCTGACGCACATCACGTGCGAGTGGTTGTTCAATCCGGCGTCGTTCGGCGATCCGTCGTTCGATGCCGACGATGCCGTCGCCTTCTGGGACATGACCAACGCGCAGGACTGGCGCGTCTGCGAGTTGAGTCAGTTAGGCGTATCGTCGTCGGCGTACACGCCGGGGCCGTATTCGGCGCGCGAGAGCCTCGCGGCCGCGTTCGACGCCGAGGTCCGCCGGAGCCTCGCCGGCTGAGTTCCGTTAGGCGTCGCGCAGCATCTCGCGCGCGGCGTTGTAGCCGCACGCGCCCATGACCCCGCCGCCGGGGTGCGTCGCGGCGCCGCAGAGATACAGATTCTCCACCGGCGTCCGGTAGTCGGCGTAGCCGGCGAGCGGGCGCAGGAAGAAAAGCTGCGGGAACGTCATCGCGCCCTGGAAGATGTTGCCGCCGGTGAGCGCGAAGCGGCGCTCGAGATCCAACGGCGTGAGCACTTGCCGCGCGATGACCGAGCGCTTGAAGTTGGGCGCGTACTCGTTGAGGATGTCGAAGCAGCGGTCGGCGAACTGCTCCTTGCGATCGTCCCAGGTGCCGTCGCGCAGCGCGTACGGCGCGTACTGAATGAACATCGTCATCAGGTGCTTGCCCGCCGGCGCCACGCTCGGGTCGACGGCGGACGGGATGGTACACTCGAGGATGGGCGACGCGGACGGGCGAGCGTACTTTGCGTCGTCGTACGCGCGCTCCATGTACTCGAGCGTCGGCGAGATGTGGATGGTGCCGCGGTGCTGCGGGCCTGCGGCCGCGCCGCTCGAGGGAAGCGCCGTGAAGTCCGGCAGCTCCGACAGCGCGACGTTGATCTTGAGCGACGCGCTCCGGTAATCGATCTGGCCCACGGCCCGCAGAAAGTCCTCGGGCAGATCGCGCGGATCCATCAGCCTGAGAAACGTGACGTTCGGATCGGCGTTCGATGCGATCTGGTGGGCGAGGAATTCCCTTCCGTCCTCGAGCACCACCGAGCGCGCGCGTCCGTCGCGCACCACGATGCGCGACACCGGCGAATCGAGCCGGATCTCCGCGCCTAACGCACGAGCCGAGCTCGCGAGCGCTTGCGTGATGCCGCCCATGCCGCCGCGCACGTAGCCCCACACGCCGCGCACGCCGTTGCACTCGCCCATCACGTGGTGGAACAGCACGTAGGCGGTGCCCGCCATCGATGGCGACGCAAATGCGCCGATGATCGCATCGGTGGCCAGCGTTGCCTTGAGCTGCTCGGACTCGAACCATCGGTCCAGCACTGTCCGGGCATCGGCGGTGAGAATCTCGATGGCGCGCGACGCATCGGCGCCGAGCGCGCGAAACTTCCATGCGAGCTTGCCCAGGGCGAGGAGATCGCGCGGGCGGTCGGACCACGGCGCCGGCGGCGGTTGCATGAGCGTGGGCTCGATGAGATCCGCCACGCGCTCGAGCATCGCTTCGTACGCGGGATAGGCCTCGGCATCGTGCTCGGAGAATTTCGCGATCTCGCGCTGCGTCATCGCACGGTCGGGTCCGAGGAGCAGCGAGCGTCCATCGGGAAACGGCGTGAACGACGATGGATCGCGGGGCAGCATCGCAAAGCCGTAGTCGGCGAGGCGCAGGTCGCGAATGATCTCGGGACGCAACAGGCTGTTCACGTAGGCGGCGGTCGAGACTTTGTAGCCGGGCCATACTTCTTCGGTCACGCACGCGCCGCCCACGATGTCGCGCCGCTCGAGCACGAGCACACGCCGTCCCGCGCGCGCCAGATACGCCGCTGTGACGAGACCGTTGTGTCCCGCGCCAATGATGATCACGTCGTACATCGCGCCCACTGCACTCGCTCCGCGAACCGGGAACGCAAAGGTCGATGGCGCGAGCCTCGCGCGTCAAGGCCGAGGCGTTTAGCTTAGCGCGCGCCGCGCCGGTGGGCGCGACACCCCGTCCTCACGCGCTCCCGCACTGCATCGATCGTGACACTCGCCGTCGAGTCTTCGAGGTCCAGTGCCGTCACGCGCCGCGCGGCGTGGTTCGGCCTGGCGGTGCTCACGTGCATCAATCTGCTCAATTATCTGGATCGGAACGTCGTCCCGCCGCTGGGCGAGAGTCTACGGACCTCGACGCTGCACGTCACCGATCCACAGTTCGGCGCACTGGCCAGCGCCTTCATCCTGGTTTACATGGCGACGGCGCCGGCGTTCGGCGTGTTAGGCGACCGGGGCCCGCGTCCGCGGCTGATTGCGTTAGGCGTCGGACTGTGGAGCGTCGCGACCATGCTCGGCGGCCTGGCATCCAGCTACGGATGGCTGCTCGGCGCTCGCGCCGCGGTGGGCATCGGCGAGGCGGCGTACGGGAGCATCGCGCCGGCGCTGCTCGCCGACTACTTCCCCGATCACCAGCGCTCGCGCGTGTTCGCCGTGATGTACATGGCCATTCCCGTCGGCTCGGCGCTCGGCTACGTGGTGGGCGGCGCGATGGACGCACACTTTGGTTGGCGCTCCGCGTTTTTCGTCGCCGGCGCACCAGGACTGCTGCTCGCGCTGATCGCGCTCGGCCTTCTCGATCCGCCGCGCGGCGCGCAGGACCATGCGGGTGCTTTTGGCGCTGCCACACGGTCTCGCGGATTCGCGGCGTATCTCGACGTCGCGCGCATCCGCGATTACCGGCACACGGTGTTCGGCTACGCCGCGTACACGTTCGCGACGGGCGGCATCGCGGCATGGATGCCGACGTTTCTGGTGCGCGAACGCCATCTGAGCAGCCAGAGCGCGTCGGTGACGCTCGGCGCGGTGCTCGTGGCGACGGGCTTCGCCGGAACGTTCGCGGGCGGCTGGCTGGCCGACGCGCTGCACCGCCGGATGCCTAACGCAAATCTGATGGTGTCGGGCGTCACGACGCTGCTCGCGGCGCCCCTGGCGTACGTGGCGCTGTCGTCGGCCGACCATGCGGTGTACTGGCCGGCGCTGGCCGCCGCCGAGGTGCTCATCTTCATGTCGACGGGGCCGATCAACTCCGCGATCGTCGACGCCGTGCCGGCGGCGATGCGCGCATCGGCGATGGCGGCGTCGATCTTCACGATTCACATTCTCGGCGACGTGCCCTCGCCGTACCTCATCGGCTCGCTTTCCAGCCGCGTCGGACTGGCGCATGCGGTTTTACTGGTGCCCGCCGCCGTGCTCGTGGCCGGCGTATGGTGGATCTACGCGGCTAGCGTCCGACCGCCGCGGGCGGAATGAATCGAAGCGACTTGCCGCGGCTGACGACGGCGCGCAACGCCTCGTACACGAACGGATCGAGCAGCGTCCGCACGTGCTGCTTGAGGTAGGCGATCGCGTGATCCGGCGACAGCGGCTTCTGATGCGCGCGTCCCACCGTCACGGCATCGAAGGCGTCCGCGGCGCAGAGGATCCGCCCGCCTAACGATATCGCCTCGCCCTTCAACCCGCGCGGATACCCCGCGCCGTCGTAGTGCTCGTGGTGGTCGTGGATGTAGTCGAGCACCACGCCCAGGTGCTTGAGCGGCGCCAGAATTTCCATGCTCACGCGGACGTGAGCGCGGACGTGCGTGTATTCGTCGGGCGTCAATTTCCCCGGCTTGGACAGCACTTCTTCGCGGATGCCGATCCGTCCGATGTCCATCAGCCGTCCCGCCAACCGCACCGCCTCGATGGTGTCCTCCGAGAGACCCATCTCGTCGGCGATCGACGCGGCGAGCTCGCCCACGCGGTGCGAGCGACCACGCAGATAGCGGTCTTTCGCTTCCATGGCGTTGATCAACGTTTCGGTCACCGTCACCGTGAGCGTGCGTAGCGCTTCCTGTTCGCGCTCGAGCTCAGCCGTGCGGCTCGCGACCTCGTCGCGCACCAGCTGGTCCACCTGGCGCTGATGCAGCATCAACTCGCGCTTGCGGCGCACCTTCTCGATTGCGTGCTCCAGGTCCGGCAAATCGACCGGCTTGGTGAGGTAATCCATCGCGCCGCTTCCGAGCGCGTCGGTTGCCGTGGCCGCGTCGCTGACCGCGGTGAGCATCACGATCGCCAAGTCGGGACACGCCTGCAGCGCGTGCGGCACCAGCTCCAACCCCGACATGCCGGGCATGCGAATGTCGCTCAGCATGATGGTGAACGGCTGTCTGCCTAACTGATCGAGCGCGGCGGCTGCCGACGTCGCCGTCTCGACCTGGAATCCGCGGATCGTGAGGAACCGGCGGAGCGCGTTGCAGATCGCTTCTTCATCATCGACGATCAGCACGCGCGTGGCGCGGCGCTCGTCCTCTCGCAATGGCACTCCGGAATCCACACGCCGAACCGGGCCGGAGATCCGAAGTGCCGGAGCCAGTGCTGCGCTCATCGTCAGGGCAGGACGAAGGACGGGCTGGTCACGCTGCCCTTCTTACCGGTGGACACAGGCGAGAGCGAACCGCCCATCGTGCCCATCGAGACGACGCTGCCTTTGCCGCCGTACGCGCCATTCACTGCCAGGCACATCGACGCGTTGCACGACGGCTGTCCGAGCGCGGCGTCTGCCGAGGCGAAGTCCATGGTCGAACCCGTTGCCAGCGTCACCTCGCGGAGGTACGGTGTACCGGTCGCGGACACGAACACGATCTGTGAACCGTCGGCCGACCACGCGGGATCCACCGCGCCGCCCGCCTCATGTGTGAGCTGCACTGCCTGTCCGCCCGCAGCCGGCACGACGTACACTTGCGGCAGGTTCGAGCGCGTCGAGACGAAGGCGATCTGCGAACCATCGGGACTCCACACCGGAGCACGCTCCGGGACCCACGACTCCGAGCCCGTGGTGAGCGCCGTCTGGTTCGCGCCCGTGATATCCATGGTGAAGATGCGGATCACGCCGCCGCGGGCGCTGGTGAAGACGATGCGCGTGCCCGAGGGATCGATCGCCGCTTCATCATCGAGGCCCGCGCTGTTCGTCAGGCGCGTTTGGGCAGAACCATCCAGGCCCGAGATGTAGATTTCGGCATCGTTGTCGCGATAGGACGTGAACACGAGCTTGCCCGCCGCGCTCTTCGGATTGTTGTCCGTGGAATTGTCGAACGTGAGGCGCGTGTTCGTGCCGTCGTGGCTCCAATAGATCTGCGGGGTGCCGGACGCATCGGAGGCGTAGACGAAATCGGCGACGGCCGGGGCTTTGGGCGCGCGCTGCTGATCGGGCGCCACAGGGCTCGAGGAACTCGAGCACGCGCCGGCCAACAGCGCCATGCAGCCGACGGCGAATGCGCGGGGCGCAGGACCAACGAGTGGAGAGTTCGGGCGGGACATGGACGTGGACTCCTCGTAAAGTTCAATGGGACTTCGTATGCATTGGTGTCTGTGCTGACATCGAGGAGTATCGTGAGCCGTAGGAGTGCCTTGAGATCGCGAGCAATTAAAGGCGGCTCATGTCTCGCGCCGTCCGTGGCGGCGGCCGGTGATGGAGTTATCGCTCTCTGGCTCGGGCGGACGGGACCGATCCGGGGTATATTTTTGCCGGCATGACACCTTTTCCGAGCAGCCTTCGCCGGCCTCCCGCGCGCGACAAGCCCGTCTTCCTCGACGAGACAGGGCGGCGGTGGCGGCTGCTGCGTTTGTTAGCACTCGGCGCCGGTGTCGTGAGCTCGTTAGTCGCGGCGGTGGTGGTCTTCAGCCTGCTCGTGCCGCCGGCGGGTCCGGCGCTGGCGATGTCGGCGACGCCGCCCTCGCACTCGCATCTGGTCATGACCAAGACGCAGCGCCGTCGGTTGGACAAGCGCCTGCAATTGTGGTTCGAGCTGCGCCGCCACCGCGCGCCTCCGGCCGTGCACGCCAACCGGCTGCCGATCCAGGCGCGGACCGTCGTCGGTAAGGCGCCCCAGCCCGGTCAGCCGATCGTTGCCGGATTCTACGTCAATTGGGACGACAATTCGCTCGCGTCGCTCGCCGCGCACGTCGTGGATATGGATTGGGTGATCTGCGAGTGGGGCTTCCTCATGCCCGGCGGCGACTCGCTGCGGATGAACATCGATCGCCGTGTGCCGTACACCATCGCGCAAAAAATCCCGGACGAGCGGCAGCGTCCGTGGGTGTTCGCGATGATCTCGAACTTCGACTCGACGCGGGGCAAGTGGGACACGCCGTCGCTGCGGCACCTGCTCACGGACAAGGCGTCGCGCGACCGGGCGATCACGCAGCTCACCGACACGGTGATGCGCTACGGGTTAGGCGGGGTGACGCTCGACTTCGAGGAGGTGCCGCCGAGCCTGACGGACGCGATCGTGCAGTTCGAGAAGAAGCTCAAGGCGAACCTCGCGCCGAAGGGGCGGCTGGTGACGCAGGCCGTGTCGTTCAACGACACCGACGCGCAGCTGGCGAAGTACGGAGCCGTGGCCGACAAGCTGTTCTTCATGCTCTACGACGAGCACTACGGCGGCGGCGACCCGGGGCCGGTGGCGAGCCAGGAGTGGTTCGTGCGCACGGCGCGCCACATGATGCGGTTCATTCCGCCCAACAAGGCGATTCTTGCGTTGGGCGCGTACGGCTACGACTGGAACGACTCCGAGGATTCGGCCTCGGCCATGACGTTCCAGGATGTCATGAGCGCGGTTCGCGACGCGGCGGTGGACGGGCAGCCGGCGGCCATTCACTTCGACACGGCGGCGCTCAATCCGTATGCGACGTGGCGCGACCCGGATTCGACGGACCACGTGGATTGGTACCTCGACGGCGTCACCGCGTACAACGAGATCATCGCCGGGGATGCGTTAGGCGCGGCCGGCGTGGCCGTCTGGCGGCTCGGCTCCGAAGATCCGGCGATCTGGTCGGTGATCGGCAGGCGCGGCATCGATGCGCCCGCGGAGAGCCTGAGCGTGATCCCGTCGGGCTACGATCCCGAGTTCCAGCCCAAGGCCGGTACGGGCGAGCTGCTGGAGCTGCGCGCGCGCCCAACGGACGGCGCCCGCGAGATCAAGGTCGATCCCGTGACGCGGCTCGTCGTGGACGAGGACGTCACCCGATACGCGACGCCGTGGATCGTCCGGCGGTTCGGCAGCGGATCGCCGCACAAGATCGCGCTGACGTTCGACGACGGGCCCGACGGCCGGTACACGAGCCCGATTCTCGACACGCTCAAGTCGCGGCACGCGCCGGCCACGTTTTTCGTCATCGGACAGAACGCGGAGGCGCACATCCCGCTGCTGCGCCGCGAATACGCCGAGGGCCACGAGATCGGCAACCACACGTTCACCCATCCGAATCTCGCCTTCGCCAGCGACCGGGTGACCAAGCTGCAGCTGGACGCCACCGAGCGGCTGCTCGAGGCAGCGTTAGGCAGGCGCACGGCGTTCTTCCGGCCGCCGTATTTCGGAGACGCCGAGCCGACGACGCCGGACGAGCTCGAGCCGATTGCCGTGGCCACCGACCGCGGCTACATCAGCGTCGGCCTGCGCATCGACGCCGAGGACTGGCAGTCGCCCGGCGTCACAACGATCATCGACACGGTGCTGCACCAGCTGCCCAAGGGCGGGAACGTCGTGCTGCTCCACGACGGCGGCGGCAACCGCACGCAGACGGTCGCCGCGTTAGGCACGCTCATCGATTCGATCCGCGCCCGCGGCGACACGCTGGTGCCGCTCTCGGAGCTGGTCGGCATTCCGCGCGACGTCGCCATGCCGCCGCTGCCCCCCGAGGGCCGGTTCGGCCGCTTCGGCGAGCTGCTCGCCTTCGGCGGCGTCGGCGTCGCCGAGTGGGTGCTGTACTGGCTGTTCACCATCGCCGTCGTCCTCGGCTTCGCCCGACTGCTGTTCATCACGACGCTCGCGATCATCCAGCGCATCAAACGCCACCAGAATCCCGACGCGCCGGTGACGTACGCGCCGACGGTGAGCGTGATCGTGCCGGCGTACAACGAAGAGAAAGTGATCGTCAACACGATTCGCAGCCTCGTGACGCAGGAATATCCCGGCGAGCTCGAGGTCGTGATGGTGGACGACGGCTCGCCCGACCGCACGACGGAGGTAGCGCAGGCGGCGTTCGGCCACCATCCGCGCGTGACGCTGCTCCACAAGCCTAACGGAGGAAAGGCCAGCGCGCTCAACTTCGGCCTCCAGCGCGCGCGCGGCGAGATCGTCATCTGCCTCGACGCGGACACCATCTTCGCGCCCAACACCGTCGCCGAGCTCGTGGAGCCGTTGCACGATCCGAGCGTCGGCGCCGTGGCCGGCAACGCAAAGGTCGGAAACCGCGTGAATCTCGTGACGCGATGGCAGGCCGTCGAATACGTCACCAGCCAGAACCTCGATCGCCGCGCGTTCTCGCTGCTCAACTGCATCACCGTCGTGCCGGGCGCCGTCGGCGCGTGGCGCAAATCCTTGATCGACGAGGTCGGTGGATTCAGCGAAGACACGCTGGCCGAAGACCAGGACCTCACGCTCTCGATTCGCCGGCACGGACACTCGATTGCCTACGCCGACGAAGCCATCGGCTATACCGAAGCGCCCGATTCGCTCCGCGCGCTGGCCAAGCAGCGCTTCCGCTGGTCGTTCGGCACGCTGCAGTGCCTGTGGAAGCACAAGCGCGTGTTCCTCGACCCGCGGTACGGTTCGTTAGGCTTGGTCGCGATGCCGAACGTCCTCATCTTCCAGTTGTTCTTCCCGTTCGTATCGCCGATCGCCGACCTGATGTTCGTGTGGAGCTTGATCTCCGTGTGGCTGGTGCGCGCGCAACACGGCGCGACGTACGCGCTCACGAGCCTCGAGCAGGTGCTCACGTACTACGCCGTGTTCCTGCTCGTCGACTGGATCGCGACTGTGGTCGGCTTCTTCCTCGAACCGGGCGAAGACCGCTCGCTCACCTGGCTCGTGTTTCTGCAACGCTTTGCCTACCGGCAGGTGATGTACTGGGTGGTGGTGCGCTCGTTCGTCGCCGCGCTCAGGGGACGCGTGGTGGGCTGGGGCAAGCTGGAGCGGAAGGCAACCGTGGCGCGCGAAGAAGATGCGCGGTTGCGGGAAGCGCGCGCCGTCGCTCGTTAGGCAACTAACGGCGCGGGCGCCGGTTCCCCTACTCCAGCATTCTCCCGAATCCCGGGTCGTCGATCTCCTCCGGCACGTGGCTCTCGTTGCGCCGCGTGACGATCCAGACGACGATCGCGACGATAATAATGAGTGCGACCGCGAAGCGGTCTTCGTGACGGCGGACGTGGCCGATCATCACGACCGCGGTCGAGCCGAAAATCCATCCGACGGCAGTGAATATTCCGCTCCACAGCCAGGCGCTCACACCGCTTCCGATCACGAAGCCGGCGAACGACACACGCGCAGCGCCACAGGTGATCGGGAGCAGCAGCCGCGCTCCGTAGGCAAAGCGGACGACCAGCGACGCGCGCCATGGATGCCGCTGCACGGCGCCCAACAGGCGCGTCATCGGTTTCTGCAGACGGGGCCAGCGTGCGGCAACCGCCAGGGCGCGCCACCGGCCGAGCATGTAGAGCGCGACGTCCGCGGCCCAACTTCCCACCGCGCACGCCATGGCGGCGCGCACGACGTGCAGGTGTCCCTGGTGCGCGGCAAATCCCGCAACCACCGGCGCCGCTTCCTCGGTGAAGATGCTCGTCGCCCCGAGCGTGACGTACGCCCACACCTGCGACAGTCGGCTGAGGAAGGAATGCTGGGCGGCGAGAGCGAGAACCATCTGACCTCGGGTGTGCGTGAACGCGTTCGCGGAACTTCGACCCTGCGGTCGCGTTTGGCAACCGGGCTATTGCTCGCGCAGGGCCGCCATGGGTGTTTCCGCAAACACATCGCGGCTGCTCGAGAGGCCGACGACGGCGGTCAGCGCGACGATGATCAGCGCGAGCACGAGCAGCGGCGCTCCGGCGGGCGCAAATGGCGAGTCGAACAGAAAGTGCATCAGCGCCCAGGCGCCGCCTAACGAAAGCACGAGGCCCGTCGCGGCCGAGAGCAGGCCCAACACCGTGTACTCGCTGAGC
>Ga0207695_10009852_pt1 | contig 11743 bp, 7 predicted proteins | sample KBSC54metaG_FD_184354 | JGI IMG/M metagenome (GOLD analysis project Ga0207695, IMG submission 184354) | Corn rhizosphere microbial communities from Kellogg Biological Station, Michigan, USA - KBS C5-4 metaG (SPAdes) (version 2) | ecosystem: Host-associated > Plants > Roots > Rhizosphere > Soil... | reverse complement strand
GGCTGGCCGCGATCCCGGGCACACCGGGCTACGGCACCGGAGCACCGGCTCGGGCGTACCTCGTCGGATTGGGCGAGATGTATGTGGCCGACGACCGGTTCGCCCAGCACTACGGCGGGTCCGAGAACGCGACGTTCGTGCGCGACGCGCTGCGGATCTACGCGGAGCGCGAGCTCTCGTAGTCGGCCCGCGTCGGCACCTGGCGGTATCCGTCGCGGGCGATCGTGACCACGGTCGCCGGCACGGCCCACGCGGTGAGCGCGAGCAGGGCGAGGAGGACGATCACGATGCCGTCTCCTCGTCCTGTTCGGTCGCCGCAGCGACCTCCGGGATGCGGAGGAGTGGAAGCGTGACCCCCACCATCGGGCCGATCAGGAGGGCGAACGCGATGGTGCCGATGCCGAACTGGCCGCCGAGCGCCCAGCCGACGGCGAGCACGATGACCTCGATGCTGGTGCGCACCACCCAGATCGGCCATCCGGTCCGCCGGTGCAGTCCCGTCATGAGTCCGTCGCGCGGGCCGGGACCGAGCCGAGCTCCGATGTAGAGGCCGGTCGCGACGGCGACCAGCGCCAGGCCGCCGGCGAACACCAGGGCCTGCAGCAGGGGAGCCGTCTGCTGCGGGATGACGCTCAAGCCGAGTTGCGCGCAGGTGCCGATCAGCAGCACATTGGCCACGGTGCCGACGCCGACCCGCACCCGGATCGGGATCCAGAGCAGAAGCACGACCGCCCCGACGATGTTGGTCACCAGACCGAACGGCAGCCCGGTGCGCAACGAGATGCCCTGGGTGAGCACGTCCCAGGGCGCGACGCCGATGCCGGCGCGCACCATGAGCGCCAGGCCGATCCCGTAGAGGAACAGGCCGACCACCAGCTGGATGATCCGGCGCGTCCAGGTGGCGCGGGGTCCAGTCAGCGGCTTCGGGGTGGCGAGCGCGGTCATGGAGCAACTCAATCGCGAGATTGGCCTTCTGTGAAGATGCCAATCGGGGTACTGTGGACGGATGGGATCGTTGTCTGCGCGCACATTGGCATCCACTCTCGGCAGCTGGCGAGGGCTCGGGGGCGCCCCGGCCTATGCGGCGCTCGCCGACCGCATCCGGCTGCTGGTGCTCGATGGACGCCTGGCGCTCGGCACTCGGATGCCGGCCGAGCGGGAGCTGGCCGCGCACCTCGACCTGAGTCGCACCACCATCTCGGCCGCGTACGCCGAGTTGCGCGACTCGGGATATCTCGAGAGCTTGCGCGGTTCGGGCAGTGTCGTGCGCCTGCCATCCCGCGGCGCGGTGCCGCATGACCTGATCGCGCCGCCCGAGTTCCTCGACTTCAGTCGCGCCACGCTGCCGGCGGTGCCCCACGTCACCGCGGCGGCAGAGCGCGCGGCGGCCCTGCTTCCGTCGTACCTGGGCGAGTCGGGCTTCGATCCGCTCGGCCTGCGCGCCCTGCGGCAGGCGCTGGCCGACCGCTACAGCGCACGCGGCCTTCCCACGGATGCCGACCAGCTGATGATCACGGTCGGCGCGCAGCACGCGATCGGCCTGGTCGCGCGCACCCTGCTCTCGCGCGGGGACCGCGCCCTCGTCGAGTCGCCGACCTATCCGCACGCCTCAGAATCGCTGCGCGCGCACGGCGCACGGCTCGTACCGGTCGCCGTCACCACCGACGAGGGCTGGGACCAGGCCGGCCTCGAGCAGGCCCTGCAGCGCACCAGCCCGACCCTGGGCTACCTGATGCCCGACTTCCACAACCCGACCGGGCGCTCGATGCCGGTCGAGCAGCGCGAGCTCGTGGCCGAGCTCGCCGCGCTGCAGGGCACCACGCTCATCGTCGACGAAACGATGGGCGAGCTGGGGTTCCGCGACTTGCGGGTGGATGCCCCGCTCACCCTTCCCTTTGCCGCGTCGGCGTCCGACACGGCGGCCGGCCGAGTCGTCACGATCGGTTCCGTCGGCAAGACCGTGTGGGGCGGATTGCGATTGGGCTGGATCCGAACCGACCGCGAGCTGATCCATCGGATCGCCCGGGTGCGCTACTCCAGCGACCTCGGCACGCCGATCATCGACCAGCTGGTGGTGCTCGAACTTCTCGGGGAGTACGACCGGATCCTCGCCGACCGCCGCGCCTACCTGCGGGCCGGCCGCGACCACCTGACCGCGCGGCTGCGCGAGACGCTGCCCGCCTGGGAGCTCCCGCAGCCCGACGGCGGCCTCACGCTCTGGATCAACATCGGCGCCCCGCTCAGCTCGCAACTGGCGCTCGCGGCGCGCAACGAAGGACTGGTGATCGCGGCCGGTCCGCGGTTCGGGATGAACGGCGTGTTCGAGCGGTTCCTGCGGGTGCCGTTCAGCCATCCGCCCGAGCTCATCGACCGCGCGGTCGACGCACTGGCCGCGGCCTGGGGCGGGGTGACCCGGCATCCGATCGCCGTGGGCCAGGAGGACCTCGCCGAGGTGGTGTAGACCGCCCTCGGTGGCATTCATCCCGGAGGAGTACTGCAGCCGGGAGCAGGCTTGGGATACTTGCCCGAGTGCACGGCGGCGTGCGCGCGCCAACCACGCCCGCGGTCACACGCGGATCAGGACGACCCAGGAGAACCGCTCGTGCATCTGCTGTCCGTTTTCAGCTTGCGCAACCGCGCACTCATCGCCCTGATCACGATCGTGGTCGCCGTGTTCGGCGGCATCTCGCTGACGCTCTTCAAGCAGGAGCTCATCCCCTCGCTCTCGCTGCCCTCGGTCTACATCGTGACCAGCTACCCGGGCGCATCGCCCGACGTGGTCAGCAAGGATGTCTCGACGCCGATCGAGAGCGCCGTGCAGGGCATCGAGAACCTCGACTCGACGACGGCGACCTCGAACACCGCCGCATCGATCGTCACCGCGTCGTTCACCTACGGCACGAACATCGCGACCGCCGAGCAGAAGGTTCAACTGGCGCTCGACCGGCTCTCGAACACCCTGCCGAGCGGCGTCACGCCCCAGGTGATCACCTTCAGCCTGGCTGACTTCCCGGTGATCCAGTTGGCGGTCACCAGCGACCTCGATCCGCACACCCTGGCATCGCGGCTGTCGACGCTCACCGTGACCAACCTCAAGCAGCTCGATGGGGTGAGCGACGTGACCCTGCTCGGGGCCGCGACCCAGCGGGTGACCATCACGCCGGATGACGCGACGCTCGCCGCGGACGGGCTCAGCATCCAATCGATCAAGTCGGCCCTCGCGGCGAACGGCACGCTGCTCGCCAGCGGATCGATCACCGAGAACGGCAAGACGCTCACCGTGCAGTCGGGGCAGAAGCTGACGTCGACCGACGGCATCGCGGCGCTACCCGTCTTGGGGGGACGCCTGGCCACCGCGCCAACGATCGGCGACCTGGCGACGGTGGCCGTGGTCGACGACCCGGTGTCCGGCTACTCCAGTGTCAATGGCAAGCCGGCCGTCTCGCTCAACATCACCAAGACCGCTGCCGGCAACACGGTCGCGGTGTCGAAGACCGTGCGGAACGACATCCCCGCCTTGGAGAAGCAGCTCGGCGGCAACACGAAGTTCACCGTCGTCTCAGACCAGGCGCCGTCGATCACGACTTCGATCAACAGCCTCGCCGAAGAGGGCGCGCTCGGACTGCTGTTCGCCGTCGTCGTGATCTTCCTGTTCCTGTTCTCGGTGCGCACCACCCTGGTCACGGCGGTGTCGATCCCGGTGTCGGTGCTGCTGACATTCCTGGGGATGACGGCGGCCAATTACACGCTCAACGTCATCACTCTGGCGGCGCTCACGATCGCCATCGGCCGCGTGGTCGACGACTCCATCGTCGTCACCGAGAACATCAAGCGGCACATCGGCCTCGGCGAAGACAAGCTGACCGCCATCAAGACCGCCGTGCGCGAAGTCGCGGTCGCGGTCACCGCCTCGACCATCACCACGGTCGCGGTGTTCCTGCCGGTCGCCTTCGTCGGCGACATCACGGGCGAGCTGTTCCGGCCGTTCGCTCTCACCGTCACCATCGCGCTGCTGTCGTCGTTGTTCGTGTCGCTCACCATCGTCCCGGTGCTCGCCTACTGGTTCCTCGGCAACCGCAAGACGGTGCACAAGCATGCCGAGGGCGAGCCGACGCCGGATGCCGCCGCGCACGATGAGCTCGAGACCCCGACCCGGCTGCAGCGGGTGTACCTGCCGGTGATCCGCTGGACGCTCAAGTTCCCCGCGATCGTGCTCGTCGCCGCGCTCCTGATCCTGGCCGGCAGCGGGCTGGCGGCATCGGGGCTCAAGACCAACTTCATCGGCAACAGCGGCCAGAACACGCTCACGGTGACCCAGACGCTGCCGCTGGGCAGCAGCCTCGACGCCCAGCACACGGCAGCGGAGTCCGTCGAGAAGACCCTGCTCGACACCACGGGCGTCAAGACCGTCCTGGTGACCATCGGATCGGGCGGCAGCTCGCTGCGGGCCGCATTCTCGGGCGGCGGGTCGACGACGTTCTCGCTGACCACGGACCCCGCCGCCGACCAGGCCGCGCTGCAGAACACCATCACCAAGAAGCTGAAGGCGATCACCGGCGAAGGCGACATCAAGGTGCAGGCCGCCCAGGGCGGCTTCGCCTCGTCGAACATCGAGGTCGACATCACGGCCGGAAGCGATGCCGATCTGCGCAAGGCCAGTGACGCCATCCTGGCCAAGGTCGACAAGCTCTCGGTGGTCTCGCAGGCGACCAGCAATCTCTCGGCGTCACTGCCGTATCTCGCCGTGCAGATCGACCGCGCCGCGGCCGCCGCGCACGGGCTGACCGAGCAGCAGGTCGGCGGGATCGTGACGCAGGCGATGAATCCGAGCGCAACGGGCACGATCGTGATCGACGAGAAGACGCTGTCGATCTACGTGAACAATCCCGACAAGCCGACGACGCAGGCCGAGCTCGAGGCGTTCTCGATCCCGACCCCGCGCGGTGTCGTGCCGCTGACCGATCTCGCGACGGTGAAGACCGTCAAGGGGCCGTCGAGCATCACCACCATCAAGGGGCTGCGCAGCGCGACCCTCACCATCGTGCCCGGCACCGATAACACCGGGGGCGCCTCAGCGGCGGTGCAGAAGGCGGTCGATTCGGCCACGCTGCCGGGCAGCGCGAACGTCAGCCTGGGCGGCGTCACCTCGCAGCAGAGCAGTTCGTTCCAGCAGCTCGGCCTCGCCCTGCTCGCGGCCATCCTGATCGTCTATGTGGTCATGGTCGCCACCTTCAAGAGCCTGCGCCAGCCGCTGCTGCTGCTGGTGTCGATCCCCTTCGCGGCGACCGGAGCGATCCTGCTCCAGCTGATCTCGGGTGTCCCGTTGGGCGTCGCGTCCATCATCGGCGTCCTGATGCTGGTGGGCATCGTGGTCACCAACGCCATCGTGCTCGTGGACCTCATCAACCAGTACCGGGCTCGAGGCCTGACCGTTGGCGACGCGATCGTGCACGGTGCCTCACGGCGACTGCGGCCGATCCTCATGACCGCGCTCGCGACGATCGGCGCCCTGCTGCCGCTCGGGCTCGGCATCACCGGGCACGGCGGGTTCATCTCCCAGCCGCTCGCGATCATCGTGATCGGCGGCCTGGTGTCCTCGACGCTGCTGACGCTGCTCGTACTGCCCGTGCTCTACTACCTGGTCGAGGGCGCTGCGGAGCGGCGGGCACGGTATCCGAAGCTGCCGGCTTCGATCGCGACCCGCGTGCTGGCGATCGGCGGCGCGGCGCTGGTCGTGGCCGGGATCGCCCTGACGGCGGTCGTGCTCGCCGGCAAGACCCTCGATGCGGCCGCACTGCGCCACCTGGTGCGGGATCACCCCGAACTGATCGCGGGCCAGTTCGGTGTCATCGTGGGCGTGCTCGCGCTGGTCGCGGCGCTGGTGGCGTGGCTGGTGCGGAGTCGTCGCAACCGCGCTGCGCATCCCGCAGCCGGTGTCGAGCCTCAGCCGGCGCCGGGCGATGAGGAGTTGGCTCCGACCGTCGACGCGTAGAAGTCGAGGATCCTCTTCCGAACGTCGGGGTTGAGCATCGCCATCGAGTGGAGCCCGCCGGGCACGCTCACGAACGTGGTCGGAACCCCGGCAGCGCGCAACGCCGCCGCGAAGCGCTGGGACTGCTCGATCGGGATCAGTTCATCGGTGGAGTTCGCGATGAAGAACGGCGAGTCGTCGCGGCTCACCGCGAAGATCGGGGACGCGGCGCGCGCGGCCGGGCACTCGGCCTCCGTCTTGCAGCCGAGGAACGCGAGCTGCACCGGAATGAAGCCGGGCTTCGCATCCGCGCCGGTCAGATCCACCGGGCCGCTCAGATCCACGACAGCGGCGACGCGCGTCCCTTCGGTCAGGGGACCGGTTCCCGTGGTGCCCAGCAGGGCGGCGAGGTTGCCGCCTGCTGAGCCGCCGAAGGCGGCGACGCGGGCCGGGTCCAGGTCGAATCGGCCGAGCTGGGCCGGATCGCGCAGCCAGCTGACAGCGCCCCGCACGTCGTCGAGGGCCGCCGGGAAGGTGTACGCGGGATCCAGGCGGTAGTCGACCGAGAAGGTCGGGTATCCGGCCCGGGCCAGCCACACGCAGACGTCGCGGTTCTGCGGATCCGCCTTGTCGCCGCGCGTCCACCCGCCTCCGTGGATCAGGAGGATGGACGCGCGCGGAGCGGGCTCGGGTGCGTCCGAGGTGCTGGACCTGCCGGTGGGGGGCAGGCAGGCATCCAGAAGCAGTTTCTGCCCTCCGGCATGCGCGTACATGAGGTCGGGGATGATGCGCACTCCGCGCACGGTGACGGGCAGCCGCGCGGTCGTCGCGGTCGGGGTGGGGCCTGCAGTTCGGCCCGCGTTCGCGTTCGCGTTCGAGGAGCAACCGCCGAGGGCCAGCGCGACGGCGACCAGGACGCACAGCACGCCGAACGGCGCGACCGATCGTGGAGCTGACACGCGCATCTGCGCGAGTGTAGTGCGGGACTCCGGGGAATCGACTAGCGTAGTCAGGTCGGCTCACGACACTTCACGGGCTCCGTTGCCACGGCACCGCCCTGTTTGCACCATTGTCAGTCGTGCGGGCCGGATCATCAGCGCATCCGTTGATGAGGAATCCAATCAGGAAAACGGCCCCGGTCAGTATCGCCCGGGTTCTCGCGGCGCGAGCATCTTGTTTCGGCAAGGTCCTGCGCTGCGCACTCTGTTCAGAACATCGGAAGACACCACCATGCCCATCAACAAGAAGAGCGCGCCTGTGCGCTCGACCCGCCCAGCTCGCGCGACAGCCGATGCCCCTCGCAAGACGGGCAGCATCAGCCCCAAGCACCGCGGCTACCGCGCCGGCGAGGCCGACGCCGGCGAGCGCGAGCCCAAGAAGCGCTGGAGCTCGGACGAGCGCGCCGCCCGCGGCCGCAGTGAGCAGCGTCCGCGCGGCGCGGCTGCAGCCGGCGCCTCCAACTCGGTGCGGGTCGGTCGCGAGCGCGTCGAGCGCGCGGCGGACGGTCGCCCCAACTGGGAGCCCAAGCGTGCGTATGACGGCCGCCCGACGCGGTCCGCCGCGCCGCGCTCCTCGTCACCCCGTGACGCTCAGCGCGACGAGAGCGGCGGCCGCACGCCGCGTTCGTTCGATGACCGCCCCACGCGCAGCTACGGGGACCGGGATGCCCGTCCCGCCCGCCGCGACGATGACCGCCCGGCGCGCAGCTACGGAGACCGGGATGCCCGTCCCGCCCGCCGCGACGATGACCGCCCGGCCCGCAGCTTCGACCGTTCGGCGGATCGCACCGACCGCCCGGCGCGCAGCTTCGACCGCGACCGGCCGCAGCGCACCGAGCGCCCGGTCCGCGCCGGCGAGGACCGCGCCCGTCGGCCGTTCCGCGACGACCGCCCGGCTCGCAGCCGGGATGACCGCGCGCCGCGCCGCGACGCCGCCCCTCGGCACGACGACCGCCGCGACGCCGCACCCCGCGCGCCGCACGAGGATGTCGTGCTCGAGCGCCTGACCGCGCAGGCCGTGACGGCCGGCGAGGTCGACGGAATCGGGTTCGCCGACCTGGGCCTCGGCCAGAACATCGTCCGAGTGCTGAGCGAGCTCGGCGCCGAGACGCCGTTCCCGATCCAGGCCGCGACCATCCCTGATGTGCTCGCGGGTCGCGACGTGCTCGGCCGCGGCCGCACGGGGTCCGGCAAGACCATCGCCTTCGGCGCCCCGCTCGTCGAACGACTGCTCGCCATGAGCGCTGGAGCCGCCAAGGGCACGCGCCGCGAGTTCGGCCGCGCCCCGCGCGCGCTCATCCTGGCGCCGACTCGCGAGCTGGCTCTGCAGATCGACCGCACCGTGCAGCCGATCGCGCAGAGCGTCGGACTGTTCACCACGCAGGTCTACGGGGGCGTCCCGTACGCCCGTCAGCTCGGCGCGCTGCAGCGCGGCGTCGACATCGTGATCGGCACCCCGGGCCGCGTGGGCGACCTCGCCGCCCAGGGCAAGCTCGACCTCTCGAAGACGGTCATCACCGTGCTCGACGAGGCCGACCACATGTGCGAGCTCGGCTTCGCCGAGCCGGTGCAAGAGATCCTCGACCGCACCGCCGAGGGCGGCCAGAAGCTGCTGTTCTCGGCCACGCTCGACAAGGGCGTCGCCGACATCGTCGAGAAGTACCTCGTCGACCCGGCGGTCTTCGAGGTCGAGGGCGAGGACCAGGCCAGCTCGACGATCGACCACCAGGTGCTGCTGCTCGACCAGCGCGACAAGCAGCAGGTGCTGATCGAGCTCGCGTCGGGTCCGGGCAAGAAGCTCGTCTTCGCGCGCACCCGCGCGTTCGCGGAGCAGCTGGCCGACCTGCTCGACGACGCGGGGATCCGCGCCGAGAGCATCCACGGCGATCTCAACCAGAGCCGCCGCACCCGGGCCCTCGAGAAGTTCACCAGCGGCCGCGTCGACGTGATGGTGGCGACGGATGTTGCGGCACGCGGCATCCACGTCGATGACATCGCCCTGGTGATCCAGGCCGATGCGCCCGACGAGTACAAGGCCTACTTGCACCGCTCGGGCCGGACCGGCCGTGCCGGCAAGGAGGGCACCGTGGTGACCCTCGTGCCGCGCAGTCGTCGCCGCCGCACCGAGGAACTGCTGGCCCGCGCCGAGATCACGGCCGAGTGGACCAGCGTGGTCCCCGGCGACGCGTTCATCGAGGAACTGGCCAACCGCTAGCCGGTGGGCCGCGCGGCTGAGCGCGGCAGATCAGGGGGTCCGTCCACGAATCGTGGACGGACCCCTTCTCGTCCGCTGCCAACCGCGCAACGGAGAATAGATGGATGCAGATCAGAGCATTCGAAGAGGGCGACACCGACGAGGTGGTCGCCCTCTGGCGTCTCTGCGGACTGACCCGCCCCTGGAACGACCCGCACCGCGACATCCAGCGCAAGCTCGACGTGCAGCGCGAGCTCTTCCTGGTCGGTGTCGAGGAGGGCAATGGCGCCATCATCGCGAGCATCATGGGCGGCTATGACGGGCACCGAGGCTGGGTGAACTATCTCGCGGTGCATCCGGATGCCCGGGGCGCCGGCCACGGACGCGCTCTGATGACAGAGGTCGAGGAACTGCTCATCGCGCGCGGCTGCCCCAAAGTCAGCCTGCTCGTTCGCGGTGACAACGCTGAGGCACGCGGCTTCTACGAATCGATCGGGTACGGGATCGATGACGTGGTGGCGTTCGGGAAACGGTTGATCGCCGATAAGTGACCGCCGGCAGCGCATTCATCGACGGCTGAGAACGTCGATGAGCGCTCGCAACGATGAGAGCTGCGAAGAGGGCGCGTCGCCCGCTTCCCCCCAGAAGCGGGCGACGCCACGAGATTCTCCCCCCGGAGATCTCCTGTTGCCGAGGCCCAAGTTATCGGCCTTCTTCTCCCCCACAACAGCACGCTTTGGGGGGCCACCCGAGCGGGGGGCAGACAACTCGTGGGCCGTCGGCCCCGCCCCGTACGCTGGTTGACATGGTCGCACCCGCCTCTCCCGCCCTCGAGATCCTGCACCGGGTCTTCGGGTATGAGGCCTTCCGCGGGCAGCAGGCGGCGATCGTCCAGCGGGTAATCGACGGTGGTGACGCGCTCGTCCTGATGCCGACCGGCGGCGGCAAATCGCTCTGCTATCAGATTCCGGCGCTCGTCAGGTCGGGCACGGGTGTGGTGATCTCGCCGCTCATCGCACTGATGCAAGATCAGGTGGATGCGCTGTCCGCCGTCGGCGTGCGCGCCGCGTTCCTCAACTCCACCCAAGACCTCGACGAGCGGCGCCGGGTCGAGGGCGCACTGCTCGCCGGGGAGCTCGACCTCGTCTATCTCGCTCCCGAGCGCCTCAAGCTGAGCTCGACCCTCGACCTGCTCGATCGCGCCCCCGTGTCGTTGTTCGCGATCGACGAGGCGCACTGCGTCTCGCAGTGGGGGCACGACTTCCGCCCCGACTACCTCGCTCTGTCGGTCCTTCACGAGCGGTGGCCGGCGGTGCCGCGCATCGCGCTCACCGCGACCGCGACCGAGCAGACCCGGCGCGAGATCGCGGCACGGCTCGAACTCGGCGAGGCCGAGCTGTTCGTGTCGAGCTTCGACCGGCCGAACATCCAGTACCGCATCGAGCCCAAGGCCCAGCCGCTGGCACAACTGCTGCAGCTGATCCGCACCGAGCATCCGGGTGATGCGGGCATCGTCTACTGCCTGTCGCGGGCCTCGGTCGAGAAGACCGCTGATGCGCTGGTGGCCGAGGGCGTCGCCGCCCTGCCGTATCACGCGGGCCTCGACGCGGCGACCCGCGCGCGCAATCAGTCGCGCTTCCTGCGCGAAGACGGCGTCGTGATGGTGGCGACGATCGCGTTCGGCATGGGCATCGACAAGCCCGATGTGCGATTCGTCGCCCACCTCGACCTGCCCAAGAGCGTCGAGGGCTACTACCAAGAGACCGGCCGTGCGGGGCGCGACGGGTTGCCGTCGACCGCCTGGCTCGCCTACGGCCTGCAAGACGTCGTGCAGCAGCGGCGCATGATCGACGAGAGCGAGGGCGATCTGGCGCATCGCCGCAAGCTCTCGGCTCACCTCGACGCGATGCTGGCCCTCTGCGAGACGATCGAGTGCCGCCGCGTTCAGCTGCTCAACTATTTCGGGCAACCCTCGGTGGCATGCGGCAACTGCGACACCTGCCTATCGCCGCCGGAATCGTGGGATGGCACGGTTCCGGCCCAGAAGCTGCTCTCGACCGTGGTGCGGCTGTGGCGCGAGCGGCACCAGCGGTTCGGTGCTGGGCATCTCATCGACATCCTGCTCGGCCGCGAGACCGAGCGGGTGCGCAGCCAGTCGCACGCCGAACTGACCACCTTCGGCATCGGCACCGAGCACAGTGAGCAGGAGTGGCGAGGCGTGGTCCGTCAACTGCTGGCCCAAGGGCTGCTGGGCGTGGCGGCCGACGGCTACGGCACGCTCGTGATCACCGACGCATCGGCTGCGGTGCTCGATGGATCGCGCACGGTGCTGCTGCGTCGCGAGACCGCGCGTCCGACCCGGGCCGCCAAGTCCAAGGCCGGAGTCGAGCTGCCGGTCGAGGCCCGCCCGTTGTTCGAGCGCCTGCGCGAGTGGCGTGCCGGGGTGGCCCGCGAGCAGGGAGTGCCGGCGTACATCGTGTTCGGCGACGCGACCCTGCGCGGCATCGCTCTGACCAAGCCGGAGTCGCTCGAGCAGCTGGGCACCATCTCGGGGGTCGGCGAGAAGAAGCTCGAGAGCTA
>Ga0207695_10009850_pt1 | contig 11744 bp, 4 predicted proteins | sample KBSC54metaG_FD_184354 | JGI IMG/M metagenome (GOLD analysis project Ga0207695, IMG submission 184354) | Corn rhizosphere microbial communities from Kellogg Biological Station, Michigan, USA - KBS C5-4 metaG (SPAdes) (version 2) | ecosystem: Host-associated > Plants > Roots > Rhizosphere > Soil... | reverse complement strand
CCGCGTCGCCGCCGGCCCGCTCGCCCGCCACCCGCAGCCTCGCGGCATCCGCCGGGCCCGCGTCCCCATCGCCGACGTACGTGCGGTAGACGTCGAGCGCGACCGTCAGGTCGCGCACCCCCCCGGCGTCCACCCCCGCCGGCGCCATCCGCTCCACGCGGGCGACGTCGGGCGCGAGCATCCCCTCGAGCGCGGCGCGCTTGGCCGCCGCGGCGATGTCCTCGAACCGCGCCGGCTGCGCCGTCAGCCGCCGGTGGAGGGCCTTCATCCGCGCGAACCCGTCCGGGTCGACGAAGACCCCGCCGGCCAGCGCGAGGAACTCGTAGCCCGTCGCCCCGGCGGTCGCCCAGCCCGCCGGCAGCGACTCGTCGCGGGCCAGGATCTTCTCGACGACGACGTACGCCCCGCCGGTCGCGTCGCGCAGCCGCTCGAGGTACTGCGCCGGATCGCGCAGCCCGTCGATGTGGTCGATGCGAAGGCCCGTGACGATGCCGGCCCGCACCAGCCGCGCGATCTCGGCGTGCGTCGCGGCGAAGACGTCCTCGTGCTCGACCGCGACGGCGGGCAGGTCGCCGATGTCGAAGAAGCGGCGGTAATTGGGCACGCCGGTGCGCCAGTCCTCGAGCCGGTAGTGCTGGGCCGCCAGCACGGACTCGACGTCGCTTCCCCCGGTCCCCGCCGCCACCGGGTAGCGCCCGTCGAAGTAGGCGATCCGGGCCCAGCCGTCCTCCTCGACCAGCCGCAGGTCTCCGCGCGCGACCGCGTCGGCCCGCTCCGACCCGAGCAGCGGCAGCACCAGCCGGCCCTCCGCGCCGGGGGCGTCCCACTCGATGTCGAAGGCGTGCGCCCACGCCGACTCCCGGCCGTGCAGCAGCACGTCCCACCACCACGGGTTGCGGTGGTCGGCCGCCTGGTGGTTGGGGACGACGTCCACCAGGAGTCCCATGTCGAGCCGGTCAAGCTCGGCCGACAGCCGCTCGAGCGCCTCGCTGCCGCCGAGCTCCGGGTTGACCCGCGACGGGTCGCACACGTCGTAGCCGTGCGTGCTCCCCGGCCGGGCGGCCAGGATCGGGGAGAGATACACGTCGCCGACCCCGAGGTCGCGCAGGTACGGCGCCGCCCGGCGGGCGTCCTCGAGGGTGAACTCCGGAGAGAGCTGGAGGCGGTAGCAGGAGGTCGGGAGCCTCATGCCCCGGCGGGCGCGCTCGTCCGGGTCGCCAGGATGAACGAGCGTCCGACCAGGTTCACGGCGGAGCGCGACACGACCCGCCGGCCCGGCCGTGCGGTGTTCACGAGCTCCTCCCACACCCCGGCCTGACCCGACTCGGGCAGCACGAACCGGCGCGAGCCCTCGCCGCCGTTGAAGAGCAGCAGCACCGTCTGGCCCGACACCGGCCGGCCGCGCTCGTCCACCTCGTCCGTCGCCTCGCCGTCGATCAGCATCCCGACCGCCTTCTGCGCGTCGTCGTCCCAGTCGGCCTGCGTCATCTCGCGCCCGGCCGGGTGCAGCCACGTCACGTCCTTGCTGCCGCCGCGCACCGGCCGCCCGGCGAAGAACCCGCGCCGCCGGAACACCGGGTTCTCGCGGAAGATCCGCAGCGTCTCGCGCGTGAACTCGAGCAGCTCGCGGTCGGCCCCGTCCAGGTTCCAGCTCACCCACGAGATCTCGTTGTCCTGGCAGTAGGCGTTGTTGTTGCCCCACTGCGTGCGGCCGAGCTCGTCGCCGCCGAGCAGCATCCGCACCCCCTGCGAGAACACGAGCGTCGCGATGAAGTTGCGCCGCATCCGCCAGCGCAGCTCGTTCACCGAAGCATCGTCGGTCGGCCCCTCGACGCCCCAGTTCGTGCTGCGGTTGTCGTCGGCGCCGTCGCGGTTGTCCTCGCCGTTGGCCTCGTTGTGCTTGTGGCTGTACGAGACCAGATCCGTGAGGCAGAAGCCGTCGTGCGCCGTCACGAAGTTCACGCTCGCGTAGGTGCGCCGCCCGCTCGCCTGGTAGAGGTCGCTCGAGCCGGACACGCGCGACGCGAGGTCGGACAGCCGCCCGTTGTCGCCCTGCCAGAACGCGCGCACGGAGTCGCGGTAGACGCCGTTCCACTCCGCCCACCCGACCGGGAAGTTGCCGACCTGGTAGCCGCCCTCGCCGACGTCCCACGGCTCGGCGATCAGCTTGACCTGGGACAGCGTCGGGTCCTGCTGCATGATGTCGAAGAAGGCCGCGAGCCGATCGACGTCGAACAGCTCGCGGGCGAGCACCGGGGCGAGGTCGAAGCGGAAGCCGTCGACGTGCATCTCGGTGACCCAGTAGCGCAGGCTGTCGAAGATCAGCTGCACCGACCGCGGGTGCTGGACGTTCAGGCTGTTGCCGGTGCCGGTGAAGTCCATGTGGTAGCGCGGGTTCTCCGGCGAGAGCCGGTAGTACGACGCGTTGTCGACGCCGCGGAGTGAGAGCGTCGGCCCCATGTGGTTGCCCTCGCCGGTGTGGTTGTAGACGACGTCGAGGATCACCTCGATCCCGGCCCGGTGGAACGCCTTCACCATCGACTTGAACTCGCTCACCTGGGTGCCGCGGGTGCCCCCGGCGGCGTAGCGGGCGTCGGGGGCGAGGAAGGCGATCGAGTTGTAGCCCCAGTAGTTGGTGAGGCCGCGGTCGACGAGCGCCCGGTCGTTGATGAACTGGTGCACGGGCATGAGCTCGACGGCGGTCACGCCCAGCGAGAGCAGATGGTCGATGATCGGGTCGCTGGCCATGCCCAGGTAGGTGCCGCGCAGATCCGGCGGCACGCCGGGGTGGAGCATGGTCAGGCCGCGCACGTGGCACTCGTAGATGACCGACCGGTTCCAGGGCACCGCCGGGGGGCGGTCGTCGCCCCACGGGAAGGCCGGGTCGACGACGGCGCACTTCGGCATCTCGCCGGCGCTCTCGCGGGTGTCGAACGACAGGTCCGCGCCGGGGTCGCCGACCGTGTAGCCGAACAGCGAGTCGTCCCAGCGGGGCTGCCCGGTGACGGCCTTCGCGTACGGGTCGAGCACGAGCTTGTGCGGGTTGAAGCGGTGGCCGTGCGCGGGCTCGTAGGGGCCGTGCACGCGGTAGCCGTAGAGCTGCCCCGGGCGGACGTCGGGGAGATAGGCGTGCCAGATCAGGTCGGTGCGCTCGACGACCTCGAGCCGGTACGACTCCTCGGCGTCCTCGGGCCGGTCGAAGAGGCAGAGCTCGACGCCGGTCGCATGCTCGGAGAAGAGGGTGAAGTTCGTGCCCTCGCCGTCCCACGACGCCCCCAGCGGGTACGGCCCGCCGGGCCAGACACGCAGGCTAGCCACGGGCGCCGCCGAGCACGAGAAAGGACTGCGGCTGGGCGGTGACCGCGCCGCCGCTGGGCGCGACCGCGCCCGGCCCGCCGAAGCGGGCATCGGCGGAGTCGACCAGCACGGTTCGCTCGCCGGCGAACGGGACGTCGAGGAGGCGCGGCTCGGGTCCGAAGTGGAGGCACACGAGCACAGTCTCGCTCGCCGGGTCGCCGCGAAGCATCCATACGACCGCGGGTTCGTCCGTCCGCGCGATCTCGACCCGGTCGGGAGCGAGGTCGCGAAGCGGCGGGAGCTCGCGCCGCAGGCGCAGCAGCTCGCGGTAGAGGTCGAGCATCTGGCCGTGGCCGCCCTCGCGGCGCGTGTCCCAGTGAAGGACGGCGCTTCGGAACGTCTCCTCCGCCTGGGGATCGGGCGGCTCGCCGGCCCAGCGGAACGACCGGAACTCCTCCGCCCGGCCGCGCCGCACGGCCTCGATCAGCTCGGCCCCCGAGTGACTCGTGAAGAACGGGAAGGGCGCGGCGTCGGCGTGCTCCTCGCCCATGAAGAGGAGCGGCACCTGGGGGGCGAGCAGCACCGCCCCGGCCATCAGCTTGGCCGCCTCGAAGCCGGCGGTCTGCGCCAGCCGGTCGCCCAGCATGCGGTTTCCGACCTGGTCGTGGTTCTGGCCGAAGACGACGAACCGGCTGCCGGGGATGCCCGCCGCCGGGGCGCCGTGACGGCGGCCGCGGTAGCGCGACCGCTGGCCCGTGTAGGCGAACGCCTCCCGGTAGGCCCGGGCGGCCATTCGCGTCCCCCGGCCGGCGAAGTCGGCGTAGTAGCCCGACTCCTCGCCGGTGACGAGCGCGTGCAGGGAGTGGTGCAGGTCGCCGCTCCACTGGGCGTCCATGCCGAGGCCGCCGGCGGCCCGCGAGGTGATCATGCGCGGGTCGTTCAGGTCGCTCTCGGCGATCAGGTAACGCGGCCGGCCGGCCCGCTCGGCGGCCCCGGCGACGGCGTCCGCAAGCTCGGCCAGGAAGTGGGTCGCCGAGGCATCGGCGATCTGGTCGACGGCGTCGAGCCGCAGGGCATCGACGTGGAACTCCTCCATGAAGCGCAGAGCGCTGCCGATCAGGAGCGCGCGCACGCCGTCCGAGCCCGGGCCGTCCATGTTGATCGCGGCGCCCCAGGGCGTGCGGTATCGCTCGGTGAAGACCGGCCCGAACCGGGCCAACACGTTGCCCTCCGGGCCGAGGTGGTTGAACACGCAGTCGAGGCACACCGCCAGCCCCGCGGCGTGGGCGGCGTCGACGAGCCGGCTCAATCCCTCCGGCCCACCGTAGGAGTCCTGCACCGCGTAGGGGAAGACGCCGTCGTAGCCCCAGTTGCGCGCGCCCGGGAACTGCGCCACCGGCATGAGCTCGATCGCGGTCACCCCCAGCTCGCGCAGCTCGGCCAGCCGCGGCAGGATCGCGTCGAACGTCCCCTGGGGCGTGAACGTGCCGACGTGAAGCTCGTAGAGCACGAGCTCCGCGAGCGGCACGCCCCGCCAGCCCGCGTCGGTCCAGCCGTCCCAGGGCGCGACCACCGCCGAGGGCCCGGCAACCCCGTCGGGCTGGAACGAGGATGCGGGATCCGGCAGCTCGTCGCCGCCGTCCAGCCGGTAGCGGTAGCGCCGGCCCGGCCCGGCGCCGGCGGCGACGCCGGCGAAGAGGCCGTCGCCCGCCGGGGCGAGCGCGACCACCTCGTCCGGGTCGAGCAGGACGGCGTCGACCCGGTCGGCATGCGGCGCCCACACGGTGAACCGGGTGCCCCCGCCATCCGCCTCCGGCGTCGCCCCCAGGCGGGGGCGGGCGTGCCTCACGGAGCGTCCTGCGGGGCGAGCAGCAGGCACGAGAGCGGCGGCAGCACGAGCGTCATCGAGTGGTCGCGGCCGTGGGCCGGCTCGGCGACGGCCTCGATCCGGCCCATGTTGCCCGCGCCGCTGCCGCCGTAGTACTCCGAGTCGCTGTTCAGGAGCTCGCGCCAGACGCCCGGCCGCGGCGCGCCGATGCGGTAGTTCGGGCGCAGGACGGGCGTCAGGTTGAACACGGCCAGGGCGGCGTCGGCACCACTCTTCGCCAGGCGCATGAACGCGAGCACGCTCGACTCGCTGTCCGAGGCGTGCACCCATTCGAAGCCGGCCGGGTCGCAGTCGAGCTCGTGCAGCGCCGGCCGCTCGCGGTAGACCCGGTTCAGGTCGGCAACCCAGCGGCGGATGCCCTCGTGCTGCGGCCGGTCGAGCAGGTGCCAGTCGACGCTCGACTCGTGGTCCCACTCGTCCCACTGGCCGAGCTCCCCGCCCATGAAGAGGAGCTTCTTGCCCGGCACCGCGTACATGTAGCCGTAGAGCGCGCGCAGGTTGGCGCGCATCTGCCACTCGTTCCCGGGCATGCGCCCGATCAGCGACCGCTTGCCGTGCACCACCTCGTCGTGGGAGAGCGGCAGCACGTAGTTCTCGGTGAACGCGTAGAGGCCGCGGAAGGTCAGCTCGTGGTGGTGGAAGCGGCGGTGGACGGGGTCGTGGCCGAAGTAGACGAGCGTGTCGTGCATCCAGCCCATGTCCCACTTGAACCCGAACCCGAGCCCGCCGAGGTAGGTCGGCCGGGACACCATCGGCCACGCGGTCGACTCCTCCGCGTACGTCTGCACGCCGGGGTGCTCGGCATAGACGGCGCTGTTCAGCGACCGCATCAGGTCGATCGCCTCGAGGTTCTCGCGGCCGCCGTGGCGGTTGGGGATCCACTCGCCCTCGTTGCGGGAGTAGTCGAGGTAGAGCATCGAGGCGACCGCGTCGACCCGCAGGCCGTCGGCGTGGTAGGCGTCGAGCCAGTGCATCGCGCTCGAGAGCAGGAAGCTGCGCACCTCGTTTCGGCCGTAGTTGAAGATGAAGCTGCCCCAGTCGGGATGGAAGCCCTGGCGGGGATCGGCGTGCTCGAACAGATGCGTGCCGTCGAAGCTCGCGAGGCCGTGCTTGTCGGTGGCGAAGTGGGACGGCACCCAGTCGAGGATCACCGCGACGCCGGCGGCGTGCAGGGCGTCGACGAGGGCCATGAACTCCTGCGGCGTGCCGTAGCGGCTGGTGGGCGCGAAGTACCCGGTGGTCTGGTAGCCCCATGAGCCGGTGTAGGGATGCTCCATGACGGGGAGCAGCTCGACGTGGGTGAAGCCGTTCTCGACGGCGTAGGCGGGCAGCTGCGCGGCCAGCTCGCGGTAGGTCAGCGGCCGGTTCCCCTCCTCGACGTTTCGCCGCCACGAGCCCAGGTGCAGCTCGTAGATCGAGATCGGCGCATCGAGGGCGCTGCGCGCCGCCCGCGTGCGCATCCACTCCCCGTCGCCCCACTCGTAGCCGAGGTCCCACACGATCGAGGCCGTCTTCGGCGGCAGCTCCGCGTAGCGGGCGAACGGATCGGCCTTCTCGAGCGCCTCGCCGCTCCCGCTCGTGATCGCGAACTTGTAGGTGGCGCCCTGGCCGACGTCGCCGACGAACCCCTCCCAGATGCCGGAGCCGCCCGCCCCCGAGAGCGGATCGGCGCCGGGCGTCCAGCCGTTCCAGTCGCCGATCACCGACACCGCCCGGGCGTTCGGGGCCCAGACGGCGAACTGGGTTCCGGTGCGCTTGCCGATCGCCGCCGGGTGGGCGCCGAGCCTCTCCGCGAGCCGGTAGTGCGTGCCCTCGTTGAAGAGATGCAGGTCGTCGGCGCCGAGGCGGCTCTTCGGCTGCCGCGGGGCGGCCCGCTTGCGGGTCCGGGGCTCGGTCATCGGGGAGACCTCCTCGCGTCGGCGATCCGGCGCAGGCGCGCCGCCAGGTCGGGAACGGTGTCGAGCTCGTCCACGCCGTAGCGTGCCAGCCGCCGCCAGTTGGGATGCTCGGTCGTCGTTCCGGGCACGTTCTGGGGCTCGCGCTCCCACCACATGTCCTCGAGGCTCACGAGCAGCGCGCGGGCGTCCGAGCCGGCCAGCTCGAGCAGGCTCGCGTCGAGCGCGGCGGGGCCGTCGGCGACCGGGTGGCCGCGCTGCTCGAGCCGTGCGCGCAGGGCGTCACGGCGGCCGTCGGTCTCCCAGAATGCGGCGAACGTGGGCATGTCGTGGGTATTCATGCCCACCATCGCCGCAGAAGGCACGCGGTCGAACGGATCGGCCCGGTCGCCGAGCTCCGACTGGACGGCGTAGGTGCGGAGCAGGCCGTGCGCCGCCATCGTGCGGCGGACGCCGCCGGGAACGGTGCCCATGTCCTCGCCGACGAGCCGCGTTCCGTGCCGGCCGGCCTCGATGCAGAGCACCGCATAGAGCTCCTCGAACGGGTAGCGGACGTAGACGCCCTCGGTCGCCGGCAGGCCGTGCGGCACCCAGAACATGCGGTGAAGGCCCATGACGTGGTCGATGCGGGCGGCGGCCGCGTGCCGGCAGAGGGCCGCCGCGCAGGCGATCGGGTAGGCGTGGCCCGCCTCGCGCAGCCGGCCGGGGTGAAGCGGGGCCAGGCCCCAGTCCTGGCCGCCCTGGAAGAAGTCGTCCGGCGGAGCGCCGACGGAGACGCCCTCGGCGAAGAGCTCGCGGAACCGCCAGGTGTCGTACCCGCCGGGATGCACGCCGAGCGGCATGTCGAGATAGGGGCCGGCGCCGCCCGCGCCGACGCGGCCGAGCTGCTCCTCGCACAGCCACTGGGCGTAGGCGTGGTAGCGGGCTGCGGCGGCGTCGCCCGGTGTGTCCGGACGCCGCCAGTCGCGCCACCCGGCCCGCTCGCGCTCGCAGCGGGCCCGGAACTCGGCGTAGCCGGCCAGGTCGGAATGAGCGTGCAGATACCTCTCGAAGGCGTCGAGCCGCGCGCCGCCGAGGTCGGCCAGGAGCGCCCCGAGCACGGCCCGCTTGGCGGCGGCCGCCGCGCGGTAGTCGATCAGCCGGCCGTCCGGTGGGCGGACGGCGGCGGCCAGCTCGCGGGCGCGGGCGGACGCGGCCCACTCGGGCGTCGCGGCCGGGTCGGCGTAGAGCTCGTTCCAGTGAAGGCGGCTGACCGGCAGGTACGGGCTCGGCTCGAACGGCTCGCCCAGGAAGACGGCGTTCAGCGGGGTCGAGCCGACCAGGTCGCCGCTCAGCCCGGCCGTCCACTCCGCCAGCATGCGCATCCGGGTGAAGTCGCCCGGGCCGAACGGCCCCGGCAGCCCGTAGAGCGGCACGAACAGGCCCCACGAGCGCGCCGGGCCGGCGGGTGCCCGGCGTGGCGCCTGAAGGACGGTCACGTCCTGCGTGCGGCCGCCGGCCTCCAGGTGCAGCACGTGACAGCCGTACGGGAGCCGCGGCAGCTCGACCGTCCCGTCGTCGGCGCGCCCGTGCACCTCGCCGCCCTCGTCGAGCGCGAGCGTCCAGGCCGGCCGCGCATTGCCCGCCACCGGGATGCGGCAGTGCGCCCGCCCCCAGGCGACCGCGACCGGCTCCGCCAGCCGCCGGGCCCGGGCCGCCTCGCCCGCCCGCAGCGCCTCGGCGGCGCCGCCGCCCGACTCGTCGACGTCGTGGCCGAGCGCCCGCAGCACCGCGGCGAGCGCCGCCGGCGATGCCCGCCGGCGCCGGCCGGTCGTGTCGGTGTACGACCGCAGCACGCCCCCCGCCGCGGCCAGCGCATCCAGCGCGCCGCGGTCGACCGCCAGGGTCATGCGCCCAGCAGCTCCTCGAGCCCGCGGGCGGGGATGACGACCCAGTCCGGGCGGTTGTCCAGCTCGTAGCCGAGCTCGTAGACGGCCTTCTCGATCAGGTGCAGGTCGATCAGGCGGGCGAGCTGGTCGGGATCCTCGGGCACGATCGAGGCCGGGGCGACCGCCGCCAGGTAGGCCTTGAGGAACGCCGCCGACACCCACGCCCGCCAGTGCTTCGCCCAGGCCTCGGCGGCGCCGCCGACGGCGTCGCTGCGGCCGCTCTCGCGGAAGAGCGCCGCGTACGCGGCGTAGTGGAAGGAGCGCAGCATCCCGGCCACGTCGTACGCCGGCGAGCGCTTCAGGCGCCGCTGCGCCAGCGGCCGCGCGGGCTCGCCCTCGAAGTCGATGATGACGACGTCGCGGCCGGTCCAGAGCACCTGGCCCAGGTGGTAGTCGCCGTGGACGCGGATGCGGCTGCCCTGGAGCATCCCGTCCAGGAGGCCGCGGACGCGGGCCAGCACGGGCTGGTCGCCCGGCGCGATCCACTCGAGCTCCGCGACGCCGTCGCCGGCCCGGCGGGCGGCGGCGAGCACCTGGCGGATGAGGTTTCGCAGCGACTGGTACTGCGCCCGCTGCTGCAGCGCCGTGAACGCCTCGGGCTCGAAGTCGGCGCCGTCTTCGGCGGCCGCGAGTGCGACGTGCATCTGGGCCGTGCGCTCGCCCAGCAGGCGGGCGAACTCGAGGTAGGAGCCGATCGAGTCGGACACCTCCGCCGGGATCTCGTGCGCCGCCAGGTCGACCAGCCGCGCATCGGGCACCGCCACGTCGCTGTCATCGCGTGCCAGCGCGTCCTCGAGGTAGCGGGTGACCTCGTCCATCGTGTACTCCCAGGCGTCGCCCTCGTTCGTGACGAAGCCCTGCAGGAGCCCGATGGTCACCGGCTGGCGGCGGCGGCGGTGGTACTCGATCGTCCCCGCGGCCGGAGAAACGTGGGCGAAGCCGGCCCGCGTCAGCGCGGCCGTGACCTCGGCCTCCGGGTTGGGCCCGGGCTCGACCCGGCGGAAGAGCTTCAGCACCGCCCGCTGGCCGAAGGCGACCGAGCTGTTCGACTGCTCGGCGCCGAGCGGCTGGGGCTCCAGGCCGTCGCCGTCCGCGACGATCTTGCGCAGCTCGCGGGTGCGGGTGGTGGCCAGCGACCCGACCAGGCCGCCGACCCGCCGGCCGCGCCGCAGCATCTGCAGGAGCGCCGTCGCCAGCACGGGGTCGTCGGCGCCGTCGAGCAGCGCCATGCGCCCGTCCTGCGTCTCCATCATCGCGATCGTCGCGGCACCGGGCGCGCGGCCGTTCTCGACCGGCGAGCGGGCCACCAACGGCAGCACGTAGGTGTCGGGCTCGCCCTCGCGGTACTCGACCCGCAGCAGGCACAGGTAGCCGGCCTCGCGCCGGGCCGGGCCGGGGACGCGCACGGCGTCGACGAGCACCACCCGGCGGATGCCGCGCGACTTGCCGGCGAACCAGCGCCGCGACGGCAGGAACTGGGCCACGGCGTCGTCGAGCTGGCGGCGCGTGCGCCGATCGAAGATGGCCGGCCAGCGGCCCTGCACGCGGATCTCGGGACAGGGCCCGCCCGCCGCGAACCCGTCCGGCGGGGCCGGGTGCAGGACGAAGAGGTAGAAGTCGTGCGGGCCGAGCGCGAGCGGGTAGGGGCGGTCGGCGGTGATTGGGGGGAACTGGCTGTGGCCGAGCAGCTCCTCGGGGACGTGGCCCTCGAAGCGGCGCAGGTCGAGCTCGACGTACTGCGCCCGCCGGGACAGGTTGCAGACGACCAGGATGCGCTCCTCCCCGTACTCGCGCAGGTAGGAGAGCACCTTGCGGTTCTCGGGCAGCAGGAACTCGAGCGAGCCGCGGCCGAACGCCTGGTAGCGCTTGCGCAGCGCGAGCAGCCGCTTCATCCACCAGAGCAGCGAGTTCGGGTTGGCCTGCTGCGACTCGACGTTGACCGCGCCGTACTCCGGGTCGGACACGACGGGCAGGTAGAGCTGCTGCGGGTTCGCCCGCGAGAAGCCGCCGTTGCGGTCGAGGCTCCACTGCATCGGCGTGCGGACGCCGTTTCGGTCGCCCAGGTAGATGTTGTCGCCCATCCCCAGCTCGTCGCCGTAGTAGATGACGGGCGTGCCGGGGAGCGAGAGCAGGAGTGCGTTCACGAGCTCGATCACGCGCCGGTCGTTCCCGAGCAGCGGCGCCAATCGGCGGCGGATGCCGAGGTTGATGCGCGCCTGGGGGTCGTCGGCGTAGGCGCGGTACATGTAGTCGCGCTCCTCGTCGGTGACCATCTCGAGCGTCAGCTCGTCGTGGTTTCGCAGGAAGATCGCCCACTGGCACCCGTCGGGGATCGGCGGCGTCTGGGCGAGGATGTCGACGAGCGGATAACGGTCCTCCATCCGCACGGCCATGAACATCCGCGGCATGAGCGGGAAGTGGTAGGCCATGTTGCACTCGTCGCCCTCGCCGAAGTAGGCGACTGCGTCCTCCGGCCACTGGTTCGCCTCGGCGAGCAGCATCCGGTCGGGGAACTTCTCGTCCATGTGCCGGCGCAGCGCCCGCAGCGCGCCGTGCGTCTCGGGCAGGTTCTCGCAGTTGGTCCCCTCCCGCTCGAAGAGGTACGGCACGGCGTCGAGGCGCAGGCCGTCGACGCCCATCGCAAGCCAGAAGTCCACCACGCCAAACATGGCCCGCTGCACCTCGGGGTTGTCCCAGTTGAGGTCGGGCTGGTGGGAGTAGAAGCGGTGCCAGTAG
>Ga0207695_10009846_pt1 | contig 11747 bp, 10 predicted proteins | sample KBSC54metaG_FD_184354 | JGI IMG/M metagenome (GOLD analysis project Ga0207695, IMG submission 184354) | Corn rhizosphere microbial communities from Kellogg Biological Station, Michigan, USA - KBS C5-4 metaG (SPAdes) (version 2) | ecosystem: Host-associated > Plants > Roots > Rhizosphere > Soil... | reverse complement strand
GAGAATGGAAAACCACAGCTGCTCCCAGCGAAGCGTATCCATGGTGGGCTGGATGTCGAGAAACAATCTCCGCTCCGGTCGTGGGCAAGCTTTTTTTCTTGACATCCCTTTTTATAGAACTCATTGACACTTGCCCGGCCTAGAACAGGGTCACGGTAGCGATTGTTAAATTGCTTTATCATTCGGTCAACCGGCAGAGGGAATTCGTTGAAGATAAAAAACGCTTTCTAGAGTCTTGACATTCCACTCCTCTGCAACTCCAACAGCACGCGAATCCCTCGATAAAAATTCTCCTTGTTATACGCCACTTCCCAGTGATCCAGTACCCCTCTCAATTCTCGTTGTGCATTACGAATCGCAATTCGTGCTCGCGGCCGATCCTTCTGCAAGCGCCTGAATGACCGAAATGCGGCAACGACATCCGGTTCGATGCGTTTCCGCGAATTCCGCGCATTCTTGATCCAGCGAGGTGGAATATTGGCACGGAACTTTAGAAACGTGCGAACGGCGGAACCCCCGCTCGACGCAAATAGTTTCGCTTCTCTCGGCATAGTTGGTCCCCTAGACTGTGCCGAGATAATAGCCCAAGCTGCGACCTAGAAGCCTACATAATTGTCGTTGTTACTCGACGAGGCTCGCTCACTTCCGGATCGGGTAACTACTGACAATCGCGATATCGCTCATTAACGGCCAGACCGGCGCAATGGGAAAGATGGAGTAAAGTTCTTGTTTGTGTCCCTAACTCGCAGGGTCAGGAGAATTGAAATGAATAGGCACTACGTTGCCGTGGCCATGCTATCTGTGATCTTGCTCATGTGTCCCCTTCCTGCGAGCGCTCAATCCTGGCAATCGCATCTGAAGGACGAGCTGTCCCTTATGGGGCACCGCAACTGGATTCTCATTGTTGACTCGGCTTATCCGGAGCAGGTCGGTCCTGGCATCGAAACCGTGGAGACTAACGCGGATCAGCTCGATGTCATGCGCCAACTTTTAACTATGATCAAGGGCTCCATCCACGTGCGGCCAGTCATCTTCATGGATGCTGAGCTACCATTCGTCGGCGAGGGGAAAGCTCCCGGTATTTCAGCTTACCGCACACAAATTGCCTCAGCCCTCCATGACTATGAAGTCCACTCGCGCCTCCACCAGTCACTCATCGACGAAGTCGCAAAGGACGGCACACAGTACCACGTCCTCATCCTCAAGTCTCAACTCACCATCCCCTACACTTCGGTCTTCATCCACCTGGATTGTAAGTATTGGAGTGCCGAAGACGAGCGCGATCTGCGCTCTGCGATGAGTTCTCAACGTTCGCAATAACTATTGTCACTGGATGCAAAATCGCGCATAAATCGACCGCTTAGTACGAAACATCGGTGATCGGCCATAATGGACGGCATGCTTAACCGGCGCACTTTTCTCAAGACCAGCACAGTTTCACTTCCATTAGCCGCGGCCATCCAAACGCTGAATCCAGCGAGGATCTCAGCGGGAACGATGGCCGACGTGGCCATCAGCCGCCCGGCTCCGAAACTCATTCCGCTGCCGGCCAGGCTGGCTCCGGTCGATCCGTCGACCTTACCCTGGCAGCAGAACATTCGACGCGTTGGCCAGAGCAACATGACCGAGCACGATCCGGCGGTGATGAACATTGAAGAATGGGCAGACTACTGGCACTCGGCCGGCGCCGACATTGTTTTCATCAGCGTGACCGGGATCCTCGCCTTTTATCCATCAAGGGTTCAGTTTCACCGCCACGGAAAATTCCTCAATGGCCGTGATTTCTTCGGTGAGTGTGTGGCGGCTGCCCGCAAGCGCGGCATGCGCGTGGTCGCCCGCATGAGTCCCGACCTGAATTGGGATGATGCTCTTGCCGCCCATCCCGAGTGGGCCATGCGCGAGGCCGACGGATCGGTCCAGCGCAATTCCGAAGACTCGCGACTATTCCAGACGTGCATGTTCACCGCCTATATGGACGACTACGTCCCCGCCATCATGCGTGAAATCAATTCGCGCTACGACGTGGATTGCTTCTACACGAATGGATGGCCGGCCATTGGCAGTCTGCCGGACTGCCATTGCGCCATCTGCAGCAAACTTCCGCGGCCTAACACGACCGCCTACTGGCACGTTTTTAATGATCGCGTTCTCGAGTTGTGGCACAAATACGACGCCATCGCCAAAGAAAAGAAGCCCGACAGCTTTTACTTCGCAAATCTTGGCGGCAATGTCCGCTGCGGCCCCAACCTCGATCTCCTAGGCAAAACCGCAGCCTGGTTCCAGGCTGACAATCAAGGCCGCACCTCCGGTGATCCCGCGGTCTGGGGATGCAGCCTGCAAGGTCGCGTGTGCAACGCCATGATGGAAGGAAAATTCGCCGCCAACGTCTCCGCCGCCTACTCGACCGGCACGGTACGCTGGCGCAATGCCTCCAAAAATCCCGCTGAAGCCAGAATGTGGTTCAACGAAACGGTGGCTAGTGGCATGGCGCTCTACTACCACTTCATTGGCTCGGAAGCAGGATTCGGGGAAGATCGCCGCTGGCAAAAAATCGGCTCCGATTATTTTCAGTGGACGGAAAAACACGACGCCCACTTGAAGCCCCGCCGTTCGCTCGCAAATATCGGCGTCGTCATGGGACAAAGCACGCAACTTCTATATTCCGGTCCAGCTGCCGCTCACGCTGACGATTACATGCGGGAGACGACCCACGGTATCTATGCGGCGCTCCTCAACGGGCGATTTGCCTTCGACTTCGTACACGAAGACCGCCTCGATCTCGAAAGGATCAGCAAGTACCGTGCCCTGCTTCTGCCGAACATTGCCATGCTTAGCGACCGCCAGTGCCAGCAGATCCGCGACTACGTCCGCTCCGGAGGGTCAATCATGGTGAGTTTCGAAACGAGCCTCTACGACGAGAACCTGCAGCGGCGCGCGGAATTTGGTCTCGCCGACCTTCTCGGTATTAGCAAGGCTGGAGATGTTATCGGAACGAATGGCAACGCCTACTACGGCCGGATTGAACGCAACCATCCCGTCCTCGACGGCTTCTCTAACACTAACTGGCTGCCGGGTGCACAAAACCGGGTGCCAGTTAAATCGGTGCCGAATCCGGTTCTGACGGTTGTGCCTGGCTTCGTGCAGTACCCACCGGAATTGGCCTACCCGCCGGTTTCGCACACCGATGAGCCAGCTGTAGTGCTGCGCGAAGTCGGTGAGAGCCGACTAGCCTACTTTCCCGGAGACATCGAACGCACTTTCTGGCTTACCGGTCACGGCGATATTCTGCGGTTATTGCACAACACCATTCGCTGGATCACTCAAGATCAAGACGTCGTCCACGTTGACGGCGATGGATTCCTTGAGTACTTTGCCTGGGAAACTGCACCGGGTTACGGCATCCACCTGCTCAATTACACGAACCCGAACGCCTACCATGGCTGGCTGAGCACGGCCTACCCGCTCGGTCCACAAACCGTCAGCATGAGATTGCCCAAAGGGGTGAAGGTCAACGCTGTGGTCTTGCTTCGCTCCGAAAGCAAAATTCCTTTCCGGCTCGAAGGCTCGGTGTTGCGTTTCACCATACCTCGTGTAGACGATTATGAAGTCGCCGCGGTAACGGTCGGATGAACAGTCTGCGTCTCGCTGGGTCTCGCTTACGAAATTCTTTAAACCAACGCGATGTTTTTAGAGCAAGACTTTGCATGGCATGAATATAATTTTTTGCGCAAAACACCCGTGCCAGACTTGAATGGATCCGCAGAAATGAGTCTTTCGGACGCCCCGAATAGGCGGCGCTGGTGGATTATCAGTTTGCTTTTTACCGCATCGCTGATCAACTACTTGGATCGTGCGGCCATTTCGTTCGCACTCCCACTCATCTCTATAGATTTCCGACTCACAGCGCAAAGCAAGGGACTGCTGCTGTCCTCCTTTTTCTGGTCGTATGCGCTAATGCAAATTCCGATTGGTTGGTGCGCAGACAGATTTAATTTGCGCTGGCTCTATGCTGGAGCGTTCACCATTTGGTCGTTTGCGCAGGGGCTTACGGGACTGGCCGGCAGTCTCGCGACATTGCTAGCGTTCCGGTTTCTGCTTGGCATCGGAGAATCCATTTACCTGCCGGGGGGAACGAAGATCGTCAGCTTGCTGTTCGCGCCGAAAGAGCGTGGTCTGCCAAGCGGGCTCTTCGATTTCGGGACTCGAACCGGGCTGGTCCTCGAAGGCATACTGGTCCCTTGGCTGTTAGTGCATTTTGGATGGCGCCACACTTTTCTCATTTTGGGTTTTACAGCTCTTGTGTGGGTTGCGCCCTGGCTCCGGGTTTTCCCTCGCCGCATGCAGGCGGCTGAAACGAACTCGGCATCACCTGACCTTCGCTCGCACCCGGTAATTCGCACCTTGCTCAATCGCAATTTGCTGGGGATATGTCTTGGATTCTTTTGTTTTGATTACTACTGGTACGTGTTGGTGACGTGGCTGCCCGATTATCTCGTGACTGTTCGTCAGCTCAGCATCGTACAAGCGGGCTTTTATGCGTCACTTGCGTTCTTTACGTTTGGGATTGCCGAACCCATTGGGGGATGGATCGCAGACACCCTGATACGGCACGGCTGGGATGAAACTGCCACTCGGAAAGGAATCGTGACCATCACTTTCGCTATGGGCGGGTTTCTTGTGGCAGCGATCCGTACCGCCCATACTGGAATCGCTATATGGTTACTGATCGGAGCCTCTCTGGTTGGCCTTGCAACTGGAAACCTTCTCGCGATTCTTCAGTCGTGTGCACCAGCAGAAGCAGTGGGGGTCTGGACGGGAGCGGAAAATTTTGCGGGGAACCTGGCGGGGATCATTGCGCCGCTCGCAGTAGGGTTCTTGATCACATCGTTTGGCTCGTACGTTCCGGGTTTTGCGCTGGCCGCGATCGTTCTTTTTGCTGGGGTACTCGCCTACTGGTTAGTCATGGGTGAGTTGAAGCCACCAGAGCCTTAGGGTTGAGCGATTTCAGCGAGAAAGTCGGCTCGGTCGAGTTGCACGCCTTTAAGGTAAGGAGCAAATGAACCGATTTCTAATTTTTGTGGATCGGATGGCGTCCCCCTCGGAAACTCTCCTGAACGCCAGCGAAGGTTTGCCCCTCAATATTCACGATTAGCACCTTTTCTATTCATTCATTGCTGAAGCGTAACTCCTTCTTTCCTTTGCAGAAATTCCTATGCCTGAACTATGCACCATCTACGACTACATGCGCAGGTATGCAAGCCTCTTAGGCGAGCGCATCCTCCAACAATTTCCAGCTCTTCACCGTGTTGAAGATCTTTCCCCGCGAACGTCCACAGCAATGGTTTTCCCTACACAGCTATCGCCATGGTTCCGCCTCATCTCGTTGAGAAGTGGGTGCGGGCGAAATCGATGTCAGCGGTGTGCCGGGATTCACCGGGAAAATGTAGCTGATATATGCGAAGGCTCCGATGACCACAAATTCTGCGCGGAGCTCAGCACAATGACCGGCCAGCACTCGCAGGTCTGCGATCTGATTATCTGTGAGTTCGAGCATTAGAAAGGAACTCTCGCTTGATCTCCTCTGTGGCTTCATGAGTTCGCGGATCGGAGGAGTACATCAGCTCACAGTAAATCAACCAGGGAGGCGCGAGCTGCAAAGACTTGGTTTCCTTCCAGAATGGCACTGTGCCGAACGAACGCAGGAAAATCAACAGCCCAAATTTGTCGGAGTAAGGAGCGCATTGTCGAACATGGCTGAGTAGCGTTTGACGGAAGACTATCTCAAATCTGAGCCGAGGAAGAAAACAAAAGGTTGCCCTTTGCCTTAATTTCCACATCAACAAAATACCGGCGGGCCGCCGCGGTGTCGACGTCGATACCCAACCCCGGAGCATCCGGAGCGGCGACGTATCCTTCTTTGTCACGGGCCAGATGATTGCGCGTGAGATCACGCGCCAGGGGTTTAGGAGCAAACGGGTATTCGCAGATTTCGTGGGAGCGCAGTCCGGCGTAAGGCTGTAGGGAGGCGCTCAACGCAAGGTGCGAAGTGAAGGTGTGATTTACAAAAGTGACGCCACTTGATGCGGCATAATCCGCGACCCGCTTTGCGGGCCCGACGCCACCGATTCGTCCGCAGTCCACTTGAATGTAGTCGACGCGACCGAAGTCGATAAGATGCTGCGCCATGTGGAAGTTATGCGCGCCTTCACCGGCAGCGAGTTTCACACTGCTTGTTTTTGCGAGCGATGCGTAGGCATTCAGTGCGCTGCTGTGGAAGGGCTCCTCCAGCCAGACCGCCCCAACTTGTTTGAGTGCTGGAAGACGTTCACTTGCGGCCGCGATGTTGTCGCCAAAAATCTGGCCGACGTCGATCATGAGCAGGGCATCTTTGCCAAGTCCTTCGCGCGCTGCAGTGAAATGTTCGATATCGGTCTTCAAGTCGCTTCGACCGATTGGTCCCCATCCAAATTTCACGGCACGAAAGTTTTGCCGTCGCGCTTCGACGGCTTGCTGGTAGGTTTGTGCAGGGGTGTCTGCGAACAGTTGCGAAGCATAGGGCAGCTTGCGGAAGGACTTACGGTATCCCAGAAGTTTCCAGACCGGCTGATCGCATGCCTTGCCCAGCAAATCCCACAGCGCGATTTCTATGCCCGACCATACGTGGGGCGCCTGAAGCAAATCCATGCTGTCGAGTTCGACCTGAGCTGCGATGCACGCAATGTCTTCAGTGCCCTCCAAACGCTGGCCTAAAACCGAGGCGCCAACTGGACGACAAGCGCCATGCGACATAGGGCACACAAACGCAGCGATCGAAACCAGCGGGGAAGCCTCGCACTCGCCCCAGCCCATGAGGTCGCCGGACGCAACCCTTACCAGCAGCGCATCCTGGCTGCCGTCGCCTTCTGTGGTGACCTCGGGCATGGAGAGATAGAAAAAATCGACGGCATCAATTTTTCTCACAAGGAACTCCGAATTAGTACAAGCATTGTGTTGACTCGAAATATTATTGATTCGTTCTTTTTATACGCGTTCGCAAAAGTTGACGAGCCGTAACCCGGTTAAAAAGATCACTAAACCGATGTTTGCGCTAGAGACCCTGCCTTATACTCTGTGACCATGCGCGCTCTGGTCTACACCGCTCCCGGCAAAGTTGAAATGGAGGAACGTCCTCGGCCTCAGGCGCAAAACGGCGAAGAGGAAATTGCGATCGACGTAGCGGGCGTTTGTGGCTCCGACATTTCCGGATTTCTGGGACATAGTGCACTCCGGCGTCCGCCGCTGGTTCTGGGACATGAGTTAGTGGGACGACGAAGGGATGGTCGCCGCGTCGTGGCGAACCCACTGCTGAGTTGCGGGCGTTGCGAGGCGTGCCTTTCGGGATCACAGAATTTGTGCGACTCGTGGAAGTTATTGGGTCTGGGGAATACCCCGGGAACATTTGCGGAATATGTTGCCCTGCCTTCGACACAGATTTATGAGGTGCCCGATTCGCTCGCTTCAGAACAGGCCATCCTCACCGAACCTCTGGCCAATATTGTGCATTTATTTCGCATCGGGTCGCCGCAACCGTTGTTCCGCTTGGCGATTGTGGGTGCGGGGACCATGGGCGCCTTGGCACTCTTAACCGGGTTACGCGCGGGAGCGCGAGACGTCCTGGTGGCCGATGTGAATGACCAGCGCCTGGAGACCATGCGGAAACTTGGCGCGTCTGCAACCGTGAACGCGGGGAACCAGGAACGCGTTGCAGAGATTCAAAGTGCGGCTGGACGCGGCTACGACCTAGTGATTGATGCCAGTGGCAGCCCACCGGCTCGACAGATGGCATTCGATTTGTGTCGTCCCGGCGGGCAGGTTGTGTTGCTGGGAATGGCGGCACAGCGCAGCGAAATCAATTTCCTCGCGAGTATTCGCAAAGAACACCGCGTGGTGATGTCGTTTGCTTATACTCCTGTCGATTTCAAGCGAGCGCTCGATTTGCTGATCGCAGGCGAAATCGATCTCACACCTTGGACCGTCCGCATGCCTCTCGAACGAGGGCAGGAAGCGCTGGAGCGCATGAGTCATGCCCCGGGGGTTTCGATGAAGATGATGCTCGAAGTGGCTGCCCGTGGCTGATTTGGCCCCGATTTCCCGATCAACCATGCCGCGAATTCTCGGCATGCCGCGATGGCTGGCCTTTTCGTTGCTTACCATTCTCGTATGGGGAGCGTGGGGCGCGGTCTCTAAAGTCGCCTCTGAGGGCGTCGACGCCAACACCAACCAGGTCTTCTTCACCTTCGGACTCTTACCGCTCATTCTGATCGTGTGGCGGTCGCCGCGAAATGCCGGCAGCGGCAAGGGACGGCGCATCGGAATTGCGTGGGCTTTTCTGACCGGCATTCTAGGCGGAACGGGCAACATCGCCTTTTTTCATGCGCTGGTGATTGGTGGCAAAGTTTCGGTGGTTTCCCCAGTCACTGCGTTATTCCCGGTGGTGACCGTGGTTCTCGCCGTAACGTTATTGCATGAGCGTGTGGGGACGGCGCAGAAAGTAGGTCTGGTGCTGGCGCTGGTAGCGATCTATCTGTTGAGCATGTAACTCGAAAACTATGTCTCACTTACCTGCATGGATGTGGTTTGCCGCGATTGCGCTGGTGTTTTGGGGTATAACCGGCGTGACCCAAAAACTAGCTACCAACCGAATTTCGAGCGAACTCTCATTCATTTGGTTTGCTTATGCCATGATCGCGATTTCGGCGGTGCTGGCGGCATTCGTGCCGATACACTGGCACCTGCGGCCTTTGATTTTCTGGGCTGCGGTGGTCGGTGGCACCCTGAACGGACTCGGAGCACTGACCAGTTTTACTGCGCTTGAGTCAGGTGGAAAAGCAGCGGTGGTGATCTCCCTGATCTCGCTTTATCCGCTGGTCACGGTTGCGTTCGCGGTGACAGTTCTTCACGAACACTTGACCGCTGCGCAGGCAGTTGGCGTGGGAATCGCCATCGTGGCTGCGATTTTGCTTTCGCTCGAGCCGAAGCCGCTAGATGGAAAGCCTTAGCTCGCCTCGCTCATCTTGCCCGAGTCATCGATCGATCCAACTGAATGCAGTCCTTGCTGCACCAGAAACCGCACATCGGTCTGCAAACTTTCTCCAGGCGCGAGTGTTCGATGTCGTCCCGCCGCTTTCATCGCTTCGAAGTTCAGCGGATATCCAGTGCACGGTTCCAGCACCGCAACGTTGTAGTTGCGCCAGCCTCCATATGTGGCGAAGAGCCAGCAGCACGGGAAGACCTTAGGATCAAATTGCAGTCCACATGCCAGGCCAGTCGCGGCGTTGGTCAGCGCGCACCAGTTTCCTTTCATTTGGATGCCATAGAAAAAATAAAGTTGGCGAGCGTCTTCGGGAGTCACGCGCTGCAAATCGACGTCACCAGCAGGAGTCTTGATCAATGGCCACTGGCTAAGTTCGGGCGCGCCGGCGAGCGTTCCCGGAAAAGCGGGTTCCACTGCGACCTGCATGGGAGGGAAGTCGATGCGATGTTGCGGAGTGACCCCCATCGCCGGATGAAGCTTCCATAGAAAAGAAAACGCCGTCCGTCCGCGATTGGTGAAGCGATGCTGAAATACAATTCGCGGCTGATCACGCCGCAAGCGGATGGTCTTCTCTACTTCGACCGAACTGATCGGAGTTGTATATCTCAGCCGAACGCCTACTTCGTCCGCTCGCGACCACGGCTCTGCGTCCCACTCTCCGGTCCACAGTTCGCCGTGGTCGGGATAGCTTTCGCCTTCAATTACGGAAACTTCGTCGTTAGGAAATAACTCATCCCAGCCGCCGCTCCACACATCGTCATATCGGGAATTCGAAGGCAATCGAGCCGGAGGAACGCGCGGATTGTTCCACAGCAGGTTGGCATCGAGAGGCTTATATGTAATCTGCCAAATCTTCGCGCCTGCTTCAGGAAGGACGATAACGCGAAGCGACTGATTCTCCAGCACGACGCTGCGCAGCCCGCGATACGACCAGTCCGTGCTCACGCTAAGTTTCATGAATTCGATTGCCTTTCTTATCCCGACCTTATCCCGACCTTATCCCGACCTTATCCCGACCCCAAGCTCTTGATCTATGGTTCCTCGCTCACGGTCGCTTGATGCGAGCGCCGGACATATTTCGGAGATGTTAACGAATTGCGGATCGCTATGGTGGAATTGTCGGCAGCGACGACTCCGCAATCGAACTTCACATGATCAAAAATAGCGTGGCTGCGACCGGCCACGCGGACCTCGCTGGTCGCCAGGTCTGGACGTTCCGCGGCAAGCCGCAGCGCGCCAACGGTGGAATGGTCGACCTGCAAATCGGCGTCGCCGCCCAACGAAAGCCAGTCGGCATAAATGTCGGAATCGTGGACCGTAAGTTTTGCGTGACCGTTGGCCGTCAGCTCATCGATGACGCTGTTCGTGAAAGTAAGGTCCGCATCTCCGCCCGCGTAGACGTCCCAGGTGTCGGCGTTTACTCCGCTTAGTTGCAAACGAAACGGGCAATCTGACGCACCGGGCTCCGGAACCACCACTGGTGCTTGAGGAGAGCCAACAAAGCCGTGTGGTAGCTTGAGCGCACCTTTGCATGCAGGCATAATCGCCAGCTGTGCCCGTCCGATGTTGCTCAGTCGCACATCGCTGCTGCCGTGGACATATAAAAGAAAAAACTGAGCGGTGGTGTCGGTCAGGTCAGCGGTGGCCAGCGAACCCATGCGAAGTTTTCGAGAGAAAGATTGATCAACAGGAATATCCGAGAATTCGAGTTTATCGTCATCGCCGGTATGGGTTGATAGAAACACCAGGCGCAGATGATGGCCGACTACGTGGCTTGATCGAGAAATTTCAAGTTCGAAGATGGTGAAGTTCTCAAGCGTGGCTTGCACGTGGTCCAGGTGGAATTCGGAATTTTTGGTTTGGAAGTCATCGATGTCAAGAGAGCCCTTCAACTGCCAGATGGGATGTGCGCTCCCTTGCGGGATCATGGTTGATCGATGGATGCTGATCTTAGCCGGGCCATCGCAGTGGAGACGGCTGGTGCCATTCGGTGAAGCTGGTGGGTCAGATACTTGGATGTGCACATCTTCGAGTTCAAGGTCGGCTCCGGAAGCCACAGTAATAGGTCCACGAAGGTCAAGGGAAACGCCTTTGAGTTTTACGTGTCCCGAAACAGTCAGTGGTCCGTCGTGTCGAAACACTGTTTTTTCGTCGATGACGGTACCATCCTTGAGGTCAGGAAGGGTCTTTTGTCCGAATGCTGGAAATGCCAGCGTCAGAAGAAAGCAGAGCAAAGCGCATTTCATAGTGTCTTGATTACGGAATCAGGGTTTGCAGAATACCTGATAAGCGCGCTCCGGCTGAATGTTTATCTGACATTCCTTCACAAATTCAGCCGTTCAGGAATTAAGTCGGTTTGTTAGTATGTTGTGTGCGTCGTATCCTGACCGATCGGGTGGTTCTCATGCAGTGGTTCGGGCCAGAAACGCGGCGCTGGCTTGGGATTCTCGCGTTCGTCGCCCTGGTAGGGGCCCGCTATGGTTCAGCTGAGGACGCGGACGCAAAAACTCTCCTTCAGCAGGCGTTCGATTTTCACCAGAAGGGGCAGTTCAGTGAGGCACTCCCTCTGCTGCACCGCGCTCACCACCTCGCCCCCCAAGACTATTTCGTAAATCTGCTCTTGGGAATCGATTCTCTGCGCACCGGACAAGCGACGACCGCAATCCCTTTTCTG
>Ga0207695_10009845_pt1 | contig 11747 bp, 8 predicted proteins | sample KBSC54metaG_FD_184354 | JGI IMG/M metagenome (GOLD analysis project Ga0207695, IMG submission 184354) | Corn rhizosphere microbial communities from Kellogg Biological Station, Michigan, USA - KBS C5-4 metaG (SPAdes) (version 2) | ecosystem: Host-associated > Plants > Roots > Rhizosphere > Soil... | reverse complement strand
CACCATCCGCCACCTGCAAAAAGTCCACGCCCTCCGAAGCGTTCTTCGCCGACTGCGAAAGCGCCGTAGCCGAAGCCTGCAGTCCGTTCGCCAGCGACAGTCCCGCCGCGTCATCCGCGCCCGAATTGATCCGCGATCCCGAAGACAGCTGCTGCAACGTCTTCGACAAAGATGCCTGCGTATTGGCCAGGTTGTTCTGCGCGTAAATTGCCGAAATATTGTTCAGGACACCCAGTGACATGCAATTTCTCCTTGTTCCGGTTGAATTGATCCAGTGAGTTCCTGCTGCGGGTGCCTGACCGAAAGCACGCGCCAATCGCCTGCCCCGGGTCACCTTGTGGAAGGAACCACATTGCCCACTGCTTTCATCGGCGCACCCTGTGGAGACTTTACGAAGTTTTCAAAATTCTGCAGCAATCACCATTCCAATCGCAATCCGCTTCACCTCTGCCGCCCGGCCAACATCCAAAGCAAAAGGCCATCGCGGAACATCCACGACGGCCTCATGCCGAAACAGGAATTCGGATTTCCTAACTAATCCCCAGCACCTTCACGATCACCCGCTTCCGCCGCAGCCCATCAAACTCCGCATAGAAGATACGCTGCCACGTGCCCAGGTCCAGCCGCCCGTTCGTTACAGGGAGCGTCGTCTCATGGTGCAGCAGCAGCGCCTTCAAATGCGCGTCGCCGTTGTCCTCGCCGGTCTTGTGATGCTTGTAGTCGGGCCGCTCCGGCGCAAGCTCCTCCAACCACTTTCCGATGTCTTCGATCAGCCCGCTCTCATGGTCGTTCACATAAATCGCCGCCGTGATGTGCATCGGCGAAACAAAGCAGAGCCCGTCCTTCACTCCGCTGCGCTTTACGATCTGCTCCACCTGATCGGTGATGTGCACCATCTCCTTCCGCTTGCGCGTTTCAAAGGTCATGTACTCCGTGTGGCTCTTCATCTCTCCTGTGGACATGTCAGCACTCCTTTAGCGGCTACCGCATCAGCCTTTATCCTAAAGAAGTCGTGAACGAAGCGAACACAGCCGCCGAGGAACTCTGCCTGCGCGCAATGGATCAGCTCGCAGCGGGCGATGCTTCCCTGGCCGTCGAGTCCTTCCGGGCCGCCATCGCAGCCGATCCAAACTACTTCGAAGCCCACCACGGCCTCATCCGCGCACTCCGCGACGCTGGCCGCCTCGAGCCCTCCATCGCCGCAGCGCTCGCCCTCACTGCGCTCACACCGGACGATCCCCTTGCTCACACTGCGCTCTCCATCTCATTGCAGCAGGCCGACCACATTCCGGAAGCAGAAGCTGCTGCCGCCCGCGCAAGGATAGTCGAGTGGAAGGCGCAACTCCGATCTTCCTCATCGGACAAGCGGCATTGACCCGACAGAAACCATCAGCCGCCGCGCGACTCCGCACGATGCACGATGAGCTGGTCAAGGCCTACGGTCCACAGTTCTGGTGGCCGGCGAAGACTCCCTTCGAAGTCATAGTCGGAGCGTACCTGACCCAGAACACGTCGTGGAAAGCCGTCGAGGTATCCCTCGCCAATCTCAGGCGCGGGCGCGCTCTCACGGTCAAAGGTCTGCGCGCGCTGTCCGTGGCCGAGTTGCAGGAGTTGATCCGGCCTTCAGGCTTCTACACGCGGAAGGCGCCAGCGCTGAAAGCTTTCATCGCGATGCTCGACTCAGAATTCTCCGGATCGCTCCAGCGCCTCGCCGCCGCTCCCACAGCACAGCTTCGAGGCAAGCTCCTGGCCTTGCCAGGCGTAGGTCCCGAGACCGCCGACGCGATCCTGCTTTACGCGCTTGGCCATCCTGTTCCGGTCGCCGATGAATATCTCCGCCGCATCGCAGCCCGCCATCAGCTCATCCATCCTCGCCCCGAAAAGAACCGCAGAGGCTATGACGCGCTGGTTCAGCTCACCTCTGACGCCTTCGCCGCCGATCCTGTCGAAACCCGCGCTACGCTCTTCAACGAGTTCCATGCCCTGACCGTCGCCGTCGGAAAGGCCCACTGCGGGCGAGTCCCCAATTGCCTTCGATGCCCGCTGGCATTCGACCTGCCCGAACCGATCCCAGCGAGCCAAATGAAAAGGCCCACTCCGGGTAAGAAGTGAGCCTTTGCAGTTGATGCAACTATGCTGCAGTCGCTTGAGATCAGCGGTTAGTTGACCGTCAGTTGCGTGGATCCATTGATCCCCGTCAGGGTTGCAGTGATGTTGGTGGTTCCGTGCGAGGCGCTTGCCGCCATGCCGCTCTGGTTCACGACAGCGACCGTCGGCGTGGATGAGGTCCAGGTCACCACGTTGGTGATGTCTTGGGTCGAACCATCGCTAAAGGAGCCGCTCGCCGCGAACTGCTGCGAAGAGCCCAGCGCGATGGTCGGGTTTGCCGGCGTAACGGTGATGTTCTGCACCGTTGCGTTCGTCACCGTCACGGTTGTATTTGCGGAAGCAAGACCGTTGATGCTGCCGGTCACGGTAACGCTGCCTGCTGCCACACCCGAAACCAGACCCTGACGGTTGACAACCGCGTCAGCATAGGCCGACGTCTGCCAGCGAGCTGAAGCCGTCAGATCGACCTGCGTAACGCCGTCGCTGAAGGTTCCGATAAGCGAGAGCTGCAGCTTGGTGCCAGCCGCCATCGTTGGATTCGCTGGCTGGATCGCAACCGTCTGAACCGTCATCGACGTGACCGTCACTGTGGTTTGGCCCGAGATGCCGTTCAGCTTGGCGGTGATGGTGACCGGCTTGTTCTTCGAGTTTTTGCTGCGAAGCACGCCGCTGCTGCTCACCATGGCATACTGCGGAGCGCTGCTGCGCCATGTCACGCCCGAGAGCACCTGCGTAGAGCCATCGGAGAAGTGACCGATCGCTGTCAGCTGTGTCCTCGAGTGCGGCGGCACGATCGGGCTGTCAGGCGAGATAGTAATCGACTGCAGCGTTGCCGTCGTCACGTTCAGCGTTGCGGTACCGCTGATCGTGCCATAGGTTGCAGTGATGGTCAGGGTGCCGGCGCTGATGCCGTTGGCCAGACCGGTTGAACTGATGGTCGCGAACGCGCCGTTGGAGGAGCTCCAGACTACCAGCGACGACAGATCCTGCGTGCTGTTGTCAGAGAACACGCCCGTGGCCGTGAACTGAACGTTGCCGTTGACTCCCACCACCGTCGTGATTGGAATTACCACAATGTTAGTCAGAACCGACGGCGTAACCGTCAGCGAGGCCGTAGCCGACATCGAGTTGTAGAAGACCGAGATGGTCGTCTTTCCTGGGGCCAGCGCTGTTGCCAGGCCGTTGCTGTTCACGCCAGCCACGGAGGCAGACGAGGACAGCCACGAGAGGCCTGCGGTCACCGGCTGAAGGCTGCCGTCGGTGTACACAACGTTGACTGCGTACTGCTGCGTCGTGCCGCTCGCGATGGAGGCCGTGGAGGGCGTCAGTTGAATGGAGGCAGGAACTGCGTCCGTAACGTACACCGTAGTTGTGTTCGCGATGCTGCCGTAGGTAGCCGTAATCGTGACTGGGTTGTTGTTGCTGTTTGCAACGCCGGTTACGATTCCCGTCGCAGGATCGACCGAAGCGAGTGTCGCATCAGACGAGGACCAGATTGCGTTGGAAGTGATGTCCTGCGTCGAGCCGTCGCTGTACGTGCCGGTGAGGCTCATTTGGAGCTGGCCGCCTACCGGAATGTACTGCGCATCCGGTGCGATATCGATCTCAGTCAGAACTGCCGGGGTCACCGTCAATTGAGCCGGTACGGCCGAGGTCACGCTTCCAGACGCCGCTGAAATTGCTGAAACACCGGCGCTGATGCCGGTGGCAAGACCGGTCTGGTCGATCGCCGCAAAGTTCGTAGCCGCTGAACTCCAGCTCACCGCGTTGGTGATGTCCGTCTGGCTTCCGTCAGAGAACAGTCCGTTCGCCGCGAATGCCTGGGTCTGACCCGTTGCAATCGATGCCGCAAGCGGATTGACGCCGATGGACTGCAGCAAGGCCGCCGAAATCGTCGCCGCAGCGGAAGCGGTCTTAGAACCAACCGTCGCCGTGATTGTGCTTGTACCCGCCGACGAACCGGTCACCAGGCCTGTTGAATCAACGGTGGCTGCCGATGTGCTGGAACTCCACGCCGCCTGACTGGTCACATCCAGCGAGGTGCCGTCTGCAAAGGTCCCGAGAACGCTAAGTTGTTTGCTCTGGCCCGTCGCGATGGAGAAGACCGCCGGCGTGACAATGATGGAAGAGAGTGCCCCGGCCGTTACTGAGACGCCTGTTGTACCGGAGATGGAACTCCATGTCGCCGTGACAGTGACACTCCCCGACTTGAGAGCCGTCAGCATGCCGCTGGCGCTAACCACGGCAATGGTTGGGTCAGAACTCTGCCATACGGCTTGGCTGGTTATCGTCTTGGTGCTGTTGTCTGTATAAGTAGCGGTTGCTGTCAGCTGCTCCGTTGCTCCCGACGCTAGCGAGGGGCTCGGCGCGCCAACAGTAATGCTCTTGAGGCCGGCAACGGTGACCGCCAGCGTTCCGGAAACCGAGCCCTGAGCTGCTGTGGCAATCACAGAGCCTGCCTTGTAGCTGGTGAGGAGGCCCGACGTGTTGAGTCCGGCGACAGTGGCATCCGATGAACTCCACGTCACCTGGGAACTGATATCCGCGGTCGTTCCGTCACTGTAGTTGCCCTGCGCAGTGAGCTGCAGGGTCGCGCCGGCGGCCAGCGATCGGGCGGCGTTCGCTCCGTACACGGTAATCGAAGCAAGCGTGCGGGTGGAGCCGCTGCTGCTCGGCGTGCTCTTGTGGCTGCTGCCGCCTCCGCAACCCGAGAAACCAAGACAAACAAACAAAATCGAGCAAACGATCGCGCCGATTCTCCTCATACAACCAACCTCTTCCTCAACCAGATTTCCATCAATTTGGGGCGTTTAGCTAAAGGCAGTGCGCGGTATACACGCCAAGGGGAACAAGTAAATCAGCTCAGAATCGAATCAGTTGTACTTGCACAGCCGCTAGGTTCTCGTTCGCGCCCGGGGGACCCTCGTGGGAAACGGGCGGAATCGCACCTGCACCTGCTGATCTGATTCGATACCTGAGTTAGTTTGGCGGGGTAATCTGTGTCCGGAAATACAACAGATGTGTATTTCGACACGGTGGTAATAGCACCAAAGTCAGAAACTTACGTTGAAGCGGATCACAGGCAGACGACCACCGTGCTGCAGTCCGGGCGCTAGCGCACCCTGTACGGACCTATTGACTCCAATGAAAAAGGCTCCCGAAAGGGAACCGTCGTTGCGAGGGAATAATTGGACCTTCACCTGGGCTTGCCATCGACCTGGTTCGATCAATGGCGGGGACGACGGGGCTCGAACCCGCGACCTCTGCCGTGACAGGGCAGCGCTCTAACCAACTGAGCTACGTCCCCAGATGAAACCAAAAGACCTGTCGCCGGCAGGCACCGAACAGCTGACGCCACGCCGCGCAACATCATTGAGTGTATCAGAAACCGCCACCGGTTTCGTCGCTCCGAGGTGTTTTGTGAAGGCGATATTCAGTCCGCTTTCCAATTAGTAGATGAGTGAATCTCATCACTTGTTAAGCGATTCACGCGAGAGTTGGAGCAACCACGGCCCGACCGGCAACTCGGTCTTAGTCCACGAATCCGGCCACGTAGGTCACCGCAGAGACCGCCCGATGCGCGACGATGCTCATCCACGGCATTGAGTGCGGACCGTGCCCCTTGTGCTCAAAGACCCGTGACCGGGGCATCTGCATACCTGCTGGGTGGCGCTTCATCGCGTAATCGGGGCGCGCATTGGAGCTCAAAGCAACGAACGCAACCGTACCAGCCATAATCGCGAAACAGAAAGCCATCCGCTTGAAGTCTTGAACCAGGTCCATACGTCCTCCATAGAGGTTGTCGGGCTCGGATGCTGCGAGCTATCCGAACTACCTCCACTTCAGTAGAGCGCAAGACCAGATTCCGCGAAGTCACAACGCGTAACGCAATGTAAAGATTTGTTCACGAATCCTGACAATTCGTTACATCTTATTCCGCCCTTAAAGCCTCAACCGCATTTACATTTGCCGCCCGGGTGGCCGGGATGGCCGCAGCTATCAGCGCCGCGGCGAGAATCGCGAATGCAGACGCCACAAAGGCCAGCACGCCGGGCTTTCCAAGCGCGGTGAGATAGCTCGAAGCCGCCTCATCCAATCCGAAGCCCACCAGCGCTCCCACACCCACTCCGATCAGCGCCATTGCCAATCCATCCACCAGCACGTCTTTCAGGATGTCGTGCCGCTGTGCGCCCAGCGCCATCCTGATTCCAAACTCCCGCGTTCTGCTGCTGACTGAAAACGCCAGCACCCCGGCTACTCCTACCACCGAGATCAGCAAAGCCACGGCGGCGAATCCGCCGAAAACAACTGCATTGAGCTTGTCCGGTGTCAGCACCTCAACTCGCACGTCGCCCAACGTGCTTGCCTTCTCAACCGGCTGATCGTTCGACATCTCATGAATGGTTTTGTTGATTGCTGGAATCAGCGCGTACGGGTCCTGGTGCGCCCGTACAAAAAGTCGTCCGCCCCAGCCTTCCTGCTCAACCGGCTGGTAAATCGTCATTGCGGGCGAAGGAATGATGTTTTCGTCGTCGAAGTCAGGCACGACAGCGATGATTCGTCGCGGTTCGGTGCTGATGCCGATGAACTTCATCACGCCATCGGTCCACTCGAGCTTGCGATTCAGCGGATTCTGTCCGGGATACAGAAGGTTAGCCAGACTCTGGCTGATGATCACCACACGCTCAGCGCCATCCTTGTCACCATCATTGAAGTCTCGGCCTGCCGCAAGTGGCACACCGAATGTCGCAAAGAACCCCGGCGACACGGAGCGGAAGTTTGCCCGGAAATCCTGTCCATCGGCTCGACGAGCACCCTGCGCTGCGAAGGCAAAGCTGATGTTCAATCCGCGGTCATCTCTCCAAGGTGCGCTGAATCCCGAAGATACGTGCTCCACGCCCGGAATCGCGCTCACTCGCCGCGTCACCTCGCGGTAGAACTGCCTGACCTGTTCATCTGTCTTCCCGTATGACATCACGGGCAGGTTGATCGCCATCACTTTTTCAGCATCGAAGGGCGGCCTCGTCTGCTCCAGCGTGAACAGCGTCTTCATCAGAACGCACGCGCCCGCCAGCAGAAGGAAAGACGCAGTGATCTGCGTAACGGCAAACATGCGCAGCCGCTTGCTGCTGCCTCCTCCGCCCGATCGAACGCCGCGCGCCGACAATCCGCCGTGCGCATTGTTGGGCGAAGGCAGCCGCGGGATATACGCCAGAAACACCGCCGCCACAAGCGCAAGCGCGATCCCAAACCACACCAGGCTAAAGTCGAGGCTGAGATCGTTCGCCCGCACGGAGAAGCGCGCCGCGTACCGGCCCAATTCGTACACCATCGGAATGGCCAGCAGAATTGCGGCGATGGCTCCGCTGCCACAGAGCACCAGTCCCTCGGCCAGCAGGGAGCGGCGAATCGCCCCGACACTCGCCCCTAGAGCCAGGCGCACCGCGAGTTCAGATTCCCGCCGAACCGTCCGCGCCAGAACTAGATTCGCGACATTCGAGCTTGCGATCACGAAGAGCAGACCCGCAGCCGCAAACAGAATCCAGAGAATCGCGTTCGCACGCGCGTTAATCTGGTCGTGCATCCGTGTCAGTTCGATCGCGTAGTGATCATTTGGCTTGTAAACTTCCGGATGCGCAGCCGTCATAGCGCCATAGACGGTCCGCAGTTCCGAGCGAGCCTGGTCTACCGTAGCTCCCGGAGCAAGCCGGGCGAACACTTCCGTCATCCGGTGTTCGCGTCCCTGCACCATCGTCGCTGACAGGTGATGCGGACTCGTCACCACGTTGGAGATGATCTCCGTGGAGACGGGATACGGAACCGCAGGCTCAAGCACGCCAACCACCGTTGCAGAACGCGCCCCCTGCAGTCCCTCGAGCCGAACCTGCTTGCCTAGCACGCCTGGATCGGAATGCATCTGCGACTTCCAGAAGTTATAAGTCAGCACCACCGCACCGGCAGCGTTCTGCCCATCGTCGCCTGGACCGAGCAGCCTGCCCAGCACCGGCTTTAGGCCCATGACTTCGAAGTAGTGCCCGTCCACCACGCCCGCAGGAATCTCCCGCGGCGTTCCCAGGCCTATCACCGTGAAGTCGATCTGCGAGAACGTACCCAGTTCCGTGATCGTCTTCAGATTGCCTTCGAGATCATGGATCTCCGGAACAGAGAACGTCGCGTTGGTAACGCCCAGTCCCTGCGCGCTCTGCCGCACATAGAGCAACCGATCCTCATCGCGATTTGCCAGCGGCCGTAGCAGTACTGCACGCACCACGCTAAAGATTGCCGCATTGGCGCCAATACCCAATGCCAGCGTCAACGCAACCGTGAACCATAACGCGCGCACTCGCGACAGCGAGCGTACAGCAATTTTCAGATCGTGGAGAAAGGACATCGGGGGGACCTCCCAGGGGATGGGTAGAACGATAAATCGCGACCGCAACACAGGTCGATTGACAAATATGTTGATATCAACTATTATTTGGGTGTGTCAAGTGGAAAAGCGCTGCCATTCGAAACAACACTGATGGTTAAGGACCGCTGTCTTTGCCTTCACGTGCAGCGCGCGGCGCGGGCACTTGCCCGCCGCTTTGACGAAGCTCTTCGTCCATACGACCTCACCAACGGTCAGTTTTCACTTCTTATGTCGCTCAACCGCCCCGAACCGCCGCCGATGGGGCCCGTGGCTTCCCTGCTCGCGATGGATCGAACTACGCTCACGGCTGCCCTCAAGCCGCTGGAACGTCGCGGCCTTCTCAAAGTGCAGAGCGATCCGAACGATCGCCGCAGCCGCGTCCTCATCCTCACCGACAAGGGGCGCACTCTGCTCGCTAATGCCCTTCCTGCCTGGCAAAAGACCCACGAAGCAATTGAGCAGCAATCTCCGTCGATCGACTGGGGCGCTCTTCGCGAAAGCCTGCGCGCTGTCTGCTGAGCCTTCAGATTCTATTCAATTCGGATGGAAATGGCGGAAGCGCGTGCGAGTCGAACACACCGTTGCCCATAAGGACGACCGCCGGTTTTGAAGACCGGGAGGATCACCGGATCCCAAGCGCTTCCATTGTGAAAAGAAGTTCACTGCCCGCCTGGAAAACACCTCGATCACAGGCGGCTCGCAATCCCAATCATACGTAACAACCCGCAACCGGACAGGTACGAACTCTGCACTGAAAACTGCGACCCGCGAACCACGAACTGTGAAACTACGAACTGTGAACTAGGAACTGACAACTGAAGACTGGAGACTGACAACTCAGAAATACGTCTTGACCACATCGACCACGTCGTAATTTTCGTCAACCACTACCAGCACCCGCCACTTATCGAATGTCAGGCACGGGTGCGAGATGTTGAACCCGATCATGTCGCCGACCTGCACATCATCACCGGGCGCGATCTTCACGTATCCGTGCTGATCCATGAGCTTCGTTGTCTCCCAATGTGCCGGCACTTCCTTCGGCGCCGCTCTCCCCGGTCGATAGTGCAACGCCGGCCAAGGGAGTCCTGAGTCAAACGCCGCATCGCGGCGACCCATTGTGACTACGGCCAGCCCGGGTTCGGGGATCGACTGAACATAGGCCCAGATATGCAGAGCGGGAACCAGTCCAGACCGCATCTCCCGCGCAATCGGATTAGATTGCAGAATCCGCTGCTGCTGGGTCTCGTAGTTCCCTACATCGTGCGTGAGGTAGCATCCGGGGCGCAGAACGATCTCGACAGCATCTCCGAACCCCGCAGCCGAAAACTCTTCCGCGACGACGTCGTACCATGCTGAGCCTGCGCCTGAAATCAGAGCCGGTGTGCGCGCAAATCTGTTCTCAGCTCGCAGACGCCGAGTGATCTCGCACCCGCTTCGTAGATACGCCCTGATACTATCTTCATCCTTCAGTACGCCTTCGTAGAGCTCGACCCCGCAGAGATCCACTGTGCCCCGCCACTGCTCCAAAGCTTCAAGCACCTCCTGCAACTGCGTGTCATCCCGCACGCCGCAACGGCCGCCCATCACTCCGAGCTCAACCAGAACGTTCAACCGCAATCCTCGGCCCCGGAAGTACGAACCGAGCTGCTCCACGTTCGCCGCCGAGTCCACGAGGCAGTAGAACTCACAATCTGAATCGGCAACCATCTCGGCAACCATGCGCATGTTCTGCTTTCCGACGAGCTGATTTGCCACCAGTACCCGCCGAACCCCGTGCGCGTGAGCCACCTGCACCTGGTGCGCCGTAGCCAGCGTGATTCCCCACGCGCCGCTATTCAGTTGCAGATGGAAAAGGGCCGGAGCCATGGACGTCTTCCCATGCGGAGCGAGCTTCACTCCATACGCATCGATGAACTGCTGCATCCATCGCAGATTGTGCTCGATTTTGGCGCGGTACAGAACGGCCGCCGGCAGGCTAAGGTCCTCGCGGAGCAGATTCCAACCGCGCCCCGCGATCTCCGCAGCCGTCGTTTCCTGTTCCAGCGAGCCAATCCCCTTGTTCAACGGGTCTATCGATTCGTCCTTGAGCGGTTGTTTCTGCTGCACGCGCTTCGATTCCACTCGCATCTCCGCACCTCGTCTCGCGAACCCATAGTCTATAGTCTGAGTCAGCCCGCATGAATTGCGACACCCTCATCCGCAATGCAAACGTGCTTGATGGCACGGGCAGCGACGCGCAACTTGTCGACGTCGCTCTCGCCGGCGGCCGAATCGTTACGATCGGCGCAGCTCTCCGATATAAAGCCGCAGTCACGATCAATGCCGGCGATCTCTCGCTCTCTCCCGGTTTCATCGATGTGCACACGCACGACGACACCAGCGTGATCGACACGCCGGAGATGCTCCCAAAAATTTCGCAGGGCGTCACCACTGTGATCGTGGGCAACTGCGGAATCAGCGCATCGCCTGTCCGTCTCAAAGCCGATCCGCCCGATCCGATGAACCTGCTCGGCTCGCGCGAGCGCTTCCGCTACCCCTCGTTCGCCGACTACCTCGCCGCGCTCAAATTGGCGCATCCCTCCGTCAACGTCGCGGCGCTGATCGGGCACACTTCTCTACGCAACAACCACCTCGATCGTCTCGACCGGACTGCGACTGAACCCGAGATCGCGGCTATGCGTGCGGAACTCACCTCTGCACTCTCATCCGGCGCTCTGGGACTCAGCACCGGCCTGGCGTACGCCAACGCCAATGCGGCCACTAGCGAAGAAGTTTTCTCGCTTGCCGATGCACTCATCGGCGCAAATGCCCTCTACACGACGCACATGCGCACCGAAACCGACGCCATACTCGACGCCATGGAAGAAGCGTTCCGCATCGGCCGCTACGCGCAATCGCCGGTCATCATATCGCATCTCAAATGTGCCGGAATCGCCAACTGGGGTCGGAGCTCCGAAATTCTGCACACACTCGAGCAAGCTCGCACTACTCAGCAAATCGGCTGCGATTGCTATCCGTACGCCGCCGGCTCCAGCACTCTCGATCTGAAACAAGTGGACGAACGAGTTCGCATTGAGATCACGTGGAGCACTCCTCACCCGGAAGCAACCGGCCGCACCCTGGCGGAGATTGCCTCGGATTGGAACCTTTCTCACCTCGACGCCGCTCGCCGCCTTCAGCCGGCTGGAGCGATCTATCACAGCATCAGTGAGCAGGACATGCG
>Ga0207695_10009843_pt1 | contig 11749 bp, 10 predicted proteins | sample KBSC54metaG_FD_184354 | JGI IMG/M metagenome (GOLD analysis project Ga0207695, IMG submission 184354) | Corn rhizosphere microbial communities from Kellogg Biological Station, Michigan, USA - KBS C5-4 metaG (SPAdes) (version 2) | ecosystem: Host-associated > Plants > Roots > Rhizosphere > Soil... | reverse complement strand
AGCTCACCTTCCCCTATCTCGGCCTGGTCAGCCTCGTCTCGCTGCTGGGCGGGATCATGAATTCGCTCAACCGCTTCTGGGTGAATGCGGCGGCCCCGATCCTGCTCAACATCTGCATGATCGGGGCGCTGGTCTTCTTCCGGGGGCATGACGGCATCGCGACGGCGCACACCCAGGCCATCGCGGTGACGGTGTCCGGCGCGGCGCAATTGCTCTGGCTGATCCTCGCGGCGCGCAGCGCGGGCGTGAAGCTGCGCCTCAAGCCCCCGACGATCAATCCCGAGGTGAAGCGCCTGCTCGCGATCGTCTGGCCGGCGGCGATCGGCGCCGGCGCGGTTCAGTTCAACCTGCTCGTCATCACGATGCTGGCGGCGGGCTTCCTCGGCCAGGGCGCCGTTTCCTACATCTATTACGCCGACCGGCTGAACCAGCTGCCGCTGGCGCTGGTCGGCATCGGGGTGGGCACCGCGATCCTGCCGGTGATTTCCCGCCAGATCGGCGCGGGCGACGAGGCCGGCGCGATCCGCACCCAGAATCGCGCGATCGAATTGTCGCTGCTGCTCACCCTGCCCGCCACCGCCGGGCTGATGCTGGGCGCCAAGACGCTGATCGCCGCCTTGCTCCAGACTGGCGCCTTCACGGCCCAGGACACCGCAGCCTCGGCCGCCGTGCTGACCGCTTTCTCCTGCGGCCTGCCCGCCTACATCCTGATCAAGGTGTTCACGCCCGGCTTCTACGCGCGCACCGATACCCGCACGCCGGTGCGGATCGCGCTGACCGAGATGGCCTGCAACATGGCGCTGAACCTGTTCTTCGTGTTCGTGGTGAAGCTCTCCTACGTGGGCCTCGCCATTTCGGGCGCGAGCTGCGCGTGGATCAATGTCGGCCTGCTCTACTGGGTGCTGCACCGGCGCGGGCATTTCACCATCGATGCGCAGTTGAAGCGCCGCGCGATCCGGTTGCTGCTGGCGACATTGGTGATGGCGGCGCTGCTGGTCGTCCTCGATCCGATCATGGCCGCGCGGGCCAGCGGCAGCGTCGGCGCGCGCATCGTCGCGCTGCTGCTGCTGATCGTGCCGGCGGGCGCCTGCTATTTCGGCTGCGCCTTCCTGTTCGGCGCGTTCGACTGGAACGAGACCAAAGCGCTGCTCCGCCGTCGCCGCGCTTGACCTGAGCCGCGCGGCGGGCGACACGCGCGCCCACTATGGAAAAGCGCCCCGAAACGACCCGAGTAGTCTCGGGCATCCAGCCCACCGGAAACCTGCACCTCGGCAATTATCTGGGCGCCATCCGCAATTGGGTGCGCATGCAGGACGAGGTGGCGCGCGACGGGGGCGACTGCTTCTTCTTCCTCGCCGATCTCCACGCGATCACGGTCCACAACGATCCGAAGGAACTCGCCGGCAATGTCCGCCAGATGGCGGCGGCGCTGATCGCGGCGGGCATCGATCCCGATCGCTCCACCCTGTTCAACCAGGCCGCCGTGCCCGCCCATGCCGAGCTGGCGTGGCTGCTCGCCGGCACCGCGCGGATCGGCTGGCTGAACCGCATGACCCAGTTCAAGGAGAAGTCCGGCAAGAATCGCGAGGGCGCCTCGGTCGGGCTGTTCACCTACCCCGTCCTGATGGCCGCCGACGTGCTCGTCTACCGCACCACCCATGTGCCGGTCGGCGAGGACCAGAAACAGCATCTCGAGCTGGCCCGCGACATCGCCACCAAGTTCAACCTCGATTTCGGCACCGAGCTGTTTGTCCTGCCCGAGCCGATGATCCCGCCGACCGCCGCGCGGATCATGAGCCTGCGCGATGGCAATGCAAAGATGAGCAAGTCCGATCCGTCGGAGCAGAGCCGCATCCACCTGACCGACGACGCCGACACCATCGCCGCCAAGATCCGCAAGGCCAAGACCGATCCCGAGCCCCTGCCCGACGATCCCGCCGCGCTGGAAAGCCGCCCCGAGGCGCGCAACCTCGTCAGCATCTACGCGGCCCTGACCGACGAGAGCGCCCAGGCCGTGCTGGCGCGCTTCGCCGGGCAGGGATTCGGCGCCTTCAAGCCGGCGCTGGCCGAATTGCTGGTGGAAACGCTGCGGCCGATCACCGCCCGTCTCGTCGAGCTGGAGCGCGACCCGGCCGAGCTGGACCGTATCCTCGCCGCCGGCGCGACGAAGGCGCGGGCCGCCGCCGCGCCGGTGATGGCAGGCGCTTATGCCGCGCTCGGGTTGAACCGCGAAACTAGGTGACAGGAACATACGTTCAACGCATATTCAGCACGCTTGGCGGAGGAGTGGCCGTCACGTCCTGACATGCGGAATCCTCCGCGCACGAGGCACGTCCATGACCATCAAACGCCTGTTGCTTTCCATCGCCGCCCCCATCGCCCTCCTGGGCGTGAGTGGCTGCGCCACCAATTTCCAAGCGAACGTCTCTCGATTCCAGCGCCTTCCCGCGCCGCAGGGCCAGACCTTCCGGGTCGAGGCCGCTGATGCGCACAACAATGGCGGGCTGGAATTCGCGACCTACGCGCAAGAGGTCGCCGCGCACCTGACGCAGGCCGGCTATCACGAGGCGGCGCCAGGCGGCGCGGCCGACATGATCGTGCAGGTCGGCTATGGCGTCGATCACGGCCAGCAGAAGGTCACCACCACGCCCGGCGGCTTCAACTGCGGCTTCGGATCCGGATGGGGTCCGGGCTGGGGCGGTCCCGGCTGGGGTCGCTGGGGCGGCTGGGGCTGGGGTGGCCGCGGCTGGGGCTATGGCTGGGGCGATCCGTTCGGCCCGTGGGGCTGCCCCGACGTCGAGAGCTACACCATCTATTCGAGCTATCTCGGCATGACGATCACGCGCTCCGACGGCGCCCGCCTGTTCGAAGGCCGCGCCCGCGCGCATTCGGCGACGGACGACCTGACCCAGCTCGTCCCGAACCTGATCGACGCGATGTTCACCGGCTTCCCGGGCAATTCGGGACAGGACATCCGCATCACCATCCCGCCGCGCCAGAAGCCCAAGGCTTCCTGAGCAGGATGCATAACAAGAGGGCGCCGGGCCATGGGCTCGGCGCCCTTTTTGTCGGATCCGGCCGATGAGAGCCCCGGGGCTGCGCTTCATCCTCGTTTCCGCGCTCGCCCTGCTGGGGCTGCACATGCTGCTATTGGCGTCGAGCGCGCCGGTGGAGCGGCATCTCCGCATCCGCGCAGACATCCCGCCGACCCGCATCGTGCTGCTGTCCGACCTGCATGTCGCGATTCCCGGCGACAGCCCCGCCAGGCTGCGCGCGACGGTCGCGCAGGTGAACCGGCTGCATCCCGATCTGGTGCTGATCGCCGGCGACTTCCTGTCAACCGGCTCGCTCGCGCTTCCCGCCTCGCCCGCCGATGCGGTGGCGCCCCTCGCCGGATTGCGCGCGCCGCTCGGCACGGTCGCGGTGCTGGGCAATCATGACGATCATGATCGCAAGGCGCTGCAAGCCCTTTTGCCGCGCGTGGGCGTCACTTTGCTGGAAAATCAGGCGGCGCGGCGCGGGCCGTTCGCGATCGTGGGGATCGGCGACAGCTTCACCCGCCACGCCCGCCCCGCCGAAGCGTTGGCGGCGGCGCGCCCGCTCGGCGGCCTGCCGATCGCGCTGGCCCACGAACCGGACGTGACGCCCGAGCTCGACCCGTCGCTCCGTATCGTGCTGGCGGGCCACACGCATTGCGGGCAGATCGCACCCTGGCCCGTCGGCCCGCTCTTCACGGCCTCGGCTTATGGCCATCGTTATGCCTGCGGGATCGTCCGCGAAGGCGATCGCACCGTCGTCGTCACCGCAGGCCTGGGCACGAGCAACCTGCCGCTCCGGCTCGGCGCGCAGCCCGATCTCTGGGTGATCGATTTGGGGCGGTAGCGCGCCCGGCTCTCGCCGGACGCAGGAGCGGTTACGCTTCCAGCTGGCGCAGCAGCAGCCGCACGTCCGCATCGAGCTCGGCATCCGCCTTGCGGAGCTTCTCGATCTGGCGGACCGCATGGATCACCGTGGTGTGGTCGCGCCCGCCGAAGCGGCGGCCGATCTCCGGCAGCGACCGCGGAGTCAGCTGCTTGGCGAGATACATGGCGATCTGGCGCGGTCGGGCGACCTCGCGGGCACGCCGCGCCGAAGTCATCTCGGCTTGGCGGATGCGGAAATGATCCGACACCTTGCGCTGGATCTCGTCGATGGTGATGCGGCGCTGGTGGGCGCGCAGCACGTCGGTCAGCGTCTCCTCGACGAAGGCGATGTCGATCGGGCGGCTGTTGAGCATCGCATAGGCGATGACCCGGTTGAGCGCCCCCTCCAGCTCGCGCACGTTCGATGCGATGCGCTTGGCGAGGAAGAGCTGCACCTCCTGCGGCACCTGGACGTGCGGCATCGCCTCCAGCTTGCGCTGGATGATGTTCAGGCGCAGCTCGAAATCGGCGGGATTGACGTCCGCGACGAGGCCCCAGGACAGGCGCGACAGGATGCGCGCCTCGATGCCCTCGAGATCCTGCGGCGAGCGATCGGCGGTGATCACCAGGCGCTTACCGGCGCTGATGATCTCGTTCATCGTGTGGAAGAACTCCTCCTGCGTGGAATCCTTGCCGGCGATGAACTGGACGTCGTCGATCATCAGCAGGTCGGCCGAGCGCAGCCGCTGCTTGAAGTTGTGCGTGTCCTTGGCGCGCAGCGCGCCGACGAACTCGAACATGAACTTTTCGGCCGACATGTAGACGATCTTCGCCTTGGGCACGCGGCGGCGATATTCGTGGCCGATCGCGTGCATCAGGTGCGTCTTGCCGAGCCCGGTGCCGCCATGGAGGAAGAGCGGGTTGAACGTGAGCGCCCCGCCTTCGGCCACCGTGCGCGCGGCGTTGTAGGCCACCTCGTTCGGCTTGCCGATCACGAAGCTGTCGAACGTGTAGCGCGCCTCGAGCTGGATGCCCTCGACGGTGCCGGTCGGCGCCTCGACGGCTTCCTCGGTCTTCTCCTCGATCGGGGCGACGGTGAACAGCGCCGGCTTCAGCGAATCGACCCCGGCGGTGACCACCACGCGGCGGACCTGCGGCAGGTGCGCGCGCCAGGCATGGAGCAGGCGCTCGGTATAATGGGTCTCGACCCAGTTCGCCATGAATTCGGACGGCAGCGCGATGCGCACCGTCGCCTCGTCCTCGTCATAGCCAGCGAGGCGGGACGGCTTCAGCCAATTGTCGAACGTGCGGGCGCCGCAATCGCGGCGCAGGCCGGCCCGGATCGATTCCCACGCCAGCTCGATCGGATCGTCGGCCGTGACGTGCATCGCTCCCACCTTGCCCAGCATCTCGTTCACGCAAATCTCCCCCGCGCCCGGAAACACATTCCCAGGACCTTCCGAAGACAAAGCTTCATCCGTTGCTGGAGACACCCCCGCGCGCCGGCTTCCGGATTGTTACAAAACTCTGATCCCCGCCGGGCCATCGAAGCGATTCGATGTCGCCGGGAGGTCCTTTTTAGGAACCCGGGAGGGGCAGTATCAAGCACAGAAGAGTCATTCGACTGAAATATAGGCGCTTGACACGCAATCGCGCCGGATTCGCCGAAAACGGCGAATTTCCGGGCATTTTCAGGGCATTAACTTTCTGCTCCGAAACAGCTTTGCCGCGAATCGTGGGAAAAGCTGGACTTTTTCCCGCAATGTTTTTGTCACGATCGGTATCACGAAAAAGCCCGCCGATCGGGTGACCGGCGGGCCTTTGCGACCAACGTGTAATATGGGATCAGCCGAGCGCGGCGACCGCCTTGGTGAGGCGCGAATATTTCCGCGCCACCGTATTCTTGTGCAGCACGCCCTTGGACACGCCGCGCTGCATCTCGGGCTGGGCAGCCTTCAGCGCATCGGCGGCGGCATTCTTGTCACCCGACGCGATCGCGGCCTCGACCTTCTTCACGAAGGTGCGGATACGGCTGACGCGATTGCCGTTGATGACATTGCGACGATCGTTGCGACGGATCCGCTTCTTGGCCTGCGGCGTGTTCGCCATGTGTGTCCTCGAACCTGCTCAAAATGGGATGGCGGCGGAGGGTCACCCCAGCGCCGGGAAGGCGTGCCCTCTACGCAGGTGCGGGGGATTCGTCAACACTCCATCTCCCCTTCTTCCCGCCGCCTTGGGAGGGGGCTTATTTCTGGCAGCGCGGGCAATAGAAGGTCGAACGCCCTCCATCCACGCGCCGCGTCACCACGCCCCGGTCGCACGGGCACGGCTCCCCTTCCCGGCCATAGACGCGGAACTGCTTGGAGAAATAGCCGAGCTCGCCGTCCGGCCGGGCATAATCGCGCAGGGTCGATCCGCCGGCGGCGATCGCCTCGGTCAGCACCTGCCGCGCCGCCTCGACCAGCAGGCTGCGCCTGGGCGCGGACAGCGTCCCCGCCTCGCGCACGGGAGCGATGCGCGCGATGTTGAGCGCCTCGCAGACATAGATGTTGCCCAGCCCCGCGACGATCCGCTGATCGAGCAGCATGGCCTTGATCGGCGCGATCCGGCCCTTGAGCGCTTCGCCCAGCTGCGCGGCGTTGAAATCGGCCGAGAGCGGCTCCGGCCCCAGCGCCTTGAACGGCGCCCATTCGGGCAAGGCCTCGGTCGCCATCAGGTCGACCGAACCGAAGCGGCGCGGATCGGCCAGCGACAGGCGGCGGCCGTCGTCCGTCTCCAGCACGAGATGGTCGTGTTTTCCCATCTCTTCCGGATCGATCCGCCAGCGGCCCGACATGCCGAGATGGAACACCATCGTGTCGCCGCGATCGGTGTGGACGAGGCCGTATTTGGCCCGCCGCCCCAGCCCTGTCACCCGCGCGCCGGTCAGCCGCTGGCGCAGGTCCGGCGGAAAGGCGCGGCGCAGGTCGGCACGGCGCGGCTCGACGCGGGTCAGCACGCGGCCGGCGAGCACGCTCTCCAGCCCGCGCACGGTGGTTTCGACTTCGGGAAGTTCGGGCATAAGTGATCCAACAGCTAGGATCGAATTGCGCCCTCCACAAGCGGCGGCTAAGCGGCGGGGATGAGCAGCGACACCGTCTCGTTCGGCTACAGCGAAGTAGCCCCCGAAGAGAAGACCCGCATGGTGGGCGACGTCTTCGCCAAGGTGGCCCGGCGCTACGACATCATGAACGATGCGATGTCGGGCGGCCTCCATCGCCTGTGGAAGGACCAGTTCGTCGGCCGCGTGAAACCGCGGCAAGGCGAGCATATCCTGGACATGGCCGGCGGCACCGGAGACATCGCCTTCCGCATGGCCCGCAAGGGCGCTGACGTGACGGTGGCGGACATCAATCCGTCGATGCTCGGCGTCGGCATGGATCGCGCGAAGAAGAAGGGTATCGAGGGCCTGCTCTGGGCCGAGGAGAATGCCGAGACGCTCTCCTTCGCCGACCGGCAGTTCGACGCCTACACCATCGCCTTCGGCATCCGGAACGTGACGGACATCCCCAAGGCGCTGCGCGAGGCGCATCGCGTGCTCAAGCGCGGCGGGCGCTTCTACTGCCTCGAATTCTCGACCACCACCTGGCCGGGCTTCCGCGAGGTCTACGACACCTATTCGCACAAGCTGGTGCCCCAGATCGGCAAGTGGATCGCCGACGACGAGGACAGCTACCGCTATTTGATCGAATCGATCCGTCGCTTCCCCGACATGCCGACCTTCAAGGCGATGATCGGCGAGGCCGGCTTCGTGAACGCCAAGGTCGAGCCGATCCTCGGCGGGCTGGTGGCGATCCACAGCGGCTGGAAGATTTGAGCTTGGCGCGATCGGCCATCCTCAATTCCGTTCGCCCTGAGCCTGTCGAAGGGCTGTCCGTATCTTTTGACCAGACGGAAAGAGAAAACAGGGCTTCGACAGGCTCGGTCCGAACGCTTTTCTGGCGCTTATCCCCCCGCCCATGACCTCCTCCCTCGTCCATACCACCCGCCTCCTCCGCTGGGGCCGCACCCTCGCCCGCCACGGCGCGCTGACGGGGATCGAGCGCGACCCGCTGACGCCGACGCCGCTGCGCCGCCTGGTGCGCATCGCCCGGTTCGGGGCGCGCGTCCCCAAGGAGCCCCGCTATGCCGATGCGCTCGAGGCGATCGGCCCCGCCGCGATCAAGTTCGGCCAGGCGCTCGCCACCCGCCCCGATCTGGTCGGCGAGGCGGCCGCGCTCGATCTCTACCGGCTGCAGGACGCGCTGCCCCCCGTCCCCTTCCCGCTGATCAAGGCCAGCATCGAACAGTCGCTCGGCCGCCCGATCGGCGATCTCTTCGCCAGCATCGACGAGATTCCCGTCGGCGCCGCCTCGATCGCGCAGGTCCACCGCGCCGTCACCACCGATGGGCGCGACGTCGCGGTCAAGGTGCTGCGCCCCGGCGTCGAGCAGGATTTCGCCCGCGCGATCGACACCTACGAATGGGCCGCCGCGCAGGCCGAGCATATGGGCGGCGAGATCGGCCGGCTGCGCCCGCGCCTCGTTGTCGCCACCTTCAAGCAATGGACCGCGCGCGAGCTCGATCTGCGCCGCGAAGGCGCCTCCGCCTCGGAGCTGGCGCGCGGCATGGAGGCCGAGCCCGGCTTCCACGTCCCCCATATCGACTGGCAGCGCACCGCGCGGCGCGTGCTGACGCTCGAATGGCTGGACGGCATCAAGCTCTCCGACATGGCGGGCCTCGCCGCCGCCGGGCAGGATCGCAAGGCGCTTGCCGCGACCTTGGTGCGCGTGTTCCTGCGCCAGGCGATCGCGGAGGGATTCTTCCACGCCGATCTCCACCAGGGCAATCTCTTCGCGCTGGCGGACGGGCGCATCGCCGCGATCGATTTCGGCATCATGGGCCGGATCAACCGCCAGGCCCGCGTCTGGCTGGCCGAGATCCTGCACGGCCTGATCACCGCCAATTACCGTCGCGTCGCCGAAATCCACTTCGAGGCGGGCTATGTGCCGGCCCACCACAATCTCGACGAGTTCGCCACCGCCTTGCGCGCCGTGGGCGAGCCGATCCGGGGCCTGCCGGTGAAGGACATCTCGATCGGGCAGATGCTCGACGGCCTGTTCTCGATCACCCGCGATTTCGACATGCCGGTGCAGCCGCACCTGCTGCTGCTCCAGAAGACGATGGTGATGGTGGAGGGCGTGGCGACCGGCCTCGATCCCGACATCAACATGTGGGACGTCGCCGCCCCGTTCGTGCGCGAATGGCTGCGCGGCGAGCTGGGGCCGGAAGCCTTCCTGGCCGATCGCGTGCTGGAGATCGGCCGCCTGATCCGCCGCATCCCCGATCTGCTGGAGCGCATCGACCATGCCTTCCCGCACCCCGGTGCCGCCCCGCCGCCGCCGCCTTTGCCCCAAGTGCATGTGATCCGCGCCGGTGGCGGCTGGCGCTACCTGGTGGTGGCCGCCCTCGCCGCGGCGGCCGGCGCGCTCGCCATGTGGCTGGCGTGACGGAGCCGACGTCCCGCCATTTCCTCTCGCACCGGCTGAAGCTGCATTATGTCGACTGGGGCAATGCGGGCGCGCCACCGCTGATCCTGCTCCACGGCGGCAACGATCATGCGCGCAGCTGGGACGATGTCGCGCTGCGCCTGCGTGACCATTTCCACGTCGTCGCCCCCGATCTGCGCGGCCATGGCGACAGCGACTGGTCGCCGGATGGGAATTACTCCGTCACCGCGCACGTCATCGACCTCGCCGAGCTGATCCGGCATCTGGGCATCGCGCCGGTGCCGATCGTCGCGCACAGCTTTGGTGCGCGCGTGGCCCTGCGCCATGCCGGTCTCTTCCCGGAGACGGTCGAGCGGCTGGTCGCGATCGAAGGCCTGTTCGGTACGGACACCACGGCATCCCCCGCCGAGCGCATCCGGGACTATTACAGCCGCCAGCGCACCTTCGTCGCCAAGTCCCCGCCGTGCTACGCGACGATCGAGGAAGCGGCCGCCCGCATGCGCGCGGTCAATCCCCGGCTCACGGACGCACTGGCGTTGAGCCTCGCCGGCCACGGGACCCATGAGGACGCGGACGGCCGCCATCGCTGGAAGTTCGATCCGCTCGCCCGCCCGCGCACGCCGATCGAGCTTTCGCTGGAGGAGGAGCACGGCCTCTTCGCACGGATCGCCTGCCCCACCCTGCTCGTCCAGGGACGCGACAGCTGGGCGGCGATCGGCGAGGACCATCCCGGCCGCCGCGCCATCCCGGATGCCCGGCTTGTGACGTTCGACGATGCTGGCCACTGGGTGCAGCACGATCGGCTGGACGCCTTCGTGGACGCGGTCCGCGCTTTCCTCAGCCCGGCATGAAGGGCGGGTCGGGAATCGTCGCCCGCGCTTCGTTCAGCATCAGCGACCAGCGCGCCGAGAGATCGTTGAAATAGGGATCGTCCACGCCGATCCGGCGCTCGGTGATGGGCTCCCCGGCATCGGCCGGCACCACCACGAGATCGAGCGGCTTGCCGACGGCAAGGTTCGAACGCAGCGTCGAATCGAAGGAGATCAGGCCGACCTTCACCGCTTCGGACAATTCGGTGCCATATTGCAGGGCGCGATCGAGGATCGGCTTGCCATATTTGGTCTCGCCGATCTGCAGGAACGGCTGCTCCCTCTGGCATTCGATGAAATTGCCCGCGGGATAGAGGCGATACAGCGCCAGCGGCCCTCCGCCGATGCGCCCGCCCAGCAGGAAGGACACGCCCGCCGACACCTGCGCCGCCTCCAGCGCCTTGCCGATGACGGCATTGGCGGCCTGGATCGCCTCGCCGACCAGCTGCGCCACGCGGAACATGCTCGACATGTCGGCGATGCGGCGCGGGAGCGCGCCCGGCTCGGTGGGCGGCAGGCCCTCGGCGAGCTGGGCCAGCACGTTCTGGGTGGTCGAGAGGTTGCCCGCCGTCGCGGCGAACACGGTTCGCTCCGGCCCCTCGGCCAGCGTATGGAGCTTGCGATAGACCGAGATGTCGTCGACGCCCGCATTGGTGCGGGTGTCCGCGATCATCACGAGGCCCGCCTCGACCAGCATTCCGACGCAGTAGGTCATTGCGACTGGCTTTGCCTCTGCGCCGACGCCTCCGCAACCGCTACTTCGACGTGAAGCTCTTCCGAACCGCCGCCGACGCGTGCGCCGACCACCGGGGCGGCGTCGCGATAGTCGAGCCCGACCGCGACGCGGACATAGGCTTCGGTCGGCGAGACGCCGTTGGCGGGATCGAAGCCGATCCAGCCATAGCCCTCCACCCAGGCCTCGGCCCACGCATGGGCGGCGGGCTGGACATGCTGCCCGTCGGAGCGCCAGAGATGGCCCGAGACGTAGCGGGCCGGATAGCCCAGCACCCGCGCCGCCGCGACGAAGACATGGGCGTGATCCTGGCAGACGCCATGCCCGTCCGCGAAGGTGGCGGCGGCATCCCGATGCGGATTGCCGTCGCCGGCATCGAAGCGGATGCGGTGCCAGAGCGCCCCGCACAAGGCATGGAGGCGCGACAGCGGATCGGCGGCGCTCTCGGCGATGTCGTGCGCGAAGGCGGCGATCGCGGCGTCCGCCATCGTCTGGTCGGTGGGTCTCAGGAACAGTTCGACCGGTAGCGGCTCGGGCGCGCCCTGCACCATGCCGGCCCGGTTCTCGGTCAACACCTCGCCGCCGACGGTCAGCGCGATCCGGTCGACCGGGCCATCGACGTAGAGCATCGTGACCTCGTTGCCATAGCCGTCGCGGCTGCGCTTCAGCCGCGCGTCGCAATCGACCTCGACATGCCAGTCCACCACCGCCTGCCCG
>Ga0207695_10009833_pt1 | contig 11753 bp, 9 predicted proteins | sample KBSC54metaG_FD_184354 | JGI IMG/M metagenome (GOLD analysis project Ga0207695, IMG submission 184354) | Corn rhizosphere microbial communities from Kellogg Biological Station, Michigan, USA - KBS C5-4 metaG (SPAdes) (version 2) | ecosystem: Host-associated > Plants > Roots > Rhizosphere > Soil... | reverse complement strand
CGCCGGGCCTACCCCCTGTTGGCGATTCTCTGCGTGGCCCTGTGGCTGCCGGGCATTTTGACCCTGCCGGCGCTGGACCGCGACGAAAGCCGCTTTGCCCAGTCCTCGCGCCAGATGCTGGACAGCGGGAACTTCGTCGACATCCGATTCGGCAACGAGCCCCGCTACAAGAAGCCGGCCGGAATCTATTGGGCCCAGGCCGCCGCCACTGCCGTGGCGGGGCATGTGGAAAATATCGAGGGCGACCACAGCCATATCTGGACCTATCGGCTGCCCTCACTGTTGGGCGGCATCGCGGCCCTGTGGCTCACCTTCTGGATCGGATCGGTCTTCAGTGCCGAAGTGGGGCTGCTCGGTGCGCTGCTGCTGGGCTTCACCGTGCTGATGACGGCGGAAGCTACCATCGCCACCACCGACGCGGTGCTTCTGGCGTCCATCCTGGGCGTGATGGGTGTGCTGATGCGAGTCTATTGCGCGGCCAGGGATGATACCGCCGTCTCCACCCGTCTGGTGTTGTGGGGCTGGTTCGCGTTCGCCATCGCCGTGCTGGTGAAAGGCCCGGTGGTGGCCGGCGTCGCCGCGGCGACCATTGTGGCGCTGCTGGCCTGGGACTGGTGGGATCAGCGCCCGCGCAAAGAGGCCGCGCCGGTCGAAGGCGAAGCCGCCGCCGGGCGCCCGCTCAAGGAGATTTTCCGCTGGCTCAAGCTGACCAAGCCGCATCTGGGCATACCGCTGGTGCTGGTGATCGCCGCGCCCTGGGCGATCGCGATCTGGGTGGAAAGTCACGGCTCTTTCTTCCAGCAGTCATTGGGTCACGATTTCGCCGGCAAGCTGGTGACGGGCCAAGAAAGTCACGGCCTGCCGCCCGGCTATAATCTTCTTCTCTCGGCGGTTGCATTCTGGCCCGGCATTCTGTTCGTGCTGCCCGCCATCGGGCTGGCCGTTACCCGGGCCAAGGAGCCGGCGGTCCGTTTCCTGCTCGCCTGGGCGGGCGGCTTCTGGCTGGTGTGCGAGCTGGTGCCCACCAAGCTGCCCCAATATGTGCTGCCCGCCTATCCGGCCTTGGCGATTCTTGCCGGCCTGTGGCTGACCGCGGCGAAGGGCGATGCCTTGCCGCTATGGCGGCGCGTGCTGCCTTACATTTCGTCGCTGCAATTTCTCGTGGGCCTTGCGGGTCTGGTGGCAGCGCCGCTGATTCTGCCCAGGCTCTATGGCGCCGGCATGGATATGACACTGGTCGCGCCCGCGGCCGTGGCGGCGCTTGCCGGCCTTGCGGCGCTTGTCATGAGCTTAAGGCGTGCGCGCTGGACCGCATTGGCGCTGGGGTTTCTGTCGCTCGCCATCATCGTGCCCACCTTGACGGTGGGCGCCGGCCCGCGCCTCACGCAATTATGGGTAAGCGAAAGGCTGGCGGCACAGGTCGCCCGGCATGAAAACCCCAACGATCCGCCGCCTGCGATCGCCGGGTTTCAAGAGCCCAGCCTGGTCTTCGCGCTGGGCGCCGACGTCAATCTCACCGATGGTCCGGGCGCAGCGAAACAGGGCGCCGATCAAGGCGGGCTGGCGCTGGTGGACGATTTTCAGCGGCCCGCTTTCCTGGCCCATCTTGCCGAATTGCAATCCGACGCGGTGCCTGTGGATGATCTGAGCGGTTTCAATTATTCGCGCGGCAAGAAGGTCCATGTCACCATCTACCGGATGCGCAAACTTACTTTTGATTCACCGCCGGGACACGCTCAACCAGGCGTCCCATGATCGGTCAATGATCGATCGGACTCGGCGCTCCACTTGACAACGCCGCTCACTGCTTAAATATCGGCGGGTCGTTCTGTCCGGCCATGGTCGCCATTGGGGGCGTCGTGCGGAAAGGAACACGGGGATCGCCGCCCGCGCGCGCGACATGAGACGCCAGATGGGTCTTGAAATGGCGCGGGGCCGCGCTCTCAAAACGGCCACGCGCACCTTCCGGAAGAGTCCTGACGACGCCCAGCGTGCCCCCATCGCCAAACTCAATCTGCCGGGGCCGAAAGCGGAGTTGCGCTTTCCCGTCGGTCAGGCCAGCCGCGCTTTCTATCGCCGCTTCTGGCCGGGCACCGGCCCTGCCGAATGGAATGACTGGCGCTGGCAGATGCGCACCCGCATCCGCACCTTGGATGAACTCGCCCGCATCTTCCGCCTGTCGGAAGACGAATATGCCGCCGTCTCGCGTCACCAGGGTGCGTTGCCGGTGGGAATCACGCCCTATTACGCCAGCCTGATGGGCCTGACCGACGCGCATGAAGCCTTGCGCCGCACCCACATCATGACCGGCGACGAATATCTGCGCGGGCCGGGCGAAGACGACGACCCATTAAGCGAAGACCATGACACGGTGGCGCCAGGCCTGGTGCATCGCTATCCGGACCGGGTGCTGTTTCTCACCACCGGCACCTGCTCGACCTATTGCCGCTACTGCACCCGCTCGCGGCTGGTGGGCAATCCGGGCGGCGAATATCATTTCTCCACCCGCCAATGGGGCGAGGCCATCGCCTATCTGGAAGCGCATAGCGAAGTGCGCGATGTGTTGCTGTCGGGCGGCGATCCACTCACTTTGTCGGACGACAAGCTGGACTGGCTTCTGACCCGGCTGCGTGCCATTCCGCATATCGAGTTCCTGCGCATCGGCACCAAGATGCCGGTGGTGACGCCGCAGCGGGTGACGCGGGGGCTGATCCGGGTCTTGAAGAAGCATCATCCTTTGTGGATGAGCCTGCATTTCACCCATCCCAAGGAACTGACCCGCGAAGTGATGGAAGCCACCGCGCGCCTCGCCGATGCGGGGGTGCCGCTCGGCAGCCAGACCGTGCTGCTCAAAGACATCAACGACACGCCGCAAACCATGACCACATTGATGCATGGCCTGCTGAAGAACCGGGTGAAGCCTTATTATCTCTATCAATGCGATCCCATCCGGGGTTCGGCGCATTTCCGTACCGGCGTGGATAAGGGGTTGGAGATCATCAAAGCGCTGCGCGGCCACACCACCGGCTATGCCACGCCCATCTTCGTGATCGATGCGCCGGGCGGCGGCGGCAAGATCCAGCTGGCGCCCGATCCGGTGGCGGGCCGCGACGGCGATTTCCTGCTGCTGAAGAATTTCGAAGGCGATATCTACAAATACCCGGACCCGAACGGCACGCTGGGACGCTGATGCGGTTCGGGGTCACTTATGACCTGCGCAGCGATTACCGCGCCATGGGCTATGGCGAGGAAGAAACCGCCGAATTCGACGCCGAGGAAACCATCGCCGCGATCTGCGAGGCGCTGACAAAGCTGGGCCATGTGCCGGAGCGGATCGGCGGGGTCAGGGCGCTGGCACAAAAGCTGGCGGCGGGCGCGCGCTGGGACGCGGTGTTCAATATCTGCGAAGGCTTGAAAGGGGTTTCGCGCGAAGCCCAGGTGCCCGCACTGCTGGAGGCTTATGACATTCCCTATGTCTTCTCCGATCCGCTGACACTCGCTTTGTGCCTGGACAAGGCGATGACAAAGCGGGTGCTGCGCGATGCCGGGGTGCCCACCGCCCCATTCGCGCTGATCGAAAGTGAAGCCGATATCGCCAAGGTGGATCTGGCCTTCCCCCTGTTTCTCAAACCGGTGTCCGAAGGCTCGGGCAAGGGCGTGAATGCCCGCTCCAAGGTCGACGATCCGGCGGCGCTGGCAGCCGTGGCGCGCGAACTTCTGGCGCAATTCCGCCAGCCGGTGCTGGTGGAGGAATTTCTGCCCGGCCGCGAATTCACGGTGGGCATCACCGGCACGGGCGACAGCGCTGCCGTGCTGGGGGTGATCGAGATCGTGCCGACCGAGAAATATGTCGGCCACGCTTACGGTTACGAGAACAAATCGGATTGGGTGGGCAAACTCGACATCGTGCCGGCGGACGATGCCGATGCGCGCGCGGCGGCCGATGTGGCGCTGGCGGCCTGGCGGGTGCTGCGCTGCCGCGATGGCGGTCGCGCCGATGTGCGGCTGGACCGTGACGGCAAGCCCCGCTTCATCGAAGTCAATCCGCTGGCGGGCATCCGGCCCGGCTATTCGGACTTGTGCTTCATCGCGGATTTCCGGAAGCTTTCCTATCCGGAACTGATCGGCAAGTTTCTGGACTCTTTCCTGGCTCGGCATCCTCATCTAGAGCGAGAGGGTTGACTCATGAATCAGCCCTCTCGCTTTAGCTTTTTGTTTTGTCGCGCAATTTGTCCGAAAACCGCTTCACACTTTTCGGATTGCGCTCCGGCATGAAGATTCTGGTTCTTCACTCCGACATCGGCGACGATCCGCCGCCTGAAGAGCTGGACACGTTGATCGCAGCCGATGCGGTGGCCGATGTCTTGACGCGGCGCGGCCACAAAGTGGGGCAGGCACCGTTCCGGCAGGCCGAGCTGAAAAAGCTGCTGGCGCTCACCACGCCCGATATCGTTTTCAATTTGGTCGAAGGCGTGGAGGGCCAGGGCCGCCTGGCGCCACAGGCGCCGCAGATGCTGGCGGATCTGGGCATGCGCTTCACCGGCGTCAGCGCCAAGGCGATGGCCGTGACCAACGACAAGCCGCTTACCAAGCTGATGCTGCGCGAAGCGGGCCTCGCCACGCCGGGCTGGGCGGTGCCGCCGGATTGGGCGGGGCTGGATGGCGGCCAATGGATCGTCAAATCCGCGTTGGAAGATGCCTCGCTGGGCCTGGATGACGGCTGCGTGGTGGCAGGTCCCAAAGTATTGGCGCGGGCTGCCGCCTGTGCCGCGAAATTCGGCGGCGATTGGTTCGCCGAACGTTATGTCGAAGGCCGCGAATTCAACATCGCCGTGCTGGACGGGCGCGTGCTGCCGATGGCGGAAATGCGCTTCGAGCAATGGCCGGCGGGCAAGCCCCGCATCGTGGGCTATGACGCCAAATGGGAAGAGGATTCCAGCGGCTGGCGAGGCACCGTGCGCGTCTTCGGCGTGGAGCGTGACGAGCCCGCGCTGGCCGCGAAGCTGAAAGCGGCCTGCGAACGGGTGTGGACCCTGTTCGCCCTGTCGGGCTTCGCGCGGGTGGATTTTCGGGTCGGCGAAGACGGCGTGCCGCTGATCCTGGAGATCAACACCAATCCCTGCATTTCGCCGGATGCCGGTTTCGCGGCGGCGGCGGAAGAAGCGGGAATGGACTACGGAACGCTGATCGAAGCCATTGTGAGCGCGGGCCCGCCATGACAATCACCCTGACGGCGTCCTATCCCTCCGTGCTGGGCGGCCCGGTGCTGCGGGCGGTCGATCCGCAGATCTTCGGCCTGCGCTACTTCACCCACTGCATGGATTGCGGTTTCTGCATGGATGCCTGTTGCGAGCACGGCGTGGATATCGATCTGGGCAATGCGGCCCGCCTGCGCGGACTGCCGCGTGATTTCCATGACCGCATCGCGGAACCCCAGGACCGCTGGTTCACCACCGAAATCGTCAAGGACGGGGAATTTCCCGGCGGCGAGCATGTGCGCACGCGGGTGCATGACAGGGCCTGCGTTTTCCGCAACGAAGGCGCGCGGGGCTGTGCCATTCACGGCTATTGCCTGGAGCGGGGGCTGGACTACCATCTTTTCAAGCCGATGGTGAGCGTGCTGTTTCCCGTGACCTTCGAACAGGGCGTCTTGACGGCATCGGGCGAAGCGGCGGATGGCAGCCTGGTCTGTAGCGGGGGCGGCCCCAGCCTTTATGACGGCGCGCGCGAGGAGTTGCGGTATTATTTCGGCGACGCTCTGATTGCGGAGCTGGATGCATTGAAGGCCAACCATGAATAAAGCAAAACCATGATTGAAGTCCCCGGTTTCGCGGATGTGCAGGCGGCGGCGAAACGCATCGCGCCTTACGCGGTGCGCACGCCCCTGGTGGAAAGTCCGATCCTGGGCGCGCTGACCGGCGGGCGGGTGTTCCTGAAGCTGGAAAGCCTGCAGCGCACCGGCTCGTTCAAATTCCGGGGCGCTTGCAATCGCATCCTGATGATCCCCGAAGCCATACGCGCCAAAGGCGTGGTGGCCTTCTCCTCCGGCAATCATGCCCAGGGCGTGGCGGCGGCGGCGCAGCTGTTCGGCATTCCCGCCCTGATCGTGATGCCCAAGGATGCGCCCCGCGCCAAGATCGAAGGCACCCGCTCTTACGGGGCTGAAGTCGTCACTTACGACCGGGTGACGGATGACCGCGAAGCCATCGCGGCCAAATTCGTGAACGAGCGCGGCGCCACATTGGTCAAGCCCTATGACGATCCCGGCATCATGGCGGGGCAGGGCACGGCGGGGCTTGAGATCGCCGAAGACGCAGCCCGTTTCGGTGTGACATTGGATGCGGTGGCGACGCCTTGTTCCGGTGGCGGCCTGGTGACGGGCGTGGCGCTGGCACTGAAAGGCGCGGGCGTGGGCGCCATGGTGCACAGTGTCGAGCCGGAGAATTTCGACGGCATGCGCCGGTCGCTGGCCGCGCATGCGCGGGTGGCGGCGCCAGGAACATCGCAAGGCGGCAAACTTTCCATTGCGGATGCCTTGATGGCGCCGATGCCCGGGCATCATGTCTTCGCGGCGGCGGAAGGATTGCTCGCGCCCGGCATCGTGGTCAGCGACGAAGACCTGTCTCGCGCGGTGGCGTTCGCCGCGCTCAAATTGAAGCTCTTGGTCGAACCCGGCGGCACCGCCGCGCTGGCGGCGCTGTTGGCGGGAAAGCTGGCGGGCAAGAATCTGGCGCTGCTGATCTCGGGCGGCAATGCGGATTTCGATGCCGTGGCAGGCGCGGTTGCCCTGCATTCTCACGCTTAGGAGCGGCGGCCAGGAAAAGTGCGAAGCGGTTTTCCGTTGGCCGCGCGACCAAAACAAGGTTTACAATTAAGGATGAACGCGACATCCCCTGCAGCGGGCCTGTGTGAAGGCTTACCTTTAGGGCATGCGTGTTTATGGGTTCATTGCCGCGATTGTGATCCTGCTCGGTGCCGCTGCGGGGCTTCTAGCCCGGACCGGCGATCGCGAACCAACGGTGCAGCCCTATCAGGTGACGGCGCGCGCCTATGACCAGCTTGCGGCCGGAGTCACGGCGGCGGCGATCTTGCCGGATCTGGGTTTCGATCTGTCGCGCGCGGACCGCCTGTCTTATCTGGCGATGATCGAGCAATTCATGCCGGCAAACAGCACCGGCTTCGACAAGCTGGACCCGGCGGTGCAGGATTGCCTGACGGCGCGCGACCGCTGCACCGGCTATGTCTTCAAGATTGCCGGAAATCCCAATGCGCGGGCGGTGGTGGTGATCCAGTCCGGTCACGTCGTTTATAAAAGCGTGACGGGCCGGCTTTTGACCACCGCTCAGGCCCAGTAGTCAGAGCAACGCGCACAGACGGATCGCGGCGTCGCGAATGATGTCGGGCGCGAAGGCTGAGAAACCCAGCACCAGGCCCTGTTCCGGCTTGCCGCCGATATACATGGGCGACAGCGCCCTGGCGCCGATGCCCGCCTCTTTCGCCGCTGCCGCGATCGCCGTGTCATCGCGCGAGGTTTTGGCGATCATGTGCAGGCCCTGATCCGGCACGGTGAAATCCAGCCGGCCCTTCGCATGATCTTTCAATGTCGCGACCAGCATGTCGCGATTGGCCTGAACTCTCCGGCGCACCCGGCGCAAATGGGCCGCGAAATGGCCCAGGGCAATGAGGTCGGCCAGCGGTGCTTCGGTGATGATGGGCGGAAAACGGTCGCTTCGGGCGCGCACTGCCAGCACCGCATCCAGCAGCTTTTCCGGTGCCACCAGATAGCCGGTACGCAATCCCGGAAACAGAATTTTGGAAAAGGTGCCGACATAGGCGACGCGGCCCCCGCCATCCATGCCTTGCAGCGCGGTGAGGGGCGGGCCGCCATAGCGGAATTCGCTGTCGTAATCATCTTCGATGATCCAGGCATCATTGGCCTTCGCCCATGCGATCAGTGCCAGGCGGCGGCGCATGGTCATGGTCACGCCCAAGGGAAATTGGTGCGACGGTGTCACATAGGCCGCTTTGGCGCGGGGGGAGAGTTTTTCGCCCCGCGCCACATCCAGGCCTTCGTCATCGACCGGCACGGGGATCACTTTGGCACCTGCGCCCTTCAAGGCGGTGTGCGCCATCGGATAGCAGGGATTTTCCGCCCACACCGGATCGCCCGGGCGGATCGCGGCGCGGATCAGCAAATCCAGGCCCTGCTGCGCCCCGCTGGTGACGATGATCTGGCGCGCGTCGCAGCGCACCCCCCGGGCCGCGCGCAGATAGGCGGCGATGGCTTCACGCAATTCTATCCCGCCACGGGGATCGCCATAGTGAAACAGCGCGGGCGCGGGATGGGCGAGATGGCGCGACATCAATTGGCGGAAGATGCGCGCGGTGCGGGCATCTGAAGCGGTGACGCCCACGGTCAAAGGCAACGCATTCGGCGCCGCCGGATCGGGTGGGGTGGGTTTGGACCTTTCCTGGGGCAGGCGCGGCACCGCCTGGGCCACGAATGTGCCCGCGCCCACCCGGGCCTCGGCAAAACCTTCGCCGATCAGGGTCTCGAAGGCGGCAATGGCCGCAGCCCGCGACAGGCCGAAGCGGCGGGCAAGGTCGCGGGTGGTGGGCAACTTGGCCCCGCCGGGGACCACGCCGCTCTCGATCAGGCCGCGAATGGCCGAATACAGGGCTTTGGAACGGGGTCCGGCGCCGGGCAGGACCGGCACCAGGGCCGACCAATCGGGCGAATTGGTCATATCTTTCGAACCGGAATTGGTACTTTTCCGAGCCAATCGCATGGCGCATGCTGCACCTTCCTTTCAAGGATTCAAGTGCCGTGAGCGATGCCCCGATCCAAGATACCCCCGCCAACACTTTCCCGGTAAGCGCCCGCAACAAGATCAAGCGCATGCATGAGCGCGGCGCCTACGACAAAGAAGCGGTGTTCGCCATCCTGGATGCGGCACTGCTCTGCCACGTCTCTTACGTGATCGACGGTCAGCCCTTTTGCACGCCCACCTTATTCTGGCGCGAGGGCGAGATGCTGTACTGGCACGGCTCTTCCGCCAGCCGGATGCTGAAGCATCTGAAGCAGGGCACGCCCGCCTGCCTCACCGTTTCGCATCTAGACGGGCTGGTCTTGGCGCGTTCGGGTTTCCACCATTCCGCCAATTACCGTTCGGCGATGTGCTTCGGCACCGCCCAGTTCGTCGAGGATGCGGACGAGAAGCTTCAGGCGCTAAAAAACGTGGTCGACCGTTTCTATCCCGGTCGCACCAAGACATTGCGGGCGATCGATCCGCAGGAATTCAAGGCCACAAGCGTGATCAGGATGCGGATCGACGAAGCCTCGGCCAAGGTGCGGGCCAAGAATGTGGCGGACGATGAGGAAGATTACGCCGCGCCGCTCTGGGCGGGGGTGATCCCGGTGGCCCAGATAATCGGCGCGGAGGATCCGTGCCCGCGCCTGATCCCGGGTGTGGCGCGGCCCGACAATTTGTCCGCCTATCGCGAAGGCCGTCGGTTGGACGAGACCTTCATCGAGATGCAACGCGCCTATGAACGCGGCGAGTGATTAAGCGCCCGGCTTTTTCCGCTTGGGCGGGTAGCCGCCGGGCTTTTTCTTGTCGAAGCGCTTGTTGTCGAATTTCTTGCCGCCGAACTTCTTTTTGTCGCCGAACTTGCGCTGATGGAAGCCGTCTTCCTTGCGCGCCTTTTCTGGTACGGCGGGGGCATCTCCCGGACCTGCATGGGGTTCGCTTTGGCGGGCGCGGGAAATGCCCGTCTGGTCCTGGGCGGGCATGATGCGCACGCCACCCTTTTTGCGTTCGCTGACCATGGTCGCGAATTTCTCGGCCAGTTTGGCGTCAACCTGGAACAAGGTCTCGGTATCGAACACCTTGATCGCGCCGATGTCCTTCTTGGTGAGCTCGCCCTGGCGGCAGATTTCCGGCAACAGCCATTTGGGATCGGCGTTGCGCCCACGGCCCACATTCAGCCGGAACCAGACGCCGTCGGTCATGTCGTTTGAGCGGGACCCGCGTTCGCGGGGCGCCCGGCGTTCCTGGTCGCGTGAACCTTGGTCGCGTGAACCCTGGTCGCGCGGCTTGTGCTCGCGCGGTGAATGTTCGCGCGGTTCGCGCTCACGCGCCTGGTCACGTTGATGGTCGCGTTGATGTTCTCTGTGGCGCGGGCGCTCTTCGCGGGGCGCGTCTTCCTCGATCTCTTCCGGCGCGGGCAGCTTGGCCCGGCACATCTTCACAAAGGCCGCCGCCACGTCGCGGGCGCTGTGCTGCTGAAGCAGGGCATCGGCGATGGAGAGGTCTTCCTCGCTGCCCGGTTCGGTGAGGAGCGCGCTCTGCATCAGGCGTTCCTGGTCCAGCTTGCGGATTTCATCGGCGCTGGGCGCATTGCCCCAGATTGCGTTGACCCGGGCGCGGCCCAGCATTTCCTCGGCCCGGCGGCGGCGGGATGGCGGCACCAGTAATATGCTGATCCCCTTGCGCCCGGCGCGGCCGGTGCGGCCGCTGCGGTGCTGCAAGACTTCCGCGTCGTTGGGCAGCTCGGCATGGATCACCAGATCCAGATTGGGCAGATCGATGCCCCGCGCCGCCACATCGGTGGCGACGCAGACCCGGGCGCGGCCGTCACGCAGCGCCTGCAGTGCATGGTTGCGCTCGCTCTGGCTGAGTTCACCGGACAGCGACACGGCGGCGAAGCCCCGTTCCAGCAGCATCGCCTCCATATGGCGTACGGCATGGCGGGTGTTGCAGAACACCAGCGCGCTGGGCGAATCCAGGAAGCGCAGCAAATTGATCACCGCCCGCTCGATCTTGTGCTGAGCGATGCGGATGGCGCGATATTCGATGTCGGCATGGCCGCGCGCCTCGCCTGCCGTGGCGATGCGCAGCGCATCGCGCTGATAGTGCGTGGCCAGGCTGACGATGGCCTTGGGCAAGGTGGCCGAGAACAGCAAGGTGCGCCGTTCGGGCGGCGTGGTCTCGAGAATGAATTCGAGATCCTCGCGGAAGCCCATGTCCAGCATCTCGTCGGCTTCGTCCAGCACGGCGGCTTTCAGTGAAGAGACTTTCAAGGCGCGGCGTTCCAGGTGATCGCGCAGCCGTCCCGGCGTGCCGACCACGATATGGGCGCCTGCAGCCAGCGCGCGGCGCTCGCGGCTGGGATCCATCCCGCCCACGCAGGAGACCACACGCGCGCCGGTATAGTGGTAGAGCCAGGAAAGTTCGCGTTCCACCTGCAGCGCCAATTCGCGGGTGGGCGCCACCACCAGCGCCAGCGGCGCGGCGGCCGGGCCCATCGTGTCCGCGCCTTCCAGCAACGTGTCGGCCATCGCCAGGCCATAGGCGATGGTCTTGCCCGATCCGGTCTGGGCGGAGACCAGCAGATCGCGGCCTTCGGCGTGCGGTTCCAGCACCGCGGCCTGCACGGGGGTGGCGTCTTTATAGTCGCGTTCGGCAAGAGCGCGGGCGAGGGCGGACGGCGTGGTTTCGAACGTCAAGGGAACTCTGATGTCGGGATCGCGCGCACTCTTTAGCCCTATTGGCCGGAAAAGCCAGTGCAGTGCAGCATTGTGTTTTTTTGCCCCCCATCTGTCCGCCACGCGGGCAAGCCCGCTAGCGGACATCTTCCCCCGTCAGGCCTTCGGCCACGGGGGAAGAAATTCCCGGCCTAGACGATCTAGCGCTTGTTGAAGCTTGCCCAGGCCCGCCTCCCCCGTGTGCGCGTTAGCGCACAGGAGGGGG
>Ga0207695_10009832_pt1 | contig 11753 bp, 10 predicted proteins | sample KBSC54metaG_FD_184354 | JGI IMG/M metagenome (GOLD analysis project Ga0207695, IMG submission 184354) | Corn rhizosphere microbial communities from Kellogg Biological Station, Michigan, USA - KBS C5-4 metaG (SPAdes) (version 2) | ecosystem: Host-associated > Plants > Roots > Rhizosphere > Soil... | reverse complement strand
GTTTCATCGTTGAAGCACCACAGGTCTTCGAGCGATCCGCCGCCGCGGGTAAGCAGCAATGCGTCGTAACGGCCGCTCGCGCCAGCCCATTGCAGCGCGTTGACGATCGCCGGCGCAGCGGCCGCGCCTTGCACGGGAACGGGAATGATCTCGACATCGATCAGTGGAAAGCGTCGCTGCAATACATGCAGCACGTCGCGCACCGCCGCGCCGCTGGGCGAGGTGATCACGCCAAGCCGGCGCACGAATTTCGGCAGCGCGCGCTTGCGCGTCGCATCGAACAGGCCTTCCGCCGCGAGCTTCGCTTTCAGTTCTTCGAATGCGCGACGCAATGCGCCTTCGCCGGCTTCCTCCATGTGATCGACGATCAGTTGCAGGTCGCCGCGCGCTTCGTACACGGTGAGCCGACCGCGAATCAGGACTTGCAAGCCGTCGCGCGGTGCGAAGGGCAGGTATTGGCTTTTCGGCCGGAACATCGCGCAGCGCAACTGCGCGCGCGCATCCTTCAGGTTGAAATACAGATGGCCCGATGCGGGCCTGGACACGCCGCCCAGTTCGCCCTCGACCCACACCAGCGGGAAGCTGCCTTCCAGCAAATCACGCGCCAACGCGCCAAGCTGGCTTGGCGTCAATACATTGCGCGGGATCGCGGTGGCGTTCATGGGCAACACTCTAACGCCGGTCGCATACAATATGCGAAGGAACATCGAGGATACGTGGATGAACAACGCTTTCGGCCCAGTCGCGCGCAGGCACTCGCGCGCGGTGCACGTGGGCAAGGTCGTGATCGGCGGCGATGCGCCGGTGGTCGTGCAGTCGATGACCAACACCGACACCGCCGATGTCGCCTCGACCGTGAAGCAGGTCGCCGACTTGTGGCGCGCCGGTTCCGAACTCGTGCGCATCACCGTCAACACGCCGGAAGCCGCAGCCGCCGTGCCGCGCATCCGCGACAAGCTCGACATGATGAACGTGGACGCGCCGCTGATCGGCGACTTCCACTACAACGGCCACCAGTTGCTGACCGCCGAACCTGCCGCTGCCGAAGCGCTCGCGAAATACCGCATCAATCCGGGTAACGTCGGTTTCGGGCGCAAGCGCGATACGCAATTCGCGACGCTGATCGAGCTCGCGATCAAATACGCGAAGCCGGTTCGCATCGGCGTGAACTGGGGTTCGCTCGACCAGGCGCTCGCGACCAAGCTGATGGACGAAAACCATCTGCGCGCCGAGCCCTGGGACGCGCCGCGCGTGATGCGCGAGGCATTGATCCGTTCCGCGCTGGATTCCGCCGAACGCGCAGTGGAACTTGGCCTCGGCGCGGATCGCATCGTGCTGTCGTGCAAGGTCAGCGGCGTGCAGGAATTGATCGCGGTATATCGCGACCTCGCCACGCGCAGCGACTACGCGTTGCATCTTGGGCTCACCGAAGCGGGCATGGGCAGCAAGGGAATTGTTGCATCGACCGCGGCGCTGTCTGTGCTGCTGCAGGAAGGCATCGGTGACACCGTGCGCATTTCATTGACCCCCGAACCCGGCGCGTCGCGCACGCAGGAAGTCATCGTCGCGCAGGAGCTGCTGCAGACCATCGGTCTGCGCGCATTCACGCCGCTGGTCACCGCGTGCCCTGGTTGCGGGCGCACTACGTCGGAATTTTTCCAGGAACTCGCGCAAACCGTGCAGGAACATGTGCGCGCGAAAATGCCCGAATGGAAGATCAGCCGGCCCGGCGCGGAGAACCTCACGCTCGCGGTGATGGGCTGCGTCGTCAACGGCCCCGGCGAATCGCGCCACGCGAACATCGGCATTTCGCTGCCGGGAACCGGCGAAGCGCCGATCGCACCGGTGTTCATCGACGGACAGAAAGCGATGACCCTGCGCGGCGACAACATCGCCCAGGAGTTCGTGGCGGTGATCGACGACTACGTGGCACGCAACTACGGCATGCCGATTCGACAGAATGACTGACGACGCGCGTGTCGCCGATTCGGCGGCACAGCAAACGCCTCGCCGACTGGATGGTCGATGGTGGATCTGCCTCGCACCCGCAACGGTGTTCGTCATTCTGGCATCCATGCTGCAGGCCGCTTCTTTTGCGTTCGACCGGCCGATCATGCTCGCGATTCACGGCATCGCTGGAGTAGGCCTCGATCGCGCGGCTTGGTGGCTCGCACGTATCGGATATGGGTTCGGCGTGATTCCGCTCGATGTCCTGCTGGCGATCGTGCTCGCGCTGCGCCATCGATTGCGCGATGCCGGATTCGCGATTGCGGCACTGGGTGGTTCGCTGTTGCTGGATGAAGCGCTGAAGATTGCGTTTGCGAGGCCAAGGCCGACATTCTGGGTGCCTGCCGAAATCCAGCACAGTTTTGGATTTCCGAGCGGCCACGCAATGGCGGTCGCTACGCTCGCGACGGTCGTGACTGCGCTGGCCTGGCGCGGGCGTTGGCAGTGGCCGGTCCTCCTTTTTTCGGCCGCGTTCGCGTTGATCGTCGGCGCATCGCGGATCTACATTGGCGTGCACTATCCATCGGACGTACTGGCCGGCTGGAGCGCAGGCGTTGCGTGGGCGATGGCGATGCACCTGCTGTTCTTCCACCCGTCGCGATCCGTTGCAACGATGGGCGGAAAGCGATGACCTTGCGCGGCGACAACATCGCGCAGGAATTCGTGGTGGTGATCGACGACTACGCGGCGAAGACCTTCGCTTGATCGAAATCGCAGCGCACGAAGGTATCGCGAGCTTTTGTCAGAACCTGATCCCTAGTCGGGATTTTTTTCGCACACCAGTGCGCCGTTGTAGCAAAGCAGCCGCGGCGCCAGGCGGGGCATCGTCTTGATCAGGGTCTGCTTGAAGCGGTAATGCAGGAGCCCCTTGAACCCGCTCCTGAAGGCGTACGTTTCCTTCCGCGGATTCAAGGTCACTTGCTGCAGCACGCGCAGGTTGCACGATTGCAGCAAGCGGCGAATCGTCTTCGGGGAGTAGTAGTTGATGTGCCCCACGCTGTCGAGGACGAAATCCTGCTTCAGACGCACTGTGTCTTCGAGCGGCACCTCGACGAAAATGTATTTCGCGACGCGCGCCGCCTCGTAGAGGAGCTGGCGCGGATGTTCGAGATGCTCCACGACGTGGCTCAGGATGACGATATCGAACTTGTTGTCTTCGTACGGCACGCGGTAACCGTCGTACAGCTTGCATTCGACCAGCCGCTGGATGCCCTTGTTCTGGATCGTCCTGACGCCGGTCGACGAGATCTCCAGGCCGTAAAGTTCTTCGCCGAAGTTCACCTCGGACAGCCTTTTCAGGATGGAACCTTCGCCCGCGCCGATCTCGAGGACGGAGTGCCGCGGCAGGTCCTTGCAGAGCGCAACGATGTTGTCGGCCTTGGCCACCGCGCACAGGCGTCGCAACTCGGAATCGCCGTCTTCGTAGTAACCGTCATAATTCGACTTCAGGCGATCGCTGACCTTTGCCTCGTTCATCCGTTTGTATCTCCGCTAGATGGGGCGAACATGCGCACTTCAGGAAGTTGCTCGCCGCAGCAACCGCAGGGGATGTTGGCTGGCGAGGAATGACTGGGATGCGCGTGCCGATTGCATGGAATCCTGGGCCGGCCAAGGCGCACTCGACACACGTCATGGCTCATGCTGACTAGGCTTTCATTTTGCGCCGCCCCGTTGTGGCTGGTCAAGGAATCGCCTGATAGGCGCGCGCCATGCTGCCGCCTGTGAAAGTTTCCGTGCTGCAATCGTCGACCATCGCCGCTCAGGACGATGGATGCGTTCATCGTGGCGCACGCAGGCGGATTTGATGCCGAACGGCCTTGCGTAGCGATCAGCGCGGCTGTGGTTTGATCGCTTTTTCAATGATGAACAATGCGATTCCTCCGAGGATCGCCACGGAGGCGACCAACAGGCGCGCGCTGATCGATTCGCCGAGGAACACGATGCCGCCGAGCGCCGCGAACACCGGCACGCTGAGTTGCACGACGGCCGCGCTGGTCGCCTTCAGGCCGCGCAGGGCGGTATACCAGATCGCGTAGCCGACGCCCGACGTCAGTGCGCCCGAAGCGATCGCGTAGCACACGCCATTTCGATCGAGCGACATCCACGGCAATGCGATCGCACTCAGCGCCATCGTGATCGGCACGGCGCGCAGGAAATTTCCCGTCGTCGCGCCGGTCGGATCGACGATGCCTTTCCCGCGCAGCGAATAAACACCCCACGCAATGCCGGCGGACAACATCAGCAGCGACGAAAGCAGCGGCGGTGCGGAGATGCCGGGCAGCATGAGGCCCACCAATCCGCCGGACGCGCACAGCAACCCCACGGATTGGCGCAATCGCAGGCGTTCGCCCGTCCACAGCCCGTAACCGATCATCGTCGCCTGCACGGCGCCGAACAGCAGCAACGCGCCGGTTGCCGCCGGCAAGTTGACGTAGGCGAACGAGAAACAGGCTGCGTACGCAAACAATGCCAACGCCGACGGCCAGCTTCCGCCCCACAGGCGCCCCACATGGATGTGGGAAGTGTGCCCGCGCAGCCGCACGATCAGCCACAACACGAGTGCGCCCGAAACAATGCGGATCGACGTGAAGCTCGCCGCGTCGATGCCGGTGCTCTTCAACGCCAGCCGGCACAACAGCGAATTGCCCGCGAACGCGATCATCGCGAGCAGGGTCAGCGAAAACGTCAGTGCGCGCGGCATTCGCTACAGCGCTTCGATCATGGACACGCTGTAGGGATTTCCATGCGAGTCATCGTCACGCATCGCCGGTCGGAACGATCGACGCATTCTCGACCATCAGGATCACGGCACGATCCGGCGCGCGCGTGCGATGCACGACACCCTTCGGCACGACGAATCCTTCCTGCGGCTGCAGGTCGATCGACCGATCCTCGAGGTCGATGATGAAGTGGCCTTCCAGCACGAAGAAGAACTCGTCGTCGTTCTCGTGCTTGTGCCAGTGGTATTCGCCCTGCATCACGCCGAGCCGCACCACCGAATCGTTGACCTTGCACAGCGTCTGGTTGTACCAGCGATCCGTGCACGCCTTCACCAATGCGGGCACGTCCACCGTCGCGAGCTGCGCGAACTTGATATCGAGGTGGGTTGCGTAGGGGTAGGCTTCGGTGTCGGTCATGGCGAGTTCCAGCGTCGGTTACTTGTAGGCGACGCCGGCGCTTGCCGGGCCAGCCAGCGGAATCAACTCGGTCCTGCTGAAGCCGGCCTCGCGACACCATCCGGAGAAATCGGCGAATGTGAAATCGAATGCGTCGCCGAATTCGATCAGCATGTTCAGCGACATCATCAGCCGAAAGCGTTATCGCGCCGCGCGTCGTCGATCAGGTTCTCGATCACGACGAACGCGCCGCCCGCAGGCAACGCATCGTAGGCGGCACGGATGAGGTGCATTTTCTTCTCGAGGTTCCAGTCGTGCAGGATCATGCCCATCGTGATCACGTCGGCCTTCGGCAACGGGTCCGCGAAGAAATCGAGCGGTCGTGCGGAGACGCGATCTGCCAACCCTGCTGCCGCGATCTTTCGCTCCGCGATCGCGGTGGCGGCTGGGAGATCGGCGGACGTGCAGCGGAGGTGCGGATGCTTGCGCGCCACGAACATCGAGAGCTGCCCGGTCGCGCCGCCCACGTCGCACATGGTGTTGTAGCGGGAGAAATCGAACTTGTCGGCCAAGGCCTGGAAATTGCCCGCCGAAATGCCGCTCATCGCATCCATGAATTGCTCGAGCCGCTCGGGCTTGCTGTAGAGCTCGGCGAACACGGACGCGCCCGAATGCTTGATCTCGTTTTGCGGGCTGCCGGTGCGCAGCGCTTCGCTGAGATCGCCCCAGAAAGGATAGAGGCGCGCGTTGGCCATTTCCAGGAAGCCGCCGATGAACTGCGGGCTGTTGCGATCGAGGAAGAATCCGGTTTCCTCCGTATTGCAATACCGCCCCTCGGGGCCATCGCCGTCGCGATCAAGAAAGCGCAGCGCCACCAGGGCATCGAAGAAATCGGGATTCGCCCGCGGATGCAATCCAAGCGCAGCCATCAACTCGCGGCCGCTCATGGAATTGCCGCCAAGTGCCGTGAACACTCCCAGCTCCACCGCCGAGAGCAGCACCTTCGACGGCCAGAAGGCCATGCCGACTTCCATGATGCGAGCGGGGGAGACTGTGTTCATGGCTGCTCCTTTCTTTGTGCGTTTCGAGATCGAGATGACTGGCTAACGCCAGAAATAAGCCGCGTGGCGAAGCCACGTCGGCTTGATTGAATTGTTAGGCCGGGAACGACTCATATGGACGTACTAGGCCTCATCTGACCTTGGTTTGTTCTCTCGCTTCGCGGATTGCAGCTTCAACTATTTCTACGGGCACATCTTCGCTGTTGAAGGTGTTGAAATGGAAGCTGCCCGCTGCATCCCAAAAAGTGGTTTGAGCAACCGCGACAGTCTGGCCAAGCCGCTCGCGAAGAAGCTGGTAGCCAACAGAGCCACCCTTGCGATCTTCAACGCGCGTTGTCCAATAGTGTTCGTGACCGTGCTGAATGTCCATGTGGCCTAACTACAGATATACCCCGTATCCGAGGCGATAAGTCTTATCGTGCGCGGCGTATGTACGTGAGGTCAAGGCGCGATCTTGCGGTTCTGTAAGGAAGTTTGCTGCTGATCGTACGCCGATGCACCGTCACTCCAGGCGCGTTATCCGGCACATATGCGCCGACAAGATTTACCGCTCCGATTGTGCGGCGATAAAAACTCGACTGGAGTACGGTGTGGCTCTACGTTTTCGAGGACGTTCGTCGAAACTGCAGGGCAATCGCTACATCGACTTGCCAAGCATCATCAACAGTCCGCGCGCCGCAGCGATGCGCGACGCCGCATCCGGCATCTCGATCTTGATCCGCAGCTTGTCCGGCCCGTCGAGCTGGTAGCTCTTAGGTTGCTTCTGGATCATCTGGATCACCGACATCGGGTCGATGTTCGGTTTCGCGGTGAACAGCACGCGGCCGCCGTTCGCGCCGAGGTCGATCTTGCGGATGCCGAGCGGCGTCGCGGCGAGTTTGAGTTCGGTGATCACGAACAAATTCTTCGTTTGCTCGGGCAGCAGGCCGAAGCGGTCGATCATCTCGACCTGCAATTCGCGCAACGTGTCGATGTCGCGCGCGCTCGCGATGCGCTTGTACAGCGTGAGGCGCGCGTGTACGTCGGGCTGGTAGTCTTCGGTGATCAGCGCGGGAATATGCAATTCGATTTCGGCGCCGTGGTCGGCCTCGGCATCGAGGTCGGGCAGGTGGCCTTCGCGGATCGAACGCACCGCGCGTTCCAGCAGTTCGGTGTAGAGGCTGAAACCGACTTCGGCGATCTGCCCGCTTTGTTCGGCGCCAAGCAGTTCGCCCGCGCCGCGGATTTCGAGGTCGTGCGTTGCGAGCGTGAAGCCGGCGCCGAGTTCGTCGAGCGCAGCGATCGCTTCCAATCGCTTTGCTGCATCGCCGGTCATCGATTTCTTGTCGGGCACCACGAGGTACGCATACGCGCGATGGTGCGAACGGCCGACGCGCCCGCGCAACTGGTGCAGCTGGGCGAGGCCGAAGCGATCCGCGCGATCGATGATGATCGTGTTCGCGTTCGGGATGTCGATGCCCGACTCGATGATCGTCGTGCACAGCAACACGTTGAAGCGCTGGCGCTGGAAGTCGAGCATCACCTGTTCGAGTTCGCGTTCCGGCATCTGCCCGTGGCCGACGCGGATGCGCGCTTCCGGCATCAATTCGCCAAGCGTGCGCGCCATGCGCTCGATGCTCTCGACCTGGTTGTGCAGGAAATAGATCTGTCCGCCGCGCGAAATCTCGCGCTGGAACGCTTCCTTCAGCAACGCCGGATCCCACGGCGTCAAAAATGTTTTCACCGCGAGCCGATGCGCCGGCGCAGTCGCGATCAACGACAGCTCGCGCAAGCCAGCCATCGCCATGTTCAACGTGCGCGGGATCGGCGTTGCCGTGAGCGTGAGCAGGTTGACTTCGGCACGCAGTTTCTTCAGCGCTTCCTTCTGCTGCACGCCGAAACGTTGTTCCTCGTCGACGATGACGAGGCCGAGATCCGCAAACTTCACGTCTTTCTGCAACAAACGATGCGTGCCGACGATGACATCGACGCGACCTTCGGCGAGTTCCTGCAACACCGTCTTGATCTCGGCGGTCGAACGGAAGCGCGAGATGACTTCGACGCGAATGGGCCAGTCGGCGAAACGGTCGCGGAAGTTCTGTCCATGCTGTTGCGCGAGCAAGGTCGTCGGCACGAGAACCGCGACCTGTCGGCCTGCGCTTGCGGCGACGAACGCGGCGCGCAACGCGACTTCGGTCTTGCCGAAACCGACATCGCCGCAAACCACGCGATCCATCGGCTGCGGTTGCGCGAGGTCGCGGATCACTGCTTCGATCGCCTGCAACTGGTCGGGCGTTTCCTCGAACGGGAAACTCGACGCGAACGGTTCGTACATCGCGCGATCGACCGCGATCGCGAGTCCTTGCCGCGCATGGCGTTTCGCCTGGATTTCCAGCAGTTCGGCGGCGACATCACGCACGCGTTCGGCGGCCTTGCGCTTGGCTTTCTGCCATTGCTCGCCGCCGAGCGAATGCAGCGGCGCGGTTTCCGGCGACGCGCCCGAATAACGATTGACGAGGTGCAACTGCGCGACCGGAACGTAAAGCTTGTCGCCCTTCGCGTACTCGATTTCGAGGTATTCGGCGCGTTCGCCGCCCGCGTCGAGCGTGACCAATCCGCGGAAACGACCGACGCCATGGTCTTCGTGCACGATCGGCGCGCCGACCGCGAGTTCGCCGAGATCGCGAATGATGGTTTCCGGATCGCGCCCGGAACGCTTGCGCCGTCGCGCGCCAGGTGCGCGATCGGGATTGAACTGGCGCTCGGTGAGTACGCACAACGCGGGCTCGGTCAGCGCGAAACCGTTTTCGAACGGTGCGACGGTGATTGCGAAGCGCGACAGCTCTGTTTCGTTCGCAATGATCGAAGCACCGATGATCGACGCGCCAAGAAACGCCTGCCATCCAGACACCGGCTGCGGCGTCAATCCCGCGTTGGCGAATTGTTCGAGCAATGCCTCGCGCCGGCCTGCCGAATCGGCGGCAACCAGCACGCGACCCGGATAACTTGCGAGGAAGCTGCGCAGCGCAGCGGCGGGCGCTTCGTTCTTCTGGTTCAGCGGCAACGTCGGCGCGGGTTGATCGCCGAGCGGCAATGCTTCTGCGCGCTTCGGATGCGTTTCGCTGCAAACCTCGACGCGCTTGTGGCGATTGAGTTGTTCGCGCAAGACATCCGGCGGCAGGTAGAGTTCGTCCGGCGGCAGGATCGGGCGCTCAAGATCGTGGCGGCGTTGTTCCCAGCGCTCGCCGATCTGCGTCCAGAATGTTTCCCCCGCATCGAGCGTGTCTTCGCCGAGCACGATCAGCGTGTCGTCGGCGACGTAATCGAAAAGACTCGATGTTCCTTCATGCGAGTCCTTCGCGGAAAACCGCACATCCTTGTGCGGACTTTCAACTGGTGCGAAAAACAGCGGCAGGTAATACTCGATGCCGGCCGGCGTACCGCCTTCCTTCAGATCCTGGTATAGCCCGCTGCGGCGCGTGTCGATGTCGAAGCGATCGCGTAGGGTTTCGCGTACGCGCTTGATGCTGGCTTCGTCGAGCGGGAATTCGCGCGCGGGCAGCAGGCGCACCGATTCGACCGGATGCGACGAACGCTGCGTTTCCGGATCGAAGCCGCGAATGGTGTCGATGACATCGTCGAACAATTCGATGCGGTAGGGTTCGTCCGCGCCCATCGGATACAGATCGAGCAAGCCGCCGCGCACCGCATAATCGCCGGGATCGAGCACCTGCTGCACATTGCGATAGCCGGCCGCTTCGAGGCGACGCTGTTCGCGCAGCAGATCGAGTTTCTGTCCGCGCGCGATCAATAACGATTGCGCGCCGATGTAACCGGGCGGGCACAGCCGTTGCATCAACGTCGCGACCGGCACGACGAGCACGCCGCGCCGCGTCGTCGGCAATCCGTACAGTGTGGCGACGCGCTGCGAAACGATGTCCGGGTGCGGGCCGAACAGGTCGTAGGGCAGGGTTTCCCAATCCGGGAAATGCAGCACCGGTAGCGCGCCGGCCAGCAACCGCAGATCGGATTCGAGCATGTGCGCGGCGTGCGTATCGCGAACGACCGCGAGCACGAGGCCGTCGTGGGTTTCGGCGGAACGCGTCAACGCAAGCGCGAGCGCACTCGGGCTGGCCGGCGCGCGCCAGTACGCGCGCTGCTGGCCAGACTTCGGAAGCGGGGGGATTGGAAGCTCGGTGAGGGATCGCATGAAGCTGTGCAGTTTAGCTCAGTGCGCAGCGCGATCCATCGCATCGTGTTCACGCGCAAGCACGAGGCGCATCCGGGTCATGCCGGTGTGTTCGCTCGTTTCGCGGTGGAAACCCAGCGTCTGGGCCAGTTGCAGCATCGGCGTATTGTCGTCGAGCACGTCGCCATGGATCGCATCGAGCTTGCGTCGCCGCGCATACGCCACGAGTTTCTTCAGCAGCAACCGGCCGAGCCCGCGCCCCGAGATGAAGTGCGAGACGAGGATCGCAAACTCGGCCTCGCGCGTGCCATCGACTTGCGACAGCCGCGCGACCGCGCCGACCAACGCTTCGCCTGGCGGCAGCGGTTCGGCGATCACCAGCACGAAGTCGCGACCGCGCCGTGGATGCGTGAGCTGGTGCAGGTAATCCTCGCTCAGCGACTTCATCGGATGCTGGTAGCGCAGGCGCACTTCCTCGGGATTCAGTAGTGGGAAACCATCGCGGATCACGCTGGTGTCGGCTGCATCGATCGGGCGCAGCAGCAGCTCGCGCCGATCGTCGAGGACGATGCGCTCACGCCATGGCGATCCGAGCCGCTGTCTTTTCATGTGCTTTGTTCGAGGCGTTGCCGCGATCCGGCGATTGTCCACTTTTGCACGCGGGCTGCCGAGCAAGGACTCCAAACCGCCGCGCAAGTTTGCCCGCGTTCATCGCGCATGCCGTGAGCAGCGGCCGCGATGCTAAGATTTGCGTCACTTCCGCATCGACAAGCCCCATGTCCGGCAAAGCCGATTCGCTCAAGACGATTCTCTACGCGCTCGGCGCGAACTTCCTGATCTTCGTCGCCAAGTTCGTGGCGGCGCTGGTCACCGGTTCGGGCGCGATGATGGCCGAGTCCGTGCATTCGCTGGCCGACTGTGGCAACCAGGTGCTGCTGCTGTTCGGCGTGCGCCAGGCGCAACGTCCGCCGTCGCCGGACTACCCGCTCGGTCACGGCCGCGAAATCTATTTCTGGTCGTTTCTCGTCGCACTGATGCTGTTTTCCGTCGGCGGCATGTTCTCGGTGTACGAAGGCTGGCACAAGCTGCAGCATCCGGAACCGTTGCTGCAGCCGTGGTGGGCGATCTTCGTGCTGCTTTTCAGCATCGTCGCCGAAGGCCTGTCGATGCGCACCTGCATGCAGGAAGCCGAGAAGGCGCGCGAAGGACGCAGCCTGTGGCAGTGGTTCCGGCAGAGCCGGCAAAGCGAACTGATCGTGATCTTCGGCGAGAACCTCGCCGCGCTGCTCGGCCTCGGCGTTGCGCTGATCGCGATCGTGGCGACGATGGTCACTGGCGATCCGACCTGGGACGCGATCGGCACGCTCGCCATCGGCATGTTGCTGGTCGTGGTCGCCGTGA
>Ga0207695_10009830_pt1 | contig 11755 bp, 17 predicted proteins | sample KBSC54metaG_FD_184354 | JGI IMG/M metagenome (GOLD analysis project Ga0207695, IMG submission 184354) | Corn rhizosphere microbial communities from Kellogg Biological Station, Michigan, USA - KBS C5-4 metaG (SPAdes) (version 2) | ecosystem: Host-associated > Plants > Roots > Rhizosphere > Soil... | reverse complement strand
TCATCTCGGGCATCAGGCCCCAGATCGCGCAGACAATGGTTCACCTCGGCGTGGAACTGGACGTCGTGTCCAAAGCGACGCTGGCGGAAGCACTATTGCTTGCCTTCCAGCGCACTGGGCGAACCGTCGTGCGCAAGGCGGCGCGCGCCTGATGGAACGTATACCTATCCTGAAGCTCGGGCGCGCGCTGCTCGTCAGCATCCAGGTCGACATTCACGATCGTCTCGCCAAGGCGCTTGAAGAGGATCTGTCCGAGAAGATCGTTGCGACCTCCGCGAAGGGCGTGATGATCGACATTTCGGGTCTTGAAATCGTCGACTCGTTCATGGGGCGAATGCTCGACAATATCGCCGCCGTTTCGCGGCTTCTTGATGCCGATACGGTCGTCGTCGGCATGCGGCCAGCCGTGGCGATCACGCTCGTCGAGTTGGGGCTGTCGCTCACCGGCGTAAAGACTGCCCTCAACGTCGAGCGCGGAATGGCGCTGATCGGAGTTGGCTTCATAGAGGAACAGGATGGCGAGGACGCCCCGGAGGGCGACCATGAGCACCATACGGGATGACGTCCTGCCGATCGTGCACTCCGATGATGTCGTTAGGGTGCGCCAGCAGGTTCGCACGCAGGCGATCGCGGCGGGACTCGGTCTCGTCGATCAGACGAAGATCGTAACGGCCGCAAGTGAATTGGCACGCAACACGCTGGATTATGGTGGCGGTGGAACGGTGCGCATCGAGACGATCGTAGCGACCAGCAGGCGTGGCGTGCGGCTAACCTTCGAAGATAAAGGACCCGGCATCGCCGACCTCGACCAGGCCCTGACCGATGGCTTCACGACCGGCGGAGGTCTTGGGCTTGGGCTGTCCGGCGCGCGACGCCTCTCCAACGAGTTCACGATCGACTCCGTTGTCGGCGAGGGGACGCGCATCGTCATCGCGCGGTGGAAATAGGTGCAGCAGACCATCGCCATCCGCGAGGTGTCGCAGGTTGCCGAGGCCCGACGCGCGGCCGTAACTCTGGCCCGCAGGCATGGCTTCGGCGAAGAGGACGCAGGTCGCGTTGCCATTGTCGCGAGCGAGCTTGCCACAAATCTCATCAAACATGGCGGCGGGGGCGAGCTTCTGGTCGGCAGCTTTGAAGACCGTACCGGCACCGGTATCGAATTGCTCGCGCTGGACAAGGGGCCTGGAATTGTTGACGTCGACGCATCGTCGCGCGATGGCCACTCAACCGCTGGCAGTCCCGGCACAGGCCTCGGTGCGATCCAGCGCGGCTCGCATGTGAGCGAAATCTTCTCGGTTCCCGGTCTCGGCACCGCTATCCTCGCACGGCTTATGATTGGTCAACCTGGCAAGGGACCTCTCGGCATCGCCGACCACGGAGCGATCTGCATTCCGATGCGGGGCGAAGAGTCTTGTGGCGATGCCTGGTGCCAACGAGATTATGCCGACGGCATGGTGCTGATGATGGCCGACGGCCTCGGCCATGGACCCTTCGCCGCTGAGGCGTCGCATGCAGCTTCGGCGAGTTTCGCCCGCACATTCAATACTCTTCCCAGCCAGTCGCTCACAACAATGCACGCCGCCCTGCGCCCGACGCGCGGCGCCGCGGTGGCTGTAGCCCGGATCGACTGGAAAAACGCTGAGATCGTCTTCGGTGGTGTCGGCAACATAGCCGCGACCGTTGTCGATGCAGAGGGGAAGATCCAGCGCATGGTCTCGAACAACGGCACCGTCGGTCATGTCGCCAAGCGCATCCGCGACTTCACGTATAAGCTTGGGACCGATCCGCTTGTGATCCTGGCGTCGGACGGCCTCTCAACCAGTTGGCAGCTTGATCGCTATCCGGGACTGGCAACACGCCACCCGAGTCTGATCGCCGGGATATTGTATCGTGATTTCAAACGCGGACGCGACGACGTATCCGTGCTTGTGGCGCGGGGTCGCCGCCCGTGACAATCGTTCCGCAGCTGACAGTGGCATTGATCGAGGAAGCCGACATCATCGCTGCACGACAGCGGTCGCGACAGGTCGCCGAGCTTTTGGGTTTCGACAAGCAGGATCAGACGCGGATTGCGACGGCCGTATCCGAGATCGCGCGAAATGCTTTGACCTACGGCGGTGGCGGACGCGTCGAACTCGCGACCGAGAATAGCGACAATCCCCGGATGATCGTAACCGTTCGCGACAAGGGCCCCGGCATCGTCGATCTGCCCGCTATTCTGGAGGGCCGTTATCGCAGTGAAAGCGGCATGGGTGTCGGGATCGTCGGAACGCGACGCCTGATGGACGACTTCACCATCGAAAGCACCCCCGGCGCAGGCACCGTTGTGAAGCTGGCCAAACGGCTGCCAAGGGGGGGGGCGCCGATCAAGCGCGACCGGCTTCAAGCAATTGCCCAGGCACTGGCCGCGACGAGCGCGGCAGATCCCCTCGCTGAGGTGCGTGCCCAGAATCAGGAGCTGCTGGAGAGCTTTGCCCTCCTCCAGGCCAAGCAGGAAGAGGCCGAACGGCTCAACGCGGAGCTTGAGACGACCAACCGCGGTGTCGTGGCCCTGCACGCGGAACTGGAAACGAATGCGGCGGCGCTTGCTGCGCTGAACGCCGAACTTGAAAGCCGCGTCGCTGCCGCCGTCGCGGAGTGCCAACAAGTCAACGACGTGCTGCGTCAATCGCAGAAAATGGAAGCGGTCGGTCAGTTGACCGGCGGCATCGCGCACGATTTCAATAATCTGCTCCAGATCGTCACGGGTAATCTCGAAATGCTGATCCGCGGGCTTCCTGCGGACGCAAGCCGGCTCCAGCGTGCGGCACAGAATGCGATGTCTGGGGCTATGCGCGCGGCCACACTAACGCAAAGGCTGCTGGCCTTTTCTCGCCGCCAGCCGCTGGCCCCCAAGCCCCTCGATCCCAACGAGCTGATCAGAGGGATGTCCGACCTCATGGTCCGCACGCTGGGCGAACAGATAGCGATGAACACCAATCTCGCTCTCGATCTCTGGCCTGTGGAAGCTGACGCCAATCAGCTCGAAAACGCGGTACTCAACCTCGCGGTCAATGCGCGCGATGCGATGCGGCCCGGCGGCACTTTGACGATCTCGACGGGCAACACGATCCTGGGGGAAGGCGACGTCGAGGACGATGACGCCGAGCCTGGTCAATATGTCTCGCTTGCCGTCTGCGACACCGGAGCCGGCATGTCGGATGAGACCTTGGCGCGCGTGTTCGAACCCTTCTTCACCACCAAGGACGTGGGCAAGGGCACAGGCTTGGGCCTGTCGATGGTCTATGGCTTCGTAAAACAGTCTGGCGGCCATCTGCGGATCGAAAGCAGTCTTGGGCGGGGTACGACGGTCAATCTTTACCTGCCGCGTTTCGTTGGGGCAGTTATCAAGAGCGAACCAGGCAAGGTCGCGGCGACGCAGGTTGCGATAGCCGGCGAAGTTGTCCTTGTTGTCGAAGACGATCCAGGTGTTCGCGCCTACAGTGCCGGCGCCCTTCGAGAGCTCGGCTATGAAGTCATCGAGGCGCAGGACGGCGAAACGGCGCTGCGCCATCTGGAAGGCGATACGCGAATCGACTTGTTGTTCAGCGATGTAGTGCTGACCGGAAATCTAACTGGACGCGATGTCGGCGACGGATGCCGACGTCTTCGACCCGGTACGCCAATACTCTTCACCTCGGGCTACGCACGCGATGCCATTTCGCATAACAGCCGGCTTGATGAGGGTATCGAACTGCTCGCGAAGCCGTTCAGCTTCTCAGAGCTGGCCGCGAAGGTACGATCGGTGATTGAGCGAGAAGGCTGACCAGTACGTCGCCGTTGGAGATTTGCTTCAGACAGGCTGCGATTATCAGGTGCCTGTTCGCCCACGCAAATCCCGATGGCTGGCGGCGGGACACTTTGAACCGGTGTTAGCTATCGGTCCCTGCGAACAAGAGCTGCCTGTGGTGTCCCAAAGCAGGCTGTCGCCGGCTATGATCGACATCATTGCAGCTTGCGCAACCGGACCGACCGGAATCAGGAACGGCTCCGAGGGTCGGGAATGACCAAAAATGGCGCTGAGCCGATGGGCTCCTCGCACGGCGCGGAAGACCGAAACAATGTCGCCACTCGGTTGGCGGCGGATGGGACCGGCGTGTCGTAGAATTAACGCCGAAATGATTCGCATCGCGTCATCTCTGCGCCCATGGTGAGACATCGCCACCCCATATGCCGCGAGCATGATGGCGACCGAGGGTTCGGTAGCACCCCCGCTTGCGAAGGCGGATATCAGCTATGCAGTCTCCAGACATCGAATATTTGCTCGCTCGGGAGCAGCAGGAGACGGCCGCATATCTCGACGCGACCGACCCGCGCATTCGAGATGTCCACCAGGAGTTAGCCGAACGGTACGCTGACGCCATCTGGGGAGCCCAAGAGGCCGAATTCGCGACGCCGAGACAGACCAAAAGGGACGATTGATATGATCGAGCAACAGCTCAACAAGGCGCCACGCCATGTCGTGATCCTTGCACACCCCGATCCTGCCAGCTTCAACGGCGCGATCGCTGAACTCTATTGTCGAGTCGTCCGCGGATTGGGCCATGAAGCGATCTTGCGCGATCTCTATGAGATAGGCTTCGACCCCGTTCTCAAGAACCATGAACGCCCGGGCAAGGCCGGCTTCTCAATCTCGGACGAAGTTCGACAGGAGCTTGAAATCATAAGCGACGCGGATGTCTATGTCCTAATCTACCCGATCTGGTTCGGAATGCCGCCCGCCATGCTCAAGGGCTATATCGACAGAGTCGTTGGATCAGGCGTGACGCCCGCCGAAATTCAGCACCGTGAGGCGCAAGGCGTGTTCAGGGGCAAGCGCCTACTCAGCATCATAACCTCAGGTGCCCGCGAAATATGGCTCGACGAGCAAGGGCAAATCGACGCTCTCAAGGACGTGATGAGCCGCTATCTCTGCCACGCGTTCGGCATCAAATATGCCGACCACCTCCAGTTCGGGGGCGTCGTCGAAGGCTTCTCGGCAGACTTCATCGCGCAAAATCTGCTCGATGTTGAAAATCGGGCGAGGCAAGTCTGCAAGTTGATCGGAGACGACCAGACCCGCAGCACGCTCGAACCTGCACAATAGCTGCTCGCGAGCACGCCGGGGGATATGCGAAGCCGCCGATTTGAGGTCGTCTGATCGATACTCTTAAAATCATGTACCGCCAAGCGAGTGCGGGACGATCAACTGGGTAAATCCAGACGGGCTGGATTTAAGTACCGATCATAGCTCGAGAATGGCCATATTGGCGCGCTTCTTCCCGGCCGATTCTTCCGAAAGGCATGTGTTCGTTCGAATCTCCCATCGCTGACGCTGGTCCAGTTAGCCCGCCAACGGGAGATCATCCAGCAAGAGCCATTGCTCGGCTGGGATGCGGGAGGCGAACACGCCAAAGTCGGCAGGTCCCAATAATCCGCGGATGTAAACCTTGTCGGCCATGTCTCCCGCCAGAACGGCGAACCGGTCACCGGATCGAAAGGTTCTTTCGACGTGCTCAAGAATCCGGCGCTCGATTGCCAAATCCTGGCGTTCTGCGGCGCTGACGTCCGAAAGCACCCGGATTGGATCGCCCGCCGCGCGCAACTCTCCGACCATTAGGCGCAACGCCTCGTAATGGGCATCGACTGCAGTTCGGTCCCAGACCCCTGTTCCGGTTACATAGATGATCCCAACTTCGGGATCGAACATCCGCTCAATCACGACTCGTTCCATCTCCTATTTTCATCGAGATTGTTGCGCCGTTGCGCGGGACTCAAGGTTGCCGTTTCGACATTTTCGCAGACGCTAAACAGGATCATGCTTCCGTTCCGGTTTTTGGTGGCGCTCTCGTGTTGGCTCACCCAAAAACGTCCGGGCTGGGGCCCGCAGGAATCCTCGAACGTCGAGACGCGACGATTGATAGCGTCGCGGCGAGTGCTAGTGGAAGTCCAGCGAGCGCGAAACTGATCGCGCCGCAGAAGCGATAGATCAGGACGCCGAGTACGCCGCCGCCGAGAAAGGAGCCTACGGTTCCACCATGGAGATGCAATTCGGTTATCACGCGACGGCGATCGGCCGGATCCGCCAGGCCTTTCCCGATATCGAGCATCTTTGCCAATCCAATGCCGATGTCCGTAGACATTCCCGAAACATGGGTGGTGCGGACGCGCGCGTCAGAGATATGCGTTACAATCGCGTTCTGCAGACCCATCAGGAAGCTTAGGCCGAAGATTAGAATTGGCACGCCGCTGGCCCGGTCGAGACGGCTCTCAAGGAAACCGAGCAAGACCAGCATCGCGGCCTCGCCGAGTATGACCCGGGCATAGATGGTGGAGATACCCCGCCGAAGCCCTGCGCCGACGACGAGCGTCGAGACAAAGGCACCGAAGATGAAAGTGATCACGATCCCCAGATAGCCGAGACCTCTTCCCCAATCTCCGAGCGCGATCAGGCTGGAAAGAGCAGAAACATTGCCGGTCATGTTGGCCGAGAAAAAGCCGACTGCGTGAAAGGCAGCAGCGTTGAGGCCACCTGCGACCGCTGCCAGCGTGTAAGCTAGGTGTCGATCCAAGCCACTATCGCGGGCGTCACCCTGCCGGACAAGCATCTTCTTTCGTCCTTGCCCAACCACAAATCATGCGGAATTCTTCCCATTAGTCGCGCCGCTGAGCAAGGCTTCGTGAAGCTGACCGACCGGATTTGGCACGCGTAGTGGAAGCCGATGACCGCCCTTGGCGCGTTGCGGCTATACGATCGGCTCTCCCTCTGGCTACGAGACCGACCGAGCTCACCAAAGTCTATTGGGCGCAAGCGCTCGTTCTCGCCAGGCGGCAGACCGAGAAGACTGGCGCTCGCCTCGGCTGGGTGCTCGATCGGGCTGCGGCGACTGCGGGCATGAGCAAATGACGGGACCCGCCGAGCAATGCTGACCGCACGCTCACCCGCGGTTATAGCAGGGTAGCCGGCTCGGCGGCGGCTTTGCGCTTCACCCAGAGCTCGTCGGTCCGCGTCATCTCGATGAGGTCGTCCGAGAAGCAGCGCGCCTGGAAGGCCAGCGCATCGTCGAAGCTGCCGTTGAGCCAGCGATCATGATCGTCCGGCATCAGCAGCACGGGCATGCGATCGTGGACCGGCCGGATCGCCCCGTTGCAGTCCGTCATGACGCCCGAATAGACCGGTCCCCATTCATCGCTGACCCGCCAGAGCCCCGCCCAGGCGAAGATCGGCTGGTCCTTCACGGTAAACCAGGTTCGCGTCTTGGCGCCCTTGGGTCCTTCGGCCTCTGCAAAGCCCGTCAACGGGATCAGGCAGCGCCAGTGCGGCTTCGCGGCCAGGCCCTTCCACATCGGCTTTGCGAGATCGGCGATGTTGTTGACCGGCTTGGGCTTGGCGGTCGGCGACATGCCCTTCAGCCGAAGCGGGAACCCCCAGGTCATCGATTGGAGGATGCGCGCGCCCGCCTCTTCGCGCACCACCATGCCCGGCGTGCCTGGATAGACCTCGCCTCCGGCATTGGTCGCGATCGGGTTTGCGACGCCGAAATGGTTGGCGACCTCGGCTGCGCTCAGACGCTCTGTGTAAAGGTTGCAGATGTGGACGACCCTCCACTTGCTAGGTCTCGAGCAGCGCTCCGACTCGATCGCTTGCTATCAGATGTCCGGCCTGTTGGCGCGGGGTAAACCCGCTGGCCGAGATGGTGTTCGCCACGCGGGTTCCAAACACATGCGCGACATCGGAGATGCCAGTGCAACCTTCGGAGTATCTCGCGTCTCGATCGACCGATCGTTCCATCTACTCGTTCCTGCAAGTTCGACTACGGTCCACAGTGGCAGCTACCTTTTCAGCTCGCCTCCTAGGGCCCGATTCCTTAGGCCGGCATCAATGCCGGCGGTCTGTTGTAGACGCCGCCCGACATCATCAGCCGCCACGCGATCCGCGCGAACTTGTTGGCGAGCGCCACCGCAACTAGCTTGGGTGGCTTGCGGTCGAGCATCGCCGCCAGCCACGGTGTCGGCTTGGTCCGTCCCTTCCTGACGTGGCGTAACAACGCGGTCGCTCCGACGATTAAAACCGATCGGATCGCAGGGTCGCCCGCCTTCGTGATTCCACCGAGCCTGACGCGTCCACCGGTAGAGTGATCCTTCGGTGTCAGGCCTAGCCAAGCCGCGAACTGCCGGCTCGACTTAAAGGTTTCTGCGGGCGGCGCCTTCATGCTCAGCATGGTCGAGCCGATCGGGCCGACACCGGGTATCGTTGCAATGCGCCGGCTCAGATCGTCGGCGCGGTGCCAGATCATCAATTTCGCATCGACCTCAGCTAGGCGCGCGACAACGCTTCCATATTCGCTGGCCTGGAGGCGAAACAGGTCGCGGGCCATCTCGGGTAATTTATCCTCTTCCAGAATGCGTTTGATCAGGCCTGCGACGTTCTGTCGGCCTGCCGGAGCAACGATACCAAACTCGGCCGCGTAGCTACGGATCGCGTTCGACAGTTGCGACTTCACGCCGACTAGCCGCTCGCGCACCGTCATCAACATGCAGGCGGCCTGCTGCTCGCGAGACTTAACCGGCACGAACCGCATCGACGGACGTGTCACTGCCTCGCAGAGTGCCTCCGCATCCGCCGCATCGTTCTTCCCGCGTTTCACGTAGGGTTTCACATATTGGGGCGGGATTTGCTTCACCTCATGTCCGAACGACTGAAGGAGCCGAGCCCAATGATGCGAGCTCGCGCATGCCTCAATGGCGACAAGTGTCGGTGGCAGTGCTTCGAAAAACTTGATCATCTCGCGACGACGAAGCTGCCGGCGCAGAACGACTGCCTCCGCCGCGTCGACGCCGTGTAACTGAAACACGCTCTTTGCCGTGTCCATTCCGATGCGCATTATGGTGCTCATACCGCCTCCTCTCGTTTGACTTCCCGACAGCACCCTGTCGCGAGATCAGTTCCGATTGGAGGGTCGTCCACACCAACACATGCGAGCAAGGCTATCATGGCTGTCGGCCGACGCCCAAATCCTAGTCGTCGGGCCAGATCTCGTCGGGATAGAAGCTGTCGTCCCAGTCCGGCGATCGCGCACTCTGCTTCGCTTTCGATAGCGCGGGACCGGGCAAAACCGGATCCTCACCCATGAAGCTGACGCGTATCAGCGCCCCGCCTTTGGCCGGAGCCTGGAAAACAGCGCGAAGCTCCTCGCCGAGCCTGATCTTCGCGCCGATCCAGCCGCAGCGCTCGGCGCTCAGATAGCCGAGCTGGATGCCGCGCACGCTGACGACAGAGACGGCCGATGGGTCATGCTTGTTCTTGGGCTCGGGCACCAGTTGCACCGGCTCGCCGGGCATGCAGAGCGCGATCTCGAATAGACGGTTGCTGCCGTCGGTATTGGGGTGGATCGAGCCCACCACGGAGAGAGTCATGTCAGGCCGCGCCATGGACGCTCTATGGCATGGACCATTTTCATCCGCGACTGGCCCTGGCCGGAACCCGAATCATGGTCCGTCGTTCTCCATCCCGAGGACCGGACCTTTTGCCCCCCCCGCTCTCCGGCCTCACGAAATGAGTGCCCCGCAGCCACATGCCCCCGGCTGCGGGGCCTTTTCTTTTCAAGGACTTGGATCGGCATGCGTGTTGATCGTTAATCTGTGCCGGTCTATATCGGCAGCGGGGCAAAATGGTCGCACGCCCTCGCCGGCTTTCCCGCCTGGCGAGGGCGGTTCCTCCGTCAGGCGGCCCCCTTCTCCAGTAAGGTCTTGAGCGTCTGCAGGTCCTTGCGAACCGCTTCTGCGTCAGCCTCGAATGTGGCGTCGTCCATCGAGGGCTGGCGGAACAGGGTGAAGACCACCTCCGTGGCGCCTCCGTTGTCGATCATGCGCAGTGGAATGGAGATCTCCTGCCCGTCCGGCAACGTCACCCAGTGATCGAGGACGCCGAAGTCGTTGGCCGGCGAGAAGCGAACGATCGCCTCTCCGCCGAGCGTCTGCGCCACCCGGCCGCGATCTGTCTGGTGCAATGAGTGCGACAGTCCCGCCGCCCATTGCGGGAAATTCTCCGGTCGGTGCGCGAAGGCATACCCCTCAGCCAAGGGCACGGCGATCGTTATCGATATCTGCCGGGACGCCATGACCGCCATGCACTGCTCTCCTGGTCAGATCAGCGCGAACTGGCGCTCCGTTGCCGGCGGCGCCACGCCGCTGTTCCACAGATCGTCCGTATGCTCGACCTTCATCCGTTCGGCCTCGAAGGCCGGCCGGAACTGGAAACGGATGACGTCCTGGATCGGGCCGTAGAGCCATTGGCCATATTCGCCGCGCTCGAGCAGGACAGGCATGCGATCGTTGGTCGGCCGGATGGCGCTGTTCGCCTCCATCGTCATGCCGGCATAAACGGGTCCGAATTGCTGCGTGTTCCGACAGAAGCCGGCCCAGGCAAGGATCGGCTCGCCATGGACCGAGAACCAGGTCCGGGTCTTGGCGCGCGGTAGCCCGGCCGGATTGGCGAAGTGGGTGAGAACGATCAGGCAGCGATAGCGCGGATCGACCACCATCGTGTCCCACATCGGATTGGTGAGATCAGCGACCAGCCCGATCCGGCCTGGCCCATCGCCCGCCAGCCGCATCTCGCGGGTTATGCGAGGGAAGCCCCAATCCATGCTCCGCAAGGTCCGCCTGTCGTTGCGCTCCAGCACGACCAGCCCCGGCAGGCCTTCCTTCGTCTCGTCCGGAACGACGAGGTCGGCGACCGGCTCGGCATCGAAATGCCGGGCGATATCGGCGATGCTGGCACGCACGGTGTGAAGCCTGGACATGGCTCCGGTCTCCGCTGTCGACTCGATTGCGATCTTCCTAACACGGAACATAATCAGAACAAAGTTTGCGGCGCCCATCTTGACTCGAAGGCGCGAACGATACGAACAAAGAGGGAACGATTTACCCTCAAGTCGAGTCTATGCGAACGCGATGCGCGAACCCTCTGCCCTTGCCCAGCTGCGTGACCAGATCGCGCGGATTGAGGGGGCGGCTGCGCGCCACGCTTGCCTGCCCTTCGGGATCGAGGCCATCGACGGCCATTTGCCGGGCGGCGGCATCGCCGCCGGCGCGCTCCACGAGGTCGCCGGTAGTCGCGAGCTCGCCGACGATGCCGCCGCGACCGTGTTCCTCGCCGGCATCCTTGCCCGGACCCAGGGTCCGGTCCTCTGGTGTCTGCGCTGGCGCGACCTGTTTGCGCCGGCGCTGCATCTGGCAGGTCTCCATCCCGATCGCGTGATCTTCGTCGAAGCCGGCAGCGACACGCACGTCCTGACTGCAATGGAGGAATGCCTGCGCCACTCCGGGCTCGGCGGGGTGGTCGGCGAACTCAGCAAGGCAACCCTCACCGCGTCTCGCCGCCTGCAGCTTGCAGCCGAGCAATCGGGTGTGCCCGCCTTCCTGTTCCGGCGCGCGAACCCGATCGACGCCAGGGTCGACGGCAGTGCCGCCGTCACGCGCTGGCGGGTGCGCGCGGTGCCAAGCGAGCGGCTCGGCATTCCGAGCCTTGCCCGCCCGCGCTGGGAAATGGCGCTCGAACGGGCGCGCGGCGCCGATCCCCATCTCTGGACCGTGGAGGGGTGCGATGCGCAGGGTCGTATCGCTCTTCCTGCCCAGCTGGTCGACAGACCGGCTGCGCAGGAAGGCCGCCAAGCCGCCTGAAGCCCAGGTCCCCCTCGTCACAGCGTTGCCCGACCATGGCCGCCGCATCATC
>Ga0207695_10009828_pt1 | contig 11756 bp, 9 predicted proteins | sample KBSC54metaG_FD_184354 | JGI IMG/M metagenome (GOLD analysis project Ga0207695, IMG submission 184354) | Corn rhizosphere microbial communities from Kellogg Biological Station, Michigan, USA - KBS C5-4 metaG (SPAdes) (version 2) | ecosystem: Host-associated > Plants > Roots > Rhizosphere > Soil... | reverse complement strand
TCGTTCGTGGTCCGGTAAGCAATCTTGCGCAATGGTAGTTTGTCACGTCCCTGGGGTAAGCTCGGGTGGCACCCACGCGACCCGATGATCTGAAAGTCCACGCCTGAACCGATGGGCGGCGCGCCCGACATGCGCACCCTGGCTGGGGCCCGAAGGCGTGGCAAAGGAGACTTGATGGCCCGCAGTACCCCCTCGAAGACGGCCGCCCGCACGGCCGCGCGTCAGCCCCGCCGCACGCCGCGCGCCCGCGCCGCGGCCGCCCCCGCCGACAAGGCCGTCGAAGCCGACATCGCACGCGCCGCCGAGCACGCGCCCGCCGCGCACGCGGCGCACCCGCACGGGCCCGAGGCCTTCGGCGCCGCGATCGGCGGCTTCCTCAATTCGCTCAGCGGCCTGCAGGTGCCGCAGACGGCGCTCTCGGCTGCAGGAGCAGTATGTGAACCAGGCGGCGTCGCTGTGGAACGGTGCCGTCGACCGCATGCCGCTGTTCGGCGCGCCGGACCAGCCGGCCGAGCCGGCCGCGATCGGCGACCGCCGCTTCGCCGCCGAGGACTGGACGAAGAACCCGGCCGCGGCCTTCACCGCGCAGATGTACCTGCTCAACGCACGCACGCTGACGCAGCTGGCCGACAGCCTGCAGGGCGACGAGAAGACCAAGGCGCGCGTGCGCTTCGCCGTGCAGCAGTTCGTCGACGCGGCCAGCCCGGCCAACTACCTCGCCCTGAACCCCGAGGCGCAGCGCAAGGCGATCGAGACGCAGGGCGAGAGCCTCACCCACGGCCTGCAGCACCTGTGGGACGACGTGCAGCAGGGCCACCTGTCGCAGACCGACGAGTCGGTGTTCGAGGTGGGGCGCAATGTCGCCACCACCGAGGGGGCGGTCGTCTTCGAGAACGACTACCTGCAGCTGATCGAGTACAAGCCGCTCACGCCCACGGTGCACGCGCGGCCGATGCTGTTCGTGCCGCCGTGCATCAACAAGTACTACATCCTCGACCTGCAGCCCGCCAACTCGCTGATCCGCCACACGGTGTCCGAGGGCCACCGCACCTTCGTCATCAGCTGGCGCAATCCCGACGAGTCCATGCAGGACCGCACCTGGGACGACTACATCGAGAACGCGGTGATCCGCTCGATCGAGGTGGTGCAGCAGATCACCGGCGCGAAGACGATCAACACGCTCGGCTTCTGCGTCGGCGGCACGCTGCTGGCCACGGCCCTGGGCGTGCTCGCGGCGCGCGGCAGGCATCCGGCCGAGAGCCTGACGCTGCTCACGACCTTCCTCGACTTCTCCAACACGGGCGTGCTGGACATCTTCGTGGACGAGGCGTCGGTACAGCTGCGCGAGATGACCATCGGCGCGCAGGCGCCCGGCGGCCCGAAGCTGCTCAAGGGCGGCGAGCTGGCCAGCACGTTCAGCTTCCTGCGCCCCAACGACCTGGTGTGGAACTACGTCGTGGGCAACTACCTCAAGGGCGACAAGCCGCCGGCGTTCGACCTGTTGTACTGGAACAGCGACGCCACCAACATGCCGGGGCCGATGTACTGCTGGTACCTGCGCAACACGTATCTCGAGAACGCGCTGCGCGAACCGGGCGCGCTGACGGTGTGCGGCGAGAAACTTGACCTGTCGCAAATCAAGGCGCCGGCGTTCATCTATGGTTCGCGCGAGGACCACATCGTGCCGTGGAAGGGCGCCTGGGAATCGACGCGCATCCTGGGCGGCAGGACGCGCTTCGTGCTGGGCGCCTCGGGCCACATCGCCGGCGTCATCAACCCGCCCAAGGCCGGCAAGCGCAGCCACTGGACCAACGACAAGCCCGCCGTCTCGGCCGACGCCTGGTTCGCCGGCGCCACCGAGCATCCGGGCAGCTGGTGGACGGGATGGTCGCAGTGGCTGGCCGGCTTCGGCGGCGGCGAGGTGGCCGCGCCGAAGGCGGCCGGCGGCCACGGCTTCAAGGCCATCGAGCCGGCGCCCGGCCGCTACGTGCAGCAGAAGGCCTGACGCCAGCCGAACCAATCCCTTGACCGGACACCGCCCGTTCATACCCTATACCGTATCATTCCGCCCCGCAGGAGAAACCCAATGACCACAGACATCGTCATCGTCGCCGCCGCCCGCACCGCCGTCGGCAAGTTCGGCGGCTCGCTCGCCAAGATTCCCGCCGCCGAACTCGGCGCCACGGTGCTCAAGGCGCTGCTGGAGCGCGCGAAGCTCTCCGGCGAACAGGTCAGCGAGGTCATCCTCGGCCAGGTGCTGCAGGCCGGCACCGGCCAGAACCCGGCGCGCCAGGCCGTCATCAAGGGCGGCCTCGGCCACGGCGTGCCCGCGATGACGATCAACAAGGTCTGCGGCTCGGGCCTGAAGGCCGTGATGCTGGCCGCGCAGGCGATCCGCGACGGCGACGCCGAGATCGTGCTGGCCGGCGGCCAGGAGAGCATGAGCCTGGCCCCGCACGTGCTGCCGAACTCGCGCGACGGCCAGCGCATGGGCGACTGGAAGCTGGTCGACACGATGATCAACGACGGCCTGTGGGACGTCTACAACCAGTACCACATGGGCATCACCGCCGAGAACGTCGCCAAGAAGTACGGCATCTCGCGCGAGCAGCAGGACGCGCTGGCGTTCGCCTCGCAGCAGAAGGCTGCCGCGGCGCAGGACGCCGGCAGGTTCAGGGACGAGATCGTGCCGGTCGCGATCCCGCAGAAGAAGGGCGACCCGGTGCTGTTCGACGCCGACGAGTTCATCAACCGCAAGTCCACCGCCGAGGCGCTGGCGGGCCTGCGTCCCGCGTTCGACAAGGCCGGCTCGGTGACGGCCGGCAACGCCTCGGGCCTGAACGACGGCGCCGCCGGCGTGGTGGTGATGTCCGCGGCGCGGGCCGACGCGCTGGGCCTGAAGCCGCTGGCGCGCATCGCGTCGTACGCGAGCGCCGGCCTCGACCCCGCCTACATGGGCATGGGCCCGGTGCCCGCGGCGCGCAAGGCGCTCGAGCGCGCCGGCTGGAAGCCCGCCGACCTCGACCTGCTCGAGATCAACGAGGCCTTCGCCGCGCAGGCCTGCGCCGTGCACCAGGAAATGGGCTGGGACACCAGCAAGGTCAACGTCAACGGCGGCGCGATCGCCATCGGCCACCCGATCGGGGCGTCCGGCGCGCGCATCCTCGTCACCCTGCTGCACGAGATGCAGCGCCGCGACGCCAAGAAGGGCATCGCCTCGCTGTGCATCGGCGGTGGCATGGGTGTTGCATTGACCGTCGAGCGCCCTTGATCCGGCGCAGGCCGCCTCGGGTTCGCCCCGAGGGCGGCCGTGCGGACAAAGCGCGATATTGATTTCGCCCTCCGCGGCACCACCAAAATCCTCAAGGAGACATGACATGAGCCAGAAAGTTGCGTACGTGACCGGAGGCATGGGCGGCATCGGCACCGCCATCTGCCAGCGCCTGCACCGCGACGGCTTCAAGGTGATCGCGGGCTGCGGCCCGAGCCGCGACCACGCCAAGTGGATCGGCGAGCAGAAGGCGCTCGGCTACACCTTCTACGCCTCGGTCGGCAACGTGGCCGACTGGGAGTCCACGGTGTCGGCCTTCAAGCAGGCCAAGGAAGAGCATGGCGTCATCGACGTGCTGGTCAACAACGCCGGCATCACGCGGGACCGCATGTTCCTGAAGATGACCCGCGAGGACTGGGACGCCGTCATCGGCACGAACCTGACCTCGATGTTCAACGTCACCAAGCAGGTGGTGGCGGACATGGTCGAGAAGGGCTGGGGCCGCATCATCCAGATCTCGTCGGTCAACGGCGCCAAGGGCCAGGCCGGCCAGACCAACTACTCCGCAGCCAAGGCGGGCATGCACGGCTTCTCGATGGCGCTGGCCCTCGAGATGGCCAACAAGGGCGTCACCGTCAACACCGTCAGCCCCGGCTACATCGGCACCGACATGGTGATGGCCATCAAGCCCGAGGTGCTGGAGAAGATCGTCGCCACGATTCCGGTCAAGCGCCTGGGCACGCCCGACGAGATCGCCTCCATCGTGGGCTGGCTCGCCGGCAGCGAGTCGGGCTTCACCACCGGCGCCGAGTTCGCGGTCAACGGCGGACTGCACATGGGCTGATCCCGCCCGCGTCGTACGACAGACCTCGAAGCGCTCGCGCGCTTCGAGGTCTTTTCACATGGAGACCCCACGCGCCATGGCCTTCGAAGGACGCCTGCAGCAGTGGAACGACGCGCGCGGCTTCGGCTTCATCGAGGTCGAGGCCACGCGCGAACGCGTGTTCGTGCACGCCAGCGCGCTTGGCCGCGACGGCTCGAGGCCGGCGACGGGCGCGCGCCTGGCCTTCGACGTCCAGCACGACGCGCAGGGGCGCAAGCGTGCCGTGAACGTCCGCCTGCTCGATGCGCGCAACGCGGTGCCGCTGGCCGCCCGGCCCGCGCCACGGACGGATCGCCCTTTCGAAAGCCGATCCGTCCCGCGTCCCCGGCCGTCGCCGCGCCGCGGCCTGTCCGCTGCGTGGGCGGCACTCGCGATCGTGGCGGTGCTCGGCGCGGCCGCGTGGCGCGCGCTGCCGTCACGCCACGTCGTCGCGGCGCCCGCCTTGATCGCGCCTGAACGACCCGTCGTCGACGCCGAAGCCGCGAACCGCCGCTGCGATGGTCGAACCCATTGCTCGCAGATGAGGTCGTGCGAGGAGGCGACGTGGTTCCTGAAGAACTGCCCGGGCGTCGAGATGGACGGCGACCACGACGGCGTGCCCTGCGAACAGCAGTGGTGCACCACGCGCTAGGCGCCCGCCTGTCCGGCGCGCGCTCCTCCGCAGCGCCGGCCGATAATGCGCGACGACATGCGTTCTCCTGGGAGGAGATCATGAACGAACAACGAGACCCGCTGCCGGCATCCAGCGCGATGGCCGCGCCCCACCGATGCCGATGAACCCGACGCCCGTCTCCCCGGCCCGCAACCCCGGCATCGACCTGCTGCGCGGCCTGTCCATCCTCCTGGTGGTGCTGCACCACACCGCCATCCGCGTGCCGCTGGAAAAGGGCGTGCTCGCCGACTGGCTGCCGCTGCGCTTGCTGGAAGGCGTGCAATACAACGGCTTCGAGGCCGTGTTCCTGTTCTTCGTCATCTCGGGCTTCCTCATCACGTCGAACTCGCTCGCGCGCTGGGGCACGCTGGCAGCGATCGACGTGCGGGCGTTCTACGGGCGGCGCGCGGCGCGCATCCTGCCGGCGCTGTGGCTGCTGGTGGCCGTGCTGTCGGCGCTCGCGCTGGCCGGCGCGCCGCACTACGTGGCGGAGCAGCCGCAGCAGACGCTGGGGGGCATGGTCGGAGCGGCGCTCGGGTTGACCGTGAACGTGTACCAGGCGCGCACGGGATGGCTGCCGGCGGGATGGGGCGTGCTCTGGTCGCTGTCGATCGAGGAGCTGTTCTACCTCGCGTTCCCGTGGGTGTGCCTCGCGCTGCGACGCGCCTGGCTGCTGGTGCCCGCGCTGGCGGTGCTGGCCCTGTCGATTCCGTTCGTGCGCGCGGGCATCCGCCACGACCCGATCTGGGCGGAGGAGAACACGCTGCAAGGCATGGCGGCCATCGCCACCGGGGTGCTCGCCGCGCTGGTGGCGCGGCGCTGGCCGTCGGTGCGCGCATCGACACGTCGCTGGACGACCGCGCTCGGCGCACTCGGCCTGGTCGCGGTCTGGTTCGCGGGCGCCGAGCTGTGGCGCACGCTTCACCACGGCTACATGCTGGTGCTGACGGGCTCGGCGGCCGCGCTGGCGATCTCGGCGCGCTGGCGTGCGGTCGCGGGCGTCGAGCGCGCGTCACGCGCGTTCGCGTGGCTGCGCGCGGCCGGGCGCCTCAGCTATGAGATCTACCTGACGCACATGTTCGTCGTCTGGCTCGTCGTCGACCGATTCGACGCGACCGGCGGCGACCTGCGCTGGGGCGTCCTGTGCTATCCGCCGGTGCTGGCCGGTACCTGGGCGCTGGGCTGGCTGATCGGGCGCTTCGTGTCGACGCCGCTGGAGCAGCGCCTGCTGCGCGCGCGAGCGCCGCGCGCGATCGCGCCGGCGAGCGCGGCGACAACCGAGGCGTCCGCGTGAGTGCGAGACTGCGGCTGGTGATCGCGGCGGTGGCCATGCTCGGCCTGGCCGCCGCCGTCTGGTACTGGCGCGCGTCCGCGCCCGTGGCCGGCGCGGCGCGCGCCATCGGACTGCAGCCGGAGAGCACGACGCCCGACGCCGCCGCCACGTTCAAGGCCGCTGGCGTGCACAAGTGCGTCGGCGTGCACGGCACCAGCTACACCGACGGCCCGTGCCCCGCCGGTGCCCGCGAAGCCGCGGCGAGCGACGGCACGGTCACCGTCACGTCGTTCCCGAAGCCGGCGCCCGCCACGGCCTCGGCGCTGCTGGGTACGCCCATCGTCAAGCCGATGGATCCCGACGAACGCGACCGCCTGCGCGACAAGGCGATCGAGGACGCGGCGAACCGGCGATGATCAGTGTGCGCGACTTCGCCGCCGACGACGCGCCTGCCCTGCGCGGCGTGTTCGAGTCCGCGATCCACGGCACGGCGCGCCGCGACTACTCGCAGCGTCAGGTCGACACCTGGGCGCCGCGTCGATATGACGCCGACGCCTGGGCCGAGCGCATGCGCGGCCTCGCGCCGTTCGTCGCGCTCGTCGACGGCCGGGTCGCGGGCTATGCCGACCTGCAGGCCGACGGCTGCATCGACCACTTCTACGTGGCCGCGGAGGCGGGCGGCCAGGGCGTGGGCGGCGCGCTGATGCGGCGCATCCTCGCCCGGGCCGCCGCGCTGTCGCTGGCGGAACTGACCTCGCAGGTGAGCCTTACCGCGCAGCCGTTCTTCGCGCACTTCAGGTTCGAGGTCGTCGAGCACCGGGTGTTCGAGATGCGTGGCGTGGGGATGCGCAACACGGCGATGCGTCTGCGCCTGGGTTAGCTAGGTCGCGCTGATCGCATCCAGCAGCTCCGTCTCCACCTGGATCTGCAGCCTGTTGTTCTGCAGCGCGGCGCCGTCCACGAGGAAGGTGTCCTCGACGCGCTCGCCCAGCGTCGACACCTTGGCGAGCTGCAGGTTGATGCGGTACTGCGCCAGCACGCGGGCCACGGCGTAGAGCAGGCCGGAGCGGTCGCTGGCGCTGATGGACAGCAGCCAGCGCTGGGCGCGGTCGTCGGGGCGCAGCGACACGCGCGGCACCACCGGGAACGACTTCACGCGGCGCGAGACACGGCTCGCGCGTGGCGTCGGCAGCGGGCCTTCGGAGCCGGCGGCCAGCGCGGCCTGGTGCTCCACGAGCGGGATCAGGTCGCGGTAGCCGGCGGGGCCGTCGTCCTCGTAGGCCGGATTGACGACCTGGAAGGTGTCGAGCGCGAAGCCGGCGTTGGTGGTGTGGATCTTGGCGTCCTGGATCGAGAAGCCGGCGCCGTCGAAATAGCCGCAGATGCGTGCGAACAGGTCGGCGCGGTCGGGCGAGAACATCAGCACCTGCAGGCCTTCGCCATGCGGCGACGGGCGCGCGCGCACGACCGGGATCGCGGTCTCGAGGTGGCGCCACAGCGAGCGTGCGTGCCAGGCCAGCTCGTTCGGGTCGTGGCGCGCGAAGTAGCCGAGGTCCAGCGTCTTCCACAGCGGCGCCTCGGTGCCGGGCAGGGCGGAGTGCAGCGCGAGGATCTGGCGCGCCTCCTTCTTGCGCGCCTCGATCTCGGCGTCGAGCGCCAGCACCTCGCCGCCGAGCTTGCGCAGCGTCAGGCGGTACAGGTCCTCCAGCAGCTTGCCCTTCCACGCGTTCCAGACCTTGGGACTGGTGCCACGGATGTCGGCCACGGTCAGCAGGTACAGCGCGGTCAGTCGGCGCGGATTGTCGACCTTGGCGGCGAAGTCGGCGATGACGTCCGCGTCGGACAGGTCTTCCTTCTGCGCGACGTTGCTCATGGTCAGGTGCTGGCGCACCAGGAATTCGATGAAGTCGGCGTCTTCCCTGGCGATGCCGTGGTCGCGGCAGAAGCGGCGCACCTCGGCGCCGCCCAGCTCGGAATGGTCGCCGCCGCGTCCCTTGGCGACGTCGTGGAACAGCGCCGCGATGTACAGCAGCCAGGGCTTGTCGAAGCTCGCGGCCAGCGCGGTGCACTTCGGGTACTCGTGGGCGTGCTCGGGGATGAAGAAGCGGCGCACGTTGCGCAGCACCATCAGGATGTGCTGGTCGACCGTGTAGACGTGGAACAGGTCGTGCTGCATGCGGCCGACGATGCGGCGGAACACCCACAGGTAGCGCCCCAGCACCGAGGTGGCATTCATCAGCCGGAACGCGTGCGTCTGGCCCTCGGGCGCCTGCAGGATGGCCAGGAAGCGCGCGCGGTTGACCGGATCCTTGCGGAACGCGCCGTTCATCTGGTTGCGCACGTTGTACAGCGCGCGCATCGTGCGCGCCGACAGCCCGCGCAGGTGCGATGTCGTCTGGTACAGGTGGAAAGTCTCGAGGATCGCGTGCGGCTCGCGCTTGTACAGGTCGTCGGAGATCACCTCGAGCAGGCCGCCGCGGTCGAGGAAGCGCTCGTTGAGCGGCTGCATCGGCAGGTCTTCCGAACCGTTGATGCGCTCCTCGAGGTTGAGCAGCAGCACCTCGTTCAGCTGGGACACCGCCTTGGCCGCCCAGTAGTAGCGCTGCATCAGCATCTCGGAGGCGCGCATCGTCGTGCTGCCCTGGTAGCCGAAGGACTCGGCCACGGCGGTCTGCAGGTCGAACACGAGGCGATCCTCGCGCCGCTTGGCGACCAGGTGCAGTCGCGCGCGGATCAGCTTGAGCGTGCCCTCGTGGCGCTGCAGCCGCTTCACCTCGAATGCCGTCAGCAGGCCGTGCGTCGCCATCTCGTTCCAGGTGCGGCCCAGGCCCGCGGCACGCGCGATCCAGGTCAGCACCTGCAGGTCGCGCAGGCCGCCGGGGCTCTCCTTGCAGTTGGGCTCGAGCGAGTACGGCGTGTCCTCGTACTTGACCTGGCGCTGGCGCATCTCGAAGGTCTTGGCGCGCAGGAAGGCACGCGGGTCCATCGCCTCGGTGTTGACGCGCCGGAACGCGTTGAACATGCGGCGCGAGCCGGTGAGCAAGCGGCTCTCCAGCAGTGCGGTCTGCACCGTGACGTCGGCGCGCGACTCGAGCAGGCACTCGTCGATGGTGCGCACCGACGAGCCGATCTCCAGGCCGATGTCCCAGCAGGCCGTGATGAAGCCCTCGATCGTGTTGCGCAGCACTTCCGAATGCGCGTCGACGCCGCCCACCTGGGCATTGGGCAACAGCACCAGGACGTCGACGTCGGAGTAGGGGAACAACTCTCCCCGGCCGTAGCCGCCGACGGCCAGCAGGGCAGCCTGCGAAGGCATGCCGGCCTGCTGCCACAGGTCGGCCAGCGTCTGGTCGACGTGCCGGGCCAGCGACTTCAGCAGCGCCGTGGCGGCCGGCGCGGCGGCGCGCGACTGCGCAAAATGGTCCAGCAGGGCGGCCTTGCCCGAGCGGAAACGCTCGCGCAGCTCGGCCACGGAGGCGCGCTGCGCGGGCGGCGAGGGCAGGGCGGACACCGCCGTCGGAACCGTCAGGACGTGACGCCGCTGGGGGCGTCGACGAGCAGCCGGTTCAGCACCGGGTTCTTCACGAAATCGGGCACGGGCGGGCTGCCGGCCGACACGGTCAGCACCTCGTAGCCCGTCTCGGTGACGACGATCGTGTGCTCCCACTGGGCCGACAGCGAGCGGTCCTTGGTGACGATGGTCCAGCCGTCGCCGAATTCCTTGATGTCGCGCTTGCCGGCGTTGATCATCGGCTCGATCGTGAAGATCATGCCCGGCACCAGCTCCTCGAGCGTGCCCGGGCGGCCGTAGTGCAGCACCTGCGGCTCCTCGTGGAACTTCTGGCCGATGCCGTGGCCGCAGAACTCGCGCACCACCGAGAAGCCGGCGTTCTCGGCGAACACCTGGATGGCATGGCCGATGTCGCCCAGGCGCACGCCCGGCCTGACCTTCTCGATGCCCTTCCACATGGCCTCGTAGGTGATCTGGCACAGCCGCTTGGCCGCGATCGAGCCCTTGCCGACCACGAACATCCGGCTGGTGTCGCCATGCCAGCCGTCCTTGATGACGGTCACGTCGATGTTGACGATGTCGCCGTCCTTGAGCGGGCGGTCGTTGGGGATGCCGTGGCAGACCTGGTGGTTGATCGACGTGCAGATCGACTTCGGGTAGGGCGTGTAGCCCGGCGGGCAGTAGTTCAGCGGGGCCGGGATGCCCTTCTGGACGTCGAAGATGTAGTCGTGCGCCAGCTTGTCGAGCTGCTCGGTGGTGATGCCGGGTTGCACGTGCGGCGTCAGCATGTCCAGCACTTCCGAGCCCAGCCGGCCGGCGATGCGCATGCCCTCGATGTCGGAGGCGGACTTCAGGGTGATCGTCATGGTGCGGAATTATCCCATCGGAGGGGGTGACTTGGCTGGCGGTGCTGTCTTGTCGTGTTCGGTGGCGTCCGGGTGCTTGCCGCGGCGTTGGCCGGCGCCAAGCACGACGGCCCGGGCGGTCGTGCCCAACCCGGAGCACCCCGGAACTCGCCACACGCCGCGTAGGCCCTAAAATCAGGGATTCTGCTGAGTTCGTCCGCCACGAAACCCAGCAACGGCCCACGAAGCCGAAAAACGCCCTTCCTCCCCTCCGCGAGCCCACACCGCATGTCGTCCCCCACGCAAAAGCACCTGCTCCACTTCGAGGGCGGCAACGCCCTGTCCGCCTTCCGCGCCCAAGCGCTGTTGCCGAAGCTGCAGTCCGTCTCGTCGCGCATCACCGGGATCGCCGCGCGGCACGTGCACTGGGTCTGGACCGACGAGCCCGTGCAGCCCGATGCCATGCGCAAGCTGGCCAGCCTGCTGCGCTACGGCGACGCCTATGAAGGCCCGACCGCCGAGGCCGCCGGCTCGGTGCTGGTCGTGACCATGCCGCGCCTGGGCACCGTCTCGCCGTGGGCCAGCAAGGCCACCGACATCGCCCACAACTGCGGCCTGGCGCTGCACCGGGTCGAGCGCGTCACCGAATACCGCATCACGACCAGGACGGGCCTGCTGGGCGGCGCCAAGGCGCTCACCGAACAGGAACTGCAGGCCGCGGCCCTGCTGCTGCACGACCGCATGACCGAGAGCGTGGCCTTCGAGCGCGAGGCCGCCGTCCACCTGTTCGACAAGCAGCCCGCCGAGCCGCTGGTGCACGTGGACCTGCTGGGCCAGGGCCGCGACGCGCTGGTCGTGGCCAATGCGCAGTTCGGCCTGGCCCTGTCCGACGACGAGATCGACTACCTCGTCGACGCCTTCAAGGGCCTGGAGCGCAACCCGACCGACGTCGAGCTGATGATGTTCGCGCAGGCCAACAGCGAGCACTGCCGTCACAAGATCTTCAACGCCGACTTCATCATCGATGGCCGCAAGCAGGACATCTCGATGTTCGGCATGATCCGCAACACCGAGAAGCGCCATCCGCAGCACTCGGTCGTCGCGTATTCGGACAACGCCGCCGTGATGGAAGGCCACGCGATCGAGCGCTGGGTCGCCGAGCCGATGAACGGCCAGGGGCCCGCGCACTACGCCGGCCGCGCCGAGACCGCGCACGTGCTGATGAAGGTCGAGACGCACAACCACCCGACGGCCATCTCGCCGTTCCCGGGGGCGTCCACCGGCTCCGGCGGCGAGATCCGCGACGAGGGCGCCACCGGCC
>Ga0207695_10009827_pt1 | contig 11756 bp, 11 predicted proteins | sample KBSC54metaG_FD_184354 | JGI IMG/M metagenome (GOLD analysis project Ga0207695, IMG submission 184354) | Corn rhizosphere microbial communities from Kellogg Biological Station, Michigan, USA - KBS C5-4 metaG (SPAdes) (version 2) | ecosystem: Host-associated > Plants > Roots > Rhizosphere > Soil... | reverse complement strand
TCAGTACGCGGTGATCCTCATTTGGATCGTTCGGCTCCCACATAATGGCAGGTTTATCGCCCAGTTTTGCCAGGTGACGGTCGAGGCAGTTTTCGGTAATGTTCAGTTTGGCACCCCTGAACCATTTGATGTTGGGTTCAGTAAAGTTCCATTCCAGCACCTTTAGCCACGGTTTGCGCCACTGGAAATTTCCGGCAATATCGGCCCAGAATTCCTCGGGTTGTTCAACGCTTTTTTGGTAGGCTTGTTGGTACTCTTCAAAAGAAGTGATCTTCATGGTTGTGTGTTTTGATAGATTTTGTTGTTATTTAAATGACCGAACATTTCACCAACAACAGCGGAATATCAAATAGTAAATTGGTGAGCGAAAATTAGCAATTTTATTGGGAAAGGGGTGGGTTTTGTGCGATAAATTAATAATTTTATAACATGACGCTAAGCCATGAAAATGCCTAAATCAATATTGGTGATTCTTACTCTCTTTTCTTTATCATTCCAAAAAGGTGATAAACCTGAAACAACCAGATTGCTTAATGATAATTTAGAAGTTTTAAATGGGAGTGTAAAGCAATTGATTGAAACAGAACATAATCATACTGCTGAGTCTGATTATCCATTAGCATTCGTCACTAACACAGATTTCAATAAAGGAGGTGATATAATATCACAACGTAAAATGGAAATCTGGGAAAAGAAATGGCGAGAGATTAAGTATACTTATCAATATGATTCAAAAGGTAGAAAGACGAAAACAATTGTAGGATTTCCAAAAGAATGGGGCAGCAACAGCTATGGTATATGGACATATAGTTATGACAAAAACGGAAATATTGTCGAGTCTACAATCCATTGGAGGAAAGAAAAGCCTAAAGGAGAAGAAAATTACAAGTACGATGCAAACGGTAATATGATTGAAATTAATCCTATTAAGGGTGATTATTTTTATAGAACCGCGTATAGGTATAATAATAAAGGACTTTTAATAAAAGAAACAGCAGAACCAGATCAAAATGGGCATGGCCTTGATTACTTGATCGAATATAAATCTTTTGATAGCAAAGGAAATTGGTTAAAAAAGATAAGGATAAAACAATTTTATCCTATACCAAATTCGAAAGCCAGATTTATCGATACTATCACCCGCAAAATTACCTATTATTAGATTTAAGCCTTGCCTAAAATAATGAACCTTAAAAAGTCGCTATTGTTGATTCTGTCGATTCTTGCAATCTCATGCACAAAAAAGCCTAAACCGGAAATTACGACGAGGTTTGATACAAATTTCGAAACGCTGAAAGGCAGGGTGAGACAGCTTAGCGAAATATCCGGTCCCGGGACATATGATCAGCCCGACACCGTAATAACCGATTTTGATATTCGTGGCAATGAAATTCAGACGAGAAGTAAAGGTGATTGTAATTGTTTGGTTAAGTATGAATACCGATATGATAAAAATGGCAAAAAGACTGAGATCATAACACATAACAGCCTGAGGGATTACTTTTATATACCTGTATATAAGTATGATACGGTCGGTCGAATTGTCGAAGCGAGTGCCAATACAAAGGCAGTGAGAACTGATACCGTAGCTTCCACAGAAATTCCAAAACAGCAAAAACGATTTTATAAATACGATTTAGCGGGCAATATGACAAAATGTAATGAATATTTAGACAAGGAGCATCGAGCCGTCAGAAAATACAAGTATAACGATGAACTAATGTTGATAGAGGAAGATGCTTTTTCGTTTCTTAACAATACTATAAACCCCGACACTATCACTTACCAATACCAAGCCTTTGATACAAAAGGTAATTGGGTGAAAAGGTTGGTAGTTAAGCACTTTAATTTCGCTGTTATTGACCCCGACGGACAAATAAGGCATACGATACACAAGGATACAATTACCCGCAAAATCACCTATTATTAACCCCAAGATCCGCGTTAGGGATTAAAACGAATATCGGCCAGCGCCCAATGCCTGAAGGCGTATGAGTGGAAAGCCCGGCCGCAGGCAACGCCCAAATTCAGTTTGCAGTTTTGAGTTGGCAGTGTGCAGGCGCTGTCTGAACTTGAATTCGTTGAATTAAAGAATTAATAGAATTCATGTAATTCATAAATTCTATAAATTCCGGTTCAGACAATATGCAGTACAGGCCTCTGCTCACCGCACTTTGACTGAGCTCAGTGTGACACCCGTTTTACAGTTAGCAGTTTGGAGTTGGCAGTTTGCAGTGGTTGTCATCGTGTAGTTTAACATGGCGTAAAAACACACCCCTGCCACTACACATTCTTTCGCGCCCCCTCTCAAGAGGGGAATTTGTTAACTGCTCCAATCATGGTAATCCTTTAATCAAGCGAATCATGGTTCAGACAATATGCAGTACGGGCCTCTCCGCACCGCACTTCGACTGAGCTCAGTGTGACACTCTTTTTCAGTTGGCTGTTTAGAGTTGGCAGTAATCATGAAATCCTTTAATCAAGCGAATCATGGTTCAGACAATATGTAGCACAGGCCTCTGCGCACCGCACTTCGACTGCGCTCAGTGTGACACTCTTTTTCAGTTGGCAGTTTAGAGTTGGCAGTAATCATGAAATCCTTTAATCAAGCGAATCATGGTTCAGACAATATGTAGCACAGGCCTCTGCGCACCGCACTTCGACTGAGCTCAGTGTGACACTCTTTTTCAGTTGGCAGTTTTTAGTGGGCGGTTCGCAGTAATCTATTCTGATAATTCTTAAATTCTGCAAATTCTGATTCAGACAACCACCCTGCTCCAACCACCTCGCACCCCCTCAAAAATATTTTTAAATTCCCTATTGAATATTTGATTCAAAATCCTGATATTTGCAAACTCTTTTAAGAAAAGGGATTGAATTAAATCGATTGTCATGTCAAGAATTTGTGATTTAACAGGAAAAGGTTCACTGGTTGGTAACAACGTTTCTAACTCAAATGTTAAGACCAAACGCAGGTTTCACCCTAATTTAAAGCTGAAGAAGTTTTATATTCCTGAAGAAGATAAGTGGATCACTCTGAAAGTATCTACTTCGGCTGTTAAGACCATCAGCAAGAATGGTATAACTGCTTGTATCAATAAATACGTTAAAAAAGGATACATTTAGTAGGTTATACGTTTGACGTCATACGTTTTACGTTTGGCATCGATGTAAATCTAATTTGAAAATAACGTAAAACGTACTACGTATTACGTACAACAAAATAAGAAGATGGCAAAAAAAGGTAATAGGGTTCAGGTAATATTAGAATGTACCGAGCATAAAGAAAGCGGACTGCCAGGCATGTCTCGTTATATCACTACCAAGAACAAGAAAAATACTACTGAAAGATTGGAATTGAAGAAATTCAACCCGGTATTAAGGAAAGTAACCGTTCACAAAGAAATTAAGTAAGTTATACGTTTAACGTTGTACGTTCTACGTATATCTGCTAACAATAATTGAAAATAACGTAAAACGTCGAACGTATTACGTAAAACATAAAATAACATGGCAAAGAAAGTAGTTGCAACCCTGAAAACAGGAAAAGGCAAAGAATATTCAAAAGTGATCACCATGACTAAGTCGCCTAAAACTGGTGCTTATTCATTCAAAGAAGTAATCGTACATAACGACCACGTTAAGGATGCGATCAATGCTTCCAAAGCTCACTAATCAGATCTGAAAAATATATAAAAGCCGTCTTGTGTTAACGAGAGGGCTTTTTTTGTTAAGCCTCACCCCATCCCTCTCCAAAGGAGAGGGGGTTAATAAGGCTGAATTTAATAATTAATACTAAGAACTCCTCCCCTTTGGGGAGGCTGGGAGGGGCAAATGGGATTATTCGATTTTTTTAAGAAGAAAGAAAGCACGCCGCAGGAACAGGAGGCGCTGGATACTGGTTTGGAAAAAACCAAGGACAGCTTTTTTTCAAAGATCACTAAGGTAGTTGCAGGCAAATCAACTGTTGACGATGATGTGCTTGATGACCTGGAAGAAGTGCTGGTAACTTCGGACGTAGGTGTAAGTACCACCCTGAAGATCATCAAACGGATACAGGACCGCGTGGCCCGCGATAAATATGTAGGCACATCTGAACTGAACAACCTGCTGCGCGACGAAATACAACATTTGCTTGCGGAAAATAACAGCAACGATTTTACCAATTTTGAATACGGTAACCATAAGCCTTATGTAATTATGGTGGTGGGAGTAAATGGTGTTGGTAAAACGACTACTATCGGTAAACTGGCGCATAAACTAAAACAAGCCGGTAACAAGGTAGTGATCGGCGCAGCGGATACTTTCCGTGCGGCTGCTGTGGAGCAGATTCAACTTTGGGGTGAACGCATAGGCGTAAAAGTTGTAGCACAGGCAATGGGATCGGATCCGGCATCGGTGGCTTATGATACCTTACGCTCTGCAGTTGCCAATGGCGACGATGTGGTAATTATAGATACTGCCGGTCGTTTGCATAATAAGGTTGGTCTGATGAATGAGCTGACCAAGATCAAAAACGTAATGGAGAAGGTAGTGCCCGGCGCACCGCACGAGATATTGCTGGTACTGGATGCGTCAACCGGCCAAAATGCTATTGAGCAGTGCAAGCAGTTTACCGAAGCCACAGCCGTTAATGCCCTTGCATTAACCAAGCTGGACGGTACAGCCAAAGGTGGGGTGGTAATCGGTATTTCGGATCAGTTCAGGATCCCGGTAAAATATATAGGTGTGGGCGAAGGGGTGGAGCATCTGCAATTGTTTGATAGAAAGGCATTTGTGGATAGTTTATTTAAACAATAGAATAATTAATAGATCGTCATTGCGAGCCTGTCTGCCGACAGGCAGGCTCGCAATGACGCTTATATTTAGATAGGTGAGATGAGGACAAAGTCAGTAAATAAGGCAGAAATAGTAACTAAACCACGTGTAAACGTAGTCACCCTTGGTTGCTCCAAGAATATTCATGATTCAGAAGTTCTGATGGGTCAACTCAAGGGCAATAGCTTTGATGTGGTACATGAGGCTGACAAGGTGGCAAGCGACGATATCATCGTGATCAATACCTGCGGATTTATTGATAATGCCAAACAAGAATCAATAGATACTATTCTGCAATACAGCGAGCTGAAAGAGCAAGGGAAAGTAGGCAAGGTGATCGTTACGGGATGTTTGTCTGAACGCTATAAACCAGAATTGGAAGCTGAGATCAGCAATGTTGATTCATGGTTTGGTACCAATGATCTGCAAAACCTCTTGAGTACTTTAGGCGCGAATTACCGTCACGAACTGGTAGGAGAGCGTCTGCTAACCACACCAACCCATTTTGCCTATTTCAAAATTGCCGAGGGCTGTAACCGTCCCTGCTCGTTTTGCGCTATTCCTTTAATGCGTGGTAAGCATGTATCTAAACCGATCGAAGATTTGGTAAAGGAAGCAAAATACCTTGCAAAAAACGGAACTAAAGAACTGATATTGATCGCACAGGACCTAACCTATTACGGTCTTGACCTCTATAATAAACGTAACCTGGACGAACTGCTTCGCCATTTATCTGATGTGAATGGTATTGAGTGGATCCGCCTGCAATATGCTTATCCTTCAGGGTTTCCTATGGAGATACTGGATGTCATGAACGAGCGCGAAAACATTTGCAATTACCTGGATATGCCGCTGCAGCACATCAGCGATGATATGTTGAAATCCATGCGCCGCGGAACTACCAAACAAAAGACTATCGACCTGGTAAATGCTATTCGCGATAAAGTGCCGAACATTGCCATGCGCACCACGCTGATCACAGGTTATCCTGGCGAGACAGAACAAAACTTCGAAGAAATGCAGCAATGGGTTGAAGAAACCCGCTTCGATCGTTTGGGCTGCTTTACCTACTCACATGAAGAAAACACACACGCCTATTCTTTGGTTGATGATGTTCCGGAAGAAGTAAAGCAGGAACGTGCTGATGCCATTATGGAAATCCAGCAGGGTATCTCGTATGAAAAGAACCAGGAAAAGATCGGCGAAACCTATAAAGTGCTGATCGATAAAAAAGACGGCGGTTACTTTGTTGGCCGTACGGAATTCGATTCGCCTGAGGTAGATAACGAGGTGTTGATCGACGCTAAAAAGCATTATGCTACGGTAGGCAGCTTTGTTAACGTGAAGATCGACAGTGCGGAAGACTTCGACCTTTATGGACAAATTGTAAAATAACCGGATTTTAAGCGGGCAATTATTGTTTTAAGATTTTAAAATCTAATTTCGGGTTAATAAATTAGATGATGGAGGCCATAATTAAATCCGAAATCTCACATCCGAAATCCGAAATCAAACACATGGATGCTGCCTGTATAAGCTACAAAGAGACTGGATATTTCTCGCAAACGGTTACCGATTATCTGGAAGATAAGCCTGAATTACGTCCGTTTTACAGCTATAGGCCCGATTGGAAAGGTTTCGAAGCGCTGCTTCAAAATAAAAAAGTTGTTGCTGACCGAAACCTGCTTGCAAAGGTGCTGACAGGACAATATCAAACTATTTCACCACTCACCACTCGCTACTCACCACTGGTTCAGAGTAACATCGATCTTCTCAAATCAGAAAATACTTATACCATTACTACCGGTCACCAGTTAAATATCTTTGCTGGTCCGCTTTATTTTATTTATAAGATCGTTACTGCAATCAAACTGGCAAGGCAGCTGAAAGAGAAATTCCCTGACAAGAATTTTGTGCCAGTTTATTGGATGGCGTCGGAAGATCATGACTTTGCCGAGATCAATTATACCAATATAGGTGGCAAAAAAGTACATTGGTGGTATGAGGCGTCTGGAGCAACCGGACGTATCGATCCGGTTACCATGCGCCAGGCTTTAAATCAATATAAAGGAGTTTTAGGCTTGGATCATCATGCCGGGGAGTTGGCTGAGATTGTTGAGAACGCCTACGCAAAATTTGGCAAACTTGCTGACGCGACCCGTTACCTGGTAAATGCTTTGTTTGGTCAATATGGATTAGTTATCATCGATGCAGACGATCACGATCTGAAAAAACAGTTTGCTCATATTATTGAGGAAGATATAATTGAGCAACACAGTTCAAAAAATATCGAGACCACCAATGAGCAGCTCAAAAAGCTTCACGTACACATACAGGTAAATCCCCGCGAGATCAACTTTTTTTATCTGAACGATGGCCTGCGTGAACGTATCGTATTTGAAGATGGCGTTTACAAAGTACTGAATACCGAGCTGAGCTTTACCAAAGAGGAATTAAAGAAAGAAATTCAGACCTCACCCGAGCACTTCAGTCCGAATGTGGTGATGCGCCCGCTTTACCAAGAATACATTTTGCCAAACATAGCTTACGTAGGCGGCGGTGCCGAAGTGGTTTACTGGCTGGAGCTGAAATCGAACTTCGAATATTATAAAGTTGACTTTCCTATACTGATACTGCGTAATTCAGGCTTGATTATTCCAAAGCAATCTGCATCAAAAGTTGCACGCATGGAGTTGCCGTTGACTGAAATATTCAAAAGCACCGACGCCATCAAAACCAATTGGATAAAACGGCATAGCGAACACGAACTTTCCCTTAGAGAGGAGTGGAGTGAGCTGCAACAAGTCCTCGAAAAAATCAAACTTCGTTCATCTAAGATCGATCCTACATTGGCTCAATCGACAAGCGCGATACAGGCAAGGTTAGAGCACGCCATAGAACGGCTGGAGAAGAAACTGATCAGGGCGGAAAAGAAAAATTACCATACCCGCCTGGAGCAAATAGATCATATCAAGGCTGAGCTTTTCCCAAAAGATAGTTTGCAGGAGCGCACTGAAAACTTTGGCTTGTTCTATGTAAAATGGGGCCAACAATTTATCGACGAGCTCATCCGCCATTTTGGACCGCTGGATTTTACCTTCACTGTACTGACTGAAAAATAATGCAATTCCAATCTACCATTCTAACCCTTCCCGGCATTGGCGGTTCGGGCCCGCAGCATTGGCAATCTTTATGGGAAAAAGAATATGGTTTCACCCGGATAGAACAACAGGAATGGGAGACACCATTCAGGGATGAATGGGTGGCAAACATTCAAAAAGCGGTATCCAAATATGATTCTAGAAAGGTGATACTAGTTGGTCACAGTGCTGTATGTTCGGCCATAACTAAATGGGCAGAACGATATCAAACTAAAATCAAAGCTACTTTGCTGGTAGCGCCTGCCGATCCCGAAGCGCAAACTTTTCCGCAAGGCACAATTGGCTTTGCCCCAATGCCATTAATAAAACTATCATTCCCCTCTATTGTAGTCGCCAGTTCCAATGATTTTTATGCGACCATTGATCGTGCAAAACACTTTGCAAATGCCTGGGGTAGCGAATTCATTAATGTCGGAGATGCGGGGCATATCAATGTATCCTCTGGATATGGGCAGTGGGATCAGGGGTTGGAGATATTGAAGAGGTTGGATAGCTGATAGTTTAGGGGCTGATTTTCTTGTTTAAACGTATTAAGCCCATACCAGAAGGTTGCTATATTTGCGTGTATGCTTATCTCTGAATCTACTCTCCGCAGTTTTACCGAAAATATTTTTACAGCAATGGGCTGCAGCGCCGAACATGCGCGGTTGTCTGCCGATGTATTAATCAAATCTGATCTGCGGGGAATTGATTCACATGGTGTAGCAAGATTGCAAGGCTATGTACGCTTGTGGGAGAAAAAGCGGATCAATACCAATCCCGATATCAAAGTTGTACATGAAACAGCTACCACTGCGACAGTAGACGGTGATGCAGGACTTGGTTTGGTTATTGCGCCATTTGCTATGAAAGTAGCGCTTGAAAAAGCAGAAAAGTATGGGTCAGGATGGGTATCAGTACGCAATTCAAACCATTTCGGCATAGCCGGGTATCACGCCATGAAGGCGGTAGAAAAGGACATGATCGGTTTTGCGATGACCAATGCCAGTCCGCTGGTATCGCCAACTTTTTCGAGTGAGCGTTTGCTGGGCACCAACCCGATGTGTTACGCCTTTCCTGCCGGGAAATATCCTGCGGTGATCGTAGATATGGCTACTTCAGCTGCAGCCAATGGCAAACTGGAAATCGCCCAACGCGCGGGTGAACAGGTTCCCGAAGGCTGGATACAAAATAAACAGGGGGAACCGACTACCGACCCGCATGCTCTAAAATCGGGTGGAGCTTTATTGCCCCTGGGCAGCGATCGTGATCATGGCAGTCATAAAGGGTTTGGGTTGAGTGCAACCGTCGATATACTTTCAGCAGTGTTATCAGGAGCCAACTATGGTCCCTGGGTTCCGCCATTTGTTGCCTTTCTCGATCCGCCAAATGACCCGGTGGGTACAGGTATCGGCCACTTTGTGGGTGCTATGCGGGTGGATGGTTTCCGGCCGGTTGATGAGTTTAAACAGCATATGGACAACTGGATCGGTCGTTTTAAATCGTCTGCAACTATTGACCCGGGTCAAAAAGTGATCATCCCGGGCGAGCCTGAGCTAGAAGCTGAAGCAAACAGGAAAATTAGTGGTATTCCTTTAGTGGATGCAGTGGTAAAAGATTTGAATGAGATAGCTGAAAAGTTTGGAATAGATCCATTGTAATAATACTTGTCGTGTTCTCCGATGGCTAGCGGAGAAACATCTTCTTCACCTGCATATGGGGTAGGCATGATGAAGAAGATTCCTAGCTTCGCAATCGGAATGACAAAGTTACAATTACGCAATCTTAGTGTATTCCTTTAAATAGCCTGCTCCAGCGGATAGAGTTAAAGAATGAACCTGCAGAGTCAGTGCTCATCCAGATAAACAAAGCTTTACCTACGATGTGGTCTTCAGGGACAAATCCCCAGAAGCGTGAATCTTCCGAGTTGTGGCGATTATCACCCATCATCCAATAATAGTTTTGTTTAAATGTGTAGCTGGTTGCTGTTTTGCCATTGATCAGGATATCGTTGCCTTTCAGTTCCAGCTTGTTGTTTTCGTAAACCTCAATAACGCGCCTGTAAACCGGGAAGGTAAGACTATCGAGTTTGATAGTCATGCCGATTTTTGGTATAATGATTGGTCCATAGTTATCCACGTTCCATTTCAAGTGCGGGTCATGCGGGAATTCTTCGGGATTGAAGGTATTTCTTGGTTGTATATATTCCGTTACCGATTTAATATTCGAATATCCTTTCAAAGTAGCGGCTGCCTGGCGTGTCATCAGCATTTCACCATTGGCCATGCCCGGTTCAATATGCAGGTCTGTCAGAATCTGCGGGTTGATCTGATTCCCGTCTGAGGTTACCAGGTAAGACGGCTGGCTTTGCGGTGGAACGGGATTCGGTTTACCGTTTACATAAACCTGAGCGTCAACAATGGAAAGCGTATCGCCCGGCGTGCCCTGGCAGCGTTTAATGTAGTTATCTTCTTTATCAACAGGACGATAATACGGCGAGTCTGACTGCATCGGGAAGTTAAATACTACCACGTCACCTTTTTTGATATCACTAAAGCCCGGCAGGCGATAATAAGGCAATTTTATAATATCAGAATATGATTTTGTACCGATAAGCGGCATCGTGTTTTGTGCAAAAGGAAATGATAGCGGTGTCATTGGCAGGCGCGGACCATAGTTCATTTTGCTTACAAACAGATAATCACCTACAAGTAAGGTGCTTTCCATCGATCCGCTGGGGATCACGTAAGCTTCAATAAAAAAAGTACGGATTATGGTTGCTGCCAGCACTGCAAAAACGATGGCTTCAGTCCATTCGCGGGATGATGATTTTTTTAATTGCTTGCTGTATTTTTCCCTGAATTCCGGCGTTTGTGAGGGACCAAGATATTTAGTTTCTTTATCGTTGCCCCATTTGATCAGGTAGATAAATGGTAATACTACCCCGGCAAACCATTCACGGAGCGAGAACTTACCAAAGGATTTCAACAGATCGATAGTGATACCAATAATAGCCAGGACATTGATGCCTGGAATCAACATTAAAATGATCCACCATTTAGGTTTACCGGTGAGCTCCAGCATTACATAGGCGTTATAAATCGGTATGTAGCCCTGCCATGCCGGCCGGCCGGCTTTTTTAAACAATTTAGCAAAACCAATGAAGGGTAGTACGATGTATAATACAAGGAAAATGATAAGCTCTATGATACTCACGCTGGTGTTTTTTAAATTTGGTTGATCTTAAATCTCAAAATTGAACATCTCCTGAACAGAGAAAAAGCCTTTTTTATTGTGAACCCATTCTGCGGCTAATACTGCACCCAGTGCAAAGCCATTACGGTTATGCGCTGTATGTTTAAATTCGATGGTGTCCACTTCCGAATCGTAAATTACGGTATGGGTACCTGGTACACTGTCGATACGGAATGACTCGATTAGTACCTGTTCATTTTTCAGGCTGCTCTCATCGGCGTCATTGCCTTCAGCGGTTAATACATTTATCCACTCTTTTTTGCGGTCAAGATTGTCTATTATTCCTTCAGCAATGGTAATAGCAGTTCCACTCGGCGAATCCAACTTTTGGGTGTGATGAATTTCTTCTACCTGTACATCATAATAAGCGTAGTCATTCATCAGCTTCGCCAACTTCCTGTTGATATGAAAGAAAATATTTACGCCAATGCTGAAGTTGGATCCATATAGCAATGTGCTGCCGCTATCAACACAATTTTGTTTTACCTGGTCCAGGTGTTCATACCATCCGGTCGTGCCAACCACTATAGGTACCCCGGCGTC